>Ga0209588_1000006_pt1 | contig 184445 bp, 177 predicted proteins | sample Rivendell_Oct201_10_FD_188351 | JGI IMG/M metagenome (GOLD analysis project Ga0209588, IMG submission 188351) | Vadose zone soil microbial communities from the Eel River Critical Zone Observatory, Northern California, USA -... | ecosystem: Host-associated > Plants > Roots > Rhizosphere > Soil ...
CCGACCAAGGCGGTGGTCAGGTAGGCCGCGCCGCTGCGATTCACCCGCTCGGCCAGCGCCAGATTGTGAGGATTGAGCTGGTCGTCCTGCATGCCCGCAGGCCGGTGCCGAAGCGAGACGGTCTGGAGCAGCACGGGAGCCACCCGTTCCCAATCTGGCGAGGCATCCACTTGCTCCGCCAGCCATCGGGCATTGGAGAGGTCGCGGCGGATGCGGGCCTGGAGCGCGCGGACTCCCTGCTCGCGAATCAAAAACCACAGCTTCAAGGCCCGAAAGCGGCGTCCCAGCGGGATGCCCCAGTCCCGGAAATTCTTGACCTGCGCATCCTGCCCGGTCTTCAGGTAGCTGGGGTGGGTGGACATCACCTGAACCAGATGTCCCGGGTCGCGGACGAAGTACGTCGAGCAATCAAACGTCGCCCCCATCCATTTGTGGGGGTTGAAGACCAGCGAGTCGGCAGCTTCGACGCCTTGCCACAACCGGCGACACTCGGGAAGAAGCATCGCCGTCCCGGCCATCGCCGCATCCACGTGCAGCCAAAGGCGATGCCGAGCGGCGATCTGGGCGATCGCCTCCACCGGATCCACCGCGACGGTCGCGGTGGTCCCCACCGTGGCGACGACCGCCGAGGGCAGCTTGCCGACGTCGAGATCTGCGGAAATGGCCTGCTCGAGCTTTTGCGGGACCAACGCAAACTCCGAGTCGGTCTCGATCAGGCGCAGGTTGGAAAGCCCAAACCCAGCCAGGCGCACAGCCTTTTCCACCGAGCTGTGGGCCTGCTCCGATGCGTAGACGGTCATCGCCGGATGGGATGCCTGCAGGCCCTGTTTCATCTGAGCAAGCCGGCTGGTGCGCTCGCGGGCACAGATCAGCGCGACCAAGGTGGACGTCGAGGCGGTGTCTTGAAGAACTCCGGTGAAGGTCTCGGGAAGGCCAACCATCCGTCGAAGCCAGTCCATCATGACTTCTTCGAGCTCGGTGGCCGCGGGACTGGTTTGCCAGCTCATCGACTGCGCGCCCAGACCGGACGCCACCAGATCGGCCAAGACCGAGGGCAGACTGGAATTGGAAGGGAAATAGGCGAAGAAGCTCGGATGGCTCCAGTGCGTCATGCCCGGCAGCACCACCCGCCGCAGGTCGGCCAGAAGCGATTCCATCGGCTCCGGTTCGGAAGGAGGTTGGGTGGGGAGCAGAGCGCGGATTTCGCCGGGCTTGCGATCGCTCATCACCCGCAGCTTGGGCAGGTTGCTTCGGTACTCCGCGATCCAATCGACCAGGGCGTGGCCGAACACTCTAAATTCGTCCGGGGTCATGCCCCGGGGATTTAGCTCATTAGAAGCGGTAAGCGAACGTCCCGCGCCCCAGGAGGTACTGATCCACCGCTCCCTGCGCTCTCACCGGATCCTGCGGCTGGCTGTTCATGGTCAGGTTGACTCGAGTGTACTCGGCGATCACCCGCAGCTCGATCGAGCTGCTCACCCCCCAGGCCAACCCGAACGAGCCGCCAAAGCCCTTCGCAGTGGCGTTCGGAAAGGTGGCGGTGATTTGCTTGCTCTTCAACCCCTGCATGTAGCTTCCTCCGGCCAGTATCCAGAAGCTCCGCAGAATGCCCACTCTCACCGAAAGCTCGGGCCGAATGAACTGATACTTCACGTCGGGAATGGAGGTGGAGCCGGGGGGCGGATTTTGATCTTTGATCGAAAAGGTCGATGAGCCGTAGCTGCCGCTCAAGCCGATCTCGGAATTCCCCATCGGAATTCGAAACCTCAAGCCGCCGCTGTATCGGTATGAGGTGGTCCGAAGCGAAGGGCCATTGGGGGTGGAGCTCTTGATCCCCAATCCATAGTCGCCGCTGCCGATCAGGCCGATCCAGGATACGAAGCTGGTGGTTGCCGGCGCCAGTGGATACCACTGCAAGCTGCCGCTAAGCATCGGTCCAACGTTCAGATGGTAGGAACCGAGCGCGGCGGCATCCGCGCTGTAGGCGAAGTCTCGCGAGAACGCGCCGGCTCCGATTGCGAAATCGAGGGTGACCCGCTCGGGATCGACCGCCTCTGACTTGGCCACGTTTGCCACTTGGGCGGTGGGCGAGGAGGGCTCGGGGGAACGCACAGCCGCCGTCCGCGAGTCGGCGACAGTCGGCGGTTCGCTGGGCGGGGCGGCCACCGGCGCGGGGGGCTCCGGCTCCTTGGGCGAAGTGACTTCTGGGGCAGGGGTCTCTGGAACGGGCGGCGGAGTGCTCGGGGCGGCGGTCTGGTGGACCCGGGCCTTGGCAATGTGTGTCCCGAGGGTCTTCCAAAACGTTCGCTGGACCGTCTTGAGCTTAGACGGCGAAAGCTTTGACCATTGCGCCTCCGCAAGGACGGAGCCGTCTTCTCCGTTCCGGATCGTCACGGTGACGGTGAGGGCTTTGCGCCCGCTGGCTTCGACCAGCGCAAACGCGGCGATCCCGCGTTCCTCGGAGATCGACATGAAGTCTTTCTCCGTCAGGCCGCTGCCCTGGTACGCAGCCCTTGCGCTCGCCGTCTCTCGGCTCGATGCAATCTGAACCCGCCGGTTGGCGCGAAGCGCGCGAATCACGGTGTTCCGTGCGCGGCTTTCTTTGATGCCTTCCTTGGCGAGTACCGCGATCTTGATCGATCGGGTCGACGGCCGCGAAGAAGAACGTCGCTGGAGGGCCGCGCTCGCCGGCGTAGTGGCGAGACTCTGAACCAAGACCACCGCCCACGCTACAGCTGCAATGGGGAGTTTTCTCACAGCCAAACGATCGCGAACTTCTCGATTCTAAGCAAGGTGAGCAATTGGAGGCGATCCTGGCTTGACGTGGGCGGTCGACAGTTTTTGAGAAGAATCAGCGAGCGGCTTTTTCGAGCGGGGCCAGCTCGTCGAGAAGTAACCGAGCCTGCGCATCGCTGCTGCGGAGATCGATCGCTTGGCGCAAGGCCCGAATCGCCCCCGCCCGATCGCCCAAGCGCAGCCGTGCAATGGCCAGATTGTATCGAATGTGGGAGCCACCCGGCTCGAGCTTCTCCGCGGTTTCGAGACTCTTCACCGCCAAGGCGTTCTCGCCCATTTCCAGATAAAGGGAGCCAAGGTTGTTGTGGGCTGCGGCCAAATCAGGTTGGTGGGCGATCGCGTTACGGTAGGCGGCGATCGCCTCCTGGTGGTGGCTGAGGTGGGCTTCCGCGATTCCTAGATTGTTCCACGCCCGAGCAAAGGAGGGCTGAACCTGCAGCGCCAGCCAGAAGTTATGGTGCACCAGCGACCAGTCGACTTCTCGCCCACTCTGCTGGGCGAGATCGATCAGTTCAAATCCTCGGTTGTTGAAGAAATGAGCCAGCCCCTCGAGATCGGAAATGACGCGGTACCAGCGAACCCGTCCCAGTTGGGCGAAGTCCAAGCCGATCGCCTCATCGGTGGTTTTGATCATCACGCTCACGTGGCCGATGTCGATGCTCAGACCGTGGTTGTCCTCGAAGCGCCTCTCGTGAATTCGGACCGAGGCGTCGACGTAGTAGGCCTCGAGCCCCGCGGCGCGCGCCAGGCCAATGAACACCGAGGACAGCGACAGGCAATTTCCTTCCTTGTTCTTCAAGGTCTGCCTTGCGTCGACGGTGACCGTCGGCTCGTAGCGCAACCCGAAGATCTTCGGATCGTCGAAAGCCTCGGTCAGAATTCGGACTCGATCGGTGTCCGACTTCGCATAGCGGACCAGCGTTCGGGCCAGCGCCAATTGGCTGGCGTCGATCTCGTAGGGCACGACGATTTCTTCGGGAGGAATGCTGGGGGCCCGGCGGGCCAGCTCGAGCCGCAGCTCGTCAGGAGAATAGACCAGCTTCGACGTCGCACAGCCGGCGATTGCGCCGACGCAAGCGAATGCAGACAACGAAACAAGCGCCACCGAACGCGGCATCTTGAGCCTCGAGGCGAATGTACCACGCTATCTTGGGCCGGGACGCATGCGGCCCTGGGGAGGGCCGCTGAGGCCTTCTACGGCGCCTGAAGAATCCGGAATTCGAGGGTAACCGGGTTGCTCGGCGTGGAATTTATCAGTGCAGTGCAGATCGCTCCCGAGGGCGCGAAAATCACCTTGGGCGGCGGTCCCGGGGCATACGTCCAAGTGTCCGGCCCCGGTTGCGTCGGCTGGCGATTGACGATCACCGAGAGCAGCTGGGGATCGGACGGGGTATCGTTGAGTGTGAAGATGCAAGGATCGCGAATCAGCGTATTGCGGATTGTATCGAGCACAGCTCCCAGGTCTTGACTGCTGCCGGCCTGGTAATACTCGCGGGTGCACTTTCTCGTCGCGGTAATGCACGGGTTATTCGTTCCACACTCCGCGTTGGTGCCGTTTGGACACAGCCGCGGAAATCCACCGGCCTCGGCCATCGCATTCAAGGTGACGCCATTTCCGAGCGTCTCATCACCGACCCCCAGAACGAACCCCTTGATGCGGTTGTTGTCTCTCAAGCCGGCCATCGCCGCGGCGGTAGCGTCGGCATCAAGACAACCGAGTTGGCGGTAGGGATTAATGTTCTGACCTGGCGCGCAGTTGCCGGGCGGAATGGGAGCACAAGGGTTGGGGCAGCAATTACCGATGTCGTTGGTGCATCCGCACGCACCATTACCCGGGGATCCGTTGTACGGGTTGCAAGCATCGTGTGGGTTGTTGGGGTTGCAATTGGGAACGCCATCGGTGATCAGGATGTACGTTTCGAGCAAGTTCGGATCTTGGAGGGGCGCGTAGCTGGCCAGGGTCGCCATCGTCGCAGCCGTCGGCGTACCACCGGATGGATTGCTGGACTGCAAAATGGAAAGGATGTTGCTTGCCGCGGCGTTGAGCGTTGCATCATCCGAGGCGCTGGGAATCTGCACCCGTACGGTGCCTGCGCCACACTGGTCCGGCAGCGTAGGAAAGGTGATCATCCCGAAGCGGGCGATCGTTCCGTAATTGGTCAGGAAGGATTGCATCGTGGATTTGATCGCCCGGTCGCGGGTCATGCAAGACGGCGGACAATCGTCGGCAAAAGTTCCACAGGTCGCGGCTCCTCCGTCGGGATGGCAAGACGGTTGGGTGCTGTCAATCGGCAGGGTCAGAGATCCCGAGCGATCGAAGACGAGCATCGTGTTGGGCTTGTCTTGGCGGTAGGTGATGGTCCTCGCCTGCGTCGTCTGAGAAACCGCCAGCGGCACCACCGGCTCGAAACTATAGTTTTGGCAACCCGCGATCGCTCCAATGGCGACGCCGAGCGCAAGGAAAAGCAAAGACGTCCACTTCATTAACGCCCTCGTTTGGTAAGCAAGTCCTGCCCAAATCGCAGTCAGCGGGCGAGCGGCAGAAAAAAAGCCTATCGAATGATGGAGAGGCTTGCGATGTGGTGGCGATGCTTCAGCTGGGATTGCCTGTAGGCGAACGGAGGCCTAAGCCTGCAATTTTCTGATTGCGGGTCCGCGCCGACCCCCCGGCGGTTTGACATCCCTCCTCCAAAGTCGGTATTTGCCCACACTCCGGAATGGGCCGCTGCTGAATCTGCTTCGAATGAGAAACCTCTCGTGCGCGCTACTGCTCGGCGTTTCCGCATGCGGCGGCTCCACCGCACCGTCCGTGCTTCAGCTCGAGCTCGGCACCGGCGGTCCCGGCGTTTTCTTCTCGATCACCAATGGCGACACGGTGTCGCTGATCCACGGGCCTCAGGGCGCGCAGCACATCTGGATTTGTCTGCGGGCGCGCGCTTTGAGTGGCCATACTGCATTGGTGGACCTCGCGGCGACGGGTCCATCCGGCGTGGTGGTGTCCGCGCCCTTCTACACCCCGCTCGATTTTGCGCCCGTTTCCGGCGCTCCGTATGAGCAGCTGGATGGAATCCGCCTGGTGGTGCCGACGCCGGAGGACGTGCTCGGCAAGACGGTGCATCTCTCGGCGCGCATCACCAACGCCGCCGGTGTCGCGGTGGATGCCCGAGACGTGAGGGTCCAGTGGGAGGGAGCCTGATGCTCCGCCGACGATTCTTCCTGCTGTTCCCGCTCCTATTTGCCTCCGCTTGCGGAAAGGGTTCCAGCGGAAAATGGCAAACCTTAACCAGCGATCAAGCCGATGCGCTGCTCAGCGTTGCGGGCAGCTCGCCGCAAGATGTCTGGATCGTCGGTGCGGACCACGGAAGTGGTCCCGCGGTGTGGCACTTTGACGGAAGCGGCTGGGAGAAAAAGAATCCGGGCAGCCGAGGAGATCTCTGGTGGGCCCACGTCTTCCCCGATCGCACCGTTTTTATCGGCGGCGCCAACGCCACGATCTTGCGATTTCAGGGACAGCAGTTCGAACGGCTGCACACGCCCGGGGTAGCCAAGCACACCGTCTATGGAGTTTGGGGGAGTGCGCTGGACGATATGTGGGCAGTGGGCAGCGTGGGCGGCCGGGATGGGTTTGTATGGCACTTCGACGGGACGGCTTGGCGAGACCTGCCGATTCCAGAAAATGTTCCTCACGGAAGATCGGGCGATGCTCCGGGCCTCTTTAAGGTGGCGGGGTCCGGCAGTACGGTGTGGATGGTGGGAGGCTCGGGGCTCGTCCTTCGTTCCGTGAATCAGGGACCCTTAGAGTTGGTCCCCTCTGGGGTGAGCGACATTCTGTTTACCGTCCACGCCGCCGGCAACACCGTGCTGATCGTCGGCGGCGCCAGCGCCGGAGTCCTTCTCGAGTGGGACGGACAGGCTTTTCAGCGCCGGACGCCCAACGGCGCGCCGCTGCTCCAAGGGGTGTTCGCCCATCCAGACGGACGCGCGATCGCGTCCGGAGAGCGGGGGGCCTTGTACGAGCGGCTGCCGTCCGGCGCGTGGCAACCTGTCCTGGGCGCGGACGTCGGCGCGATCGAATCTTTGCATGCGGCCTGGTTGGATCCGGACGGTGGGGTGTGGGCCGTGGGAGGGGACGTTCTTTCCGCTTCGCTCAAGGCCGGGCGGCTGGTGCACCGCGGCACGTCGATGCCGCAGTTCTCCGCGCCGACGACCGATCCTCTCCCGGTCGCTACCGACTGTCCGGGGAGCGCGTTGGATCCGGTCCCCGATGGCAGCATCGCTCGACGTTGGAACGAGCAGATTCTCTCCGCGATCCGGCGCGATGTTCCGCGCCCAGGGGTGCACGCGCGCAATCTCTATCATCTCTCGGTGGCCCTGTTCGACGCGTGGGCAGTGTACGATCCGACCGCGGTAGGGGTGGTGGTGACCGAAAAGCTCCCCCCACCTCCGGATCTGACCCAGGCGCAAACCGAAGCGCTCTCCTACGCCGCGTACCGCGTGCTTCAGTACCGCTACGCCAACGCGGCCGGTGGACCGGTTTCGAGTGCCTGCTTCGGCGCGCTTCTTCAGAGGCTCGGTTTTGATCCGTCCGACACCCGCGCCGTGGGGAACGATCCGCGGGCGCTCGGCAACCGCGTCGGGGCGGCGGTGATTTCATCCTTTGCTCAGGACGGCGCCAACGAGCTCAACGCTTACGCGGACACCACCGGCTTTGTGGCGGTGAACTCCGCTTTGCGGGTCGACGAGACGGCCATTCAGTTGGTGGACCCCGCCCGCTGGCAACCGCTGGATCTCGCTGCGTCGGTGACGCAAAACGGGATTCAGCTTCGGCCCGGCGTTCAGCAGTACATCGGCGCAAACTGGGGCCTCGTCGTACCGTTCGCGCTTCACCGACCCGCGCCCGGTGCGCCGTACTTCACGCCCCAATTGCAGGATCCCGGTTTCGGGCCTCAGACCCGCGCCTGGGTTTTGGACGTCTTGCGCAAGTCCGGTCGGCTCGATGGCTCGTCCGGCGAGGTGTTGGATATCTCCCCCGCCTCGCTCGGCAATAACCCGCTTGGATCCAACGATGGACTCGGCTACCCGGTCAATCCGGCGACCGGCGCTCCCTACACCGCTCAATTCGTGAGCGGATCCGATTTTGGAAGAGTTTTGGCGGAATTTTGGGCAGACGGTCCGAACAGCGAGACACCGCCCGGGCACTGGAACGTGATCGCCAACGCGGTCTCCGACGATTCACGGCTGGCCCATCGGTTGTTCGGGACCGGCCCAGAGCTGGGTCGCCTGGAGTGGGACGTCAAACTGTATCTGGCGTTGAATGGCGCGGTCCACGATGCGGCGATCGCGGCGTGGGAGCAAAAGCGGCTGGTGACCTCGTCTCGACCCATCTCGCTGATCCGCTACATGGCAAGCCGGGGACAAAGCTCGGATCCGAGCTTGCCGAACTACGATGCCTTGGGGCTGCCGCTCGAGCCCGGAGTGGCCGAGCTGATCACGCCAGAAAGCAGCGCGCTGGCACAGCGCCACCAAAACCTGCGGTGCTTCATTGGACAGCTGGCGCTGAAGAGCTGGCGCGGAGAGCCGGGCGACCGCGCGCACGAGGTTGGAGGCGTGGCCTGGATTCGGGCCGCGGACTGGATTCCCTATCAGCGAAAGACCTTTGTGACGCCCGCCTTTCCGGGTTTCATCAGCGGACACAGCACCTTCAGTCGAGCCTCGGCCGAAGTGCTGACCGCGCTCACCGGTTCATCGGCGTTCCCCGGCGGCCTGGGCGAATTCGTCGCCAGACAAGGTACCGCTCTCAGCTTCGAGCAGGGGCCCTCGAGTGAAATCCGCTTGCAGTGGGCGACCTATTACGATGCATCCGATCAGGCGGGACAATCTCGGATCTGGGGCGGGATCCACATCGAGCCAGACGATTTCTTCGGCCGTCGTATCGGGCACGAGGTCGGACTTCTTGCCATCGAGCGCGCCCGGAGCCACTACTAGCCGATCCGTTTGTCTTAACGAGGCGCGCAGGCGGCCAGTGGGTGACGGTCGGTGGAGGTATAGTCGACTCGATGGACCTCAGCCCAGCCGCGATGAGTCGACAAGAATATTGCCCTTCTCCGCCGTTGCCGGACGGTCAGGTCTGGCTACCCAAGATCGACCCAGCCATCCAGCTCGAAAATCTTCGATGGTTCATTGAATCGAAAAACGGGATGACGATTCCCCCTAAGTGCCCGCTCAGCAGAGCTCTTGCTTTGGTAGAGAATCGGCACAATCCGCCGCTGCCTTCGTCCCTAGCGGAAGCGGTGTACCTGGTAAGATTGGTCCAAGCATTTAGGTTTGCCGATTGGGGTATTAACGCGCTTTTCGCCCAGCAAACCGACCCTACCCGCCACGTAGAGGCCGTTGTCCACGAGACGTTCATCAACGCGGAATTATTCGCGGCCGATTCTAGCCAGGCCTGGCACACACTGAGGCACCCTCTCGGTATCGGAACCCTCTACACGGCTGGAAGATTGGTCCAAGGTGGTCGCAAGGGCCGCATCACGATCAGCGGAAATAAGGTGGAGGGTTACGACATCAATTACGAAAGCCCGCTAGGTCCCATGCTCATCGAGCGGAAAGATCGCGCTTACGAACCGGGACTGAATGACACGCCCCAAAAGCAGCTCGAGATCGTGCTCGAGCAGATCGAATTAAAGGGTCCCAAGATTCCGCGCCAAGGCCCAGCTCGGATCTTGTCGCTGGGTTTTTGGCACGGTCAGTTTCTTTCGAAAGATGAATTTGAGTCCTTTTTTTGGAAGGCGATTCCGCACCAAATTCCGGGACAACCCGACCGATCCAATGTGGCCAGACTGCGTGATGATCGAATACATGTCTGGATACAACGGTTTTATCCATGGGCGCTTGCGCCTGAAGAATCGGCCGGAGTTCGTTCGCATACTACCAGTGCTCAGACAGGCAATGCCGGAGCGGGAGCTAGTGAGAGCAGTCCAACTCGGTCCTGACGGACGGCCACAACTTGTTGACCGCTGGATCAGCCCTGTTCCGCGGGACTAATTCGCAACCGCCGTCCGATCCGTTGGGTCCCAAGGCTTTAGGTGATCGGTATCGTGCGATCCACCGACGACTCGAACGAGTGATTCGCGATCGGCGGCTGACTATTTCGGGGTGCAACGGCGACGTGTACGCCCGCCGACCGATAAAGCTCTATTCGCGCTCGGAAGGTGCGAGGCTTGAGATGGTGCGCCGTTCGATCCATGCCATCGGCTTCCTCCTGGGCGCGGGCATTTCGGCGTGCGCCGCCGCCTTCGAGAGTGCCCAGGACTCGGCCAACGCGCATTCCTCCGCGACTCACGCTCATCATCACGAGATGGTCAGCGCCGATGACGAGTCGGGCAACCAGGACCCGCTCGGTCTTGGAATGAGCCGGGAGGGCTCGGGAACGGCTTGGCAGCCGGACTCCACCCCGGTGTACGGCCATCACTTCATGGCGGCGGATTGGATGCTGATGCTGCACTACAGTCTACAAGTGGGATACATCGATCAGGGGAGCACGCGCGGAGATCATCAATTCACCAGCATGAATTGGGTGATGTTGATGGCCCAGCACGCGCTCTTCGGGGGACAGCTCACGTCGCGGGTGATGCTGAGCGCAGAGCCGCTGACGACCGGAGGCAAGCGCGGATATCCGCTGTTGTTGCAGACCGGCGAGTCAGCGGGAGGCCTGCCGCTGCACGATCGCCAGCACCCGCACGATCTCTTCATGGAGGTGGCTGCGAAATACAACCATCCGCTGACGAAAGACCTCGCGCTGGAGGTATACGGCGCGCCCTCCGGCGAACCGGCGCTGGGGCCGGTTGCATTTCCACACCGGCTTTCCGCTTCCGCCAACCCTCTGGCGGCCCTGGGACACCATTGGCAAGACTCGTCTCACATCGCGTTTGGAGTGGTGACGATGGGGATCTACAGCCGACAACTCAAACTTGAAGGCTCCTGGTTCAACGGCCGCGAACCTGACGAGAATCGCTACGACTTCGATTTTCACCCGTTGAATTCGTATTCGGCGCGGCTTTCATACAATCCGCTCACGGATTTGAGCCTTCAGATCTCCTATGGCTATCTCAAGAGCCCGGAAGAGCTGGAGCCGAACGTCAACGTGCAGCGGATCACAGCCTCGGCCACCTACAATCGGCCGCTCGAGGGCGGCAATTGGGCGAGCACCGCCATTTTCGGCCACAACATTCCTTCATCCGGGACGTCCACCAGCTCGGCTCTGTTGGAGTCCAACTTCGAGCTGAGCCGCAATATGGTTTTTGGACGAATCGAGTTCATTCAGCGAACGAGCGCCGATCTGGTTTTGCCGGTGGCGGACTCCCAGTCGGTATTCAACGCGATTGTCCTCGAGCTGGGATACGTGCGCGACTTCGAATTAGGACCCACGACGATTGGACTCGGGGCGGTCGGTTCCGCGAACTTTCTCAGCGAAGGGCTTCAGCCGTTCTACGGATCCAAGGTGCCGTTGGGCGGAATGATATTTCTCCGCCTACGCCCGGCCCCGATGGCGCACATGAGCCACTCCGGCTAGCGGCGTTGGGTCACTTCTTCGGCGGTGCCGGGATCGATCACCGCGCGCACGCGCGCTACCCTGTTGGCGGGGAAGTTGCCTCGCTTGGCGTGCTCGAGCACGTCCTTCTCGTTGTCAGCGAGGTAGACGCAGTAGATCTTGTCGTCAGTGACGTAGCTTTGCTGCCACTGAATTTTAGGTCCCATGCCCCGCAACACGTCGCAGGACTTCTGCGCGATACCCTTCAGCTCTGCCGCGGACAGCTTGCCGGCTCCCGGCAGGTCCCGCTCGATCACGAATTTCGGCATGACCTCTCTCCTCCAGGGTGGAAGCCTACTTCTAACTCCATTTACCTCCGCGAGGAACACTGACCTGGGACTTTGTGTCCAGAGTGAAAAGAGTGTGCAATCGAAGCGCGGAGGGGCCTCAGAAAAACTGGTCGGGCGCGCATCGTGATGTTCAGCTTGTACCAACCGCAGCGGTTGGAATCAGCGCTGGCCGAGGTGGCTGAACGCGGACTGCCGGGCTGACGCACTGCCCCATCCATCGGCGCCTGGATGTTCTGACGGGACTGAAAATCGTATGCTGGGACTGGACCAAAATTCTGAACAAACTGTACGTACAGTTTGTCCAGAATTTTTACGAACCCAGATCGAGATTTCGCGCACTCACTGTTCGAACCGGGTGCGCCGACGAGGCCGTTGCTGCCGCTAGGGGCTGGAGCGTGTCGCGCAGTCTCTCGAACCAGACCAGCTTGGCCGCAAAGCTCGGGAAACTTGCATTCAATCCACTGGGGTTTGGGAGGACGAAAACGCGCGCCTGATGGATCTGATCCGGCTTGAGCCCAGGCCCGCCGCCGCCCAGCCGCGAGCGGCCGAAGAATCGCTCATAGAGTGTCACTCCAACGAAGACGACCCATTCGGGCCTAAGCCTTCGAATCTTTTGGTCCAGGCGGCGTTTGCCGCGTTTGAACTCGTCCGGGGTGAGCTCAGAGGCGGAGCGGGAGGCGCGCGGGCAAAGGTTCGTCAGCGACAGCTTAAACTCTGGCAACCGGCGATCGTCGGCATAGGTGAGCGGTTCGGGAGTCAGGCCCGATGCGTGTAGAAGCCTCCAGAAAGGATTGCCCGGGCCGGCGAAGTGATGGCCAACCGCTTCGGACCGCAAGCTTGGGTTGATTCCTACGAACAAGACCTTCGGGTGCGAGGTCAATACGTCGCGCAACGGCATCGAAGTCCGGAAGCTTACTCGACAGATTGGCGGTGTAGTTCGGAGACTATCGACACACGTGCGCCGTCGGACATCCGCGATCGGGTGCTCCTCGCGCTTGGTTAATCGGCTGCTAGCGCGGTCGGTGTGCCACGGCCTGAGGCTTTGGGGCCTGCGCGGACTTTTTCTGCTTCGAACCAGCTTCGGCGCGCTGTGCGGATCGGCCCTTGGTTTTGAGGCTCGCGCTGGTAACCGATGACTGGCAAGCGCAAGACTCGGCCGCCGGCGTGTCACAGTCGTTGGCTCGAGCGACTGGGCTGCTGGTCAGTGCGCACAGGCCCAAAAGAGCAAGTGCACGGTAAGCATACTGGCGCTGAGATGGGCTCGACATCGAATCTCCTCTCTGGGCGCTGGATACGGGCGCCGACGGCAACCTCGTGCACGTACCGAGCCAGTTCGAACAAGGGATCCAAAACGTTGAGAGAACACGCCCAAGACCGGATCGCGCAAATTCGCTCAGAGTGGCGGAGCTGTGGCGCCACACTGCCACGTGGCGCTCGATTTACAGACGATGCCTCGCCGGTTCAAGGCAAGCAGTGCTGGCTGATCTGCTCCGGATTGGGGGCGCTTCGCGCACAAGCCAGCGCGCCCGAGCTGATGGGTTGCCCTGACACTCGCGAACGCTTAACTGCATCGATTGTATTCAACGCGATCTCCCGCTATTGGTCGGACTGCGCCGAGAAGCGATTAGTAGTGCCTCTGCACGGCGCACAGTCCGTCCGCATTGAGATGTCCCTGGGTGCTTTGGTTGTAAGTCATGAAAGCCGCATAACTCGGATTCGGCTGGGGCAGTCCTGTGTCATCAAAGTGCATGGTCGGCGCGCTATCGATAGGATGGTAAGTCGGGTCGCAGATGCGCCACGGGAGCGCCCGATTTTGGGCGTCGGTGAGGCCCGTGTATTGGTCGCTTATCACGTCGTTGAGCGTGACGATGTAAGTTCCAGCCACGTTTTGGGCTCGCGATGCTAGCTGATCAAAGTGCGGTAGAGAGTCGCGGTTAAAGCTTTCCCAAAATGGCTGACCGGTATGCAGTGTCGCCTGGGCGATTGTCGTTCGGTTGTTTTTGATTTGAACTCCCCTTTGATGCAATTCACCCGCTAATGGCGCGCCCGAGTTGTCTGGATTTTGGCAGTTGATGTACGAGGTGGGCGACGCGAATCCAAACTTGAATTTCACCGTCGTGCCAACCGGTCCCATCGGCGGCAGGCCGAAGGGATAATTCGTGCTGGCCGGTTGTGTGGTGCAGCCCGTTCCTCTAAACGTCGCGGTGCCGCTGTAAAAAACGGTCCATCCATTGGTTACCATCGTCGCGTAGTCTGCGTTGTTGGTTGCGTCGAAGTTGAGCCTCTGCGCCGAGAGGGTGGCCCTCACGATGTCGAAGCTGAACGCGTAGCGCTTTTCATCAAATGGCTTGTTGCCGTTCTTGTTTTGATTGCTGACGGTGGCGACCCACAAAGCCTGCTCGTTGCCGCCACCCTTGCCAGGCAACGGTCCTCCTTTGTGCAAATCGACTGCCCAGGGCCCAGTCACCTGGGCGACCACCTGATCCGTGAGGGCTTGATTGGACGATTTATCGGGGTTCTCGGCGAGAGTGATGTTGTCGAATGTCACCAAAAGCTCATCGAAGACGATCTGCCAACCGTCGACGAAAACCGGGTTGTTTGAACCCGCAGCCCGCGGAAAGTCATAGCCGGCCAGCGCGAACACTTCCCCGGACGCGGTGAACTGAACCGTCCCGCCGTTGTTGTTCGACGAGCCGCCGCATCCAAACGCTGTCATCAAACCGAATAACAGCAGTGTCTTAAGTTCACGCATTGGTTGCTCCTCCCTACTGCCCAGCGCTTCCGCGACGATGGTCATCACCGCCTGGGAAGCAACTTATGCAGCCGCGGCCGGGGTTCCAGCGGTTCCGGGTCCCGGAACTCCATGCCCCAACTGAGCCAGTGCTCCAACCGCCCGGGCTCGAGCGCGGTCGCGCTCTGGATCGCCTTGTCCGGTATTCAACGAAATCTTCATCGCGAGTCTCTAGAAATTGGTCGTGAGCCGCACATACGCCGACCTCTCGGGGGCCCAATGGCTACCGTTGAACCCGTTGGCAATACGGTACGGATAGTGAGCGTCAAAAAGATTGATGATGTCGAACGCGAGCGTTGGGGTCCCCGGCACACTGATAAAACGGTGCGCGAGCGTCACATCGACTCGGACGTGATCCGGAACATGCTGGTTATTCCGCGGGCCGGTCCGAAGGCCACTGCCGTAATTTGCCAGCAGCGAAACTTGGGTCGGGCCGTCATGGACGCTGATGCCTCCATTGGCTGTCCAGATTTGCGTATGGTCCAACAGCTGCCAACTATTGTTTGCAACGTCCTCAGGCGAAAATAAGTACTTCGCACTTGCAATTCCCCTCCCTTGAGCGGTTCCAAACGAAACGTTGCCAAACGCACTGAGCCAACGCCTCACAACGGCCGTCGCGCCAGCCTCAATCCCTCCGGCTCGACCGTCGCGGAAATTATAAGGCGATAGAAGGTTGGTATTCCCTATGCCAATGTCATCGAGCTGGTCAGTGGACAGTTTTCCCCAGACGGTCAATTTCAACGCCAGCTGAGGAATGACGCGAGCGTTGATACCCACTTCTGCATATCGGTCCTTCTCAGGACGAAGGTCATATTGCACCGCTTGACCTGGCGGGATGACGCCCAGAATTCGAGCCGCCGCAGGGGTATCAAGGACCGGCGGGGGCATCCACAACAAACCACCAAAGGCGTGGGCTACGACGTTTTCAGTAAACGCATAAGCAACGCCGATCCTGGGGCCGATGCCGGTGGCGGTTGTTCGCTCCGGGCTGTTAACGAACAACACTGTTTGAAAATCGAAGCGAAGCCCAGCGTTGATGGTCAACTTCCCCAGTGTCACACTGTCCTGGGCAAAGACTCCACCCGTTGTTGCGCGAGCGCGGTCGGTACCAGCGACCGTCTGGCTCGGGTCTACTCCTCGTAGGGAATCGCTTCGAGTGTAGGAGGTAAAGTCCGTGGTACCGAACAGCTGGGTTACCCTGCCGCCGAATTTGAGAACATTATTTTCGTCAATACGCAGCAAATACTCCGCATTGAAGCCGACGTTATCAGACCGCCGTCGCACGTCACTCGCCATCGCACAGCTTGTCATGCCCGTCTCATCCGTGGTGCAGGCGTCCTGGGTAGGCCCTAATGCATGAATCGCGTCCCCAAAGAGAAAAGCGTACGAATGCCGATAGGAGCCAGAGATTCGTATCGAGGACTTGTTGATAAAGTCGTGCCGATAGGAAAGGAGCTGGAAAAAGTCCCATTCGGTTTCTGTCGAGTTCGTGTCCGCGGGAAAAAAGGGAGGCGGTGGATTCCCGAATCCGTCCGGCGTACGTCCGCCGTTCGGCTGGGCAGGGTCAAAAGGCTTCAGGGTTGGGTCAATCGGAATTTGGTAAAAATTCCGAGAGAAGTTGGTTAGGGACGAGAAGTGGTCTCGGTCGCCTAAGTCGTAATTAAGTCGAAGAAAGGCCCGTTCTTCATCTCCTCGATCGTGCAGAATCGGTGCGATTGCTGGCGGATCCAAAGCTCGATCGGTTCGCCTGAAACTCGCACCGCCGAATAGCGAGAGCGAGCCGAATTGACGTCCATAGAGAAGGCTCGGACTAACGGTCTGAAATGAACCGTAGGTTAACTCAGCCTCTCCCTCACCACTTTCGGTGGGCCGACGCGAATTCAGGTTTACAACTGTTGCGAGTCGCTCTCCGTACTCTGCGTTTAATCCTCCCGTAATCAATTCCATGTTTTCAATAAATTTGGGAGAGAGAAAGCCGCCGAATAGTCCGCTAACGGAGTCCGGCAACGGGACCCCGTCGATTTGATACTGGATGTTGGCATGGTTGCCTCGGGCGAATAGATTGCCAAGGGCGTCGTAGACAAACCCCGGCTGAGTCGCCAAAAGCTCGTTGACGGTGTTGGAGTCTCCCCGAGGAAGAGCGCGGATCTCCTCGCGGTCCAGGTGGGAGGAGGAGCTGGTAGTTTTCGGTGGGGCCGGAGCGGTCGGCGTTGGTGGGGTTACTACAATTTCCTCACCGAACAGCGCGGGTAGCGAGATCTCTAGGGTTAACACCTCACCCGAGGCCACTCTGACCAGCCGAGTATCTCTTCTACCGTCTGGAGCTAGGACCTCAAGACGGTATTGCCCAAACGGTATTTGCTCGAACTCAAAATGTCCGTCGGCTCCGGTCAGGTGCTCGTCAATCGCACGCTCGCCGCGGCTGAACAGAGAGACCTTGGCGTTTGGCACAGGCTTTCCATCATCTTCGTGTACTGTGCCATGGACAATGCCAAGGTTGGCTGCTACGGCTCGCGGCGCAGTGCAGATTGCCGCAATGACTAACAGCGCAGTTAGTAGCGCAGATCTTCTTACGAGTGTTTTCAAATTTTCTCCTTCTATCTGTAGGCGAAAGTGGAAATACCGCCAGTGGTCGTTCCAGCCGGCGGACCAGTTCGATTCGAAGCGGCCGGCACCTAGGACGCGTGGACGCGAGAGCGCGTGGAGAGCAACGATAGGCGGACTGAACTCCGTGCTTGCCTAAGCAAGCTCGCGGATCATTGCGCGCCGAGATCGCTCAGGCGACTACGCAGGAGGAGAATGCTTGGGGGCAAGCTGCAACACCAGTAAACGCGCTGGAGCGATCCCGGCCGATGCGAGTTGGCGCAGGCCAATCACGGTTCTGCATGGCTCGAACGAGCCGTGCGACTGTGACAACTGGTTGCGGCGGTTCGTACAAACGAGGCAGTGCTGATGCCCCTCGGGCGACGCCAGCCCGGCCCGTTGCGTAGCGGCCGCAATGGCCGAAAGAGGACTGTCGAAGACGCGCTCAGCCAGGTTTGCCAGATCCAGCCGACGCGCGTGAGTCATCTCACCTTGCTCGCACAGGACGTGTGGAACAAAGGCCATGTGACCGATGCCCGCGAGATACAATGCCAACAGCGATACCGCCGCCAGCCAAGGGCTTTGACGGGCAGCCTTTCTAAATATGCCGTGGATTACCATCGCTGAAGCGGGCTAACCGTATACACACGCCAGCGCGTAACCTCAACCGCAAAAGATAGTAAAGAGCAACGCCAGTACGAGGAACCCATGCTTCCACCGTTTTCTCGGCTGCTCTCGCAGATCGTTGCCATTTGGATCCTGCTCGTTCCGGTGGCCTGCTCGAAAGACACCCCGAAACCAACTCTTCTGGTGTTTGCCGCGGCGAGTACTGCCGAACCGCTCTCCGAGCTGGCCGCCCGCTTCGGGCGGGAAAGATCGATTGACGTTCGACTTTCATTTGGTGCGTCAAGCGATCTCGCCCGTCAAATCAAGGCGGGTGCGCCGGCAGATGTTTTTCTCTCCGCCGATAACGCGCAGATGGATGAGCTCTCGAGGCAGGGTTTGATCGATCCCGCTCAGCGCTTCGAACTTCTCAGCAATCAGCTCGCGGTGATTGTTCCGGCGTCCAGCAGACTTTCGTTTAACTCCGCGGCTGCGCTGGCGGAGGTGCCGCGTATCGCCCTCGCCGATCCCGCAGCGGTTCCGGCCGGCATCTACGCGAAGCGATGGTTTCAACAACAGGGTATTTGGGAGCGGATCGAGCCCAAGGTGGTCCCGACGCTCGACGTTCGCGCCGCATTGACCGCGGTCGAGAACGAAGCCGTCTCGGTCGGCGTGGTCTACCGAAGCGATGCCCAGCAATCAAAAAAGGTGAGGGTGGCGCTGGTAGTCCCGCAGGAGGTTGGTCCGAAAATTGTCTACCCCGTGGCAAAGCTTAGCCGTTCCACCCAGCCTGCCGCCTCGCAGTTTGTCCAATTTCTTCGGTCCAGCGCAGCGAGGGACGTATTTTCGGAGGCAGGTTTTATTTTCTTGCCCCCCAAGACTTGACGGTGCTCGATGACGGGTGCGGTCTTGACCCACCTCTGATCACCCCGTGGATCATGCCTGTAGCAGCAGTGGTTTGGCACCGATCCCCCCATTTTCATAAACGTCACTGTTTATTCACGGGTGCGACACCAGTTTTGTTGCGACGCATTGCTAGCCTGTTTGCGATGCGCGCGAAAACGCTCGCCCATTTGTCGGATTTGCACATCGGCTTGTCGTATCGAAACGAGCAAGCCGCGAGAATGATCTGCAACGCGCTCTTGGAAAATGCAATCGACGACGTTGTCATCACCGGCGATATCACGCATCGAGGTCGCCTTTCTGAGCTGCGGACCTTTCAAGCAATCTTTGCTCCGTTGTTTGAGGCAAGAAAAATCTGCGTCGTGCCTGGCAATCACGACCGGCTCGGCGATGACGTGGCCGAAGCCTTGATGCCGGGTTGCCGGGTGGATGTTCATTCTACCGATGGGCTGCACGTGGTTCGCGTCGACTCCACCGGACCGCAAAATTACTCGTTCGTGGCTGGCCACGGAGAAATCGACCAGGAGATTGTCGATCGGGTAGGCATCGCGCTTCAGAACGCTAGCGAGGATTGCTTGCGCGTCGCGATGATCCATCACCATCCGCTCCCACTGCCAGAAGAGACCCTGGTGGAATGGTTCGTTGAAAAAATGGGCTGGCCCTACGCGGCCGAGTTGAGCTTGGGAAGGCGGCTGTTGGACCGAGCGGCTGGAATTTGTGATCTGGTTCTCCACGGCCATCGTCACATTCCGAGGGAAATCTGCTTCGCGACGGGCGAACGACCGCTGCTGGTGTACAACGCCGGAAGCTCGACCGAGCTGATGCGTTTTCGCGTGTTCCGACATGCGGAGGGACGGCTTCTCGGCTCACCCACCTGGATGGACGTTCGTGGAACCTCGGCCGGGATCGACACCGAGCGGGACTTGGTGCCGGCGTATGCGACCCCTCGCCTCGGGGTCGCGGCGGCGGTCGCTTCGAGGGAGCTCGACGAAGTCGTCGGCTAGTTCGGGCTTAGGGAGCCTGGAACGCGGCGCGCCAGGCGCGGGCGGACTCGAGGATGACGACCCGGTCGCTGGTGGTGAAGAATCGATAGCCCATCTTTCGTAGCGGCGCGATCTGCTCGGTCTTCGCGAGCATGATCCCAGCCATTTTTCCGGCGTCTTTGGCCGCGTGAGCGATCCGCGTAAGAGCGTCCTGATAGCTGGGGTGGTTGTACTGACCTGGAACTCCCAAGCTCTGAGTCAAATCGTTCGGGCCCACGTACAAAACGTCGACGTGCTGCTCGCCGCAAATCGCGCGCAAATCGTTGAGCGCTCCAGGGGTTTCGATCTGGATCGCGACCAGGGTCTCGGCGTTTGCCTCCCCGACGAACTGCGCCAGCGGCCGGGTGCCGTATTTGTTCGCCCTGACTCCGGCGAGGCCGCGCTTCCCCTCGGGTGGATACTTGACCCCTTCAATCGAGGCGCGCACCGACAGAACCCCGTCCGCGCGGGGAAAAAGAATTCCAGCGGCTCCGTAATCAAGACAGCGCCCGGCCTCCAACGATGGACTCGAGGGGACCCGGACCATTGCAGGCACGCCCGCCGCATCTGATGCCGCAAGGGTGGAGGCCAGCGAGTCCGGGGAGAACACCCCATGCTCGGTGTCGAGGAGCACAAAATCAAAGCCCGCCACTGCCAAGAGCTCGGCAATCCCGCCGGTCGGCCAGGTGATGAAGCAGCCCAGAAGGGCCTCACCATCTTTCACCCGTGCTCGAAGGGTCTTCACGTTCGCCATCGCATTCTCCTTCGCCTTCGCGTGCTTAGCACAACCTGCGCTCACGCCTCTGCTGTTCTGCCTTGACGTTTATCGCCACATGCTCAATGAGCACTGCGCATGGCACATTTACACAACTGGCTTACGAGCCTTCCCTTCTGGTTATGCGCTGTCCAGCTCATTCCGTCCCCTGGCGCCGCGGTGGCGGCCGGCTCGGCGCCCAACATTGCCGAGCAAGTGGCAAACTGGCGGAAGGCGAATGAGGTCGCCATCGTTCGTGAGCTCGCGGACTTTGTAGCGCTGCCCAATCTCGCGTCCGACCGGCCGAACATCGATCGCAACGTTCAGCACCTGCTTGCTCTGCTCCGCCGCCGCGGCATTGAGGCGAGGGTACTCGAAGAGCCGGGCTCTCCCCCCGCAGTGTATGGCGAGTTGCGAGCTCCCGGGGCCCAGCGCACCATCGTCTTCTATGCCCACTATGATGGGCAGCCGGTGGATGCCTCGCAGTGGACCGGCGGCGCTCCGTGGAAGCCGGTGCTGCGCGATCGAGCATTGGAAGCTGGCGGCAGTGAGCTGCCTATGCCGCCCGAGGGTAAGTCGGTGCCTGAAGAAGCCCGGCTCTACGGACGCTCGACCGGCGACGACAAAGCAGCGATTGTGGCGATGCTCGCCGCGCTGGACGGTTTGCGCGCCGCCCATGTCACTCCTTCGGTGAACCTCAAGTTCTATTTTGAAGGCGAGGAGGAGGCGGGTTCACCGCATTTCCGGTCGTTCCTGGAACATCATCGCGATCTACTCAAGGCCGACGCCTGGATCATGTGCGACGGGCCCGTTCACCAGAGTCGCCGGATGGAAGTGGTCTATGGAGTTCGTGGTTCCCTTACCTTCGAGCTGACCTTGTATGGAGCAACTCGAACACTTCACAGCGGCCACTATGGAAACTGGGCCCCTAATCCAGCTGCCCTGTTGGCGAACCTCGTCGCGTCCATGCGCGACCCCAACGGGCGCGTTTCGATCGAAGGGTTCTACGACGGGGTGCGGCCCCTGACGGACCTGGAGAAACGCGCCGTTGCAGCCGTACCGAAGGTGGATCCAGAGCTGCGCAAGTCGTTCGGTCTGATGCACACCGAGGCTGGCGATGCACCTAACGCGGAGCGGATTCTCACTCCAGCGCTCAATGTTCGAGGCCTGCTCGCTGGGCACGTCGGCGCCCAGGCAGCGAACGCCATCCCTACCGAAGCCCGGGCGTCGTTCGACATCCGGCTGGTGCCCGATCAGACAACCGACCATGTGAAAGAGGTCGTCGAGCGGCACCTACAGCGACAGGGGTATTTCCTGGTCCGCGAGGCCCCTGACGCAGCCACGCGCTTGGCGTACGCGCGGATCCTTCGCGTTGAATGGGGAGCGGGCTACCCGGGTATCCGGACGCCGATGGATCTGCCCTTCGCGCGCGCCGTCACGGCGATCGTGGGCGATGCCGCAGGCGGTCCGATCGTCCAATTGCCGAACATGGGTGGAAGTCTCCCGATTTATCTGATTCACGATGTGTTGGGGGCACCCCTTTTGATCATCCCGATTGCCAATCACGACGACAACCAGCACGCCGCGAACGAGAACCTTCGGATCCGAAACCTCTGGGATGGAATCCAGGTCTTCGCCGCGCTCTTTGCCCGCCTTGGCACGTCCTGGCAGGGGCAAGGATAGCCTTGCCTACGACTGCCGCGGCGTTAGGCTTCTGACAGTCCTCACTAACCCGTGGAGGCAGTCATGGCGGATCGTTGTCGGCGCGTCGACTATTTCTACGTAGAAGTACCTGACCAGCCCGGGCAAGGAGCCCAGGTTTTCTCCAAATTGAAGGAGGCCGGGGTCAATCTCCTCGCATTCACCGCATTCCCCACGAGCGGCAACAAGGCCCAACTCGACCTGGTCCCCGAGAACTCGGATGCGTTGATCAAGGCCGCCAAATCGGCGGGGTTGAACCTCTCCCCCAAGAAGCAAGCCCTTTTCGTGCAGGGGAGCGATCGGGTGGGAGCCGCCGCAGAATGCTTTAAGAAGCTTGCCGATGCCAAAATCAACGTTCGGGCTGGCAATGCCTGCTCGTCCGAGCGCGGTTTTGGTCTGATCCTTTGGGTCAAGCCCGAGAACTTCGAGGCGGCGGCAAAGGCTTTGGGCGCCTAAGCTATAGGCGGCGCTCGCGTTGCGCGAGCGCCCAGTCGCCTTCCACTCCTACGCCTTCGCGGAAGCGCCGGAAGTGGTGCTGGACAAGACGGGGGTAGCGCCGAAAGACGTCTACCTCCCTACTTCGGAGCGCCTGTCGCAGCCGCAGCGGGCCGGCGTTGTAGGCCATCAGCGCGCGGTCCAGGTCGTGGAACTTGTCCTGGAGGATGCGCAGGTAGCGGATTCCCAAGCGAACCCGAAGGGCCGGATCGGCCTCGATCTCCTCGGGGTTGAGCCGGATTCCTTCGCGTTTCGTTAGGAAATTCAACGTAGTCGGCCGGATTTGCATCAGACCACGCGCGCCCTTTGGAGAGACGGCGTCATCCTCGAAGCTGGACTCGACCTGGATGATCGCGAGGACCATCAGCGGGTCATATCCCGCCCGCCAAGATTCCTCGGCAATTGCCAAAACCAGCTGCCGGCGCAGGGTCGCTCCTAGGTCTGGCGCCCGCTTGGAGAGTACAGCCTCGATTAAACTTTCATCAGCGGCTGCAAGCTCACCGGTTGGCGCTCGTGAGTCGGCTCTTGCAGAGGGGGCCGTCCCGCTTCCAAGACGTAAGCAGGTGACCACCGCTAGCAAGGCAAGTAGCGGGACTTTCCCGCAAGAGAGCGATTGCCAGTGCACGAAGCGAAAGAGCTTGCGCGTGTAGGCTGAGAGGCGATTCATCGATTCCTAGAATGTCATGCCTTGCTCCCCCGACAAATGAGTCTAAACAGCCCTTGGCCGCTAAGCAGGCATTCCGTCGTCATTTGCGGCCAAGCTATGGATTTTACTGAGCCTTCGAGCAAATAACGTGTGGAGTCCAGGACGTTTTAAGTGCTTGCAATTCCAATCGGGTGCTGGGTTGCTGGGTATTGGATGACGAAATGGCCCGCGCTGGGGTGAAGCAGTCAGCGGGTACGGGACGACCGCCGTTTTTGGGCGTTGGCGAGAAGTCTCGAAGTCTGCACGACTGCGCGATGGTGGGTGCCGTGCCCGATTTCTCCCCCTTCGTCCGATGCGACGACCTCGAACGCGTACAACTTTCCCTCTTTACCGACAAAAGCGGGCCTGTGCGCGAACCGTAGCGCCGAAAGGGGTCGCGGTCCGCTGGTCTCGCATTGCCCTCGAGGCAGCCAGCTCCATCAGCGCGATCATCCGGGACGTCGCAAACACTTCAGGAAACGCCTCGCCCGGCTCCGCCAGCTCACTCGCCAGGTCTGTTTGGGAGACTACCCAGCTCGCACTGCCGGTCGGATCCGGTGCGTTGGTCTGATCGGGCATCAAATCCTCCCGCGCCCCTCCGATTCGCGATAGCGCGATTGGTTGCTCCAGGCTAAGGACGCCGGCGAAAGGAAAGCCCACCATGCCCTCACGCAGCGCCGCTCTGCTCTCAATCATCGTACTTTCGTCCTGCGCGAGCGGGCCTCCAATGGCAAAACAGGAAAGCGCCGACCAGCGGTTCGAAAAGCTGGTCAAAGACTACTTCGAGCAGGCGCTGCCGATGTCGCCCGAATTTGCCACCCAACTCGGCGACCACCGATTTGACTCAAGGCTCACGGACTACAGCCCGGAGGGAGAGCAGCGAGGGCGCGATCTGGATCGGTCCACCTTGAAAGCCCTCAGCGACATTCCGCTCACCGAGCTGAGCCAGGTCGACCAAACCGACGCCCGAATTCTCCAGCATCGCCTGTCCTATTCGATCTTCCGAACAGACGTTCTGAGAGAGCGCGAGTGGAATCCGCTCCACTACAGTTTCGGCCAAGCGATCTATGTGCTGATCGCCCGCGACTTCGCGCCGCTGAGCGAAAGGCTTCAAACCGCCAAGGCCCGCCTCGAGGCGCTGCCCGCCGCGATCGCTCAAGCCAAGTCAAATCTGAAGCGCTCACCGCCTAAGGTTCACACCGAGACCGCCATCTCACAGAACAAGGGAGCCGTTCGGATGGTGAAAGTGGAGCTGGCCGCGCTTGCAGCTCAGGTGCCAGGAATGCAGGCCCAGCTAGAGCCATCCCAACTGCGGGCAGTCGCCGCGCTGGAAGAGTACGGTGAGTGGCTTGAGAAGGAGTTGCTGCCGCGCTCGACCGACGATTTTCGTCTCGGCGAGGAAAAGTATCGCCAAAAGCTTCGCTTTGCTCTGGAGTCCGATCTCTCAATGGAGGAGATCGCCCGACGCGCGCGGGCGGATCTGGCCAGCACCCAGGATCAGATCTACCAAGTCGCGCTTTCGCTCTACCGACGACATTTCCCGGGGAAAATCAGCCCTGCGGAGGTCAACGACCGGAAACAGGTTGTCGCCACAGTCCTGGCCAAGTTGGCGGAGGACCGACCCACCAACGACACCATCGTTGAGCTTGCGAAGGCGGACCTGAAATCAACCACGGATTTCGTCCGGAGCAAGGAGCTGGTCACCCTTCCGCAGGAGCCGGTGAAGGTCGTGGTGATGCCGGAGTTCAAGCGGGGGGTGGCGGTGGCTTACTGCGACCCGTCGGGGCCGCTGGAGAAGCGGGCAGAGACCTTTTTCGCGATCTCGCCGACTCCTTCCGACTGGACGGCCGCGCGCGTGGAGTCGTTTTTCAAAGAGTACAACAACTACATGGTGCAGGACCTCACCGTTCACGAGGCAATGCCCGGCCACTATCTGCAGCTCGCGCATTCCAATCACTTCAGGGCACCGACTCCGATTCGGTCCATTCTCTATAGCGGACTGTTCGCCGAAGGTTGGGCGGTCTATGCGGAGCGCCTGATGGCGGATCACGGCTACGGCGGCCCGGAAGTGCGCATGCAGCAGCTCAAGATGCGCCTGCGGATGGTCATCAACGCGATTCTCGACGGCCAGATCCACGCGGGAACGATGACGGAAAAGGAGGCGATGGCGCTGATGATGGAGGAAGGCTTCCAGGAAGAGGGCGAAGCCGCCGGCAAGTGGAAGCGAGCCCAGCTCACATCGGCGCAACTGCCGACCTACTACGTGGGAAATCTCGAAGTGGAAGCCATTCGCAAGGACTATCTGGCAAAGCACGGCGCCCAGACCAAGGAGCGGCAGATGCACGATGCGATGTTGTCATTTGGAACGCCCGCTCCGAAGTACGTGCGCGAGCTTTTGGGGCTTTAGGCTTGGCGCATCCGCGGCGGTTTGGGCGCTCAGCAGTCGCTTCAGGCGATCCGGTTCCACTTTGAGCACCAGCGTCTTTTCCCGCGTCACCGTGACGGTGCCTGAAGCGGCGCCTTTCTGGCGTTTGACGTATTTCGCTTGAGTGTAGGCAACCTCGCCGCGCGGCTCGCCCTTGAGCCGCGAATGATGGAGGGCCAGGTGCGCGGCGTCCACCAGCAGGTCCGAGCCGGCCGTCTCATTTTTTTCCAACGGCACCACGACATGCGAGCCGGAGGCGCCTCGCGCGTGCAGCCATAAGTCTTGTGGCCGGGCGACGCGAAACGTGAGGGTCTCGTTCGACTTCGCATTCCGCCCCACCCAAATCCGCCGCCCGGTGCTCGAAAGGTACTCCTTATAAGGGCGTCCGGTTTGCGGCGATCGCCGAGTCCAAGTGGCCGCTGCCTCGGGTTGGGACAGCAAGTCTTCTGCACTGGCTTGGCGCAGCGCGCTAAGCGCCGCTTCGGTGCTGAGTTTTTCGGCTCGAAGCTCTTCCAGCCTGCGCGCGGCATGCTCGGATCCGCGAAGCAGTCGCCGGTACTGATGGAAGTGCCAAGCCGCTTGTTCTTTCGGACCGAGCTCCGGCCGAAGCGCCACCTCCACTTCGCGCGGACCTTCGGGCGTGTAGTCGGTGAGGCGAATCGAGGCCGCGCCGCGAGGGATGCGCTCCAGGTTGCGCGAAATCAGCTCGCCGGCGATTCGGTGGGCCTCCGCCACCGGTCCACGCGCGGCCTCGCCAGCAACTTTGGCCAGCGTTCGCTCTGCGCGAGCGAGCCTCGCCTTCAGAGGAGCGATCAGCTGGCGGCGAATCTGTTCCGCGCGATGCGAGCGGGCCTGACCTCCCAACAGCTCTTCCGCGGCCTCGGCATAGGGGAACGGCGCGCCGACCTTGGGTTGCAGTCGCGACGCGGAACCGAGCGGGGCGGGTCCCGTTTCCAGCGGCGGCCGTTCGGTTAGCAGCGACAGGGCGGCATCCCTTCCTGCGACGCTCGCGGATATCCAGAAGCTCGCGTCTTTTCGGTTGAGCTCGAGCACGATCCGGGAGGGCGGGAGGTAGTGAATTTCCCGCAATGTCGTTCCGACCAAGCACTTTCGAAGGCGCCCCTGGATCGCGGCGGGGTCCCGAGCCGGAGAAAAGCGCTCCGAAGCCACGGAGATGCGGGATGCGCCGGGCTCGGCGGATACGCATAAAAGGATAGAGCGGCCCGGCTGACGGAGCTCCAGATACCAAAGCTGCGGCAACGGTGCGAAGGCCTTTTGCACCACCGCTGAGCGCAGGGCAACATTGAGCTCTTCGACCACCTGAGCCAACTCTGGGGGGCGCAGCGACATTGGCTTCGTGACGTTACTGTGTCTTCGATTATTGAACATCCGATGCCCGTCCTAACCACCTCTCCAGAGGGTTCCGGTGCCGCGCTCGGATCGCTGTTGCCAGGCTCCGGAGAAAAGCTCAGCACGGATCAGATCCTCGATCGATTTGTGTCGTTCGCTACGGCCTCGAGCCTCTCCCTCTATCCCGCGCAGGAAGAGGCGCTGCTCGAGCTACTCTCGGGCAAACACGTCATTCTCAACACTCCCACCGGCTCGGGTAAGTCGCTGGTCGCAACCGCCCTGCACTTCAAGGCGATGTGCGAGGGGAAAATTTCCTTCTACACCAGCCCGATCAAGGCGCTGGTAAACGAGAAATTCTTCGCGCTGTGCGAGGCCTTCGGACCGGAGAAGGTGGGCATGCTGACCGGCGATGCCAGCATCAACCGCGACGCGCCGATCATCTGCTGCACCGCGGAGATCCTCTCGAATCTGACGCTCCGGGAAGCCGAGCCGAAGGTGGACTACGTGGTGATGGACGAGTTTCATTACTATGCGGACAGAGAGCGTGGAGTGGCCTGGCAGATTCCGCTGCTCGGGCTGCCTCGCACCAACTTCTTGCTGATGTCCGCCACCTTGGGCGACATGACCGAGATCGAGGAAAGTCTCCGATCCCTGACCAGCCGCGAGGTGGCGACGGTGCGAAGCGCGCAACGGCCGGTGCCGCTCGACTTCGAGTACCGGGAAACGCCGCTGCACGAGACGATCGAGGATCTCCTCGGGGCCGGCAAGGCTCCCATCTACCTGGTGAATTTCACCCAGCGGGCCTGCGCCGAGCAGGCTCAAAATCTGATGAGCGTGAACTTCTGCAGCAAAGAGGAGAAGGAGCAGATCCGGCAGGCCTTGTTCCAGGCCCGGTTCGATACCCCCTACGGCAAGGAGTTCGAGAAGGTTCTGCGACACGGCGTGGGGCTGCACCACGCGGGGCTTTTGCCCAAGTACCGCCTCTGGGTAGAGAAGCTTTCGCAGTCGGGCCTGCTCAAGGTGATCAGCGGAACAGATACGCTCGGGGTAGGGGTGAACATCCCGATTCGTACGGTGCTGTTCACCCAGCTTTGCAAATTCGACGGTGAGAAGGTCGGGATTTTAAGCGTTCGAGACTTTCATCAAATCGCCGGCCGAGCCGGTCGCAAAGGCTTCGATGAACAGGGCAGCGTAGTGGCCCAGGCGCCAGAGCATGTGATTGAGAACTTGCGGCTGGCTCAGAAGGCGGCGAGTGGGAAGAAAGTCGTGAAAAGGCAACCCCCGCCCAAGGGCTTTGTCCCCTGGGACCGCAACACGTTCCAGCGGCTCTTATCCAAGCCCCCCGAGCCGCTCGAGTCTCGCTTCGAGGTTACTTTCGGGCTGTTGCTCAACCTGCTGCAAGCGCCTTCGGGTCCGGGGGGCGGCTATGCAAGGCTGGTGGGCCTGGTCCAGCGCTCACATGGGCGCAACTACGATCGTCGCCGGCACCTTCGAACTGCAGCCCAGCGCTTTCGGACGCTTCGAGCGGCGGGGCTCGTCGAGTTGATCCGCGGAGGAGCCAACGGCCGAGCGCGCGTCCAGGTCACTCCGGGGCTACAGCGCGATTTTTCACTCAACCATACGTTGTCTCTTTATTTGCTGGCGGCGCTCGAGAGCCTGGACCGCACGGCGGAGACGTACGCGCTGGATGTTCTGACGCTGGTGGAGTCGATTCTCGAAGATCCAGACGTGGTCCTCTACAGCCAGCTGAACAAGCTCAAGGGAGAGAAGGTGGCCGAGCTGAAGGCCCAAGGAGTGGAATACGAAGAGCGGATGGAGGAACTGGAAAAGTTGGAGTGGCCCAAACCACTCGCCGAATTCATCTACGCCACCTTCAACGAATTCGCTCGGCAACACCCGTGGGTCGGTGAGGAGAACATCCGCCCCAAATCGATCGCTCGCGAGATGGTCGAAGGTTTTTACACGTTCCACGACTACGTCCGAGAATACGGGCTGCAGCGCAGCGAGGGAGTCCTGCTGCGCTACCTGAGCCAGGTGTACAAGACCTTGGTGCAAACCGTCCCGGAGTCGCTGAAGAACGAGGAGATCGATGAGGTTATCTCTTACTTCCGGGGAATGATCCGCCAAGTCGATTCAAGCTTGTTCGAGGAATGGGAGAGCCTGCAAAATCCCCTAGCCAGGCGAGCGACGCAGGCAAAGTCGCCTGAGTTGATTCAACCTCCGGACCCGGCAGCCGACCCTCAGGCGTTTCGGGCGAGGATTCGGATCGAGCTGCATCGGTTGCTCAAGGCGCTCGCGTCAAAGCGCTACGATGAAGCAGTCGCTTCTGTCTTTCCCTCAGAGGGCGGCGTGGAATGGACTGGCGCGCGTCTCGCGGCAGAGATGGAACCATTTTGGCAAGCGCATCGCGCGATTGATCTGACTCCACGGGCGCGCCAGGCGAGCAACACTTTCCTCAAGCCACTCGGGCCGCGGCAATGGCAGGCGCAGCAACGAATCATCGACGTCGAGGGCGACGAGGATTGGGTAGTCGATTGCGTCGTGGACCTGCGCCAGGAGCGGGCCGATGATGCACCGCTGATCGCACTGCGGCGGATCGGGCTGTAGCGACCGCCGGTTCGCGTTTTCGATTTAGTGTTCGGGACCCGGGGCGCCAACTAGCAGGTCCATGACCTTGGCCGGGACCTGAGCCATGCGACCATCAACGTCGAACGCGGGATCGTAGGCGGCAAAGGCCACGGCGAAAATCTGGAATCGGCGGGCGACTTGCTGCACCACGCTCGCAAGCTGCCTCAACGACAGTCCACCTTCCTCCGCGTATTCGTTGGCGCGTCCCTCCGAGGGATCGAGCACGTCCAGGTCCAAGTGGAGATACACGCTGCTGACCACGGAGCGGAGCTGGGCGAGCGCACTCGGGAGCTGATCCAGGGCCTGAGCCGAAATCCGCGCGACGCGGGATTTGCCGAGCAGCTCGGCCTCGAGCGGATCGAGAGCGCGGGCGCCGACCAGCAGCACTCGTTCATCCGGAATCGGCTCAAACCCGGGGATGGAATGGGAGATCGCATTGAAGCAGCGGCCGGTGGTCACAGCCAAGGCCATTCCATCCAGGTATCCGCTCACGGTGGTCTCGGGTGTATTGAAGTCTCCGTGCGCGTCGAGCCAGATTACTCCGACGCGGCTTTTGGCGGCAGCGAGAATCCCCTGACCGCTCAAACAACTACCGGTCAGTACGACGGGAAGCGCGCCCTCGTTCAGTGCGGATTCTACCGCGGCCTTGAGCGAGCGATTGAGCGAAAAGCTCGCGCCGACCTCGTTGCGAAATGGGTCCTCGAGGCGCAGCCGAACTGCGCCGATTTCGTGACCCTGCGCGCGAAGTCGATCGGCGATCCCGGTGGACATCAACCGGTCTGGGCCCGCACCCATGCCGCTGGCTTCTTTGCCCAGAGAGTACGGCACGGAGATCAGCTCGAGCTTCATCGTGGGAGCCGCGTGATTTGTGGTTTAATGGTGTGCCGCAAGGAGCCCGGTGAATCGACTAGAGAGTTTGGCCAATTGGCTGAGCGACCAGAATTGGGGGTGGTGGCCTTTCCTAGCCCTCCGCCCACCCAGGGACAAGCCAATAGACAGCTGGCTGGTTGCGAAACTCTGCCTTTGCTTTGCCCCGCTCTACTGGATCGTGTTGCTAGTCGGCGTTGCGTGGGTGACCCATTCCTGGACGTCAGGCCTGACCTTCCCTGACCTCGCGGCCGCTAGCCTCGCGCTGTTTTTCTTCTATCGCTTGACCTTCGCGGTTTGCTGGAATCGACGGGCGTTGCGCCTTGCCGCTCTTCGCTCGCTGCGGCCCGGGCCGTGATTCATCGTTTGAGGTGCACTTTCGCTTCGCCGCTCGCATTTTTGAGAGGCAATGCGCGTGCTCAGCTTCAATGTAAACGGAATCCGTGCCGCGGCAGGCAAGGGGTTGGCGCCCTACCTTGTCGCGCAGGAAGCGGACGTCATTTGTTTGCAGGAGCTTCGAGCCTCGCGGGAGGACGTGCCTTCAGAGCTCTCGTCGCTTCCCGGCTACCACACTTTGTGGCACTGCTCCGAGCGCAAGGGGTACAGCGGAGTCGCTTTGCTTTCCCGTCAGCCTCCGGACCAGACCGTTTACGGGATGGAGGATGAGCAGACCCACTCGGAGGGGCGGCTGTTGCGAGCGGACTTTGGTGGCTTGAGCATCCTCTCGCTCTACGTCCCATCAGGAATCACCGGTCCAGTCCGGCAGGAGCACAAGATGCGCTTCTTAGCGCGGTTACTGGCGTACCTTTCGGACCTCAAGGCGCAGGGCCGCGAGGTGCTCGTGTGCGGTGACTTCAATATCGCGCACCAAGCCATTGACCTCGCTCGCCCCTCGGCGAATGAACACACGAGCGGGTATTTGCCCGAGGAGCGCCGATGGATGGACGATCTGTTGGCGGAGGGCTACGTGGATACCTATCGGGCGCTCGTCGGCCCAGAGCCGGGGCATTACACGTGGTGGTACAACTTCAAGGCTGCGCGCCCGAAGAATTTGGGCTGGCGGCTCGACTACCAGATCGCCACTCCAACGACCGCCGCAAAGGCAAAACGCGCGACCATCGATCGTAGTGCGCTGTTCTCGGACCACGCGCCGGTGACGATCGATTACGAAATGAACGAGAGCAAACCACCGGCATTCTCTGTCTAAACAAGCGTATTAGGTGCGCCGGGTTGCTGAGGGGAAACGGCAGAGGGATGAGCTCCGTGCTAAGCAAGGCGCGCACATGCTCAAGCTGTTGCGGGCGGCCATTCTGCCCACGCTCTCCGGAGTCCTCTATTTTCTTTCCTGGATCGGCTTCGGCATCTGGCCGTTGACCTTTGTCTGCCTCGTCCCGCTCGCCTGGGCTCTTCGTCGGGCGTCGCTCAAGCAGGCGCTGGCGCTCGGCGCGTGGATGGGGTTCGTCACCCACCTCGGTGGTTACACCTGGGTGATTCACCTTCTCACCGTGTTCGCGTTTCTGCCGGTCGCGGTTGCAGCGATCGGTTACCTACTGATCTGCGCAGGACAGGGGCTTCTGTTTGCCGTCTTCGCCTTCCTCCTGCGCTACGCGTGGCTTCGGACGCGGTGGCCCTTGGCGTTGCTGCTTCCGGCGGCGCTTGGCGCTGCCGAATTCGCCTACCCGCTCTTGTTTCAGAGTTACACCGGCGTAGCGCTGATGCCCCTGCGGCAAGTGATTCAGATCGCTGATCTCGGGGGTCCTCTGCTGCTGGGCATGTGGGTGGCGATGGTCAACGGAGCGATTGCGGACCTGCTCCTGTCCCGAATCGCGCCGCAGCGGAGGCTTCCGGTGGTCTCGCTTGCCTCGGTGGCCCTCGCGCTCATCGCGGCATTTGTTTACGGAGCTTGGCGCATTTCGCGGCTGGAGAGGTCGCAGCGAGACGCACCGCACTTAATGGTCGGGCTCGCTCAACCCAACGTCGGAGAGGCGGAGCTTCACCTGAATCCCCAGGCTTCGGTCCGGACGCTCCAGGAGCAAAGCGCCTCGCTATATTCCCGCGGCGCCGAGTTGGTGATCTGGCCTGAGGCGGGCTTCAACATCCGTCCGGTATGGAAAGGCGACAGCTCGATCGGTAAGGTCATTCAGGGAGGAGTCCCCGTACCGCTGATTGCGGGGGTGATCCGCGTGGATGAGAAGGACACCTGGAATAGCGCAGTGGTGATTTCAAAGGATGGGACCCTCGGTGATCATTTCGACAAGATCAATCTGCTCGCCTTTGGCGAGTACATCCCGTTCGGCGATTGGTTTCCGATCGTTTACCAGTGGTCTCCGATGACCTCTCATCTCTCTCGGGGCGTCAGCACTGCGCCGTTGCAGGTGGGGCCGTGGCGTTTCGCGACATTCATTTGCTACGAGGACATCCTGCCAGCGTTGGTGCGCAAGACGATGGAAGACCACGGAAAGGGCAGGGCCCACGCGATGGTCAACCTGACGAATGACTCGTGGTACGGAGCGGGCCACGAGCAAGAGCAGCATCTACAGCTCGCAGCGCTGCGCAGCGCAGAGCACCATCGCTGGTTGCTTCGGGCGACGTCCACCGGGATCAGCGCCTTCGTCGACGCGACTGGACAAGTGGTGAAGCGCATCCCGGCGAACGTGCGTGATACCGCTTTGGCCTCGGTTCCGATGCTCGAGGGAGTCACCCTCTACGAGCGTTGGGGGGATTGGCCGGGTTGGGCGTCCTCGGCGGCGTTACTGGGAATTGCGGTACGGGCCCTCTGGACCCGGCGCGAAAAGTCGAAGCGTTAAAGACTTCTTGGTCGCAAGGAACAACCTGAGTAGTTTCCGCAGGGCCGGCCAGCTATCCCGGCCGGCGCCTTGCGCTGGAACCTGCGGAAGGAGGGCACGACCGTGAGCGACGAGGATCTGAAAGCGGAACTGGAGCGCCTACGGGCCGAAAACGAAGCGCTGAAGAACCGCGGCAATCGGAGCGCCTATCTCAAGGTCAGTGAGAAGGGTGGGGTGTCCGTCTATGGCCTGGGGCGGTTTCCGGTGACGCTTTACAAGGAGCAGTGGACCCGGTTGCTCGATATGGGCGACGAGATCCGCCGGTTCATCAAGGACAACGAGGCGAAATTGAAGGCGAAGCAGTGAGCTGGGCCATTGACTCCCAATCACAGCTTCGCCAAGCTGCCGATCATGTACTTGGTGCAAGGAAGACGCGAACGCTGGGTAGACCGTTGATGACTGACTGAGCGCGTCTGCCGATTTGCCGAAGTCCACGTAGACTTCGGTACCGGCGATGGCGCGTTTGCGTACCGCACGGCCCGGCAGCAGCCCACCACGTTGGTGATCGGGACGGACGCGAACGCGGATGGCTTGCGTGAAATCTCTCGACGAGCCTCTCGCAAGCCCGCTCGCGGGGGGCTGCCTAACGTGTTGTTCGGGCGTTTGTCGCTCGAGGACGCTCCCGGAGAGCTCGCCCAGCTTGCCGACGCGATCACCGTTCTCTTTCCTTGGGGGAGTTTGCTTCGCGCCGTCGCGGTGCCCGAGTGTGAGGCTCTGCGCAGGCTCGCACTAATTGGAAAACCCGGAGCTCGCTTCCGGTTTCTTCACGGCTATGGAGTCGGCAGGGAAGCCCGTGCGGTGGATGAGCTGGGGCTGCCCGCCCTGGGAGATCCCTCGACCTTGCGTGCGCTTGAGGACGCATATGCGGACGCGGGGCTGCGGCTCGAAGCCCGATACGTCTCGCGCGAGGAGGTCGCCTTGATTCAAACCACCTGGGCCAAGAAGATCGCATTTTCAGATCACGAACGCGTGTTCGTCGAGCTGTCTGGAATATCGAGCTGTGCTGTGGAAGAAAGCTCGCTTCATGGTACGAGATGAGGCGGAGCCGGCGGCTCCAGGCGCTGAGGAATGAAAAGAACAATTGGGCTGATCGTCGGACTAAGCGCCATCGCGCCCGCTTACGCGGGGGACGTCCAAGACGCCGATAAGACGGTACAGCTATTCAAGAACACCGATCCGGGGCTGGGCCATTTCTTTAAAGACTCGGCGGGCTATGCGGTGTTTCCCAACGTGGGCAAAGGGGGTTTGGGGATTGGCGGCGCTCACGGATCGGGCATTCTCTATGAGCACGGCAAGCCGGTCGGCAAAACCACCCTCACGCAAGTCACCATCGGTCTGCAAATGGGCGGTCAGGCGTACGCGGAGATCATTTTCTTCGAGACCGACAAGGTGCTCTCCAACTTCAAGGGCGGTAACTTCGAATTCTCGGGTCAGGTGAGCGCGGTAGCAGTTCGAGCTGGCGCCTCCGCGAACGCGAAGTATCGCGACGGAGTGGCGGTCTTCACCGCAACCCGAGGTGGTCTGATGTTCGAGGCAAGCGTCGGCGGCCAGAAATTCAGTTACGAGCCGTTGGGAAAGAAAAAGTAAGACGGCGCTGCCTGTGAGCGCTTTCGTGCCGTACACGTCCCAAGAACGTGACAACCTTCGGGCCCAGCTCGTCGCCGCGGCGCGCACCGACCCGCGCATCATCGGAGCCGCGCTAACCGGTTCGGCCGCGACGGGCCTGGAGGACCGCTGGTCCGACATCGACCTGCTGTTCGGGCTTCGCAATGCGTCGGATCTTCCATCTGCTCTCGCCGACTGGACCACGCGGATGTATGGCGAGCACGGCGCGGTTCATCATGTCGACGTTCCCTTCGGTGCGGCGGTGTACCGCGTCTTTCTCCTTCAGAGCAGCCTACAGGTCGACCTCGCATTCGCGCCGGCTGCCGAGTTCGGTGCGCGAGCGCCGAGCTTCCGGCTGCTGTTCGGGGTTGCCTCCGAGCTTCCGCACGTTTCACCCCCGGCGGCCGAATCCCTGATCGGACTCGCATGGCTCTATGCCATCCACGCACGCTCATGCATCGCCCGAGGAAAGCTGTGGCAGGGAGAATACATGGTCAGTGGTGTGCGCGATCACGTTCTCTCGCTGGCGTGCTTGCGTCACGGACTTCCCGCAGCACAAGGCCGTGGAACGGACCGCCTCCCTGCGGAAGTGACGACGCCGCTTTTGGCTGCACTCGTTAAGCGGCTCGATGCGGACGAGCTGCGCCGCGCGCTCCGCATCGGAGTGGAGGCGCTACTCGCTGAGACCGTGCATATCGACGAAGGTCTCGCGAGACGTCTCCAAAAAGTACTGACCGAGCTTGCCTCGCCAACTCGAAAAGCCCAAGAACAGACATAGATGAGTCATCTCGGACCCGGTCGCTTGAAAATGCTATAGAATGCGGAGTCGTCGGATACGTCTAAAGCGGTATACCGCGAGGTGCCGCGCGTGAAGATCGCCCTGCTTGTCCTACTCACCCTCTTGCTCTCGGCGACTTCCGCCCAGTCTCAGCCCGAGCAGCCGACGTCCCAGGGACCCGTTCAACCCGGGTCTCCCGCACCGACTCAGAATCCACCCGCTCCGCCGGAACAGCCTCCTCCGCCGGAGGAAGTCCAAACCCAACCCCCGGCTCAGGCTGAAACGCAAGAGCAGCCGCCGGCGGGACAGTGGGTTTACACCGAGCAGTACGGCTGGGTGTTTCAGACCGAAGTACAAGAGCAGCCACCGGCGGCGGGACACTGGGTCTATACCGCTCAGTACGGCTGGCTCTGGATGCCTTACGGGGCCCAGTACGTCCATGAACCTTCCGCGGAGGGGGCGTATCCGCAGTCCTACGTGTATTACCCGACCTACGGCTGGAGCTGGGTGGAGGCCCCTTGGGTCTGGGGATGGGGCGTCGTGCCCTTCTACGGGTACTACGGCCCTTGGCACTTCGCCTGGTACCGAGGGCCCACGTTCATCCATGCCGGCTGGGGCCGCGGTGTTTACCGGGGTGGATGGATTCATCCCAGCCGCGGGATCCATCCAGGTGTCCCGGTGCATCCTGGTTATCGATCAGGCGGCGGGGCCACCTATCACCCGAACATCGGGGGCCATCACGGCGGCGTCGGGATCGGTGGCAGCGGCTTCCGAGGGGGATATCGCGGTGTCGCTCCCGGTGGCGGATATCGCGGCTTCGGCGGCGGCTATCACGGCGGCACCCCGGGTGGCTTCCGAGGCGGAGTGGGCGGAGGAGGCTTTCAGGGTGGTGGAGGATTCCATGGTGGTGGTGGAGGTTTCCACGGTGGTAGTGGAGGCTTCCATGGTGGTGGTGGAGGTTTCAACGGTGGTGGAGGAGGCTTCCACGGTGGCGGTGGAGGCGGAGGCCACGGCGGAGGAGGCTTCCACGGAGGTGGTGGCCGCGGTGGCGGACACCGCTAACCAGAAGCTTCACGGATCCCCCCCAGCTGTCTATTTCGCTGCCGCTACCGCACCCTGCGCGGCCTTTTCGATGAAAGAAGCCACCGCCTGCGGCTGCGACACGTACACGGCGTGGCTGCCCTTGACCTCGACAACCGTTGAGCCGGCACGTTTAGACATAGCCCGCTGGGCGTCAGGCGGGATCATCTTGTCTTCGGTGGTGACCAAATACCAGCTTGGCTTCGTTCTCCACGCCGGCTCCTTGACCGTACCACTGAGTGCCTCCACACCCCACGGGACTTGGGAATCGGCCATGAACGCGGCCGCGTCTGCACTCACATCTGCGGCGAATGAAGCAGCGAACTTCGCCTTATCGAGGAAGAGATATCCATCCCGCGGCGGAAGAATTGGGGGCACCGGGGCACCTGGCGGTGGATCCTTAATCAGCGAAGACACCGACTCGCCCTTGTCTGGAGCAAACGCAGCGACATAGACCAGCCCCGCGACGTTCGGGTCGTTGCCTGCTTCAGTGATCACGACCCCACCGTACGAATGGCCGACGAGAATCACCGGGCCGTTCTGCGCGGCAATTGTCCGTTTCGTGACTGCCAAGTCATCCGCCAGCGAAGTGGTCGGATTCTGGACGACCGCGACCGTGTAGCCGTCTTTCTTAAGGGCTTTGTAGACGCCCTCCCAACCGGATCCGTCCACGAAGCCTCCATGGACCAGAACGACGTTCTTCACAGCAGACGTGTTTGCTAGTGACATGAGAAACCCTCCCGTCTCAATCATAAGGGGCCCTCGCTGTCCACGAGGGTCACCTCCGTCAAATCGCACAGTGTCGCGAGTGCGTCCAGCGCTAACACCGCTTTCGTCAGTCCCAACATTTTTCCGTAAATCCCGGTCCTTCGCTAGGGAGCCCTGAAAAGCCTTGTCGTTGAACGTTAATTAGGTTCGACGAAGAATCGCAATGTGAATTCTCGTGATGGTACGCTATCTGCGTGTCTCTCCCGCTCCGGAGCCGCGCGTGGCAGCAACCGCTCGCGCCTCGGTAACGTACTGGTAAGACCATGACGCAGATTGCGTCTCCGCCCGAATCGAATCCACAACGGCCGTCCGAGGCGCCGTCCTTTGCGCTGGGCCTCGGTCTCACCAACGAATGCAACCTGTCGTGCTCGTTCTGCTACCGGGACCCCACGCGCGCGGATCGTCTCAACCTGGAACAGGTCCGAGCGGTACTCGATCGGCTCCCCGTGCACTCGGTGAACCTCGGGACCGGCGAGAACGGCATGCACCCGCAGTTTCGCGAGATGCTCGCGCTCCTGCGCAGCCGGAACGTCAAGCTGGCCATGACCTCCAACGGCCTCAGCGCGGCGCTTCTGACCGACGAGGAGCTTCGAGCCTTTCATGATCTGGAGTTCTCGCTCGACTACCCGACGCGTGAGGAGCAGGACGCCCAGCGTGGCCCGGGCAACTGGGACCTCGTTCACGCCCAAGCTGAACGATGTCGCCGGCTGGGCGTTCCAGTGGCGATCATCGCGGTCATCATGCGAACGAATTTCCGGCGCCTCGTCGATTTGGCGCGCATCGCAGGCCGGTATGGGGCGCCGCTCCGAGTGAACGTCTACCAGTCGGTGCGCACCGACGTCTTTGCATTGACCTACGAGGAATACTGGCAAGCGTTCGAGCTTCTGTTCGCCGAGACCGACGTGCTCTCGGTGGGTGAACCACTGGTGCGGGCCATGGCGGGGCTGCGACGGGGGCAGGGCGGCTGTGGCGCGGGGACCGTGCGAGTGACCCCGCGGGCTACAGTCCAGCCGTGCGTCTACTGGCCGGGAGCCGGCGATCCGTTGGCGGTGCTGATCGAGGCTGGACCCAACGTGACCAGGACGCCAGCTTTTCGCGCTGCTCGTACTTTGCCGGCCGCGTGCGAGCCCTGCGAGCTGCGCGACGCGTGCGGCGGCGGCTGCGCTGGCCGTCGTCAGCTCGACCACGCGCTGGATCGACCCGACCGCTACTGCCCGGTGGTCCGGGGCGAACGCCGCCGATTGGAAATGCACTTTGCCCCGGGGCGCGACCTCCCCAAGGCAGGCAGCGCCTGCACCACCATCGTCATGGCGCGCTCTGCGGCCCAATAGAACCCATTTTCACCGCCTCTTCCAAAGCCAGACGGCCGCGAGACCGAGCGTTCCGTACTCGATCAGGAGTGCCCACGCGGGTACTGCCCACTTCGCTCCTTCCAGCGCGCGCTGCCACACGACGTAGGTGCTCTGGATGGATACTGTCCAAAGCGTCAACGGCAGGACGGCTGTCGCCACGAGGAAGGGCGCGAGCCAAACGAGATACCAGGGGTAGACCAGAGGCGAGCAGAGTAGGGCCGCTGCTATCGGCCACGCCCAGGCGGCTGGCGACGTGATGGACAGTCGCCGCCGCGCCCATGCGGCCACTGCCAGACCCGCGGCGATCGCGAGCCCCGTGGCGATTGTTGGGCTAGTAATCGATGCCACAGCCACGAAGATAGGACCGTTGAAGCGGAACCGCTGGACTACCTCCGGCATCGACCCGATTGGCACGTGGCCGTGCCAGAACGGTAAATAGAGCGCCACCAGCACCGCGATCCCTGCGACCAGATCGCGCCACGAGACGCGGCGCCACAGCAGCGGCGCCAGCACCACGGGCAGGGGTTTCACCGCCACGGAGAGCGCGAATGCCACGGCACCGAGCAGCGGGCGCCGCCGCGCGAGCGCGAGGGCGGCGAGGATGAGGAACAGCGCTCCGACCACGTCTACGTGCCCGTGGCCCGCGACTTCGAGCGAGACCAGCGGATTCCAGAGGTACCCCAGGATCCAGCCCGGGTTGGCGCCGATCGCAACAAGCCATCGCCAAAGCACGAACCCGAGGAGTGCGTCGCACAGGAGCGCGGCCGTCTTGATCGACAGCGCCGATTCACGCAGCGTGGTTGCCGCAAGGAAATAGACCTGCGCGGCGGGGGGATACGGACTCGGTACTTCGGAGTTGTTGAGGGGCCAATTCTCGGGCGTCCGCAGATGGGCAACGGTGGGGTCGGCCGGAATTACCGTGTAGGGGCTCAGGCCGGCGCGGACAACATGAGCGTCCCATATATACCGGCGCAGATCCGCGAGCGGCTCGGGTGGCGCGAGCACGAGCGGCACGCGCCATGCGGCCGCTACCAAGGCGCACGCGATCAGAATCCGCCCGGAAGGAAGGAAGCCTTTCGCGATGTCGCGGATCGCCGCGAAATACCCCACGCTCGCGAGCCCGAGCAAGAGGAAGAACAGCTCTGTCCCGTTGCTCGGACTCAACGCGGCGAACACGAGCAGAGCGGAGAGGATGATGACTCCTCCCGCCCAGAGCCCCCAGGTGGCGCGGATCGGTGCCGTGTCGCTATCGAGCCTGTGTCTCATCGCGCGCGCCGGAAATCCAGGACGCGAGGAACGCGGCCGTGCGGGGTGCGCGCTCGGGCCGTAGGCGCAGGTCCGCAGCGAGCCGAAACAGATCCGCGGGCAAATCCACGTCGTACCAGGGGTCTGTGACCCCCACCGACAGCCCGAGCGTCCGCGCGCTGGCGCGCAATGCATCGCAGGCGCTGGACGTTCCGAGCGGCGCCGCGTTGAACAATCGCGGGTGGATCGCCGACGCGCCTACGAGATAGAACCCCCCGTCTTCCGTGGGGCCCACGACCAGATCGTTCGTGGCGAGCAGGGAAAACGCCGACTCGAGGGTCGCCCGCGGCAGATGGGGGCTGTCGCTGTCGAACGCAATGACACAGCTGAAATCGGCCACGAAGAACCGGAACACCGACGCGAGCGCTGCGGCCAGACCTTTGCCATCCTGCCCGACCACGTGCAGGCCGGGTGGCAGCCGCGCCGAGACGTCAGCCACTTCCTCGGACGGGCACATGACCGCCACGTGTACCTGCGCGAGCGACTGCGCCAGGGTCAGCGTGTCGTGCAACATGCACTCGGACAACTGGACCACGTCGCACGGCGGAGACGCCCCCGCGAGCCTGGTCTTCACGAAACCCTTCCGAGGCGCCTTCGCCATGATGACGAGAGCTCCGCGCATCCCCGCCGGTCCGCGATCTCGGCTCATGTGGCCGGCCCTCGTGCGCCTGGATGTCGATCCACGCGGAGCCGGTTCTTCACGATACCGGTGAGGATGCAGTAGCCGGCGCCGATCGAACCTCTCACGGTCCCGCTGATCTTCGAGACGCCGATCCGCGGGTGGTAGCTCACCGGCACCTCGATCACCCGGTATCCGTGCATCGCGCCGCGAGCCACGAGTTCGACCGGCCATCCGTAGGTCAGCTCTCGCAGACCGAGGGCACGAAGCACCTCATAGCGGGCGGCACGGAATGGGCCGAGGTCGGTCAAGGAGACTCCGTAAAACCACCGCATCAAAGTCGCGGCGAGGCGGTTGCCGAACACGGCATGCCACGGCATCGCGCCGGGAGAGAGCCCACCTGCGAGGCGCGATCCGAGAACGATGTCCGCGTGACCCTCCCGGATCGGCTCGACGAGCCGTCCCAATTCGGCCGGTCGGTCGCTGTAGTCTCCATCGAGGAACACCACCGTGTCCGGGTTGTCGGCATGCGCGAGGCCAGTCAGACAGGCGCGACCATAGCCGCGGCGCGGCTCGACGATTACCCGCGCGCCATGCGCGGCTGCGATCTCGCGGGTCCCGTCAGTAGATTCCGCATCGACGACCACGATCTCGCTCACGAGCGAGTCGGGAATGTCCTCGAGGACCTTGGCGATCGAACCGGCCTCGTTGTACGTCGGGATGACGACCGTGATGCGCACGGCGTCCCCTACCAGATGGGCGAGGCCGGGTAGCGACGCGCCAGTACGGCGTCGACCCCCCACGTGCGCCCAGCCCGCGAAACCGAGAGGCTGAAAGCCACCACGACCGGCATCGCCAGCTCCCAGATCCAGGCGGAGCCGAGCTCCGAGAGCCACAGCGTGAACAGGAACGCGCCCGCCGCTGCAGCAACGAGCCGGGTTGCGGTACCCGTCAGAAGACAGACTCCAAACGTCAGTTCGGTTGTGGCTTGCAGCGGGGCGACCACGGCGGCATTGGCCGCCAAGACCGACATGATCGTTTTCCAGGCCGCCGGTGCGTGGCCGTTTTTCAGGTAGAAGTCGATGAGTCCCTTGTACCCCGACGGCGTGTACAAACCCTTGCCGAGGTTCTCGAAGAAGACCCAGACGAACAAGGCGCCGAGGGCCACGCGCAGCACCGCCAGCGCGCGCCGCTCGTTGGGAGCCGCAGCCATATCGTTCGCGCCGCTGTCCACCTGTCCCTCACTATCATTGTCAGTGCTGGCCGGCGAGCTTTGCCTCCAATTCAACGATTGCCGGAGCGGCTAAGCCTCCAAAGTGCCCGTCGATGGCTCTCAGTTTTGCGATTGCGCGGTCGCGATCCCTGCTTGCAATCGCGGCTTCAGCATCGGCCAGCTTCGATGCCAGCTCTCGCTGGATCCGGTCATTGCATCCTGCCAGCTTGACGGCATCGACCGTGGAGGGCCGTTCCAGCATCTCCAGCGCGAGATTGAACGAGTCGGGATCGAGCACTTCGTGTCCGAGTCGACGCACCACCTTGACGTGGATGTTGAAGACGTACCAGTCTTTCATTGACGATCGGCTGACCTCATCGTCGCGCATGTTGATTTCGTCCGCATCGCCAGTGACGTAGACAAGCCTCATCTGTTCCTGAAATTTTCGGAATAGATCGGCAGGCGGTAAGTAAATTCCTGCCTCGCCGCCGATCGGATCGCTGCCGGCGTTCAACAACGCGCCGCGGAACACGTCGGGGTAGGCGAGGGCGGTCTGCAGCGCCGCGCGCGAACCACCCGATAGGCCGCCGATGTAGACGCGGTTCGAGTCGACCGGATACTGGGCGCGAACATTTTCATACGCGAGCATGGCAAGCGGTAAGCGTCGATCGAGGATCTTCACGTCGTTGCCGGAATTGGCCGCGCTGACGAAAATCAGTCCGTGTCGGTTGAGGGGGCCGAACCAGAGGCGGGGCAGCACTTGCTCGGACCACGGGGGCACGAATACCAGTAGCCCGTAACCGTCCTTCGGCGGCGCTCCGGCTGGAACGTAAACCGTGAACTTCTCCTGGGTCAGATCGATCGGTTGCTCACGCAGCGCTTCTCGGTTGGCTGAAAGCACCCGCTGTGCAACCCCGTAGGTCAATGGCGTCAACGTGCGACGGCCGATTTCCACATTGCGGGAGAGCGGCGAGTATTTTGTAAAGATCACGTCGCGCTGGTAGCGCTCCGGTGGGAAGGGCGCTGCCGCTTGATGGGTGCACCCGCTGAGAGACAGTAAAAGGTACACAGCGGCGATCGCGACCTCTTTCTGGTGCCTCAAATCGGCTTCACTCCTTCGTTTAGGAATCACTCGTTTAGGAATCACTCGGAGTCAAGCGCTTGCGGATTCGCATTCGAGCTGGAATGATCAAGAGGTCCTGCGGGACGGAAGGAGGTGGTGCCGTGCCAAAAAACTCAGCGGCGACCACCTCCGCGACGGCGCCATAGTTTGGCAAGCCTAAGCGGAGGAAGTCGTCTTGCAGCACTGGGCCGCTCTCGAAAGTGAGCGGCCCTTTTTCTGGTGTGCCCAGCACGGGCGTGAATAGGAGGTGAAAGTCCTCCGGGGAAGCTGGTCGTAGCGACCCCGAGCGAATCGCAAGGTGTAGAAGCTGGTGAAGAACCAGTCCGATCGTGAGGTCGGCGCCGAAAGAAGCGATAGCGAAACCGCGAGTCGACGAACAGAAACTGGATATGAGGCGCTGCCGACCAGGGCGAGCGGGCCAGAGACCGCGAAGCTCTCACCAAGGATGGATTCCCATCCCACGACGTTCTCCGGGCTTCTCTCGCCCAAAAGTCTCGGATGTTCCCTCGCAATCTCTTGGAGCGCTTACGAGCTGCTTCGATACCATTCCGCGTTCAACTCGCGCGCCACTGACCGAAGTGACAGCCCAGCATTGCGGAGCCTTCGAGTCGCGGCCAGGACTCTACACGCCGGGCACTCTACCCGGCGCTAACGTCTCCGGGGCAACGGCCTCCTGTTTTGGCCTGGTGGGGAGATTCTTTCGATGGTGCATCAGGGCGTTTGCGTGGACGTAGGCTTGCGCCGCCCACTGAGCTGGATTCATCTGCTTTTGTGGCGGGTAGTTCCTTTGGGCCTGTTGCAAGAAGTCACTACCCAGCAAGGCGGCTAGAACCGCGATTGCTGCCCGGTCCTCAAATTCATAATCGTCCATCATGCTCTCACCTCCGTTGGCCAATGCTGGCACTTTGCACACTAAAGGCCCGATTTAGCCCCGTAGTTACCCTAGATTACTAAGAAAAAGCCGGAGTGGCCCTGTAAGCCGAGGCCTCGCCGCGGAAGTAATCGTTGGTTGCGAATTCGCCGCAAACTTGCGCATGCCCAAGGGAATCGACGACCGCGTACGGATCGCTGCTGGCCCAAAAAGAGCATCATTGCTGCGCCATAGTGCACGGTGCAGGCACGGTCGCTTAGCTATCCTTTTAGCCAACTCCGTCGCGTGACGTTTCCGGAGGTAGAATGCTTCTTCCATGGCGACGGCGAAGCAAATCGCAGCGAACCAAGCCAATGCGCTAGCATCCACCGGGGCAAGAACGGCGGATGGGAAAGCACGCTCGCGAATGAATGCCCTCAAGCACGGTCTGGCTGCCGAGGCGGTGGTGGTGCCCTGGGAAGTTGCAGAGGACTTCGACGCCTTCCGGGCGGCAATGGTGCGGTAGCTTCCTTCACCAGCCGCGTGGCATTGAACGACACGTTCACGGAGTCTCAATTGCATATGGTTCGGCCATAGCCACAAGAGGATCAGACCTCGATCGCCGTGGCAAGTTTTTGGATCAACTCAGGCGAGCACTGGGATTAGTCGGCGAACTCTACGTCCTCCTGGATCGCGATCCTGAGCTGATCAAAGCGCTGAACCAGATCCGAAAGCTCGCCGCTGAATTCCGTGATGAAGCAGACAAGTTCCGCTGGGATGATGGGCAACGCGCATACCTCCGGCGACTTCAACGCGCGTGCCATCCGATCCTCGGTAAAGCCCCCGATCCACTAGTGTGCGAAATCGCGCGTTCTCGAGTCTGGGTTGAACCCTTCAGGACGGGGGGCGCCAATCCTCAGTCTCAATTCGGAGATGGCGGCACAGCATTGCGAGCGGGCACACTCGCAAGCGGTGTGAAACGCCAATCTCGAGCCGAGCTAGCCAAGCTGCCAAAGCCGGGCGCCGCCGACGTTTGAGGGACCGCCGAGAGCACGACCGCAATCAACTCTTCGTGGCGTTCACCGCGACACTTGCGCCGACCACGGTCTCTCCCGAGAGGACGCAATTGGGCTCCCATGTGGCAACCGCACCAGGGTTTGGAATCCGCAAAATTGGATCACAAACCAGAGCACGTCAGTGCGCATCGCGCACTCAACGCGGTAACGCGATCCAATTAAACGCCTTGAATGGATACCTGACGGCCGCTTCGAACTCTGAGCGATCGATCGCGCTCCCCCCGGCCAGAAACTCCTTCGGGAGGAAGATCAAGTAGCCGCACCCTGTGAGCAGTTCGTGGATCTCGCCAGGCTGATAGCCGAATGCTTCGGGCCCAGAGGGACCGCACTCGAATAAGATCGTCGGTCGATCACGACGGAGAAATTCGGTCGCGCCGCGAAGCACGTGCAGCTCGGCCCCCTCGACATCCACCTTGAGCAAGTCGAAACGGCGATCTCGCGGGACCACATCGTCGAGACGGGCGCAGGCGACCTCGATCTGGTCGAAATTGCCTTCGCCGTGCCGTCTAAGCCCGCTGAAACCGGTCTGAAGACGATTGATGTAGAAGCTCGTCTTGCCCGGCCGATCCGAGAGCGCCACTTCCCTCACATCCACGTCCGGAAACTTCCGCCTGAGGAAGCGGACCTTTACCGGCATCGGCTCGAACGCGACGTGGCGTCCGTTGGGTGCGAGGCGGCAGAAGCAACTGAGCATCGAGCCGTAGTGGCAGCCGACGTCGATGCAGTTCGAGTTCCGATGCACGACCCGCTTCAGGGCGGCATCGATGCGTCCGGCCTCGAGATACAGTTCACCAAGCTCGCGGTGGCGCCAACGACCAGGGTATTGGACCGCCGAACGAAGCCACAGCAATGGTCGTTCCAGCGGGGTCCGGATGAATTCGTACTTGAGCCTGCTCAGCATGGGGTTCGCTCATAATCCAAGCTGTTGGAAAAGAAAAAGCGGACCCCCAATCGCCCTCGAGGCAACTCCCAAGTGTGGTGTTTGCAGCGCTTTGGGTTCCAGCGTTGAGCGATAGGAGCGTAAAACCCCCGAGCAATTAACGGTTGCCGTCGTGAGTCCTTGCTAGCCCGAGTGGAATTGTCTAGGCATGCCGCCGGGAGAATTCCTTGCAAGTAAATCGCTAGATAGGTGCCGTCAAGGCGTCATTCTGCCGTTCCAACCGCCGAGATGGGGGGTCCGCAAAAATGAAACGTCCGCTCCGCGTCGTCGCTGCCGCTGCAATCGTCGTGTTTGCTTGCGCCTGGTTCTCGAAAATAGTTTTCCCACCGCTCCCCCTGGTGGGCGTTTCTGACACACTCCAAGTCCGAGGGCGATATCTACACGACACATGCGGCAATCGCATCATCTACCGTGGCCCGCAGCACGCGGCAGGATGGCCGGACTTACCGGCGGCAGACGGCGGAACCATTCGATTACTGCAAGTGCCGAGCGCCCTAGCCAGCACGGGCGCGAATTACATTCAAATTCTTGTCAACGAATGCCCGACAACTTCGGGGCGCCCCCCCTGTTGGGACAACAGCGTCGGTGGGATGACAGACCAATACCTCCAAGCCACTACTGATGCTGGGCTGATCACAGAGCTGGTCCTCGGAGGGCAGGAGAACCAGTCGTCCTTTTATCAGACGTATCTACCGGACGGCGGTTTTTGTTGCGCGACAGCTAGTGGAGGCCAGTGCTACGATCCGCTCGGCAACCCAATCTATTCGCCTTGCCCCTCGCTTTACACATGTGACGGATCGCCGCCGCCAGGCGATCCACACGGCCTCTGTACGCATCCAAAAGAAGAATGGTTCGCGCTGCCAGCAACCCAGGCATTGCTTGCTCGCTACAAGAAGTGGCTCATCATCAATGTGGTTGGAGAGGACGCCCCAGATGACGATCTGGCCTGGTACCGTCTCGCGGTTTCACAAATCAATTTCTACCGCGACGCAGGGTATAGCGAGCCGCTCTCGTTTCTCCCCGGCACATACGGTCGAAAGCTGCCGACCCTGCTCGATGCAGGCGCCGCCGTTGTCGCGGCCGATCCGTTGCACAACGTTCTGCTCGATTGGGAAGCGTATTGGGGCACGTTGAACTGCGAGTACGACGGCGGCGCGTGTGTTCCACACCCAGGTTACCCGTGTTGCAACGAGCGGTGCGGCCCATACGACGGCTATTACCAGCAAGCATACTGGCCAAACGCAGGCATCAAAGAGGGGCTGATGATGGCCGCCGACTCCGGGCTGCCGACCATGGGCGCCTTTACCTTCATTGCCGACATCAACTCGATGACGTTTTATGACGGGGGTCAGGGGCAACTCTATCCGGGCTATCTGCAAACGGCCAACGATTCAAATACGTCGTGGACCTGGTGGATTCTGTACGGCGCAAGCAGCTCAATAATCGACAACAATCACGACGTTTGGGGTGACTACTGTAGAGGCACCTATGGGCCGTTTGGCTCGGTTTGCAACGCTATCATTGGTACGCTTGTGCCTACCTGCGAGAATCTCCCGAGTTTTGGGCGTGTGGTGATGCAGATGTGGGACGCCGGCACCAACCGCGCTTGCGGACGATGAAAAAATTTGCCGCGTTGCTGCTTCTGTTGAGCTGCCCCCGGCTTTCGCGGCGATCGCTTTCGTCCAGGGAAACCTCACCTACAACGCCGCAGGCACGTCGGTCGCGGCAACCTTCGGCTTCCCGAGGAGCTATGCGGCCTGGTTGAAACAGTGACGCAACGGCGAAGTCTCTCCCTGAGCAGCCGGCAAAGAGGCGCCGTGCTCGTGAAAGCATTGCCGCCTACCTCAAGCTCGAGGCGAAGAGGATAATTGTCCAGTAGAGCGTCATCTCAGGACGACCCCAAAATCGAGTCATGGTGATTTGTTGCTCCAACGGCGCACAAGCGCGGCGATAGGGAAGTCGAAGTTCGCCGAGGTGAAACGGCCAGCACGAATAGACGGCAACGCGGGCGATGCCGGGGCGGGGAAACTCCCGGATCTGGCCGAAGCGGATTCGGTCTGGGAATGGGACGAGCAACCCACTGAGAAGAAGCTCATCACGGGGCTGCACTACCTGTTTCTCGACCACATCGCGGACAAGAAGGAGCGGAAGGTCTACCTCGATGCTCGAGGAGATGTAGTGCACGAATACATCCACCAGCTGCTCGAGCGATGTTTTCCGGCCGCTCAGTGGAATCTACATTCCCGGCGATCAGCTCAAGATGAGGAATGGTCGCGTCTGCGATGGCGCCCTGTTCTACGGGGACGCCATCGTCTTCATCGAAATCAAGGGCAAGCAGTTCGACCTCCAAGCGCGAATTGGGAATCGAGAGAGCCTGGACAAGAAGTTCAATGACATTCTGGTTGACGGCGCCAAACAGCTCAGCGAGACCATTCAGGCGTTCCGCAGCGGTGCCCTCGTTATTCCGGGCGTCAAACAGATGTACGTCCAGACCATCTTCCCAGTACTCATCCTCCTCGAGCACTTGGTGATAAACCCGGTCACTTATGAACGAGTTACCGGAGAGCTAAGGAGGGATGGAATACTGACGGGTGTCGACACCTCGGCTTTGCAAGTCTTCAACATCGCCGAGACACGTATGAAGAATTCGCTCTTCGGATTCTTGCCAATCCTCAAGGAGAAGGTCGCCACCGATCAGTGGCGCGGAGCGAGCTTAAAGAACTACCTCATCGACCGGTTTCCGGGATTCTTTGCAAAGAACCACAGTAGGTACCTTCGCAAGGTCTTCGATGCCAGAGCGGCTCTCGCCGATCAGATAGTCAAGAGTCGGGTGGGGCCTTCTGGCCAGCCGCCGTCCCTGTGATCGACGCTTGGTTGTCATTCGCCGCTCGCAGAATCGGGTTTGCCCAAAGCGAACAGGGCGGCTTCATGTCGCTCTCTCGCTGTGAGGTGAGCGGAGAGACGATTTGGGTTTGGCGGGAGCGTGCCCCCGAACAGAATCGGGGGAAGGCCGCTCGAACGAAGTGCCAAGCCGACCGCGTTTGTGCCCAGTTTCCGGTACCGTAGTGCACGATCAAGGCAGTGCATCAGAAACGAGCTTTCACAACCTCCCGATGTTCTACGAGAAAGAGCACGAAAAAGCCGGAGTGGCCCTGTAAGCCGAGTTCTGTTCTCGCCCTACTGAGCGAGCGGCGAACATTCGTCTAGGGCCCTGGTTGCCCAGGAGCCTCATCAGCGAGCGAACCCGGGAGCATTTGGGCGGGCCACCCATTCCCCGAAGGGAACGCTCCCCTATTAGCTCTTGCTCCAGGTGGGGTTTGCCCTGCCGGCCAAGTCGCCTTGGCCGCGGTGCGCTCTTACCGCACCGTTTCACCCTTGCCGCTCCTTGCGGAACGGCGGTTTGTTTTCTGTGGCACTTTCCTGCGGATCGCTCCGACTGGCCGTTAGCCAGCACCTTGCCCTAAGGAGCTCGGACTTTCCTCCCGTCGGCCAACTCAGCACCGACCGGCGTTCGCCCGGGCCACTCCGGACAAATAGGTATAGCGCGCGAGCCAAACTCCGTCACTCGGCGGCCAAACTCTAGAGGCGCTCGTCAATCGCGCGGTTGCTCATTTCGTCCGCCGCCGCGTTCATCTTGCGCGGCACGTGGACCAGTTTCACCCGCGAAAAGTCGTTGAGCAACCGCAGTGCCTGCTCATAGAGGGGCCGTAAGCTGGGGCTGCGCACTTGGTATCTTCCCCCCAGCTGCCGAATCATCAGTTCGCTGTCGGCGAAAACCTCTACCTCGCGGATCCCGAGCTCGCGCGCCCGTTTAAGTCCCAGCAGCAAGCCCATGTACTCGGCATAGTTGTTGGTTTGAATGCCCAGATACTTCCCCAGCCGATCCACGACGTTGCCGGACGAGTCCACCAACACTGCTCCCGCACCCGAAGGTCCCGGGTTTCCGCGCGCGGCGCCATCGGAGTAGACCCGCACCTTTGAGGGGGCCAGGGCGGCGTCCGTCAGCGCCGAGCCACGACTGTTGCCGGGTGCGATGATTTCGGCGACTCGCTCGATCAGCCGAGCCAGTCGCTCGCGCGTGAGCCCGGGAAACGCCTTCAAGGTGATCGAAAGGGGCTCCTCGCGAGCGACGTGTCGAAGGATATCCGCGTCCCTATAGGTCGCCATCGATCACCGAAATTTCTACGAGTTTTGCGATTCGAGCACTTCGGCAGCGTAAATCAGACGGTGGCAGGAAGGGCACATGTCAATGCCCAGCCGGGAGCGAAGGGTGTTGTACAACTGCGGCGGGACATTCATGTTGCAGCCCAGACAGGTGCCCGGCGCCTGAACGGCCACCAGAGCAGGCATTCGCTTGCGCTTGACCTGCTCGTACTTGTGAAGCAACTGCTTGTCGACCAGCGAAGCGACCTTGGCTCTTTTTTCTTCCAGCCGCTTTGCCTTGGCCTCGCTGTCGCGCATCTTTTCTCGAAGCTGCACCGCCTGGCCTCCGGTCGAATCCTGCTTGGCGGCGAACTCTTGCTCTTTGCCCTTGAGCCCCTCTCGCGCAGCGGCCAGCGCCTTACTCAACTCCAGAAGCTCCTCCGCCATCGTCTGGTTCGCCTTCTTGGCGATGTCGATTTCCCTCGCCAGGGCGGCGTATTCTCGGGTGGACCGCTGTTCAGATAAGCGGGATTCCCATTTCTTCACCTTCTCTTTTTCATCGGAGATGTTCTGCTCCAGCGAGCGTCGGTGCTGCTCAATTTCGAGAACCCTGGCGCGCTCTGCTTCCAGCGCGTTCCTCGCGGCCACCTGTTCCTTTTCCAGCTCAGCAAGTTGCTTGGGGTGGATTTCTGCGGCCTTTCGAAGCGCTGCGATCTCCAGATCAACCTTCTGGAGCTCAGCCAAAGCCTTCAATTTTTCCTGCAAGTCAGGAGCCTCCAACGATGATGCGCGGCATCAATCCTTCTACCAATAAGAACAGGATGAATCCAACGCTCAATTGGATGCTCGCGCAGGCGCTTCTCTTGTGTGTCGCCTGTCAACGCGCGCCGCAATCGGCGTCCGCAGACGCGGCGCAAGCGCAAATTACGCCCGAGTCCTCGCGCACTCTGACTTTCGTTTCGATCACCGGGCATGCCAGATTGAAGGGCGCTGCGCCCGTGTCTCGATCGGTTCGGCCCTCGCCCGAGCTGCAGCGAACCTGCGGCGAGGTGATCCCGGATGAGACACTGCGTACGAATCAGGACGGAGCGATTGCTGATGTGGTGGTCTATCTGGAAGATGGCCGCATGCTTTCGAAGGAAGGGGGCTCGACGGATCTTCGTCAAGCGATCATCGACCAGCGCAAGTGCGCATTCAAGCCGCCGGTCACGGTGGCCCCGGCCGGCGGACTGCTCGAAATTCTCAACTCCGACCCGCTCCTACACAACGTTCGCGCCGACCGCGATTCCCAGTCGGTTTTCAATTTCGCAATGCCGATCGAAGGAATGCGATCGCGGCGGCAGTTGCCCCCTCAACCCGCAATCCTGCGCTTGCACTGCGATGTCCATCCCTGGATGCAAGCGGTGATTCGAACTTTCGACCATTCCTACTTCGCTCTCAGCGATGAAACCGGGGCGTATCGCTTGGGGAAAGTTCCTTCTGGACAGCACAAGCTGATCTTCTGGCATTCACGGCTTCCACAGCAAAGCGTGGACGTGGAACTCTCTGACCGGCCAGCCGTTCAGGATGTACTCTGGTCGGCGACTGAAGTCGCTGCGCAGTAATTGTTCCAGCACCCGCTAACGTGTAAGTTCCTTGGCGAGGAGCAAGCTTTCCCTTACCCCGATGGCCTTCTACATCATTGAAACCTGTATTGGTTGTACCGCCTGCATCGCCCGCTGTCCCACGGACGCGATTACCGGCGAGCGCAAGGCGCTACACGTCATCGATCCGGATCTATGCATCGACTGTGGCGCCTGCGGCGTCGTTTGCCCGGCCGAGGCGATCTACGACACGTTTGGTAACCTCACCGAGATGCTGAAAAAGAATCAGCGGCCCTATGCGTTCGTCGACGAGAAGGCCTGCACTGGCTGTGACAAGTGCGCCGAGCGGTGCCCATTCGATTGTTTGCACCTCGAAGAAGTGGACGATCCACAATCGCCCTATTTCAGCATGATGACGGTGGATGAGGCGAAGTGCACGGGCTGCCGCGAATGTGAAAAGGCCTGTCCCTATGACGCGATCTTCGTTTACCGCAAGGATCAAATTCCGGATTGGTTGGCCCCCAATATCCGGCAAGAACCGACCGAGAAGGCCGCAGAGAAAGCTGCCTAAGTCGCTGTCAGCGTTTCAGATGTCTTCGTCATCGGGAATCTCAGGCTCCTCGTCTTCGAGGGTCTCGAGTTCTTCCTCTTCGATCGTCTCGATTTCGTCGGTCTCGACCGGCTCGACGACTTTGGGCACCGGCGCCGGACGACCCCGTTTGCTTTCCGCAGGGGACCTCAGTGTGGGACTCTCACGCTGATCGGTGCCGCACTTCGGACACACTGGATCTGGCTTCTTCAGATCGTAGAACTTCGTGCCACATTTGAAGCAGATATACTTGGTCCCAAGATCCTTCGCGGGCATTCGTATCAACCCTTTGTCAGCGGAGTTGGAAGGCTGTCGATTGCGGACGATAGGGTCTCCCGCGCTAAGGTCAAGATCCACCGTCGAGGTTGCGGTCAGCGAGTTCGTAGTCAGTGCGCCAGGGGCGATCCATTGTCGAAACGCAAAATAAGGTCCTGGTTTGTCGTGCTCAATGGGTTTTTGGTGGTTCTCTCGCTGATGTTGTTCTGGCTCCTATTTCCGGTACGGGACCCGGTTCCGGCCGTTCCGGCCGTAGTCCGGCCTTCCCCACCCGAAGCCGAGAAGACCGTTCCTTGGACAAGGGAAGCTTCTCCGGTCGGAGATCTCCTTTTGGGTCATAAACCGCAACCCGACCCTCCGGGTCCCCATTCGACCCACTACAGCGTGGCCCGCCATCCCGAGATCGGGTCCCGAGTTCCCAGGCGAATCGCCGAAAGAGATAAGGACGCCACGCAGACGGGGCTAGGCGAAAGAGAGGTGGCTCGGGTGGTGGCTCAATCCCAGCCGGCATTTCAGTTTTGCATCGAACAGGAGCTGAGAAAAAATCCGGCCTTCCGCGGCGGCAAGGTTTTCATCACTGCGACGGTGGGCTCTTCAGGGCTTGTCAAGTCGGTGAGAATCGGCCGGCGGGATATCGAAATCTCCCCATTAGGAAGCTGCCTCATCGCCAGGACCAAGCGAATGGTCTTTCCGGCGTTTAGCGGATCGGACGCCGAAGTCCAGGTCCCGCTGATTCTCGCCGCGAACGTCCCCTAGGGATCGTGTATGAAGTGGCCCGATTGAGCAACGAGAAGATCCGCCGGGAAGCCGAGACCTGGTGCCAAGCCGATCCGGACCCCGAAACGCGACAAGAGATCGAGTCCTTGTTGGCGATGAACGCCTATCCAGAGCTGCGGGATCGCTTTTCCGGTCGCCTTGAATTCGGAACGGCCGGCCTCCGAGGATTGATCGGCGCAGGCCCAAACCGAATGAACCGCGCGGTGGTTCGCGCCACCACTGCTGGGATGGCCCGCTATCTGAAGTCTGTGGCTCCGCAGTCACTTGATCGAGGCGTGGTGGTGGGTCGGGACGCTCGGCGGATGAGTAGAGAGTTCGCCGAAGACGCGGCCGGGGTTTTTGTCGCCGAAGGCATTCCGGTCTGGTTCTTCGAGCAGCCGGTCCCTACTCCGTTGCTGGCGTTTGCCACTTTGCACTTGGGCGCGTCCGCCGGCGTGATGGTTACCGCAAGTCACAATCCCGCGGCGTACAACGGCTACAAGGTTTACTGGGCGAACGGCGCGCAGATTGTGCCTCCGCACGATCACCAGATAAGCAACGAGATTTCGCAAGCTGCAAAGGGCGCTCAGCCTTCTTTGCTACCCTCCACCATCGCCCGCCAAGTTGGGCGATGGTCTCTGGTTGCTGATGAAGTGGGCGAGGCATACCTCAAGGGGTGCCTCGCCCAGCGAAGGCATCCGGAGGTCCCGAATCGTCTCAGAATCGTTTACACTCCGATGCACGGTGTCGGTGGACCGTGGGTGGGTCAACTGATGGAGCGCGCCGGGGTGGCCGACTTCCGAGTGGTCCCCGAGCAGCAGCAGCCCGATCCGACGTTCCCGAGGCTACCATTCCCCAATCCGGAAGAGCCCGGAGCGTTGGACCTGAGTTTGGAACTGGCGCACAAAGTCGGCGCCGACTTGATTTTCGCCAATGATCCGGACGCCGATCGCCTGGCAGTCGCCGCCCGGGATTCGCACGGAAAGCTGCGGGTTTTGACCGGCGACGAAGTCGGGACGCTGCTCGGCCATTACCTTCTGACCCAGTCTCGCTTTTCGAGGCGGCCATTGGTGGTTTCCACCATCGTTTCGTCCGGACAGCTCGGTGAGATCGCGAGGGCGGTTGGCGCACTCTATGAGCGGACGCTCACCGGATTTAAGTGGATCGCCAATCGGGCCCTGGAGCTTGAAGGAAGCGGCGAGGTCCAGTTCGTCTTTGGCTACGAGGAAGCGTTGGGTTACTGCATCGGGACTCACGTGCGGGACAAGGACGGCATGGGAGCGGCGCTGGCGGTGGCCGACATGGCAGGGTGGTGCGCATCTCAAGGACAAACGTTGATCCAGTATCTAGAGCAGTTGCAGTGCGATTACGGTTTGTACGTCTCACGGCAAAAGAGCTTCACCTTCCCTGGCGCTGAGGGTGCGAAGGTGATCGAACAAATCATGGAAGGATTTCGGCGCCGATCTCCCGATCAGGTCGCTGGTGTGCAGATTGAAGGAATCCAAGACTATCAGCATCCGCCGCCACAATCTGGTCCCCACTCGAGCCGTCTGCTGCCGACGGCCAACGTACTGGCCTACTCGCTTGCGCAGGGCGGACGAATCACGCTTCGGCCTTCCGGCACCGAACCGAAGATTAAGTACTATTTCGAGTTACGAGAATGTGTCACAAAGCAGGAAACCGTGGAGGAAGCTCGCGAGCGCGCGATCCAAAAGCTGAACCGAATTGAAGAGGCGTTCATTGAGGCGGCAAGGCAGCGCGGACAACCCAGATAGTTGGCTTCAAGAGCGACGGTTTTTTCGGACCCGCTCAGTTTCGCGGAACCGGCGGTTTCTAGCCCAACCCCTGCTGGTGGCGCTCGGCCTATGGTTCGCGGCAGATTCACCGGCGATCGCCTCCGCGAGCCCCCCAGGCTGGTCCACCCTGTCCGGCAAGACCGTAGGCGCGGGTCAAACCGCCATCTTGGGTCAATTGGGTTGGCCTGGTTTTTCCGCCACGCTGCTTCATGGGGTCGCACCCACCATGGACTTGGGTGGGAGACTTACCTTCAATTATGGAGAGGAAGGTATCGTCACCCAGGTGGTGCCGGGAATCAGGCTCCAGGGGGTTGCGCGGCTCACCTTCTTCGACAACGGGAAGCTGAACTTTGGAATGCAGTTCGAGCCTGGACCGGTGGTCTATTTCACAAGCTTCCAGACAACCGTCGGTCTGGTTCTTCCGGTCGGATTGCGGTTGGGTGTTCCGCTTAGTGACGCCTTCCTCCTCAGCTTTGGAGTCGAGGCGCCAGTGTTCCGGATCTTCGGGAGTTCTGGCGGCTGGATTTTTCCGGTTCTGTTCGGAGCCGGGCTGGAGTACTTCGTGGCACCCAATCTCGCCGCAACCCTCAACGGCCGTGCAGGTCCTTCAGTGGATACACGCGGGTTTCGCCCGGTCAGTGATCTCGCGTTGGAGGCACTGTTCGGCGTGGCTTACCGTTTCTGAAAAGAGACTGTCTCTCCCTCAAGTCGCCCAAGAAAGCCGTCGGGATCATGAAACGTCCAAGCGTCAACTTCGTTTCAGGGGTTGGGCCTGAATGCGTTGAGCTCGGCGATCGTGGAAGGGACGCGAATTTCGCCCGACGCCACCCGCCGCCTGAGCCCCTCCAGCCGATCCAAGAGTTGTTGTCTTCCGGAGAGCTCCAGGCGGATTGGGGCATATCCGACCGCGTCTTCTTTGACGCCTAGATTCAGATCGCCCCCCGAGAACTTCCCCTCCACCCAGTCTCGCACTGCCTGGTACACCACCAAGTCCACCCGCTTGATCATTGACGTCAAAACGGCATTCGGCGCCAGTTGCCACTGGTCCGAGTCCACGCCGATCGCGTACAGGTGGCGGCCGCTGTCGCTGCCTTCTTTCACCGCCATGATTGCGCCCAGACCGCCGGACCCGGCGGCGTGAAAGATGACATCGACTCCCTTGGACAGCAATTCCTGCGCAACTCGCTTGCCGACGGTGACGTTGTCGAAGCTGCCGGTGTACGCGACCAGCAACTGTCGGGCGGCGTTCGGGTTGGCGACCATCACGCCCGCCCGGAATCCTGCCTCAAATTTCTTGATCACCGGAATCTCCATTCCGCCCACGAAGCCGATTTTTCCGCCAGTGGTGACCCAACCGGCAAGCGCCCCGACCAGGAAGCTACCCTCTTGATCCCTGAACTCAATCGTACGCACGTTCGGCAGCGAGTACGCTTTGCCTTGAGAGTCGATCAGTTGGCTGTCGATCAACAGAAATTGGACCTTCGGATTTCTTCGCGCCACCGACGCCAGTGCGTTCTGGAGCAGAAAGCCGGTGGCGATCGTCAACCCGGCCCCCTGCTCTACCAGCAGTTGCAGACTCGGCTCATAATCTTCTTGACCTTTGGCCTGAATCACCAGCGCCGTCACTGGCAGCTTTCGGATTGGCGGTCGAAGGCTGGCCAATTCGGCGGGAATGGACCGTTGCAGCTCGTCTCCAGAAAGGTCTCGGTAGGTGTGGTTGGTGTATTTCTTACCCGCTGCCCAAAGCTCCAGCCCGCGAAGCGCGGAGTCATTGAAAGACTGATCGCCGCGTCCAGCAACATCCATCACCAGACCCACTTTGCGAGACGCATAGGCGATTGATTCTTCCGCCTTCCTTTTGCAAGCGGTCGAGAAAAGCAAGGCAGCAATGATCGGAACCGATCGCAAAGCGTCACGGTGTGCGCCCGCGGGCCAACCGCCGGTCCTGGGTCGCCCCCCTGCACAAAATTCTGACATGCGATTCATTTACCAAAAAGTCACGCTCGAGGTGCCCGAAGTGGGGTCTTGCTGCTATGGCTTGAGCGCGGTGAGAGCTTCCGAGCTAATCAAAGCCAAGCGCGACGGGAAAAGCCTGAACCCCGAGCAAATTGAGGAATTCATCAACGGGTATACCCGGGGCACCGTGGCCGACTACCAGATGGCCGCGATGTGCATGGCGGTGTACTTTCGCGGACTGTCGGCATCCGAGTTGGCGATTTGGACTCGAGCGATGCTGCACTCCGGAGAGGTGCTTGACCTCTCGGATATTCCGGGCGTGAAGGTGGATAAGCACTCCACCGGCGGAGTGGGCGACAAAGTCTCACTTTGCCTGACGCCGCTGGCCGCCGCTTGCGGGGTGCGGGTCCCGATGGTTTCCGGCCGTGGCTTGGGACATACCGGCGGCACGCTGGACAAGCTCGAGTCGATTCCCGGTTTTCAGGTCAATCTTTCCACCGGGGAATTTCGAAGGCTCGTTCGGGACGTCGGTGCCTGCCTGATCGGCCAAACAGATTCCTTGGCGCCCGCGGACAAGAAACTGTACGCGCTGCGCGACGTCACCAGCACGGTCGACTGTATTCCCCTGATCGCCAGCTCGATCATGAGCAAAAAGCTCGCGGAGGGGATCGATGCGCTGGTGCTCGATGTGAAGGTGGGTTCGGGAGCCTTCATGAAGGACATCGCCAGTGCGCGCACGCTCGCCCGGACCCTGACCGAGATCGGAAACCAGATGGGTAAGCGCGTTGTCGCGCTGCTGACCAACATGGACCAGCCACTTGGAAGAACGGTAGGCAATGCCCTCGAAGTGGTGGAAGCGGTGGAGGTGCTGCAGGGTCGCGGTCCTGCGGATTTGGTCGAAGTGACCTATGCGCTGGCGGGGGAGATGCTCCTGCTTGCAGGGATCGCCGCCAACCCGCCGCAGGCCCGTGAGAAGTTGAATGCGACCGTTCGCAGGGGCGCGGCTCTCGAGAAACTGGAAGAGATCATCCGCCGACAAGGAGGCGATGGTGCGATCGTGCGGGACTTCACTCGCCTTCCACAAGCGCGCGGACGCGCGGAGGTTGCCGCGCCGTGTGACGGTTTTGTGTCCGAAATTGACTCGGAGTCGATTGGAGTCGCGGCCATGGTGCTGGGAGCGGGTCGGGAGCGCATGGAGAGCCAGATCGATCCAGCGGTCGGCTTGGTGCTGCGGCGGAAAGTGGGGGAGGGGGTAAAGGCCGGCGAGCCCTTGGTGGATATTCATTACAACGACGGGCGGAGCGTGGAGGACGCGCAAGATCGCATCCTCCACGCTTACCGCATCGAGCCCTCACCACCGGCTCCTCGTCCGCTCATTTACGAGCGGCTTGGAGCAAACCGGTAGCAAGTTAGCTCTTCGGCATTACTTTGGTGTCGGCCTTCGGGGTCTTTGCCTTCTTGCCCCGCTTGGCATGCTTCGCACCTTTGGTGTTGGCTTGAGCCACCACCGCCGGTTTGTTTTTGCCTTGAGCCGTAGCGTGCTTCAGATCCGCGGCGGACGCCGAGAGCGGAATCGCCGCAGCGAGAATCAGAGCAGTCAACCAGTTGCTGTTCATTGCTTCATTCCTTTCGAATCGCGGTGAATTCCGCGTCGGCAGATCTGACGCAGCTGACAGCAATTGATTTAACGGTCACTTCGCCAGGAGGGCCTACCGGCGCAAGTTACGCAATTCCTAAATGAAAACGGCCGATGCTCCGAGTGAGGACATCGGCCATTCCATACTCGCTTGCCGAGCTGAGCAGAGCAGCCCCGCTGGTGACCTGGGCTCGCCGCTCACGCTTGATAAATCGACTACTGCATCATCGGCTTCTTGGCCTTCTTGCTCTTCTTTCCGGTCTTGCCCTTGGTCGGAGGCTTGGGGGCGCTCGGGTCGTTTTGGGCGAGCAGTACCTGAGAATCGTCGGTTTTCTGGGCCTGAGCTTTTTCGGAACAGGCAATCGCAGTGGCGGGCACCGCCAACGCGAAGATAACGGCTGCAACGAGCTTACGGGTCATGGATCCTTCTTCCTTTCCATAGGTAGGTGCTGCCGACAACGAGGCCTCGCTGATTTGGATTCTCAGCGCCGTAATAGAAAGCCATAACTGCGGTTGATTGCAAGTTGTAAACCATTTTGGGCGCTATGATGCCCCAATGCCGCTCTATGAAGAGTTGCAGCAGGCTGCGGCGCTGATTCGCGAGCGGGCCGGTACCCTTCGACCGACGGTGGGCATCATCCTTGGCAGTGGGTTGGCAAGCTTCGCGGATGTACTGGAGACGCCGATCGTCGTTTCGTATCAGGAGCTGCCACACTTTCCACAGACTTCGGTGATCGGCCATCCAGGCCGACTGGTGATCGGAAAGGTCGGACCGGTAACGGTGGTGGCGATGCAAGGTCGGGTCCACTACTACGAGGGTTTTTCTCCCTCGCAAGTAGCGTTTCCAGCGCGCGTCTTGGGCCTTCTAGGCATTCACGCGCTGGTGGTCACCAATGCCGCAGGCGGAATCCGGGCCGACTTCGTCGCCGGCGATCTGATGGCAATCGTCGACCAGATTAACTTCGCGGGATGGAGCCCTCTGATCGGTCCCAGGGATGAACGCTTCGGTCCAGCCTTTCCGGACATGAGCGCCGCTTACGATCCGGGCCTCACCGCCACCCTGCTGCGGGTTGCGCGAGAACGCCAGCTACCTCTCAAGCAAGGCGTTTACGCGATGGTCACCGGCCCCGCCTATGAAACGCCAGCAGAAGTCCGCGCCCTTCGCACGCTTGGCGCGGATGCGGTGGGGATGAGCACCGTGCCGGAAGTGCTGGTGGCCCGTCAGCTGGGAGTTCGGGTGGTCGGAATCAGCTGCATTACGAACATCGCGACGGGAGCTCGAGTGGTGACCCACGAAGAGGTGGCAGCGACCGCGGCGAAATCCGCCGGTGCCCTCTCGGAACTGTTGCGCGCCTTCCTTCCCGCGGTTGCGCGGTCATGAAAGTGCGGCGCTCCGCTGAACGCCGGGCGATCCCCTGGAAGGACCTGTTCGCCCTGGCAGCGAAAGTCCGGATCCGCGCCTACGCCCCCTATTCGGGATTTCGAGTGGGTGCGGCGGTGCTGACCGCGAACGGTTCGATCGCCGGAGGTTGCAACGTGGAGAATTCCTCATTTGGGCTGTCGACTTGCGCCGAACGCAACGCGATTTGCGCAGGGATCTCTGCTGCCGGGTTCGGGAGGATCGTCGCGGTGGCGATTGTGACGGCAGCCAGGCGCCCTTGCCCTCCCTGCGGAATGTGCCGGCAGATGATGGCGGAGTTTGGCGGAGCCAATCTCCTGGTCCGAAGCCGCACGCTTCGAGGAACTCAAGCGAGTTATCAGCTGGGTCAGCTTCTGCCGAACGCTTTTGGCGCACAATTCCTATAGGAAAGCTGGCGTGCTAAGGCTGCCGTCCGTTGGAGGCTTTCATGTTTAAGCGTCTGAGAAGGGCGTTGCGAAGCTTCATCGGTTTCTTCGTCTCGTCGATCGAGGATCCAGAGCTAATTCTTGAGCAGAACATTCGAGACCTTAACGATCAAGTTCCGAAGATGAATGAGTCGATCGCGATGGTGCGGGCGAATGTCACGCTGCTGGAAAAGGAGAACGCGAAATACAAGCAGGACATCGCTGACCTCACCGCGAAGGTGAAATCGGCGATTCAGGCAGGTCGCGATGATTTGGCCGCTCAGTACGCGACTCGGCTGCAAATGGACCGAGGCGCACTGGCGCGCAATGAGGGCCAACTCACCACCGGCCGTGCGGCCCATGAAAAAGCGCTCAACGTAAAGAAAGTCTTCATGCGGGAAAAGGAAAGAAAGACCCAAGAAGCGATGAACGTCATTCGGGATGCGCGCCGCGCTCAGTGGCAGGCAAAAGTTGCCGATGCATTGGAGTCTTTCGAGGTGGGCGGGATTGACGCCACTCACGACGAGATGATCCGAAAAGTGGAGGAACAAACTGCGATCAACGAGGCGCGCATGGAAATGGCGCTCGAATCGGTCGACCATCAGGCGGTTGCGATCGAGGAGCAAGCCGAAAAGATGCAAGCCGAGGAGTTGGTCAAGCAGTTCAAGGTCGAAATGGGGCTGGCGACCCCCGGTCCAGTGTCGGACTCGGTGGCCGGGCCAGAGAAAACGATCGGCAAGAAAGTTGAGGTAAAGTAGCCGAACCGGATGGCAATTCAACGCCGTTGGGGATTGGCCCTGCTGACCGCTTTGTGCGTAGCCGCCGGAGCGTATGCCGCAGCGTCCCGGCTCGGCTACCTCGAGCCGCTGCGCAACCGGTTCTTTCCTCGTGCCCGCGCCTCCATTCGCCTCTCCGCTGGGGATTTTCCAGCTGGTGTTTCTGCACCGGTGGGCGATATCGCCTCCATTCCTCTACGCGCGGCACGAGTTGGGTTTATCCCTCGCGGCTCTTCGGTGGCGCTGCTTTTGGCAACCGGTGGGGTGAGGTCCTCGGCTCTCGACGCGAAGGAGCACTTCTTCGAGGGCTTACTCAAGAGCGGGTACGCGATGGACGCCAAGGCGGTGGTCTTCGGACGAGAGGAGGAGTTGCGTCAAGCCCTGGCGGCCGGCGCCGAGAGCGGGGGAGTGGACGTTGCCGCACTCTCCGTCGATCGACTGGCGCAATGGGCGGATTCGCTTCGCGATGCGGCACCTCGAACGGTTCTGATGCTGGGACGCAGCCGTGGCCAGGATGCTTTGGCGGGCGTCGGTGTGGAACGACTGGCGGACCTGCGCGGGAAGAGGCTGGGAGCCTATTTTCAAGGCTCCGCCTATTACTTTGCGCTGTGGGCGCTCTCGCGCGGAGGCCTCTCTCTTCAGGACGTCAAGTGGGTTTCGCTGACCTCATCTCTCGAGGCAGGCGCAGCGCTTCGAGAGGGGAGGGCCGATGCGGTCGCTGGTTTGACCGGGGACGTAGAGCTGGCCGCACGCGATCGGGGAGGAAAGGTGCTCGCCACCAGCGCCGACGCTCCCCATTTGATCGCCACCGTTCTGGTGACTCGCGGCGAGTTCGCAGCCCGTTACCCGGATGCGATCCGAAGGATGATTCGCGCGATTTTGGATGGAGCCTCGAACGTCGCAAGGGACCCCAATGAGGGGGCGCGGCTGCTGGGAGAGGTGGCCCCCTACCTCGGGGATCCGCTCGAGGCGATCCGAAGCGATCCTCCAGCCACCCTTCGAGACAACCTGGCCTTCTTCGGGCTCTCCGGCGAAGCGCCCGTCACTTACGACGAGCTTCTTCAAAGCTCCGGCGCCCTGCTGCTAAAGATTGGAAGGGTGAGGTCGATCCCGGTGCCTGAGGACACGCGCGATGTCGGCGCCCTGAGATACGTCTCAGAGATGCGGAAGCCGTAACCAGACTTTGCGCAAACTCCACCCCACCGTCGCCTCGCTGCCGCTCCTCGCGATCGCCGCCTGCTCACTCTGCGGCAAGCAGCCCCCCGCCCGCCTGGATCTGAGTGAGCTAGCGCGTCGGCTTCCTGGACAGGCGAAGATAACCTTGTTGATCCCCAAGCTCGGTAGCTTTGGCGAGAAGCTCAAGCGTCTGGAGCAGCTCAAGGCAGCATCCCTGGCCGCGCAGCTTCAGGGTTTCGACAGCAGCTCGGAATACGTGACGGCGATCACCAATCAAATTGGAATGGATTTCCGTTCGTCCTCCGAAATTGCGAGAACGGGTATCGATCCTGACCAGGGATTCGGTGTCGCGGTTGTTCCCAACGGAAGCGTCGCGATCGTCGTAGCGGTCAAAGATCCCGCCAAACTTCGCGAGGCCGTGGCAAACTATGCTCGCGACCATTGGGGGACCGTCGTCGCGACCTCCAGCCAGAAGGGAGGCGTGTCGTGGACCCGCCTGTCCAGTAAGCCGGGGATAACTCCGCAGATCAGCTATTCGATTCGCGATGGAGTTGCCTCGATCGTGCTCGACGTGCAGGCGTCGGCTCCAGCTCCACTCGAGCCGGCTGGTGCGCGGGACCGCTTGTCTGAAGATCCCTTTTGGTCCGCCACGGTGAAAGAATTGCCCGACGGCGACCTCTACTTGCGCCTCCCGAGCGGATGGCAGCTCGGTCGGTGGTTGTCGGTTCCCAACTCGACGGTTGCGGTGGATCTCACGCCTAAAGCGGTGAAGTTTCGGGGAAGGATCAGCTCGACGAGCGAAACTTCCTTGGCTTTGGAAAAACAGCCCGCCGAGGTTCTGAGCGGCGCGCTGCCGGACGATGCCTTTCTGCTTGCGCGATTTGTCGGCAAGCCGCTGCGCCTGGGTTCGGTGCTGAAAGCGATCTGGGGCAGCTCACTCGAGGACGCGTTCCGCGACTCGGGAGTCGATTTGAGATCGGATGTCCTGGGCAACCTGAAGCCTGGGGTCATCGCCTCCCTGTCACTGGCGCCGACGGCGATCCTCTCCTCCGCGCCGGTGCTGGACGTGCGCCGTACCAACCCGTTTCGCTTCGTACATCTGGTGGCAATTGGATCGGTGAAGAATGTGGAGCAAGCGAAGATCGCTCTTGGCCGGATCGGTGCGCTGGCGCCCAAGCTCGGAGCAACGGTGCTGGAGAAACAAGTGGCGGGAAGAAAGGTGTTTGTGACGTCCTATGCCCAGGGTGAGGGTGCTGATTTCGCCCTGATCGATGACAAGCTGCTGGTCGCGGCTCCGATGAAACGTCTGGAGGAAGCCTTGAACCGTCTCAGCGAGCCTTCTGATCTCCGCAAAGCGTTTGCGGCTCGCTCCGATCTTGGCTCGCATCTGGAACGGGGAGCCCTCGATGCGGTGGTGGACGTTCCTCGATTTTGCGAATCGATCAAAAACCTGCCGGGGTCCGCATGGGGCGTCGGTGGATTTGCGGTCAAGGCTGCGATGCTTCGCTGGCTGACGGCTTTGGACGATCTGCGCGCGTTGACCTTGAGTCTTGACGCAGGCCGGACATTCGGAGTGATTGACGTCGAGCTCGACGTTCTGCTTGCCGAGCCATGATTTCAGCGCGCCGCGTGATCAAGTCGTATCGAGGCGCCGAAAATGGCGAACTCCGTGTGCTGGACGGTCTGGATTTGCACGTGGAGCGGGGCGAGTTCGTCGCCGTGATCGGCCCTTCCGGGAGCGGCAAGTCGACATTGCTGCACATCCTGGGGGGCCTTGACGTGCACTACGACGGAGAAGTGGAGTTGGCGGGCACCAGGCTGCGAAGCCTGTCCGATCGCGAGCTGGCGCGATTTCGAAATCGCCAGGTGGGTTTCGTGTTTCAGTCCTTTCACCTGGTACCAAACTTGCGGGTTTTCGAGAACGTCTTGCTGCCTGCCTTCTTTGGGGGAGAGTCGATCCGAAAGGCAGATCGGTCTCGAGCAGAAGGGATGCTGGAGAGGGTAGGGCTGCTCTCAAAAAAGGAACGAGTGCCAAGCCAGCTGTCCGGTGGTGAGCGCCAACGGGTGGCGATCGCCCGAGCGTTACTCCAGCACCCGCAAGTGCTGCTCTGCGACGAACCCACCGGCAATCTTGATCTGCAAACGGGGGATGAAATCATCGCGTTGTTCCGTCAGTTGCAGGGTGAGGGGCTCACCGTACTGGCAGTAACCCACGAGGAGCGGATCAGCGAGGCGGCTGAGCGGGTGCTGCAGCTGCGCACCGGCGTTTTGCTCGACGATGGCGATTCGAGGGAGCCTGGCCGGTGATCGTTGGTTCGCTGCTCCAACTGATTGGGATCAATCTCAGGCGGGAGGCCCGCTCGGCGGTTTTTTCCTCATTGGGGGTGGCATTGGGAGTGGGATCCTTGGTTTTTTTCGTCTCCCTGGGTCTAGGCGTGGGCAAGGTGATTCGCGAGAAGGTCTTTCCGGTGGACCAGATTCTGATCGAGGTTGCGCCGGCAGCAATCTCGCTCGGCTCGTTTGGAACCTCGCTGAACCAAGGCACGATCGATCGTCTTTCGGCACTGCCCGAAGTGTCGGCGGTATTTCGAAAAATGAGCGTGCGGGTGCCTGCGATCAGTCGCTACGACGGAGATTTCTTCGGGTCCCCGCTCCGGGTGCGGCTCGAGGTCCTGGCGCTTGGCGTGGATCCCGGTCTGTTGCGAGATGACATCCGGCTTGGGAACTTCGCGGATCCCGGGCCTGGCCTGCCCATTCCGGGAGTGATTTCGAGCCGGATCCTTGAAGCCTACAACAAGAGCTTTGCCCCGACTCGCAATCTGCCACAGCTTTCCGGCGCGCTGGTGGTGGGCTTTAGCTTCCCGGTTGAGTTCAACAGCTCGATGGTTGCGCCTTCGGTCCGTGGTTCGCCGATCCCCTCGCAGGTCCAGGTGGTTGGCGTCTCCGATCGGGCATTGCTCGCCGGGATCACGATTCCGCTGTCCACCGCGATCCGACTCAACCAGGGGGCGGGCGTCGATTCGCAGACCTTCACCGGCGCAACCCTGGTGGCGAAAAGCGCAGAACTGGTTCCGACGATCGCCGCGCAGGCAAGGAGGATGGGCCTGAAAATCGATGACCAGGAGCGCAGGATGGCGGAGAACGTGGGCTTTGCGGTCACGCTGACGACCTCTGCGTTGGCCTTGCTTTCAATCCTGATTTGCGCGCTGGCTGCCGCGAACATTGCTCAAACCTTGTTTGCGTCGGTGCGCGCTCGCGCCAAAGAGATAGGAATCATGCAATCCGTCGGAGCTTCGCGGTCGGATGTCCGAAACATCATCCTTGGCGAAGCGGCGGCAATCGGCATGGTCGGAGGCGCGCTGGGGACGATCGGTGCTCTGGTGGCGGAACACGCGGTCGATCGACTTTCGCTGTCGTATTTGCCCTCGTTTCCCTTCAAGCCCGAGAGCTTCTTCAGCCATCCTTGGACCATTCTTCTCGGCGGTGTCAGTTTGGGCATCTTGGCCGCGGTGCTCGGAGCGTACGCACCCAGCCGACGGGCAGCCGCGACCGACCCCGCTCAGACGCTCTCCGAATGAGACTGCCGCTTGGGCTTGGCCCGAAGATGCTTGAGCGTCCTCCAGCAGGCTATACCAACGGATGATGCCTAAGCCACGGACAGTCAACAAAGTCGATCCGCTTGCCACTCTGCCAGCGTGGGCGAAGAAGCTGGCCGAGCGCTATTACACCAAGACCGTCAGCACGTTCTTAGTCTATGGCGCGGTCCGGGACCTTCAGCCCGCGGTCGGCGCTGACGGCAAGCCTGCCTATGTCGATCTGAGGTCTTTTTTCGCAGACGAGTTGTTCGGAAGCCGCGACTTGGTCTTATTCTACGATCGATCCTCCGGAATCCGGGGCGCCTCTCCCGAGGTGCAGCAAGACCTGAGTCGCGGAATTGCAGGCTACGATGCGCTCTACGGCACGGATTTCGCCCGTTCGATGCCTCGAGACCCAGGACGTGCGCTTCAGCTTTTGGAGAACTACTTGCGGATGCGTCTGGCGGACGGACGCTCGCTCGCGCTGGTCGTTGATTTTGCCGAAACGCTGACCCCCAACAGCGACGTGGCCCAGCTCTCGAGCGAAGATCGTTTTGCCCTGACGACTTTGGAGAAGTGGTCGCACGATCCGCAATTTCTCGCAGGCAATCTGTCGATCGTGCTGGTAGCGGAGAACCTTGCGGACGTGACCGCGCGTCTGTCGCGTAACCCCTACGTCTCGCTGATCGAGATCCCCTTGCCCGATGAAGAGCAACGCTTCGAGTACGTCCGCTACAAGCTCAGCGGACGGCGAATCGACTCCATCTCCGATGTTCCGCTGGCTGGGCTTGCCAAGCTGACCGCGGGCTTATCGCGAATCCACTTGGATCGGGTGCTAACCGAGGCAATCGAACGGCAAGTAAGAATCACCAACGAGCTGATCAAGGACCGAAAGAAGGAAATCCTCCAGGCCGAGTGTCATGGCCTGCTCGAGTTCATCGAGCCTTCGCACAACCTGGATTCCGTGGCTGGACAGGACAAAGCGAAAAAGAGACTGCGCGATGCCGCCGCGGCGCTGAAGAAGGGCCAAATCGACGTGATGCCGATGGGATACCTGATCTCGGGCGCGGTCGGCACCGGCAAGACGTTCCTCGCCAGCTGTTTCGCCGGCGAAATTGGAATTCCCTGCGTCAAGTTCCTCAACTTCAGGAGTCAATGGCAGGGAGTCACCGAGGCCAATCTCGAAAGGATCTTCAATCTGCTCAAGGCGCTCTGGCCGGTGGCGGTGATGATCGACGAAGCGGATGCGTTCTTGGGAAACCGGGAGGCCTCTGGCGACTCCGGCACCTCGAACCGGGTGTTTGCGGCGATCGCCTCTTTCATGGGGAACACCGAGTACCGCGGGAAGATCATTTGGTTCCTTCTCACCTGCCGTCCGGACCTGTTGCCGATTGATCTCAAGCGGCAGGGGCGGGCCGAGGAGCATCTTGCGTTGTTCTACCCGGAAACGAACGAGGAGCGCGATCAGCTCTTCAAGGTGATCTCCAAGAAGAACAACCTTCAGCTCGCGCTACCTTCCTTTTCAGCCCTGCTCGGCGAAAGCGCACTCGGATTGAGCGGAGCGGACATCGAAGCGATCCTGGTGCGTTCGAAATTCCGCGCCCTTTCAGAGGGACGCGACCTGACCCCGGAAGACGTGCAATTCGTAGTCAAGGATTTCGTTCCACCCTCGTATCCGCTCGAGATCGAGCTTCAAAACCTGGCCGCGGTTCGCGAGTGCACCAGTCGCGAACTACTGCCGGAGAGGTTCCGCAACATGGACCAGGAAACAATCACCCGACGGATCGGCGAGCTCAAGCTGCTGCTCGAGCAGCATTAAGAAGGCGTCGTCGAGCTCCAGATAATCAACACCGTCCCAACCTGAAGGCCTCGAGAGCGTTTGGGAAGGCGGTTCCACTTGCGAAGGTTGTCTACCGAGCAGGAAAAGCGCTGGCTGATCGCCCATAGCGTGTCGCCGCTCTGAACGCCGTACTGGATTCTCGTCTTGCCGCCGATCACTTCCGACTTCACCTCGGCGATCGCGGGGCTGATTTGCGGCTTGCTGCCGGCTGGAATCTCCAGCTCCGGCCGTACCGGAACGAACCCGCTACGGCGAGCGCGGGTCACTTGCCGTTCGAAAGCGCTGTCCGTGCGTCCCTGGACTGCGGTGGCTGCGTTCGGGACGGGAATCACGAGATCGGTGTTGACCCGCAAGCGGCGAAGGTTGCGCAGTCCGTTCATCCGCAGAATTGCCTCGGGAGCGCTGTGGTAGTCGGCGGCAATTCGAGAGAGCGTATCGCCTCGTTTGACGCGGTGGATGCGAAACGCCAGGCGCTCGCGCGGGGCAATTTTCGCGAAGTTTTCGGTGAACTTTTCCCGGCTCCCCTTGGGCAGGCGCAGGGTGTACGGCTTTCCGGCGGTCGCCGGAGGAGTGCACCAGCGCTTCAGCTCAGGATTGAGCTCTTTGAGGTCGTCGATGCTGACCTCCGCAGCCCGGGCCACCACGTCCAGGTCGGTGGCGGCCGCGAGGGCGACTTCCTCCGTCTCAAGCGGGGTGAGGAAGTCGAATTCTTCGTCCGAGAAGCCGAAAGCCTTTGGATACTTCGCCACCAGCGCGCAGGCGATCAACTTCGGGACGTAATGCTTGGTTTCCTTCGCCAGCCCTCTTCCATTGGAGAGCGCCCAAAAGTCGGTGGTGCCTTTTTTGGCAATCATCCGCTCGAGCCTTCTTCCACCGGCGTTGTAGGCGGCCCATGCCAGGTACCAGTCGCCCAGGCTCTGATGGAGTTGGCGAAGGTAGCGAGCCGCGGCCTCAGTCGCCTTGACTGGGTCCCTCCGCTCATCGATCCAGAAATCCTGTCGCAGGCCGTAGAGGCGCGCGGTGCTGGAGATGAATTGCCAAGGCCCCGCGGCGCGAGCCCACGAATACGCCTGCGCTGAAAACCCGCTCTCGATCATCGCGAGGTACACCGTATCTTTGGGAAGCCCTCTCGTTTCGAGAATCGCCTGCATCATCGGAATGAAGCGGGTGGATCGGGACATCCACTTGCGGAACCACTTGCGTCCCGCTCCCTGAAAGAATTGGACGTATTGCGCAACCAGTGGCTGCATTTCAATTGGGATATCGTACTGACCCTTCAGCTTGGTCAGGTCCAGGCTGGCCAAGTCGGTGATTCGCGGCAATTCGAATGCCACCGCCTCACCGCCCCGGTCCGGCTCAGAAAAATTCTCCGCAATTTGCTCGCGCAACGGAGTGACCGCGCCAAGCCGACGCACCGCTTGGAGTAGATCCGCGTTCGGCTTGGTGGATGGATTGAGCGCGACCTCTTCCAACGCGCGCAACTCCTCCATTTCTTCGGACTGCTGCTTCGCTTCCTCCGAGAGCTCTTCGTCTTCGGTCCCGGTGCGATCTACCGCCTGGGATGCCGATGGAGGGCGAAGCTCAGCGAGGTAAGTGGAAGCCGAACCAAAATGGGTGAGCAGAACAAGTGTTGTTAGCTGCATCGCCGACTATCGGGATCCTTAGCTCAGGAGGTTGAACGTCGAGCCAGTCTACACCGGCTTCGGCGTGCTTACACCAAGAACTTTTCCGCGGGAAGTAGTCTGGAAGTGTCAATGTAGCGAACGCGCGCCATGGCCCGGGCCGAGAATCTGAGGAAGGTAGAGCGCGAAATCGAAGTGCGGGGAGTTTTCCGGGTTGTGGCAGGAGGTGCACTCAGGTTCTGAGGGCTTGGCAATAATGTTGCCTTGCGCAGGCTTGTGCACATGGAGCGACCCCGGTCCGTGACAACTTTCGCAACCGACGTTCTTTCGGCCCTCCATCTTGTCCAGCCGACAGACTCCACCGGGTCGATCTGGACCCGTCACGTGACACTTCACGCAATCCAGATCGTACTGCTTGCCGCGCTCCTCCAGCGTCCAATAGGCATGCGCGTGCTTGGAGCCGTCCCAGGTGGGAAAGGCCTGGGCGTGGCAGGTTCTGCAGGAATCGTTGCCCACGAAGGCCGCCTCCCCCTTCTTGGCCGGTGGACAGTTCTGACCATGCGCCTGCGCCCAAGCAAGATTGAGCATTCCCACGTCGCGATCGTACCCCTCGACGATTGACTCGCTCTCTCGGTCGCGCGGCAGAGTTGATTCCAGCGGAATGAATCGGACGCTGAACGCATTGGTTCCACTCACCGGCTTCGTCCCGGAGGCGGAGATCTGATCCCGCCTCACGATCAGCTCGGCCAACTTGGCCTCTTTGAGGGTTCTGAGGCGATCGCTGATTGCTGGAACGTTGATCTCTCGCTTCAGTAGCTGAATCCGCAGCTCCAGCGTTTGCATCTCGTGCTCAGCATCGCTCAGGGTCTTGAGCAATTCGAACTTCGAGCCGGAGCGAAAACCATACAGATCGATTCGCGCCAGGGATCTGCCCTTGCTTTGAAGCCGAACGATCGGCACCCGACTACGAACGAGCCGGTTTTCCTCGCTCGCGAATACCCCCTCTCCATGACCTGCGATCAGGAGATCCACCTCCAACTCGGGTTGGGTGGCCAATTCTTGGACCCGCTCCAGACTCTGGTGAACCAAGGCCAGCACGAAGTCCGCCTTTCTTCGGGCCTGGCGAGCAGCGTTGAGCAGCTCACCATCTGTCCGCGCTACCACCACCGCGATCTGAACACCGTTGGCGGCGAACACCCGATGAGTGCCGTCCTCTTGGTCCGGCAGCCCGAGGCTTTCTCGAAACTGAAGCCCGCGGGCGTTATCCAGCTCACCGACCGCTCGGGTCTGGACCTCCATTAACTGCAACACCTCCGCGATCGCCTGCGCTTTTCGCTGCTGTTGCGGGATTTCGGCCTGCCCCATCTCGGTGCTTCCGAAAAGAGCGTCACCGGCATCGAAGTAAAAGACCGGCGCCGCCGATCGGCGGGCCTCCCGCACTTGAAACGCAGACTTCTCGATTCCGCCAAGCATCGCCTGGGCGCAGCCGCAAGGACCGAGATAGCCGCGAATCTCGGCGGAGACGAAAATCACCGCACTCGCTTTTGGTGGATTTGGGTTGGGGCTTGCTTTCGCCGCGCGCGAGGGGTCTGGCGCGGGCGTGCGTGAAAGCGAACGAGCGCAGCTCAGTTGGAGGGCTGTGCACCCGATCAACCACAGCAGATGGCGGTCCAAGTCTCGCGAGGTCACGCCCCGCTCGATTATCAAACGCAAAACCTTACGGCTATCCGTTGACCGCCAACCCGGCCGGCGATAAGACGCGCGCCTCCAATCCATTCACAGCTGATTTGCCGAGGAGGGGAAGGATGGATCCGTTCAAACTGCCGCTCGAGCAGTTGCTTTACTTGCGGCTTGGACATTTTTTCGACCAGCTGAATGGCCGGAGCGTGCCTGATCTCTATCGGGTACTGCTCGACCAGGTCGACCGCGCTGTGTTGCGGCAGGCGCTGGAGCGGGCGGAGGGACAACTTGGGGCGGCCGCTCATTTCCTCGACGTAGATCGCAATACCCTTTCGCGCAAAGCCAGGCGTTTGAAGATCGGCATGCAACGAGCCAGTAAGTTCAAATAGGATGGTGCGGTGCGTGGATTTGGCCTAGCGGCGATCCTTTTTTGCATTCACGCAACCGGTCGACCGGTCGTTCCACTAAACCCAGGTCTGGGAGAACCTCCCGAATCGGTTGACCGCGATTCGCCGTCCGCTACCGTCCAGGGTTTTCTCCAGGCCGCTCATACCGGACATTACCCGCTAGCCGCCCATTACCTGTGGCTCAATCATCTGCCGAAAGCGTCTCAGGCGGCGGAAGGTGCTCGGCTCGCTCGTCGATTGCGATACGTGATCGACCGCAAGCTGTATCTGGATTTCAGCCGCGAGCCCAGCGTCGATAGCCCGGCGAGGCTGGATGAGCTCGGCACCCTGCCGCTGGGCAATACCAACCAGCCGATCCGCTTGATTCGAGTGGATCTGGGCGATGACCGCCACGCATGGGTATTCAGCGAGGACACGGTTCGGGCCATCGATCGTCTCTACGAAGAGTACGGTCCACCGTTCGGCGAGCGCCTTCCCGAGTTCCTGATCAACCGCCAGCTGCTGGCGCTCGAGCTGTGGCAATGGCTCGGGCTGATCCTGATTTTCCTCGGCAGCACGGTGCTGTCGCTTCTACTTGCACGGCTCGCGCTCGCGATTGGCCGAAAGGCTTCCCAGCTGACCTCTCTCAAAACCCACTTCAAGTGGGGCGAGATTCTTGGCACCTCCGCGAAAGGTCCGCTCCGGCTGCTCGTGTGGGCGGTGAGCTTCGTCGCAGCGTCGCGGCTGTTGCTGCTTCCTCCCAAGGTCCAATGGTCGATTGACGTCTTAGTCAAGTCCTTGTCGATCATTACCGCTGCCTGGTTCCTGCTTCGCGTGTTGGGACGGGCAGCGGATCGGTTTCAGGAACTGGCGGGCGGCGGTGAGCCGGAGGGAGCAAGAGCGCGGTCCGCCCGCACCCAACTCGCAATTTTGCGGCGGGTATTTGCGATCGCGATCTACCTGATCACCGGCGCTCTGCTGCTGCTTCAGTTCGAAGTGGTGCGCCATATCGGAGTCTCGATCCTCGCTTCGGCGGGAATCGCTGGGTTGGTGATCGGCTTGGCCGCGCAACGCCCACTGTCGGCGCTGCTAGCGGGAGTTCAGCTTTCGGTCAGCCAGCCAATCCGAATTGGAGACATGGTGGTGGTGGAGGGAGAAATCGGAACGATCGAGGAGATCCGCCTTACTTACGTGGTGGTGAAAATCTGGGATTTGCGTCGGCTGGTTCTTCCGATCACCTATTTTCTCGACCGGCCTTTTCAGAACTGGAGCAGGGGGGCGCAGCAGATTCTGGGTGCCGCCACCCTGGTCGTGGATTTCTCAGCCGATGTCGATGCGCTTCGAGCCGAGCTGAAGCGAGTGTTGGAGCGAGAGGGTGGATCGCTTTGGGACGGACAAGTGCAGAATCTCATGGTGACCGATGCGACCAACGGGGGCATGACCTTGAGAATTCTGGTGAGCTCTACCGATTCCGGAAAAAATTTCGACTTGAGGTGCCTGCTGCGCGAGCGGATGCTCGCCTTCATCCGATCTCATCCCCAGTGGCTGCCCGTCACTCGCGAGGAAAGCAGAAACGCGCCGCCAATGTAGGCAGTTGACGGGGCGAGTCCGCCCAGGTACCACTCATCGGACCTGCTTTCGAAAAGTTGCGCCACCGTGAGTGGACGTTGAATATAGGCTCTCGCCTGTGCGTCAAGCCTATCGCGCAACCTTGGCACGACCGTGAGGGATGGATGATCCGCAATAAATTGGCGATCCGCGTCCTAGCTGGCCTGGCGATCGCCCAAGCTGGGACACCTGCCTTCGGCCAGGGCCGCGGCCGAACCGACGGGCCGGAAGGCTCGGAATACGGAAAAGGGGGTTACGAGAGAATTGGAGGACTCAGCGGTCGCTTGTCGCTCCAGGTGGATTGGGGCGGGGCGGTCGAAGGAGAAACCACCAACCGGTATCCGACCAACGGCTCACCACTGTTTCTCGGCGGTACGGTGACCTACTGGAATACCGACTGGTTCCTCGTGGATTTGTCGGGTGCCTACATCTTCACCTCCCAAAAAGGCGAGGTTTTGGTCGGGCCTCGATTTCGGTTGCCCTACTACCCGGTGGGGTTAAGCGTGGGGATCAAGGCAGGGCCTATTTTCATTCCCAATCTCGGCACGCGATTTGGCATTTCACCGATCGTGGGCGCGGATCTCTCCCTGATCGATCACCTGGTGCTTGGGTTGAATTACGCCGCGGATATCGCAGTTGGGAGCGGCGGCGTCACGCATCGCTTCTATATGAGCGTTGGATACCGGTTTTAGCCATGAGCATCGCTGCAATCATCACCCCGGTGTTGCTGCTTGCCGCGGGTCAAAGCAATGTGCCGAGCGTGTCTACCTCCGGCCAGGTGAGCGGACTTCCGACCGCACATTTCCCGGCGCAAACTCAGACCATGAACGTCGTCAATTGGGATTCCAACTCGTTACCGCGAATTTTTCAGCGCTCGGACCAGCTGCCGTTGACCGACGAAGACATCGAAAAATTGGCGACCGCGGGTTTCGACCGCGGCGAGCTGGTGAAGATGATTGAGCAGCGCCGCTGCGCCTGCGACGCTTCCGCCGATGGACTGATCCGCCTCAAAAAACGGGGCGTGCCGGACGAAGTGATCTCCGCCATCTCGCTCCACGGGCTTAAACCCAATCGCAGCCTCACCCTCGAGGTAGTGCTGGATTTCACCGGGGACGGGAACGAGGCTCGGGAGAACTTTCTCTACCTGTTCATCGACGATGGAGCGTTCACTCGAGTGCTGACTGCGAACATCAGCGATGTCCTCAGCCGGCAGAATGCTCACGAAACGATGATTGATCAGAGCGACATCTTGATTGCGCGCCGCGTGCGACGGGTCACCCTCCCGGGCGATCTGCCGTTGAAGACCTACGGTCCGCACAACGTCTGGGTGGTGGCATCCCGAAGACCGACGTTGACTCATCCATCTCAGCTCACCGAGGACGAGAAGAGCCGGGTGCAGACCTACACCCTCGACTATCCGCGCGCCTCGCTCCAGAGCTTGTGCCGGATCACCGCAGGCTATAAGCGGGATGCGGTGTTAAGCTATCGCTGGCATTTCGTCGGCAGCCGTTTTGAATGTGAATGGAACTAGGACAATGAAAAAATTTGCCACGGCGATTCTGGCTCTGGGCTTGGGTTGCAGCGGGCCGCGCGCATTCACCCGCGGCCAGTACGAGGATCCGAACACGATTGAAATGCTCTCGGATCAGTTCAACGAGAATGATCTACAGCTGATCGCGAAGAAGATGGTGGAATCGCTTTCCCACTCGGGCGCGTTTTCGCAGATTCAGGGCAGGCCGGTGGTGGTGGTGGGACGAATGAAGAACAGCACCTCCGAGCACATCGACATGCGGTCTCTGGCAGACAAGATGGAAGTGCAGCTAGCCAATACCGGTAGGTTTCAGTTCCTCGACAAAGGGGCGCGACAGGAGATCGCGGAGGAATACGAGTACCAGCGATCCGGCTACGTCAACCCGGGGCAAGCAAAAGGGCCCGGTCAGCAGGCTTCGGCGGACTACTTGATGACGGGCGAGATCTCCTCGATTGTCCAGGAGGTGGGCGCCGACAAGCTGGTCTACTACAAGATGACCTCCAAGCTTCATAACCTGCGTACCGGGATCATCGAGTGGACCGACGAGAAGGAACTGCGCAAGAAGTTCGAAAAGAAGGGCATTAGCTGGTAGTCGCGAGCACCGCCCTTCGCGGATCGATCGAAAGGGCCAGCCTCGATTCGCTTAAAGAGAATGGAACGCAGGGTCTCTTCACAGCCAGCACTCATCGGGTGTTTGGGGATTCTCCTTCTCGCGTCCTGCGCCGGCGATTACGTGGCGAGAACTCGCGGTATTCGTGAGGCCTACCAAGCCCACGACTACAACCAAGCGCTCTCGGGGATCGACCGGGAAACAAAGGGGGCCGAGATCGATCGGCTACTGGCTCTGTTGGACAAAGGAATGATCCTTCACTCCGCCGGGCGCTACCAAGAAAGCATCGAAGTACTGGCCGAGGCCGATCGGCTTTCCCAGCAGCTGGACGTCGTTTCGATCAGCGAGGAAGCGAAGACGCTGGTCTCGAATGAGCGAGAGCGAGCCTACCGGGGAGAAGACTTCGAAAAACTGATGATCAGCGTGCTGCAAGCGTTGAACTACACCGAATTGGGCAAGGACGAGGACGCGCTGGTCGAAGTCCGGCGGGTCAATGAACGCTTGCACAAGATGATCGTTGACGAGAAGAAGCCTTACGAACAACTGGCGATCGCCCGTTATCTCGGTGGCGTCCTCTGGGAAGATCAACACGAGTGGGACTCCGCATTCATCGACTACCAAGCGGCGCAGAAGCAGCAACCGAACCTCGGTCCGCTGGCGGAGCCACTGATTCGTCTGGCCAGGCAAACCGAACGTGACGATGCCTACCGCGAGCTGAAGCAAAAATACCCCGGCGTGCCCGATAAGCCGCTGGGCCGCGACGAGGGCCAGGTGGTGGTGGTGGTCGAGGCCGGTCTATCTCCGATCAAGATTTCGGCGCAGCAGCGATTTCCCGGGGCGGTTCAACTCTTCGACGTGCCGAGCTATCAGGACCGATGGCCACCCCACCACGCCACGGTTCGAGTCGGCCAGACCACGGAGCAGGCGATCACCGTGACGTCACTGGGTTCGGTGGCCAAAGTTCACCTCGACGATCGAATTGGCCGGATGATGGCCAAGGCGATTGCCAGCGCCGCGGTGAAGGCGGGAATCGCGGTCGGCGTCGGCGAGGCCACCAAGAGCAAGGAGCTGGGAGTGCTCACCTTCCTGCTGTTGTCGTTGAACAACCAGGCCGATCGGCGATCCTGGCTGTCCTTGCCGGCGGAGTTCCAACTGGCTCGCTTTCGCCTGCCGGCAGGCCGATACCAGGTTTCGGTAGAGCTCGACGGGGCTCCGGTTCAACAGCAAGTCGAGGTACAGCCGCGTCGGATCGCGGTGGCGGTCTTTCGCCGCTACTGAACGCGCGGCGGCTCGATCCTACTTGATGACAATCACCTCGAGATTTCCGGTCCGCCGCTTGACCGCAATGCCGACGTCGCTTTCGGAACGCTGCAAGCTCAAGTCCACCGACGCGCCGCCCACCCGTACGTTCTGGATCTCTAACTCGCGCAGGAACGGAGGAAGAACTGGCTCGAAAAATTCGAGACGGTTTTCTTCGGCCCGAAGCCTCATTCCCAGGCAAGCCTGAAGCAGAAGGAAAACCGCGCCGGCCGACCACGCCTGCGGAGCGCAAGCCACCGGATAGAGCGTCGGACCTTCTCCGGTGCGCCGATCGAACCCGCAGAAAAGCTCGGGCATCCGGTTGAGATCGAAGAACTTGCTGCTGGTGAAAAGGCCCTCGAAGATCCGAGCGGCGAGCTGCTTGTGACCGGCGCGCGCCAAGCCATAGGCGATCAGCGCGTTGTCGTGCGGCCAGATCGATCCATTGTGGTAGGACATCGGATTGTAGCGAACCTCGTCGGCGGCAAGGGTTCGAATTCCCCAACCGGAAAAAGACTCGCTCTTGAAAAGGGTTTGAGCGGTTCGAGCCGCATGATCGGCGGAAGCGATCCCAGCGAATAAACAGTGACCCGCGTTGGAGGTTTTGACGTGGCAGGGCCGTTTGTCTCCATCGAGCGCGAGCGCGTAGGTGGCGAGATCCTCGCACCAGAAGGTCCGCTCAAATTGCTCCTGGAGCTTCCCCGCCTGCCGTTGCCATTTGTCGGCGAGCGGAAAGTGCCCAAGAAGACGCGCCAGGCGCGCTGCGTGTTTCCTGGCTGCAAACGCATACCCTTGGACCTCGCAGAGCGCGATTGGGCCTTGGGCGAGCCGGCCGTCGGCGTGAGAGACTGCGTCCTGCGAGTCTTTCCATCCTTGGTGCAACAGCCCCTGATTCGAGCGGCGCGAGTACTCGACGAATCCGTCGCGGTCGAGGTCGCCGTACGCGTCCAGCCAATCGATGCTCGCCTCGATCTGGGGCCACAGTTCTTCGATCAGCGATTGATCCGCGGTGACATCGAAGTATTCGCCGGCGAGCATCGCGTAGAGGGGGGTTGCATCGACGCTGCCGTAGTAGCGGCCAAAGGGGATCTCCCGTAGGGCCGCCATCTCTCCCTTGCGAAGCTCGTGAACGATCTTACCTGGCTCAGCATCGCGCGCGGGATCGGCGGCTTTGGCCTGGGTCGCCGCGAGAAAGCGCAGCACTCCCTTCGCCAAATCCGGATTGAACCAAAGCACCTCGAATGCGCTGACGATACCGTCCCGCCCAAAGGGGGCGCTAAACCAGGGAACCCCAGCATACGGGTAGGGTCCGGTGGGAAGTTGGGTGATCATCATCCGGAGATCGGAGGCGGACCGGTTCAGCCAGTGATTGAACCGCTCGTTCGAGCTCTGAATGCGGCATTCAGCCTGCTCGATCTCTTCCATTGAAAGGGTAGCGGCTCTGAATGCGGGCTCGTAAGCAGCTTCGCTGGGCGCGTTGGTCCCTACCTCGCAGGTAAGCGCCCAGAAGAAGGTACGCTCTTCCTTGGGCTCCAGTCGCAGGTCGAAGCGACACTGCTCGAGGCCGAGTTCCTGGGGGTTGGGCGAAAAGCGCAGTCGGGCCCGGCGGATCACCCCGTCGAGCCCGTGGTAAGGAATGGTTACCCGATCCTTTTGGGCTTGAGGGTCGCTGCGAAGTCCGCGCCGCTCTCGCTGCGAGCCGCGGACCTCGAAGATGTCGATAAAGTCCGCGTCGAACTCGAGGGAAAGATGAAGCTCCAGCAACGATGCTCCGAAGTTGGTGATTCGAAGACGCTCGTGGCAGCTCCCGTTCCATAAAAACTTGGATCGGAAGACATGAAGAACGCCTCGCGGAGCGATCAACTTTCCCGCGACATGGATGTCGGGATTGGTAAGGTCAGCGGTGAAGAGCGCGTTGTTGTCGTGGACCGTGGAGCTCAGGAACAAGGGTCGTTTCTCGGCGATCCGCAACACCAGGCGCGACAAGAACCTGGTTCCTTCGTGGTAGACGCCTTGCTCGTGCAAACCCAGCGGCTGGACGTCCCCGTAATGATCAAAGATCGCGAAGGTGTCGCCCTGCTTGAGCACGCGCGGACGATCGTCGGCGAGCGCTGCGGTCGCCAGGATGTAATAGTTCTCCTTGACTCGGATGATTTCGCTCACCCAGCGGCTCCGCTCGCGGCGGCGATCCGCAGGTTGCCCTCGCTGCTCGCCAGTTCGGTATAAAGGCGCAAGTAGTCGCGAGCCATCCGCCTGGCGGAGAAGCGTTCTTCGAAGACTTGCCTGCAGCGAGCGCGACGCACCTCGGAGATCCGGCCGATCGCGGCGACTGCGTCGTCCAGGCTGTCGACGACGAATCCCGTCTCACCGTCTCGGATGATCTCTGGAACCGACCCTTGGCGGTAGGCCACCACCGGCGTGCCGCACGCCATCGCTTCGATCATTACGATCCCAAATGGCTCGGGCCAGTCGACCGGGAAGAGCAAAGCGTAAGCCTCGCCGAGGAACCGCTCCTTTTCGGAGTCGCCGATCTCCCCGACGAATTCGGCGCATGAGCCCGGGAGCAGCGGCTCGATCTCCCGTTCGAAATACGGCCGGTCGACCTCGTCGACCTTGGCCGCGATCCGCAACGGGATGCCGGCCCTTCGCGCAATCTGGATCGCCCAGTCTGCTCGCTTTTCCGGCGAAATCCGGCCGAGGAATGCGAGGTAGGCTCCCGGCTTGGGCCAAAAGCCAAAGAGCTCCTTCGGCATCCCGTGATGGACCGTGGCCCTCCAGTTCAACCAGGGCAACGGCAGGCGCTGGGCGTCCGAAATCGACGCAACCGGAATCTGGCGAAACTTGCGGTAGAGGCTATACAGCTCAGGGAAGTCCAGCCTGCCATGGAGGGTGGTCAAGTGCGGGGTTTGTTGCCTGCGAGAGAGTGGATAGTGCAGGGCGTCGAGGTGGAAATGCAGAACGTCGAACTCGTGAGCGCGCACAAACACCTCTTCGAGCAGAAGGACATGCGGTGCCAGGGTTTCGCGGCTGCCGTGCTCCCGCAGTGAGTGTGGATACGCCGATACCAGGTTGGCACTCGTGATCGAGTCTCCGCTCGCAAACAGGGTAACCTGGTGTCCTTGCGCGACCAATTCCTCAGTCAACCAGGAAACCACCCGCTCGGTACCCCCGTACTTTCTGGGTGGAACCCGCTCGAACAACGGGGAAATCTGCGCGATCTTCATCTTCTTTTGCCAGCCGTCGGTAATCTAGGCATTGGGTCGAATACCAGCGGAAATGCCGCGGGGTTCTTGGCTGTTCACAGGCCGGTGAAGCCGTTAGATTACGCGCCCTTGCCTGGTGGAAGAGGAGCAATGAAGACCGACATCCCGGCGCTTACGGACCATGTCGTTCAGGAAAGCAGCTTCGTGGAATTGCTGACCCACGAGGCAGCCAAGGTGATCGTGGGCCAGAAGGCGATGCTCGAGCGCGTCCTGATCGGGCTGCTTTGCAACGGCCACGTGCTCTTGGAAGGCGTCCCCGGTTTGGCGAAGACCCTGACCGTCCGTACCCTGGCTGACAGCATCAATCTGCAGTTCATGCGGATTCAGTTCACCCCGGATCTCCTTCCTGCGGACCTGGTCGGGACGATGATTTACAACCAGGCCACCGCCAGTTTCACTGTCCGCAAGGGCCCGGTGTTTGCGAATGTCATCCTGGCGGACGAAATCAACCGGGCACCGGCGAAGGTGCAATCAGCGCTTCTCGAGGCGATGCAGGAAAGACAGGTCACGATTGGGGACAAGACCTTCCCACTGCCGGATCCATTTATCGTGCTCGCAACCCAGAACCCAATCGAGCAGGAGGGCACCTATCCGTTGCCGGAAGCGCAGGTCGATCGCTTCATGCTCAAGGTGAAGGTCAACTATCCCAGCCGCGCGGAGGAGAAGCTGATCATGGACCGGATGGGAGGCCCGGAAATTCCAAGGGCCTTGAAGGTGATCGATCCTGGCCAGATTGCCCGCGCTCGGGCGGTGGTGCTTCAAATCTACGTAGACGAGAAGGTCAAGGACTACATTCTCGACATCGTGCTTGCGACCCGCGACCCGGCGGAGCACGGGCTGAAGGATCTGGCGGACTTTATCGAGTACGGTGCCAGCCCCCGCGCGACGCTTTACCTAAATCTCGCCGCCAAGGCGCACGCGTTCTTGCGTCACCGAGGCTTCGTCACCCCCGAGGATGTGAAGGCGGTTGGATTCGACGTGTTGCGACATCGCATTTCGCTCACCTACGAAGCGGAGGCAGAGGAGTTGACGCCAGAGACCATCATTCAGCGGGTCTTTGATCGAGTCGAGGTTCCCTGAGGCAGGCTTGTTTCCCAAGGATCTGATCAAACGGATCCGCAGGCTGGAGATCTCCACTCGAAAGGTGGTCTCCGACATGCTCGCGGGTCAGTACCACTCGGTGTTCAAGGGGCGGGGAATGGCCTTCTCCGAGGTGCGTCAATATCAGCCTGGCGATGAGATTCGGATCATCGACTGGAACGTCACCGCGCGAATGAACGACACCTATGTGAAGGTCTTCACCGAAGAACGTGAGCTGACGGTTTTGCTTCTGGTCGACGTCTCCGCATCGGAAGAGTTTGGATCCTCTGGCCATTCCAAGGCCGAGATCGCTGCGGAGGTTGCCGCGCAGATCGCCTTCTCCGCGATTGCAAACAACGATCGGGTGGGGCTGGTCCTCTTCTCGGACCGCATCGAGAAGGTGATTCCACCGAAGAAAGGCCGCAAGCATGTGTTGCGGGTGGTGAGCGATATTCTCTCGTTTCGCCCGATCGGCCGGGCGACGGACTTGAATGTTGGACTGAACTACGCGTCCCGGCTGTGGAAGAGGAAGGCGGTCACTTTTTTGATCTCAGATTTCTTGACCAGCCGCTTCGAAACGAGCCTTCGGATCGTCAGCCGCAAGCACGACCTGGTGCCGGTGGTGATCACCGACCCGCTGGAGCAGCAGTTTCCGCGCGTGGGGCTGGTGGAAATGGAGGATCCCGAAACGGGGACCCGCGTGGTGGTGGACAGCTCGGATCGCAAAGTGCAGCAAGCGTTCGCGGCGGCGATGGCTGCCCGCCGCGCGGAGCGCCAGCGCCTGTTCAAGAAATTGGAGTTGGACCACGTCGAGCTCCAGGCCGGTGAAGAGTACGTGATTGCGCTGGCCCGCTTCTTTCGCGCTCGCGCGAGGAGGATGGCGGCTTGAAGTCGGGGTTATGGCCAGCAGCGATGCTCGCTTTGGCGGGATTGGGTGGCGCGCAGGATGCGGGGGTCGCCTTGGAGGCTCGGCCGCTACGGTTCCTCAGTCACGTGGCACCGGACAAGGTTCGCCTCGGAGCGCCGTTCGTCTACGAGCTGGTGATCACTCATCCACCGGATCAACGGTATGAGCTTCGCCCGATCCGAGATCCGGGGCCCTTTGAGCCGTTGCAACAGCTTCGAGAGCGGATCGATGGACCCTGGGACGCGACCACCAGGTTCAAGCTCGAGCTGTCGCTCTTCGAGATCGGCAAACGGCGTCTTCCCGACCTGACCTTTGACGTGATCGGTCCCGCCGGCGTCGCTGAATTCGTGGCCAAGGGCATCGAGGTCGAAGGCCTTTCATCGCTGCCCAAAGACGCGGCGAAGCGCGAGCCCACGCTCTTTGACATCAAGGCGCTCGAGGAGATTCCAGTGCGGACCTACCGCGCGCTCTGGTTCGTTGTCGGGCTGGCCGCCGCCGGTTTGGCCGCGTATCTTGCCTATCGCTGGTCAAAGCGTCCCCGCAGGCAGGTGGAAGAGCCCAGAGCCCCCCAGCCGCTCGACGTCCGAACCATCGCTGCGCTCGATGCTCTCCGGGCGGAAGACCTCCCGGGCAAGGGTCGTTTTCGTGAATTTTATTTTCGCTGGTCGGAGATTTTGCGCGCGTACCTGGGCCAAAGGTACGGATTCGAGGCGCTCGAATGCACCAGCAGCGAGCTGTTGCAGTCGCTTCGCCAGTTGCGGACCCCTGAGCTGCCGATTGCGGAGCTGACGCGCTTGGTCCACGAATCGGACCTGGTGAAGTTCGCCAAGGCGTCCGCTGAGCCGATCCAGTGCAAGCAGGCTCTCGAGTTCGGCTACCGAATGGTGCAAGCGACGTCCTCGCCGGCAACGCCCGTTTCGACCAATGCACAGCACCTTCACGTTTCATAATCCTCGCATTCTGTGGCTTTTGCTGATCCTCCCCGCTTGGATCGCCTGGGAGCTTTTCGAGCCGCGATCCCGCGCCGTTCTTCGCTTCTCGGCCACTCACATCTTTGCGCTCTCGGCGCGGGGCCTGAGGCCGAAGCTGCTTCCCGTGTTGCCGCTGCTGCGCGTGCTGGCGCTCGCAAGCGCGATCATCGCGCTCGCTCGCCCGCAGACAACCGATAGCCGAGTTCGGGACCTCTCGGTCGAGGGGATTGACATCGTGATTGCTCTGGATCTCTCCACTTCGATGGAGGCGGGGGATTTTCGCCCCAACAACCGGATCTTTGTGGCCAAACAGGTGCTGACGGAATTCTTGGACTCGCGGGTCAACGATCGGATCGGGTTGGTGGTGTTTGCCGGGCAGGCTTACACCCAATCCCCGTTGACGCTGGACTACGGCGTGCTCAAGGAGCTGGTGAAGCAGCTTCGGACTCGAGTCCTGGAGGATGGGACCGCGATCGGCGATGCCCTGGCCGTCTCTCTCAATCGTCTGCGTGAGTCCGACGCCAAGAGTCGGGTGGTGGTGCTGATCACCGACGGGGACAACAACGCCGGCAGAATCTCACCGCTGGATGCCGCCGCGATGGCGAAGGCGCTCAAAGTCCCGGTCTTCACGATTCTGGTGGGCAAGGGAGGGAGGGTTCCATTTCCCGCTGGGACCGATCTTTTTGGCAACACCGCTTGGCGGGAGATGGAAATACCGGTCAATCCGGGGCTGCTCAAGGACATTTCCCAGACCACCGGGGGAGAATTCTATCAGGCCACCGATCGCGAAAGCCTGCGTCAAGGCCTGCGAAAGGTTCTCGATGCGTTGGAGCGATCGAAGCTGATGGAGGGAGGAGCGGCCGCGCATTACCAGGAACGCTACCACCCGTTCTTGCTCTGGGCGTTCGCCCTCGCTGGAGTGGAGCTTGTGCTGCGCAGCAGCTGGTTACGGGTTGCACCATGAGCGCGATGCACCCGTGGCGGTTTATTTTTTTGGGCTACCAGGCAGGGCTCGGTCAGCCGCGGTACCTGCTGCTCTGCCCGCTCGTCCTGCTGCTGGGGGCTTTGAGCTTGCGGATCGCACTGGGGCGTCGCCGATGGCCCCTGCGACTGGTTTCGGACCGGCTGCTACCGCGCCTCGCGCCGGGGGTTTCGGTTTTGCGGCCGGTCCTGAAGGCCACCGGTTACACCGTCGGTTTGTTGTTGATCGCATTCTCGCTCGCCCAGCCCCAGTGCGGCAGCCACTCCCAGTTGACCAAACGTCGCGGGATTGACTTGGTGGTGGCGCTGGATGCCTCGAAATCGATGTTTGCGCGCGATGTCCAGCCAAACCGACTCGAACGCGCCAAGCTGGAGCTGCTCACCTTGCTCGACGAGCTCAAGGGCGATCGGGTGGGCCTGGTGGTGTTCGCAGGCGACGCGTTCATCCAATGCCCGCTGACGTCCGACTACGCCGCCGCGAAGATGTTCCTGCGCGCGGTGGATCCAGAGCAGATGCAGCAAGGAGGGACCAACATTGGCGGTGCGCTGCTTTTGGCAAAGGAGGTTCTCGATGGAGCCGATCGCGGCGCCAAGGATCGGGTCATCGTACTGCTCTCGGATGGAGAGGACTTGCAAGGTGAGGTCAAGGACGCGACCGGGGCCCTCCGCGACGCGGAAATTCGGGTATACGCGGTGGGAATTGGCTCTGAAGCCGGCGAGCCGATACCGATCCTGAACAAGAAAGGTGAGGTGGTTGGCTACAAAAAGGGCCCCGATGGCGAGACCGTACTGACCCGCCTGGACCGCCAGGGACTGGCCGCGGTCGCCGAGGAAACGGACGGCGAGTTCTTTTACCAGCCCAAAGGCGTGGCGATGAGCGAGGTGGTTTCGCGCATCGATCAGCTGCAAAAAAGCGAGCTCGAAAGCCGCGTGACGGTGATGTACGACGAGCGTTTCCAGTACTTCGCCGGGCCGGGCTTCGCTCTGCTGCTTGCCGGGATGGCCCTTCGGCTGTCGCGCCGGAGGACCGCGTGAGCGTTTGGGTCTCGCGGGTTTGCAAGCGGGCCCGAATCGGCTTTCCTTGCGCCCTGATGCTGGGCTGGATGGTCCATCCAGGCTTCGCAACCGCCCTGGGCGTCCTCGAGAAGAATCATCCGATCGTGGAACAAGGTCGCAAGGCCTATGAAAAAGGAGACTACGAGGAGGCGTTGCGGCAGTTCGATGCCGCGAAGAAGGATTTGCCCTCGTCCGCTTCGCTTGATTTCAACCGCGGCAACGCCCTCTTCAAGCTTGGTCGTATGGAGGAGGCAAACCAAGCCTACCATCGGGCGTTGGAAACCGAGCGAAGCGATTTGAAGGAGAAGGACTATTACAACCTGGGCAACGTCTGGGCGCAGATGGGTAACGTCAAGGAAGCCGTGGCTGCGTATCGCAAGGCACTTACCCTCGATCCAAAAGACGAGGAGGCGCGCCATAATCTCGAAGTGATGCTCCGCGAGCAGCGGCCGCCCCCCGATGGAGGCACACCCAAGGGCATGGATGGCGGGACTGACGGAGGCTCGCCGGATGGCGGCAGGGACGGCGGGTCTTCTGATGGAGGGTCAGGGCGAGGATCATCGCGCGAAAATCAAGATGGCGGCCAAGATGGGGGAGGGGGCGATGACACTCGGTCCAACCGTCCCGACGGGGGCGCGCCGCCAAGCGAAGGGGACGCCGGTAGCCCCGCAGCTGACGGCGGGGTCGAAGAACCGGAACAGCTGCTGCCCGATGGAGGTTCTATGGAAGACTTCCGGCTAAACAAGCAGGATGCGGAGCGGCTTTTGGATTCGATCAAGCGCGATGAAAAGAATCTGCAATTGTGGAAATTTCAGCAGAAGAAACCCAGGCGGGAAAGTGAGAAGGACTGGTAGCAAGAGCATCGCCGCGCTCGCGGCCCTACTTTTCTTTGCGGGGGCTTCCTCGGCCTTCGCCGACGTGGAGTTCTACCAATCCGTCGACCGGGATCAGGTTGGGGTGGAGGATTCCTTTCACCTCACGATCGTCGCTTCTGGGGCACCCGAGGATGCTCAGATTCAGTTCCCTTCTTCCAACGACTTCGAAGTGCTGAGCAGGTCTCAGAGCACCCAGATGTCCTACCAACTGGGCGGAGCGGGGGCGAGTTTCAATCGCACTCAGAAATTCGTCCTGGTGATGCGAGCGAAGAAGGTGGGAACCCTGATCCTGCCCTCTGCGGTGATGAGCGCGTCGGGAAAGACCTATCGGACCGAGCCGCTCAAAATCACGGTCAGACCCGGGCGGATGCAGGATCCGATTTCAGGCCGTCCCAGACGAGGAGCGCCGGTCCCGGATCCGTTCCGAGGTTTCCCCTTCCCGGACGAGCCACTGAGCGCCGATGAGGTGGATGAGGAGGAGAGCCCGACATTTAGATCTCCTCGCCCGGATGCGGACGTTTTCCTTCGAGCGGGCCTGGACCGGCAAGAGGTCCACGCCGGCGAGCAGCTGACACTCTCGCTTCACATTCTCTCTCGAGTTGATGTCTCGGGCGTGGATTCCGTAACGCTTCCCAAGCTGGATGGATTCTGGAGCGAGGAGATCGAAAGCCCAACTCAGCTCAGCGGCGAACCGAAAATAATCAATGGAGTCCCTTACCGCGCCTTTCTGCTCAAACGGCTGGCGCTCTTTCCGGTCAAGCCTGGGACCCTGAAGATCAACTCTGCGGAAGCCGACATCACCACCGGTTTCATCTTCACTGGCCGGCGAGTGCACCGGGCCAGCAACGAGCTCACCGTGCAGGTCAAGTCGCTTCCGCCGGGCGCGCCTCCGGGATTTTCCGGCGCGAGTGTCGGCAAGTGGAAACTGGCAGCGGAGATTTCGCAGGACCGGGTCGAGCTCGGGCAGCCAGTGACTCTCAAGTTGTCGCTGGAGGGCACGGGGAACGTCAAGAATCTCGCATTGCCGAGCCTGCGCGCGCCGCCGGGGCTGCGGGTTTACGATCCAACCACCACGGACAAGCTCACCCCCTCGCGCGGCAAAATCGGTGGAAAGCGCATTCAAGAGTATTTGGTCATGCCCCAGCAGACGGGCACCTTCACATTCTCCGGCCTGTCGTTTCCCTATTTTGATCCAGAAACGGAGCGATACGAGGAAGCCAAGGCCGATCCGGTCGTGCTCACGGTTGTCGCCGGAAGCGGCGGCGCAATTTCGTTGGGTGGCGATCGGTCCAGCCCGACGGCGCAAGCCAAAAATCTGCTTCCCGCCGGTGGACTGCGCCCGCTGCGATACCGCGCGCATTTTTCAGATCGCGAAGAGCCTATCTGGCGAGCGAATTTTTTTCTGCCAAGCCTTTTTGCACCGCCCGGCATTTGGCTCGCCGTGGCGCTTTTCGGATTCGTTCGGGCTCGCCTCAACCATCAGGATGAGCAGAGCCTCAAACGCAGGCGCGCCAAGGCAGCTCATCGACGGCTTGCCGCTGCGGAAGCCTTGAAGACGACGGGCAGTCCCCAAGCCTTCTATGCAGAGGTAGAAAAAGCGCTTCGGGACTTTTTAGAGGTGAAGTTGGGGGTGCCGGTAACCGGGCTCACCCGTAACTTGCTCAAGGAACGTCTGGCGCAGGCGCATCTTGCCGAGGACCAACAGCTTCGCATTCTTCGGATCCTCGATGCTTGCGATCTGGGACGCTTCGCACCGGGCGGAGATGGAGGCCAGCGGAACTGGGTCCTAGAACAGGCCCAGGACGTGTTCGAAGGGTGGAATACGACAAAGTGATTTCGCTGCTTCTGCTTTCGGTATTGGCTCAAAATTACTACACGCCTCAGGAGGCGCAGGAGATCTTCAATCGAGCGGGGGAAGCCTACTACCGCGAGGATTATCCGGCTGCGAAGGAGGAATACCTGAAACTCTTGTCGCACGGCTTCGGCGGATCCGACGTTCTTTATAATTTGGGAACCACCTGCCTCAACCAGGGCGATTTGGGCGATGCCGTGCTTCATCTAGAGAGAGCCCGGCGCCTTGGCGGGAGCACATCGGACATCGAAGCAAACCTTGCGGTTGCAAGGTCCCGGCAACTGGACCAGGTGGTGGGGAGCTCCGATGAGCTTTTCGTCGAACGGCTGGCGCACGCCGTTCGTGAACGGGCAGTCGGCGTCGCGTTCGTACTGACCTGGGGACTGGGATTTTTGGTTTTGCTCTTGGCCCGCTCCGTATCGGGACGACGGCAGGTTGTCGGACGAGCCGCGGCGGCCCTGCTGCTCCTGGTCGCTACATTCTGCGGCAGCTTACTCCTCGTTCGCGCCTACGTTGGCGCGACCTACACCGATGCCGTAGTGACGGCCAAGACCCTTCCGGCGCGTGAGTTCCCGGAAGCGATCGGAAAAATTTCTTTCGAGATCCACTCGGGGCTCAAGGTGCGCGTGCTCGAGGCTTCCGGGAGGTACGTAAGAATTCGGTTGCCCAACGGCCTTGAAGGCTGGGCGGACCGGGAAGGGATCTCTACGATCTGACCCCCTGGTCGCAAAACGGGCTACCAACCCTCGTCAGCCGCCTGGGACGCTATTGCCGCCGGACTCGCCCTCGCCTGCACTTGGAAGCGGAGAGCCCGCAGAGCGATTCACCCGATCCCTGAGCTCCTTGCCCGTGCGAAAGAGCAGGCCTCGTTTTGGCTTCACTGGGATCACTTGTCCCGTCTTCGGATTACGACCTTGATATCCTTGATAATTCTTGACGTGAAACGCCCCAAACCCGCGAATCTCAATGTTTTCGCCTCGGCAGAGCGCTTCTTTCATCGATTCAAAAATGATTTCGATGACCGCTTCAGCTTGTTTCTGGGTAACTCCGCGCTTGGTGATGAGGACATTGATCAGGTCAGACTTCAGCATCGCTCCACTCCTACCGCCGCGCGACCCTGAAAATGAAAGAGGCTCTCTGAAAAACCAACGGGTTACAACGATACCAGATCGGTCTTGAGTTGCAAGCGATCAATGCCCCAACTGCCGAATACTTCTAAGATTTTTAGCAGGGGACTAGTCGACCTTGGTCGCGATGGCAGGCTTGAGTGGGGCGTCCCCTCGTGATTCTCCAGCGTTCGCCGGCTCGGGCCGACGTCCGTTCTCGTCGGACGCTGACGAAGGTTCGGACCCATCGCCCCGCTGGAGGCCATTGGCTGGAGGTGAAGCTGCGCGTCCCTCTGTCGCCGGAGCAGGTTTGCCGTAAATGTCGTATTGCTCTCGGTGATAGTTCTGCTGCGCCCTGACTTGGATGGACTTGTTGTACCGATCCATCAAGTGCCGCAGTTCTTGGCGCTCTTCTCCTTGCAGAAGCCTCGCCACGTCCGTGCTGCAATTGATTACCAACACGGGCTCCTTGTAGTTGGGGGCCTCGCGCCGGATTTCTCGAAAGATCTGGTAGCTGACGGTGGTCGCCGTCCTCACGAAGCCTTGTCCGTCGCAATAGGCGCAGTCTTCGTGGAGGATCCGTCCAATCGATTCGCGCACGCGCTTTCGGGTCATCTCGACCAGGCCCAGCTCGGAAATGCGTAGGACGTTGGTTTTGGCCTTGTCGCGACCGAGGGCCTCTTGCAAGGTCTTGAAAACCTTGTCTCGATTGCTGGCCTTCTCCATGTCGATGAAGTCGCAAATGATGATTCCGCCAATGTTGCGGAGCCGTAGCTGGTAGACAATCTCCTTCGCGGCTTCGATGTTGATCTTGGTAATCGTCTCCTCGAGGCTCTTTTTTCCGACGTATCGCCCGGAGTTGACGTCAATCGCCGTCAAGGCCTCTGCCTGGTCGATCACCAGGTAACCGCCACTCTTTAGCCAAACCTTTCGTTGGACCGCTCGGCTCAACTCCTGTTCGATTCCGTACGCGTCGAAGATCGGCTCTTCATCATCGTGGTACAGCACCCGATCTCGAAGAGCCGAATCTTGCGCGCTGACGAAAGCAAGGATTCGCTCATACTCGTCGCGGTCGTCGACCACCAACTTCTCGACGTCGCGCGCAAACAAGTCCCGCGTCGCTCGCAGAATTAGATCCAGATCCGGGTGCAACAGCCCGGGCCCGCTCATTTTTTCGTTCCGCCGAACGCACTCGTTCCAGACTTCGATCAAGAAACGAATGTCGGATTCCAGTTTTTCCTGAGGAACGTTTTCGGCAACCGTGCGGACGATGAACCCGGTGCCCGGGGGACGGAGCCGGTCGACGATTTCCCGCAGGCGCCGCCGCTCCCTCTCATTGGAGATGCGCCGACTGATTCCGACGTGATCCACCGTCGGCATGAAGACGAGATGGCGGCCCGGAATGGAGATGTGCGAAGTCAGCCGCGCTCCTTTGGAGCCAATCGGATCCTTCGAAATCTGGACCAACACCTCCTGGCCTATTTTGAGAAGATCTTCGATCTTCGCCGGCGCCCGTTGCCGAAAGCGGTCCCCGTTTCGGCCGCGCCCTCGCTCATCGCGGCTCGGCCGCTGTCGCTCGCGAAGGCGTTGCTCTCGGTTGCTTTGCGATTCGGTACGGATCTCCCTCGAGCCCGAATCAAGCGGCGCGCTGCCGGCCGGCGCCGGCATCGCAGGGGTTGGACTCACCTCGGCCGCGGGCGGGGCCGCATCCGAAACTGCGTCAGGCGGATGGGCCTCCTCGAGGGACGGTACCGCGGTATCGCCTTGCGGCGCGGCGTCAGAGGCAGCCGGCGCCGGGTTGAGCGGCTGGGCAACCGCTTCGCTGGCCTCGACAGCGCTCTCGGGCGCGGTGGTCGATTCGATGCTCGAGCTTGGACCCTCTTCCGTAGGCTCGGCGATATCGGGTGCCTCGGGCGGCTCCTCGTGCTCACCCTCGGTCAGTTCGAACTGCGAGCGAGAGAGGTCCGGATCGTAAAAAACATCCGAGACGTAGAGAAACGCCGCCTTATCGAGTCCGATGTCTACAAAGGCGGCCTGCATTCCGGGCAGAACCCGAACGACCCGACCCTTGTAGATGTTTCCAACAATTCCCTTGTCCTTCTTCCGCTCGAGGTAGAACTCCGCGATATGGCCGTTCTCGACGAGGGCAACGCGCGTCTCTCGACCGGCGGCGTTGATCACCAAGATGCTGCTGCTCATGATGAGATCCTGTCCGCGCAACCAGGCAAGCGCGCGCCATCCGACGGGAGTCGATGACGCTGCGAGCTTCCGGTTGCACTATGAGCGGGGGCGTGAGTCGGGGAGACCTCAGGCCTTCAAAACCCAAAGACCCAAGGTTGTCCAACCGCGTCACCGCGAACCCCACAAGTGATTTGATCCAGGTCTCCTCCACGCCGGCACCTTGCCAGCAGGAGACTTGAAGTGACTTGCTCTCGGCTGAGTGGGCGCTCGCCATCGCCGCCCCCGGGCCCGATCGGTTTCCATTGACCCTTTGGGGCGAATGGAACGAGGGCGGTAAAATCAAGTGCCGCGTCTTCCGAGATGCATCCCGTCGAAAAATTTTTGACTCCAGCTGCGACGCTTACGCCGCCAGCCCGTTGAGTACATCTAACACCAGCTTTTCACGTTCGTGGCACCGATGCAAAGGAGTTCGATGGTTTAGCCATGTATGACACGAAACGTCTGGAACTGTTCAATAACGTCCGATTCCTCAATCTTCACGGACTCCACCGACGCATACGGTGGGCCCTGATGACACCAAGATACAAACTCATCCACCTCCGCCGGCGCTCCCTGTACGGTGGCCTCGACATCGCCATCCCAGGTGTTTCGCACCCAGCCGCACAGGCCCAATCGAAGCGCTTCTTCCTTCGCGCTCTGGCGGAAGAATACTCCCTGGACCCGGCCCTTTATCCGTAGCCTGACCTGCTTAGGGCTCGACATCTACGACTCTGCCTGCAAGAGCTTGAGAAATTCCGCCTCATCGATCACCTTGATCCCCAGTTCTTGAGCTTTCTTGAGCTTCGAACCAGAGCCCCCACCAGAGACCACCAAATCCGTTCTGCGCGAGATGCCGTCTGAAATTCGGCCCCCACGACGCTCGATCTCCTCTTTCGCCTTCTCCCGCGTCAATCCATCCAAGCCCCCAGTCAGGACTACGGTCTTGCCGGTGAAGGGACCTCCGGTGGGCTGCTCCGGCGCTTGCGGCTGTACTCCCGCTTCAAGCAGAGCGTCGATCACCGCTCGATTCTGCGGCTCTTGAAAAAAGGCATGGATTTCGCTCGCCATCGCGGGTCCAACATCGCGAACGTGCATCAGCGCCTCCTCGGAGGCATCGTACAGGCGACGAACGTCGCGAAAGTAGTCCGCCAACGCGCGTGCCGTGGCCTCACCCACATGCCGTATGCCCAAGGCATAGAGGAACCGTCTGAGCGTGGTCTTCTTGGAGCGTTCAATCGCGCTGAGTAGATTTTGCGCGCTCTTTTCCCCCATTCGCTCGACCGAGAGCAGCTTCTCCAGATCGAGCCGATACAGGTCGGCATAGTTCTTCACCAGCCCGCGCGCCACCAGCTGCGCACAGAGCTTCTCCCCTAATCCGTCGATGTCCATCGCCGCTCGAGAGGCAAAGTGGCGGATGTTCCCTTGCAGCTGAGCGGGGCACGCAATCCCGGTGCAGCGCGTAATCGCCCCGTCCTCTTCCCGGATTGCCGCCGCTCCACAGATCGGGCAGGCGGTGGGGAAACTAAACTGCTTTTCCTGCCCGGTCCGCTTTGAGGTAATGACCTTGACGATTTCTGGGATCACGTCCCCAGCCCTGCGTACGAAAACCCAGTCGCCGATTCGCACGTCCTTGCGCCTGAGCTCGTTCTCGTTGTGCAGAGTTGCTCTCGAAACGGTGACCCCCCCGATCTTGACCGGCTTGAGAAAGGCGACCGGTGTCAATGCGCCGGTTCGACCTACAAAGACGCCGATCTCCTCGACCTGCGTCTCTTCTTCTTCCGGCGGAAACTTATAAGCGATGGCCCAGCGTGGACTTTTCGAGACCTGGCCTAAGCGTCGGCGTTGATCCTCCGAATCCACTTTGACCACCATTCCATCCACCTCGTACGGCAGCTGATGTCGACCGGCGAGGAACTCCTGGTAGAGCGAGCGCACCTCGGCAAGCCCGTGGGCCTGTCGATTTCTTGGGTTGACCGGCAAGCCGAGCGCGTTGAGGGCTTCAAGCTTCTCCCAATGCGAATGAAACGGTAGGCCCTTGACCTCGGCGACTTCGTAGAGAAAGAGGGAGAGTGGCCGTGAGGCCGTAATTCGAGGATCGAGCTGTCGCAGTGAACCAGCCGCTGCGTTGCGCGGGTTGGCGAAGAGCGGCTCGCCTGCTTCCTCGCGCAGCTGATTGAGCTTGCGGAAATCTTCCTTGCGGATGAAGACCTCGCCGCGAACCTCCAGATGTTTGGGCCAGCCGCTTCGATCCGGCCAAGGCCGTAACTCGAGCGGAACCGAACGCAGAGTCTTCAAATTGGAAGTGACGTCTTCGCCGACGGTTCCATCTCCACGCGTGGAGCCTTGTCGAAATGCACCGTCCTGATAGACGAGCTCTACTGCCAGCCCGTCGAGCTTTGGCTCGCAAACGTAAGGGATGGAGTCGGTTCCGAGCAGCCTTCGGATCCGCTCGTCGAATTCACCGATTTCCTCGTCGCTGAAAGCGTTGGAGAGGGACAGCATTGGAAGGCGATGGATCACCTTCTCGAACCGTTCCGCAGGGGCGCCGGCCACGCGACGGGTCGGTGAATTCGGCGTGACCAACTGCGGAAACTGCTCTTCCAAGCTGCGGAGCTCGGCCAGAAGCCGGTCGTAGTGCGCGTCGCTTATCTCAGGATCATCGAGGGTATAATAGCGATGGTCGTGGTAGCTGATCTCCGCTCGCAGTTCTCGGATTCTTCGCTCAGCAGCGCCGAGGTCCACTCCGCCTCCTTCCTCAAGGTGCCAGGAGGAGGGCTTTTCCGCCTCTCCTTTCAACGATGGCTTGACAGCGAAAGCTCGCCTCAATAACGTGATAAGAGTCTAACGGCGCCCTTTTTTCAGGTGCCAACCTTTCCCCCAAGGAAAGTTTTACGCTCTGGAATTCGCCGCTCAGAAATTCCAGGCCCGCCAAACCTTCATAGAAACGTGGCGAACTCACTCACCTAATGCCCTAACATGATGCGCAAAGCACGTTCCAGCAAAGAGAAGACCCAGGAACCGGTGTCCACCGTGCCCTCCGAGGAACTCGGAGACGACGATCGACCCCGGCGGCGCCGCGGCAAGTCCGTCAACCGGCTCGAGGATGGCGAGAAACCCAATCGGCGCCGAAGCCGTGGTGAAGAAAACGGCGAGGAAGAACCCGTCCGTCCCATCTTGACCGCCATCCCTCGCCCCTCCGACGAGTCGTCGGCTCGGCCGATCAAGGCTCCGGAGGAGCCGCCCGCAGCGCTCCAACCCGCCCCTACGCCGGAGTTGCCCAAACTCGCCGTGGAGCCGGCCCGCACCGGCGAGCCGATGCAGGTGATCAAGCTCAACGATCTCAAGCGGATGAAGATCACCGAGCTCTCCAAGATGGCCCATGACCTCGACATCGAGGGCGCCCAGGGCTTGAAGAAGCAGGACCTGATTTTCGCGATTCTTTCCGGGATCGCCGACAAGCGTTTCGAGGTCCACGCCGAAGGAGTTCTCGAGCTGCTATCGGACGGTTTCGGTTTTCTTCGCAGCGCAGACTCGGATTACCAGCCGAGTCCCGACGATATTTACGTTTCTCCATCCCAGGTTCGTCGGTTCAACCTGCGGCAAGGGGACACCGTCACCGGACCGATTCGTCAGCCGCGAGAAGGGGAACGATTCTTCGCCCTCCAAAAGGTGGATGGCGTCAATTTTGTGGATCCGCAGGCTCCCGAATTCCGCGAGCGGATTCTTTTCGACAACCTGACGCCGCTTTATCCGACCCAGAAACTGAAGTTGGAGCACGACGGATCGGAGATGACCACCCGGGCGATCGATCTCTTTACCCCGATTGGGATGGGACAGCGCTGCCTGATTGTATCCCCGCCGAAAGCCGGCAAGACGGTTCTGTTGCAGAACATCGCGCACGCGGTGGCGCAGAACCACCCGGACATCATCCTGATTGTGTTGCTGGTCGACGAGCGGCCCGAAGAAGTTACCGACATGCAGCGCAATGTCCGTGGAGAGGTGGTCTCTTCGACTTTCGACGAGCCCGCGACGCGGCACGTTCAAGTGGCGGAGATGGTGATCGACAAGGCCAAGCGATTGGTCGAACAGAAGCATCATGTTTGCATCCTGCTTGACTCGATCACCCGGTTGGCTCGGGCCTACAACACGGTGGTTCCGCCATCGGGTAAAATTCTTTCCGGCGGCGTCGATTCGAACGCGCTGCACAAGCCGAAACGGTTTTTCGGCGCGGCTCGAAACGTGGAGGAAGGCGGCTCGCTGACGATCATTGGAACGGCGCTGATTGATACCGGAAGCCGGATGGACGAAGTGATTTTCGAGGAATTCAAGGGGACCGGAAATTCGGAGATCGTGCTCGACCGCAAGTTGATGGAAAAGCGGATTTTCCCCTGCCTGGACATCAACAAGTCCGGAACCCGCAAGGAAGAGCTGTTGTTGCCCCCGGAAGACCTCACCCGGATCACCGCCTTGCGGCAGGTGCTGCACCCCTTCACTCCGATCGATGCGATGGAGTTCGTGCTCAAGCACATGCGGCCCACCAAGGGCAACGCAGAATTCTTGGGCTCGATGAATCGCTAGGCGCTCTCGAACCGCTGCCGGGCCTTCTCGAGACAGGTCACCAGGTGCTCCCGGCTGAGCCGGCTCTGGGTTTGTTCGCGCAGCAGCAGCAGCCTCTCCACCATCCAGCGGCTCAGGTAAAGAAGGTCAGCCCGATGCCCTCGGCTCAGTCCGCGCTCGGTCCAGCGTTGATTGCGGATATAGTCATCGTAAGCCGCGAAATCCCGCAGCAGCTCCCAGCGCGCGAGCTGGAAACTCTGTCGGTACGCTTCGATCGGCGGCTGCAAGCGTTCTCCGCTGGCGATCTCTCGGAAGCTTTGGCTGGCTGCGCCATCCAGCTCCTCGATCGGGGGCGGCCACTGCTTGAGGTCGCTGGCCAAAAGCTTCGCCGCTTCCTCGAGTAAGTGCTCCAGCAGAGGTATCGGTTTTTGTGCGAACAGGTGCTCCCAGCGACCGGCGGTCCTACCCATTTCGCGTTCCCGGCGAGACGGCCGGCACCATCTCGAGTGGCTGGTCGCCCGCCTCTCCGTAGCCGGTCGCGAGCTGGCGGCGGATCACCTCGTAGACCGACCGCTTGTAGACGAACTCCCGATGCGCGATGCCCGGAACCTCGATGTTGAACAGATTCCCCGTTCCCTGGTCTTCGAGAATGCAACTCGGAAAGGGACTGAAGCGATCTGTTTTGGAGTAGACCGACACGAAGTGCACGTTCCTTGGAAAAGCGCCAATCTTCAGACGGCGGATGAACGGAGACATCGGCGTCATTTGCCACACGCTCTTGGCGACCGCGCCCATCGCCGCGCAACCCAGATACGCGGTGGGCGTGCCATTGTGTGGCGCCCCCAGGGTAATCAGGTTTCGTACTCGCTGATGCCCCCCCAAACGCTTGATGTAATAGCGGCCGATCAGGCCGCCCTTGGAGTGGCCAATGATTGACATCGGACCGAGTTGGTATCGGGCGTAGAGGCGCTCCACCTTGTCCCGGACGGTCTCGGCGCAGTCGTCGATTCCCCGGGTGTTGTAGGCAGACAGAAACCCCCCCAAGTTGATCGACCACACGCAGTATCCATCTCGGCGCAGGCGGTGTTCCAGCACCCCGAGCACGCGGCGAGTACCGAGAAAGCCATGGAGCAGCAGCACCGGGCGGGGACAATTTGCAAAATCGGTGCGACGAACGATCTCGTTTCCGGCAGGGTCAAAGGCGATGTAGCCACGCACATCCTGGAGCACGCGCTTGAGTCTTCGATACTGGAGAACGAACGGGTTCATTCAGAGGAGGAAAGCCTGCTCGGATGATATTCGCGGTGCAATCGAAACGGCAAAGCCCTGTCAAGAGGCGGAGGGTAGCGCCGGACACCGCGGTGAAAGCCGACCGTTCAGTCGAAGTTGCGCAGAAAGTTCAAGAGGATGCGCCTTCCCGCGCGAGTCCGCCGAATCCCAGAGAGCAATTCGCGCGTCGACTTGCCTTCCCGCTCCAAAATCTGAGCCCGGGCCCGAACCAGCGCGCCGATCATTTCGGGTTCCATTTCCGGGTGAAACTGCACGCCTCGAACGTTCCTTCCGATCCCGAAGGATTGAATCGGCGTCTGAGGGTTGAGCGCCAGGTGGCGGGCACCGTTGGGCAAAGTCGAAACGATGTCCTCGTGGGTGGTCTGGATCCAGAAAACCTGCGGGAGATTGGCAAACAATCGATCGGTGCGGCCCTCGGGCGTGAGCTCCACCTGGATCGAGCCGATTTCGCGTCCCTCAGGATTGAGGATCACCTCGGAGCCATAGGCGAAACCTAGCAATTGATGACCAAAGCAAACGCCGAGGACGGGCAGGCCGCGATCGCCGGCTTGCTTCATCAGGTCGGCGGAGCGGATCATCCAGTCGGTCGGCGAGGTGACCGACAAGGGAGATCCGGTCATGATCAGCGCGTCATAACCTTGCAGCGAGCGAGGGGGCTTCGCGCCCTGCGAAACCTTCAGCACCTCGAGTTTGGCCTCGGCGGCGAGCGCCAGCTGAAACCATCGCTCGTAATCTCCCACGGAAAGGCGCACTGGGTTGGCGGCCTCCCCTGCCTTCAGCAACAGAACCTTCTTCAAGTTGCTCCACCTGCGCGAGCTGCCTAGAGTTCCAGTTTACTATCGTATCGTTGGACCCCCGCCCCTTCCCCAGGCAAAAGCACGATGACCGACCCACGCTCTCTGACTCCCAAGCTTCCGCCACTCAAGCTGTTCATTGATGGCAAATTCGTCCCTCCAATCGAAGGTGGCAGCATTCCGGTGGTCAACCCGGCCACCGGAGAGAAAATCTGCGACGCTCCTTCTGCCACGGCCGCCGACGTGGATCTTGCGGTGAAGGCCGCCCGCCGCGCCTTTTCGACCGGAGCGTGGGTGAAAATGAGCGCCACCCAGCGCGGCCGATTGCTTCGCAAGTTGGCGGACGCCCTTTGGGAGCGGCGCGAGGATTTTGCCCTGTTGGAGTCGATGAACAATGGGAAGACCTTTCGCGACGCGGTTCGAGGCGACATCGGGCCGGGCTCGTCGACCTTGGCCTACTACGCGGAGTGGGCGAACAAAATCACCGGAGAGGTGCTTCCGGTTCACGGAAATTTTCACACCTACGTGCTGAGAGAGCCGGTAGGGGTGGTGGGGGCGATCGTGCCCTGGAATTACCCGACCTCGCTCGCCAGCTGGAAGCTTGGCCCGGCACTGGCGACCGGATGCACGGTGGTGCTCAAGCCCTCGGAGCTGACCCCCTTGACGGCGCTGAAACTGGCGGAGCTTGCGCAAGAGGTTGGCTTTCCAGAGGGGGTGTTCAACGTCGTCCCTGGATATGGGGATCCCGCGGGTGAGGCGCTGGCCCGCCATCCGGACGTAGACAAAATAAGCTTTACCGGATCGGTGCGGACCGCCCGCCGGCTGCTTCACGCGTCCGCGGACAGCAATCTCAAAAAATTGTCGCTCGAGCTGGGGGGCAAAAGCCCTCAAATCATCCTCTCGGATGCGGACATTCCCGCCGCGATCGAAGCCTGCTTTTGGGGCATCTTCAGCAACAAGGGCGAGATTTGCAACGCGGGTTCTCGGGTGCTTGTCCAGGGGAAGAACTACGATGAATTCGTGAACCAACTCGCCGCCCGCGCCCAGAAAATGCGAGTCGGCGATCCCCTCGATCCGGCTACCGAGATGGGCGCGCAAATCAGTCCCACTCAAGTGAACACCATTCTCGGTTACATCCGCAGCGGGAGGGAGCAGGGGGCGAAGCTGCTCGCAGGTGGAGAACAGGATCTGGAGGGGTCCAAGGCGAAAGGGAACTTCCTCAAACCGACGGTGTTCGCGGAGGTCAAACCGGAAATGAAGATTGCCCAGGAGGAAATCTTCGGGCCAGTGCTCGCCTGCATCCGGGTGGAGGATGAGGCCCGGTTGATTGAGATTGCCAACAGCACCACCTATGGATTGGCGGCAGCGATCTGGACTCGCGACGTTGCCAAGGCGCACGCGCTGGCGAAGAAGATTCAGGCCGGCGTGGTCTGGATCAACTGCTTCAACGAATTCGACGATGCGGCCCCGTTTGGAGGATACAAGCAGTCCGGCTGGGGCAGAGATCTCTCCAGCCACGCGCTCGAGAACTACATGCAACTCAAGACGGTTTGGACGCAGCTGCCCAATGCCTAAATCCAAACGCACGAGCCGCCCGAGGGCCCGCGCCCTGCCTCGCGCACAAAGCTCACACACGGCTTCGGCGGCTCGGGACGATCTAGCCAGTCTGACAGCTTGGTTTGAAGAGAAGCATCTTGAAAAGGCAAAGGTGGGTGCGGTCGACATCGATGGTGTGTGGCGTGGCAAGTACGTCTCGGCAGAGAAATTCTTCTCCGCGGCGGGAAGCGGATTAGGGTTTTGCGACGTAGTATTTGGCTGGGATCTCGGCGACCAGCTGTACGACAACGCCGCCGTCACAGGTTGGCATACGGGTTATCCCGACGCTCAGGCGCGGGTCGACACCTCGACCGGACGAGTCATTCCGTGGGAGCCCGATACGGCGGCGTTTCTGCTCGATTTCGTCAACCCGGATGGCAGCCCATTCGAACCGTCGCCTCGGCAGCTGTTGCAGAGGATGGGCCGACGCGCTCGTGAGATGGGGTTTTTGCCCAGGTTCGGCGCCGAATACGAATTTTTCATCTTCCGAGAGACTGCGCAGTCGCTGCGAGAAAAGAGCTTCGTCAATCTGGCAACGCTCACGCCAGGGATGTTCGGCTACTCCTGGCTGCGAAGCTCGTCCAATGCTCCCCTGGTCCACGCGATTCTCGACGGTTGCCGGGAATTTGGAATTGAGATCGAGGGAATGCACACCGAGACCGGCCCCGGGGTCTACGAGGCCGCGATCCGTTACGACGATCTCGAAAAGGCTGCCGACAAGGCGGTCTTGTTCAAGACGGTGGTGAAAGAGGTGTGCAATCGCCATGGCCTCACCGCCTGCTTCATGGCCAAATGGAATCCCTCGCTTCCGGGATGCTCCGGGCACGTTCACCAGTCCCTCTGGAATCCCGCGGGCGACCGAAACCTGTTCTTCGACGCTTCCGAACCCCGGAAGATCAGCAAGCTGCTGCGAAACTATGTAGGCGGGCAGCTCGAGCTGATGCCCGAGCTCACGGCGCTGTTCTGGCCGACCATCAACAGCTACAAGCGAAGCGTCGAAAACACTTGGGCTCCGACCACCGCCGGCTGGGGCTTCGAGAATCGCACCACCGCGCTTCGGGTGATATCCGGGGGTGAGAAATCGACGAGGATCGAACAACGGATGCTCGGTGCGGACATGAATGCCTTTATTGGAATGGCCGCTGCCCTCGCCGCAGGGCTCTGGGGTATCGAGAACGAAGTCGAGCCGCCGGTCGCTTGTGAGGGAAATGCGTACCAGAATCCGGGCAAGCCGCTTCCTCGAAATCTGAAGGAAGCGGTGAAGCTGCTGCGGGAGTCGGAGCGGGCCCATCGGCTGATCGGGGAGGGCTTTCTGGACCACTACCTGCGAACCCGGGACTGGGAGGTCCGCCAGTTCGAGCGCGCGGTTACTACCTGGGAGCTCGAGCGGTACCTAGAGCTGATTTGAGGACGAAGCATGCGACTGGTTGACCTTTCCGCAGACGATCGGATTGTTGAGATGTCCTACCCGACCCGAGTGGTATTCGGGACCGGAGCTCTTCAGCGCCTGCCCGCCCAGGTTGAACGGCTACAGATGCGAAAGCCGCTGGTGGTTGCGGACCAGGGGATTGTCAAATCAGGTCTGCTGACCCGCGTCCTCGACGTCTTGAAGGGCTCGGGAATCGCTCATGGAATCTTCGATCGCGTGAATCCCGATCCCACCGAGGAAGATGCCTTCGACGGAGTTGCGGCATACCGCAATCAGAGCTGCGTCGGAGTGATCGCGGTCGGAGGGGGAAGTCCGCTCGATACCGCAAAGCTGATTCAATTGCTGACCACCCACGAGCCGCCCCTGTCTCGCTATGACGATGCAACCGGTGGCGATCGGTTTGTCCGGGATGATTTACCGCCGCTGATCGCGATTCCGACCACTGCGGGAACGGGCTCCGAAGTGAGTCGCTCCGCGGTCGCAACGCTCAAGGATACCGGACGCAAGACAGTCATCTTCAGCCCTCATCTGATGCCCAAAGCAGCGATCTGCGACCCTGAGCTCACCGTAGGGATGCCGCGCTGGCTGACCGCCGCGACCGGGATAGACGCGTTCACCCACTGTCTAGAGGCCTACCTGGCGAATGCACTTCATCCCCTTGCCGACGCGGTAGCGATCGATGGGATTGGTCGGGTGGGCGCCGCTTTGGAGATTGCGGTGGAGAAGGGGACCCACCTGGCTGCGCGCGGTCAGATGATGATTGCCGCAATGGAAGGTGCGATGGCTTTTCAAAAGGGGTTGGGCGCCTGCCATGCGCTAGCCCACGCCCTGACCCCGATTTCTCGAGTGCATCATGGTCTAGCCAATGCGATCGTTCTTCCAGCGGTGCTCGAGTTCAATCGCTCGGCCTGCGCAGCACGGCTGGCGCACGTGGCGGTGGCATTAGGGGACAATTCGCTGACCCGCGAGGAGATGCTGGCGAGCAATGCGATCGAAAGGATCCGCGGGCTGCTGACCCGAATTGGAATACCCCCGCGCCTGCGAGACGCAGGCGTCCGGGAAGCGGATCTTCCCCTGATCGCGAAGAAGGCTTTTCAAGACGCCTCACATCAAACCAACCCTCGTCAGTGCACCGAGGAGGATTTGCTCGGGATCGCCAAGGCGGCGTTCTAAGCGTTTCTTTCTACAGTGCCGGTTTCGAACGGCCGCCATCCGGCGATTGGCTTTTCGACGGTCCAGTGTCGCTGCCTTTGCCAACCACCGTCCCAACCGTAGGCTGAGGCTCGGCGGCAGGGACGTACTCCAAGGTCTCCACGTAGACCCGTCCAGGGAGGCGGAAATTCACCGGGTTGAAATCCGGCGTGCCGACCGACTCGGCGATTTGCGCCGCCACCGAAGCCGCATCGAGTCTTTGGTCCGAAAAGAAGATGTGAACCTTGACCGGGCCCTCGTCCGCCGGGATTCGGAAGGTGGTTCTTCCGATCGGGACCCCGGCCTCGCAGCGGACGGACAGGTTGTCTCGTCGGATCGTCAGCTGGCGAATTACCCCGTTGCCGGCAGTTGTAAAAACCAGGCAGTACGGGAATTGGTCGAGGGTGGGCACAATTTCAATCACCTCCCCGGAGACCTTCCGGATTTCTGCTCGGCGGGCAGTCGGTGCCTTCTTTTCGGAGCAAGCGCTCATCCAGGTCAACAGGAGCGCACCGCAAATCATGCGTCGCATCGGTTTGTCCTCCTTCTACCCCCCTTCAACTCTACGCCGCTGATAGACGATCACTTGCGGCGTTTCGTCGAGGTAGAGGCCGGTAACAGGAGTCTGAGTTCCAAACTCCTGCCAAATCTCGAACTCTTGTTCCCTGAACTCCTGATGATACTGGTAAGCGGCCAGGTCGGCATCTTTTGGGCCCTGGGCGGCTCGGATGTCGTCCCGGAGCATCCCATTGAGCTGATAATCCCGAAATGCGAAACCAGTGACTTCATGCAGCCATAGCCGCGAGCCGGCCGGAGCGTTGGAGTTGATCCAGGGCAGCACTCCAGTGACGTTGTTGGACCAGAACTGGCGCTGCATTCCTAGGGTGGCTGCACCGGGTACGCCACCGGCTAGCTCCGAATAGAAGCTGGTGCCGTACGGATGGATCCGAGCTCCGGCAATCAGCGCCGGGCTCAACAGGGCGCCGAAGAGCAGTGCGGGGCTGCCCCACCGCCCGGCCCAAGCCCATCCTTTGGGGAAGCACCCACTGAAAGCCAAGGCGGCACGCGAAACCGACCAGCCCGCGAGGAGGCCGAGAAAGCACATCGACGGAAACCAATGCTTCACTCCTCCAAAATGCGGAACATCCGGGTGGCTGATGATCAGGATCGAGGCGAGAGCGTTGGCGGCCACCAGCAGGTTATCCCAGCGGCGGTGGGCAACCACGGAGAGCAGCCCAAGCGCCATCGGCAGCAGAATGCTGATTGGAACGGTTAAGGCGGTTTTGACGAAAACGTACTCCAGAGGGAAGGGCGGGGCCCGAAGCACTCGCCCGAGATAAAACCAAGCGTAGTGCACGTGGGTGGCGTGAAAATCAAAATACCAGGCGGCGCGCTCGATCGGATGGTGCCAGAGATAGGGCCAATGCAAATAGAAGAGCGCGGGACCGATGAACGTCATCGCACAGAGCGGGGCGATCGCGCGAAATGCGGGCAGACTTCTTCGGCGAAGCCGGATCAGGATCCAGATCGTTCCTCCAACGAGCATCAAAGCCAGCGCGGTCGGAGGGCTCAGAACGGCGAAGCTGTCAGCGAAGGCGCGACCGCCGCTGGCGATCCAGAGAACGAGAAAGAGAACCGAAGTTGCAGCCCATAGACCGAGAAAAGCCAAAAACCACGCGCGTGCCGTTTGATCTCCTCGGGAGACTGACCAAGCTCTCCACAACCCCAAAGGAGCCAAAACGAATGGCAAAAACCAACCGTTGTGTTTGGTAGCGACCGCGAGCCCGAACGAAACGCCGCACCAAAGCCAGTAGCGCGGAGCGTCCTGCGCCTTCCAGAAGAGGTAGACGGTGAGCAGCCAGAAGCTGGCGATTGGCACGTCGAAGCAGGCGAGGTGGGCGTTGAAGAACTGTCGGGGTACGAGGAAGAAAGATAAAGCCGCGAACAGGCCCGCGGTTCGGCCGTAAACGGAAGTTCCGAACCGATAGAGCAGCGGCGGAATGATCGCCGCAACCGCAAATGCCGGGATTCTGAAGGCCGTAGCCGGGCGCAACCAGTGTAATTTTTCATGGAATACCTGGTACGAAATGCCAAACAGCAGCTTCATCAAGGCCGGATGCTCGTGGTTGAAATCGAAGGCCCGGACGATCCCTGCATCGGACAGGGCCGTTGTCGGGTCACGAACGAGTTGCATCAACCAGATGGTGGTGTAGCGCGCCGCGGGGAAGTAGACGCTCTCATCGCGAACGAACCCGACGGATGCCTCGGTCGCCCACAGGGCGACAAAGCCCGCGATGAACAGCCCGGCCAGAATCAACCAATCGATGTTGCGCTGCACCTTCCACCAGGCGCTCATCGCGGGTCCGCCGCGGCAAGTCCCTCGGAAAACAGGTTGACGCAAAAGTCGCGTAGCTCGGCGCTGTCGGACTGAACCCAGAGCCTCACCGTACCCGGTGCCACCAAACCAGAGGGGACTTTGCGTTCCACGCTCTGGGGCCGGTCTACTCCCGGCGAAAACTCGACTCGCAGCAGATCTTGCCCCCGCTCGTCTTCCACTCCGGCGGACACGGCGGTAATCGAAGGGCCTCGAAAGGTCGCCCGGTCCCAAGTCATTCCGCCCTCGAGCCTGATCCAGTCGCTGAACCGAAAGTCAGAAAATTCCGCGACCAACCGGGTCGGACCGCCAGGCGGGTGCATCCACAAGCACCGCTCGGGACGGTAATGAAGCTCGTGCCACTCGGGGGCAACGTGCAAGTCGGTCGGTCCTGGGCAGCGGTGCGCTCTCCCGTCGAATGGGCAGTTTTGCCGCGTGCCCCCGCGTTGCTCCAGGTAAACCTTGGCCCCTGCAGACGAGTCGGCGGCATCGAAGGCTCTTGGGCGAAACCGGTCATTTCGGAACAGCAACAGTTCGAGATTTCCGAACCACCGTGGCGAACTCAGCGCTGCGCGATCGCTGCCGAAAGTCTGAAAGAACTCTGAAGGATCGGCTTTCGGAAGGCGCGGCTGAGCGATCACCCAGATTCGGGAAAAGCTCCGAAGCGGGTCCCGATCCGAGCCGAGATAGCCCACCACCGGCAAAAATTGCGAAATGAATGGCCGAGCGCGCTCGGTCCACCAGGGAAAAAGAAGCACCACGTCGCCGGGTTTCGATTCCTGACGAAGGGTTTCCGCCAAGGCCTGGTAGTCGCGTTCTTGGACCAGCCTTGTGGGTAAGGTGAGTTGGAACACGAGCGCTGCAATCGCTACAGACAGCAAGGCGCCAAGCTCAACCCAGCTCCACCGGCGCCCCAAGCGAAGCAGAGGCGCTCGCTCGGGCTCAGGATTTGGCAAGTCGGATCTTCTGCTCGCTCTTCTCTCGGCAAAAGGTGTCAAAAATCGCGTCGCCACCGGCGTATGACGGCGTCCAGGGCAGGTACATCGCGCAACGCGGATCCAGGCAGTGATGCAGCTCCCAAGTATGTCCCAACTGGTGCATCGAATGGCGACCCACCAGTTTGAGTCCCTCCTCGAGGTTCTTTATCCCATGAGTTGAGACGAGCGCGCGGTCACGAATACCAGGCGTAACCGTGAGTAGGAACTGTCCCCGACGGTAGCTGCCGGTCCTTGAGCCGGGCAGAGGTCAAGTAGAGAAGCTTGTCATCAGGGTATGCCCGCACAGTTTCCACCTGGGTGAGCAATTTGTTCGCGTCGTATGGCTCGCTGCTTCCAGGGGGGTGGAGGCGCTTGGAGTGCTCGCATCCAACTCCAAAGGCTGCGTACAGCACTCCGCACAATTTCTCGAGGTGCTTCGGATCGTAATCGCTGAGCGTGATCAATCGGATCATTTCTTCTTCTTCGCGGCCACTTTCGCGCGAGAGCGGGCCACTGCTTTGCTAGCCTTGGAGGCCTTCGAAGCTCGAGCAACCGCTTTGGTCTTTCCATGGTTTTTGGAGGTTGCGGCTTTGGTTGGGCGTGCCGTTCGCTTGGAAGCGCCGCGCCGCTTGGGCTTCTCGGCTGGCTCTTCGCTCACCTCCTCCGGGGCCTCCTCGTCCTCCTCTTTCTCGGATTCGCCGACCTCTTCTGCGTCCAGTGGCAGCTCGAGATCGCTTCCGAGCGAGATCAGCGCATCGCCCAGCTCGAGCGGCTCCTCTTCCCCATCCACTGCTGGGCGCTTGAATTCCTCCGCCGTGCGTTTGGGGCGCTCACGACCGGGGGGGAAAAGCAGCAGGTCGATCGCGTCCTCGGCGTCGCAATCGGTGATTCCAAGCGAGGCTGCAATTTCAGAAACCAGGAGGTGGCGGGCGTTGTCGTACAATTCGCGTTCCTTGGTCGGCAGCGGGCGCAGCTCGGAGAGCACCTGCAGTCCCTTCACCACTTCCGCAAGTCCAATGATCCCGCCCGAGCTCATTCGGTCCAGATTCGTTCGGGCACGCTGTTTCCAATCCAGGTTGGCCCGGTCGCTGTCCGACTTCAGAAACGCGAACACCTTGTTCACGTCTTGGGTACTTGCGACTCGGCGCAGGCCAATTGAATGGACCTTGGCCTGCGGTACCATCACCACCGCGCCATCCTCTTCGCGCCTCATGGTCACGAAGGTGAGCGTCTGGCCCGCGACCTCCTTGTCCTCCACGGCCGCAACGCGGCAAACGCCTTGATTTGGGTAGACCACTCGGTCGCCGACGCTCAGCGAAAATTGCGGGACGGTATCGGGCATTCCCTGTTTCTCGTACCACCAAGGAGCAAGTTACGCTACGACTTCGCAGGGCCTCGAATGTTGCAATGTCTGCACATTTTCGCATGTGTCGTGGTGTTCGAGGGCTGCAAGCCAACCACCCCTGAAGCGCCCGCACATCAGCATTCTTCGGCGGATATGACACCGACTCGTTCCGCAGATGCCGGAACCTTCAGGGTGTGGGGAGATCCGATTCCAAAGGAGGCAGCGCGGATTGAGCTACTCGGAGGCAGCGCGAAGCTAGGTGGCAAACCGCTAGGAGAGCTCCGTGGAGTTGGAAGGGCATTGCTGATTACCGACTTCGATACATTTCTCGCCGAAGTCGCTCCAGTTCTGGGAATGTTGGATCGATCCGCGATTGAGACCTGGCTTGTTCATCCGGCAGCTGCGGTCGCGTTCAAGTTGGCGCTCAAGGATGAGCGCGCGTTCCAGTCGTGGTTGGATCAGCCCATTCCTGGAAGAATTCGTGTCGTGCAACGCGCCGATGGCCTCGAGCTTCAAACGGGGCTTGGCAAGCTCGCAGGGCCTGATCCCAACGGACCGACAATTCCGCTGCGAGAAGGTCAGCTGGATCTCCGCCTCTTGCGGCAGTCGCTGCTGTCGTTGCAACGTCGTTTTCAGAACGCGAACGATGCGTGCTTGGTCCCCTCATTCGGCACCGAGCTCGCCAAAATCGCCACCGCGCTGAGCGGCTTTTATCGCGCGCCTGGGGAGCGGATCTTTTCGGAGATCTGCTTGGTCTATCCGGCAACCCCTTCCGTGGTTTCTGGAGATCGTTAGGGGCCGCACGCCACCCCATCCCGGTCGCGGCGCACTGATCCTCACATCCTCCCGTCATTTCAGGGGATTTGTTCTTGACGGCAGTCATCTAGCCACGTAGTTTCGCGCGGTGGTAAATAGTGGGAAATAATGGTTTGAAGTGCCTTCCCAAAACCAAGAACCAATTGGTGCAGCGTGTTTCGAGGGGTTTTCGAACACCAGATCGATTCAAAGGGCCGTACCAGCCTGCCGGCGAAGCTGCGCGAAACGCTGGTGGGAAGCTACGACGAGCGGCTGATCCTCACCACCGCTCTCGATCCGTGCCTCCACGCTTATCCGGTACGCGAGTGGGAGCAGCTCGAGGCTGCGCTGGGCAAGCGCAATCCGATGGAGCCGGGTGTCAAAACGCTGATGCGCTTGTATGTGGCGAGCGCCCAGGAATGCCTGATCGACAAACTCGGCAGAGTGCTGATCCCGCCCACGCTGCGGACCCACGCCAAGTTGGAAAAGGAGGTGGTCTGGGCCGGGATGGTGAAGGTGATCGAGCTTTGGTCCAAGTCAGGCTGGCGCCAGGCCCAGGAAGAAGCCCGAACCGCCGCGGACTCGGCAGACGTGATGAGCGTGCTGGCCGGGTTGCGCCAACAGTGAACAAGGAGAGTCATGAACCTTGATCCGTCCTCAGATTGGCTGCTCGCTTCCGAACCGTCCACGAACCAGATCCTGACCCTCACCTTGGACGGGGAGTTGCAGGCGGACGCGATGCAGGATTTGGGACGGGTACTTGAACGGCTGATTCACAGTGGTTGGCGGGGGCTGGTACTGGATCTGCGAAACGTGCACCACCTCGACTATCGCGGGGTCGGGCAATTGGCCTCGGTGGCCAGCGCTGCTCGGCGAGCCGGGGGCGATCTCAAGTTGGTGGGCCTCTCAGACTACCTGCGGCTGATCCTGAAGGCCGCTGGCGCACACGAACTCTTCGAAAACTATCCGGACCAAAAGGCCGCTCGCGCTGCGTTCGGGCGAGTTTTGGTCCCGACCATTCATTGACGTCGTCTCACCAGGCCGTCCTCCTGACGGAGGCGGTGTCGTTGCTGAAGCCGGGAGTTGGGAAGGTGATTGTGGACGGGACATTGGGAGGAGGAGGCCACGCCGAGGCGCTGCTTGGAGAAGGTGCGATCGTCGTGGGCATCGATCGCGACCCGAGATCGATCGAGGCGGCCTCCAAACGGCTCGAGCGCTTTGCCAGCCGCTTCAATCCAATCCAGGGAAATTACGCGGATGCGGAGAGTCTACTCAGGGCCCGTGGCCTGCTCCCGGTCGATGGGATCCTCTTGGACCTGGGGATTTCTTCCGTGCAACTCGATGACCCTGCCCGAGGTTTCTCATTTCAAGTCGATGGCCCACTCGACATGCGGATGGAGCAGCAAGGGACCACCGCAGCGGAAATGATCCGCGCGAGCGATGAGAAATCGCTCAGTCAAATTCTTTGGGAGCTCGGTGAGGAACGCTTTGCAAGGCCAATCGCACGCGCGCTCAAGCGCTCGACTCCGGAGACGACTTTCCAAGCCGTCGAAGCAGTCAAACAAGCAGTACCTCGCCGGGCTTGGCCCAAACGGATTCATGTCGCTACCCGGACCTTCCAGGCGCTTCGCATCGCGGTCAACCGAGAGCTCGAAGCGCTCGAGGCATTTTTGGCCGTGGTGCCCAAGCTGCTGAAGGTCGGCGGCGTCGCTGCGGTGATCTCCTTTCACTCGCTCGAGGACCGCAGGGTGAAGCACCGGTTTCGCGAGCTCGAAGCAGCTTCCTTCAAGCGCTTGACTCGCAAGGCGATCCAGGCATCGCAGACAGAGCGCGATCAAAACCCCCGGGCTCGCAGCGCCCGCCTGCGAGCAATCGAGAGGGTCCAATGAGAAAAACGGCTTCTCAGCGGAAGCGGGGAATGGCTTTTCTGCAGATTCTTTGGCAGCTGGTTCCTGCAATTCTCTTAGGAATGCTGTTCACCGCCGTCGGGGTGGTCCACGTCACCTCCCGAATCTGCGTCGTCGACATCGGGTATCGGTTCTCTTCGGTGGAGAGCGAGATTCGAACGCTTGTTCATCAGAGCGACCAGCTCAAGCTCGAGATGGCGACGCTCAAGAGTCCTGCGCGATTGGAGAAAATTGCCCGCGAGAAGCTGGGAATGGTGGCTCCCAACGCCGGAGCGGTGTGGTCGATCAGCCCTGCCACCAGGGTGGCGCGCTCTCCACAGTTTTCAAAAACATTTGCCAACATGAACAGGCTGCCGTGAGGGACTTCAAGGCCGATTCCAAGCAAGTTCGGACCTCGCGCTGGATCCGCTTCAGGGTCGGGCTGCTCGCGATCGGCTTTCTGGGTCTACTCACGTTGGGCCTGTTCCGCGCGATCAAGCTGCAGCTCGTCGATCGCCAACGGCTGCTGGAGCTCGCCCAGGATCAGTACGTGCGCCGGATCGAGATTCCGGCCAAGCGTGGCGACATCTTCGATCGTCGGGGTGTGCCCCTTGCCCAAAGCGCCGAGGTCGATTCGCTGTGGATCGATCCGGCGCTGGTTTCGGATCTGCGACAGGCTTCCCGCGAACTTGCCAGACGCCTACATTTGGACCCAGGCGAACTGCATCGAAGATTGCAGCACGCCCGGCGCTTCGCCTGGATCAAGCGGCAGGCCAAGCCGGACGAAGTACGGGCGGCGCTTGCGTTAGGAATTCCGGGACTGGCAGTGACCAAGGAACCAAGAAGGTTCTACCCGCAGCGCGAGCTGGCGGCTCAGCTTCTCGGAATGACTGGCACCGACGGCACGGGGCTGGAAGGCCTCGAGCTATCGTTCAACGACGAGCTATCTGGACAGACTTCGAAGCTCCTCAGTCTGAGGGACGCCAAAGGACGAAATCTTCTGACCGAGTTTGACGCGGACCAACGACAGCGGCGTGGGGCCTCACTTCAGCTGACCATCGACCGTCAGATTCAATTCGTGGCTGAGAAGGCGCTCAGCCGAGCGGTCGATGAATCGCATGCAGTGGCGGGCATGGCAGTCGTTCTGGACCCGCGCACGGGGGAGCTTTTGGCAGTCGCGAACTTCCCTTTTTTCAATCCCAATGCTCCTTCGCTCGCGGCGGTCGAGGCCACTCGCAATCGCGCCTCCCTTGACGCCTTCGAGCCGGGTTCAACCTTCAAGGCATTTACCGTCGCAGCTGCCCTCGAGGAGAATGCGGTTCGAACCCATGAGCTGATTTTTTGTGAGAACGGGGGCTGGGTCATTGGTCATCACACCATTCACGACACGCATCCCCACGGATGGCTGACGCCTGGTAAAATTTTGCAGCTTTCGTCCAACATCGGGGCGGCGAAGATTGCACAGTTGCTGGGCAGGGAGCGCCTGGTAACGTATGCCGCTCGCTTTGGGTTTGGGCAGCCAGTCGGGCTTGGCCTCCCGGGAGAATCGAAGGGGTCTGTTCCGTACCCAAGGGCGGACCTTGCGCTGGCCACTGCAGCGTTTGGTCAAGGACTGACCGTCACCGCGATACAATTGGCCGCGGCTTACGGAGCGATTGCCAATGGTGGCGTACTGATGAAACCATTCCTGGTGCGAAAGCTGGTTGATCCAGATGGAGTGGTGCTGTTCGACAATCGGCCAACCCCAGTCCGCCGCGCAGTCTCGGAGGGTGCCGCTCGGCAGGTGATGACTCTCTTGGAAGGCGTGGTCCAGAAGGAAGGGACGGCGCCACGCGCCAGGATGGAAGAGTTCCGGGTCGCAGGGAAGACCGGCACTGCTCAGAAGCCAGACCCGGTGGTGCGTGGGTACTCGGACAAGCGGATCGCCTCGTTTGTCGGAATCGTCCCGGCGGACGCTCCGCGGGCGGTCATCCTGGTGGTAATCGACGAACCCAAGACGGATGTCTTCGGCGGCCTGGTGGCGGCGCCAACGTTCAAGGACATTGCTGCTGCCGCGCTGCCCTACCTGGGAATCTCGAGAGCCCAAAGCGCGCGCAGCGATGAGGTGGAGCTGCCGAACGTCGTTGGCAAGCGCGGCAATGCAGTGGGTGAAACGGTCCTGGCCGCGGCTGCCGAGCCACAGGTGTTTGAGAGTGGCAGTGTGGCGGGACAGAGCCCTTCCGCTCGTCGATTGGTTCAAAAAGGAAGTCCGGTGTGGCTCGAGCCCGGAGCGCGGCAATAGGGCCGCGTTCCGCAAGGTTCGGCGATTGCACGGGAGGGCTGGGATGCATCGATGAAGCTCAGCGACGTACTTGCAAACTGTGGGGCGGAACAAGTATCCGGGGACAAAGAACAACCCGAAGTAACCCAGGTTGCTCACGACTCTCGTTTGGTGGACAAGGGCACGCTGTTCGTCGCGGTTCCCGGGTTGAAGGTGGATGGCAGCTCCTTCGCGGCCGAGGCGCTGGCCAAAGGAGCAGTCGCGGTCGTTTCCGAAAAGGCCATGCCCTTGAAGGGTCGCTCCTTCAAAGTCGCCTCCGCTCGCAAGGCCCTCGCGACGATTGCCTCCAATTTCTTTGAAAGGCCGACCGATCACCTTCGGCTTCTCGCCGTCACTGGAACCAATGGCAAGACGACTACCAGTTACCTGCTTGAGTCGATCTGCTCGTCTGGCGGTGCTTCAACCGGGCTGATCGGCACGATCCAGACCAAGTACGCTGGCAGGAGCCGAGAGGCCACTCACACCACTCCCGATTCGCTCGAGCTGTATCGAACCTTTCGCGAGATGGTTGACCTGGGTACGGACACCGTCGTGATGGAGGTGTCGTCCCACGCGCTCGCACAGCAGCGGGTGTTCGGTCTTACTTTCCGTGCGGCTGCGTTCACCAATCTCTCCCGCGATCATCTCGACTATCACAAGGATCTAGAGGAGTACTTTCAGAGCAAGCGCCTTCTCTTCATCGACAATCTTGCCCCGGACGGCGTGGCGGTGGTCAACGGCGACGATACTTACGGGAATCGCATCTACAACGAGCTTCGCAACAGCAAGCGGATGGCTTGGAAGTTCTCTCGACAGGGAAACGGCGAGTTGTCGGCGGAGAATGCCGAGTTCACCGTCCGCGGCATTCGCGCCACCTTGAAGACTCCCGCGGGAGATATCCCGGTGGAATCCACTCTGTTGGGCCAGCACAACCTCGAGAACATTCTGGCCGCGGCCGGGATGGCCTTGACCGCAGGCTTCTCCCGTCGCGACGTCCAGGAGGGGATCAAACGGGTGAGCGGCGTTCCCGGCAGACTGGAGCCGTTCGAGGCGAACGGCCTGCTGGCGCTGGTGGATTATGCGCATACCGAGGACGCGCTGAGACGCACCCTTGCTTCGGCCCGCTCGATTACCAAGGGCCGGGTGGTGGTGGTGTTCGGTTGTGGCGGAGATCGAGACAAGGGCAAGCGGCCGTTGATGGGAAGCGCGGTGGCGGAGCTATCCGACTTGGCGGTAGTCACCTCCGACAATCCGCGTTCCGAAGATCCGGATGAGATCATCGCTCAAGTGGTTTCGGGCGTCGAAAAGGGCGGATTTCGGCGCATCTCCGTGGGCAAGGCCAAGGCTGGCGAGAAGGGCTATTTGGTTGAGTCCGATCGCGCGGCCGCAATTCAGCTTGCGGTGAGCCTCGCCAAGCCGGGCGATCTGGTAGTGGTTGCCGGCAAGGGACACGAAACCTACCAGCAGATCGACGATCAGAAGCAGCCGTTCGATGATCGGACGGAAGTCGCCAAGGCCTTGAAAGCAGCTGGCTCGAGCGCGGCGGGCCAAGGGGTACGCCGAAAGCAGTGAAGAGCTGAAGATGGTTCCATTTACGGAACAGGAGATCATTCAGGCCACCGGCGGGACCAAGCTGGGTGCTGCCGGTCAATCCTCGTACGAGTCGATTTGCACCGATTCTCGAGCGCTGAGCCCCGGCTGCTTGTTCATTGCATTGAAAGGAGAGCGATTCGACGGGCACCAATTCGTGGCGGAAGCGGCGAGGCGCGGCGCGGCGGCAGCAGTGGTTGAGAGAGGTCGAGCTTCGGCCTTTTCTCAGAGCCGATGCTTGCTCTTCGAGGTGAACAGCGCCCTGAAGGCTCTCGGTGATCTGGCCCGCTTCCATCGCCGCCGCTTCAAGATTCCGGTCGGAGCGATCACCGGTTCGAGTGGCAAGACAACGACCAAGGAGATGGTCCACGCAATCCTCAATACCCGGGGGCGTGCGCTCAAGACCGAAGGAAACTTGAACAACGAGGTTGGCGTTCCGCTCACTCTATTTCGCCTCGAGCCTTCGCACGTTGCCGCGGTGATTGAAATGGGGATGAACCATCCGGGCGAGATTGGCCGATTGACTTCAATTGTCGAGCCGGACGCGGCGTTGATCACCGGCGTCCACCCGGCGCACCTGCAAGGAGTCGGAAGCCTCGAGGGTGTAGCGGCGGCAAAGGGAGAGCTGTTCAGAGGACTGAGAAAGGGCGCCATCGCGGTCGTCAACCTCGACGATCCGCTGGTAGCGGCCCAATCCCGCGCCGAAGGCTCTGGACTTCTGACCTTCGGCGAAGCAGCGAGCGCGCAGGTTCGGATCAAGGCAATTGAGCCGGTCCCGGCGCGGGGGCTCTCGGTGATCCTGCAGTACCGCGGCCGTGAATATCCGGTTCGCCTCTCTTTTCTCGGCCGTCACAACGCGCGAAATGCCGCTGCCGCCTTCGCGCTCGCGCTTGCACTCGGATACGAGCCCGACCAATCCGCGCGCGGTCTGGAGCAAGCAAGTCCTTATCCAGGGCGGCTCAGTCTCCTCGACGCACCCGATGGGATCACCATTCTCGATGACACCTACAATGCCAACCCCGCCTCGATGGCCGCCGCGCTCGATACGCTCGCGGACTTCGTTCGCCCTTCGCCACTGTCCGTCTCCCGCGATCCTGCTCGGCGAGCGGTGGCAGTGATTGGCGACATGCTGGAGCTGGGCTCGCATGAAGCGCGGGAGCACAGCCGGCTCGGAAAGCAGGTGGCGAAGGTGGCGGCGCTGGCTGCGTTTTTCGGTCCTCGTTCTGTTCAAGCGCATCAAGCCGCGGAGATGGGCGAGCGCGCCGCTCACTTCGAGGACGTTGCATCCCTCACCCACTGGCTCAAGCCAAGGCTGCATCCCGGCGACGTCGTTCTGGTGAAAGCCAGCCGAGGGATGCGGATGGAGCGGGTGGTCCAAGACCTCGTCGGAGCTGAAGCAAAGGTCGAGGGTCACTGATGCTCTACCTGCTCTACCAGGCCCTGCGAGGGACCGAGGCGGTCCGATTCCTGAACATCCTCAAGTACCCCTCCTTTCGAATCATCGCGGCAGGGGTGGCGTCCCTCGTGCTGGGGATGCTGATCGGGCCACAGCTGATCGATCGCCTTCGCTTCATCCAACATGGCCAAAGCAACGTTCGCGAGGACACCCCCGAGCGACACCAGATCAAGCGCGGCACTCCAACCATGGGGGGCGTGCTGATTTTGATCTGCATCGCCGCCTCGACATTCATCTTCGCTGACCTTCGTTCCCGGGCCGTGGGGGCGGTGCTCCTGATCACATTTGGTTTCGGTCTGATCGGCTATCTCGACGATTGGCTCAAGCTCTCGAAGCGCAATTCCAAGGGGCTCGGTTGGAAACAGAAGCTCTTCCTCCAGACCCTGTTCTACGCCGCGACCGTGTTGATCTTCTTCTTTCACTGGGCGCCGGTGGATGGTGGTTTCGCTCCTCAGTTCCTGATTGACACGCGGCTCACCCTCCCGTTCGTTCCCACCCATCGATTCAATCCAGACCTTGGTTGGAGCTATCTGCTTCTGGGCTGGTTCGTCGTGCTGGTGACGTCCAATGCGGTGAATCTCACTGACGGCTTGGACGGCCTGGCGATTGTCCCAACCATCGTCGCGGCCACCACCTTCGCGGTCCTCTGCTACGTCGCCGGCACTTCGATCCACATCGCCGATCTGGTGGAGGTGGGAGGCGTGCAGAAGCTGGTCGGTATCCCGCTCTGGAAATACCTGGGCATGCCCCAGGTACCGGGTGGGGCCGAGCTGGCGGTCTTTTGTGGTGCGATCGTTGGAGCCGGGATTTCCTTCCTTTGGTTCAATACCTATCCCGCCTCGGTGTTCATGGGCGACGTCGGTTCTCTAGCCCTCGGCGGCGCCTTGGGCGCACTGGCAATTCTGTCCAAAAACGAGTTTGCCTCTTTGATCATCCATGGCGTCTTTGCCGCGGAAGCGGTGTCCGTATTGATTCAGGTCGCCTCCTACAAGGCCACCGGCAGACGCGTCTTTCGAATGGCTCCGGTGCACCACCATTTCGAGCTCAAAGGCTGGGCGGAACCCAAGATCATCGTTCGATTCTGGATCGTGTCGATCCTCTGCGGAGGGGTGGCCCTCCTGTCATTGAAGCTGCGGTAGAGCATGAAACCCACTCTGGCGGGCAAGAAAACGGTGGTCTACGGGCTGGGAAGAAGCGGCGTTGCCGCGGCGCGGTTGCTGGTCAGAGAAGGCGGGCGGGTGACTGGATTGGACCAGCGTCCCGAGGCGGAGTTGGCGGCGGTGGCGGCGGAGCTGCGCAGCGCGGGGGCTTCTCTGGTATTCGGCGCTGCTCCCAGAGGACTGCTGATCTCGGCGGATCTGGTGGTGGTTAGCCCCGGCGTTCCGCTCAGCTTGCCTGAAATCCAGGACGCGAAAGCGGCTGGAATCAAGATCTGGGGAGAGGTGGAGCTGGCATCGCGATTCATCGACGAAAGTCTGCGGGTGGGAATCACCGGGACCAATGGAAAGAGCACCACCACCGCCTTGACGGGAGAGATGTTCGTCCAGGCTGGCCGTAGAACGTTCGTGGGCGGCAATCTGGGGCGTCCGTTGTCGGAGTCTCCTTTGGAGAAGGAGCCGTATCCCGTCCACGTGATCGAGCTTTCGAGCTTTCAGCTCGAGGGAACCGAACAGTTCAGGCTGCACGCGGCCGCGGTCTTGAACATCACTCCCGATCACCTCGATCGCTATCCAGATTTTCAGCGCTATGCCGCCGCCAAAGCCCGGATTCTCTTGAACCAAAAAGAGGGCGACCTGGCGGTGATCAACCTCGACGATCCCGAGACCGTCCGGATCGCAAGCTCGGCCCGGGTTCCCGTGTATGGCTTTACCCGATTGCCGACGTCGAAGCGCTTGTCGTTCTTGGCTGGCACCGCGGTGGCAGATGGTAGCGAATTTCGGTTGTGGCAAGGAGAAAGCTACTCGGTCTCCAACCGCGCCTTGCGAGGAGCGCACAATCTGGAGAACGCGATGGCGGCGACGCTGATCGCTCGACTTTGCGGCGTCGACCGGGAGTCAATTCAACGCGCGCTCGACCGCTTTCCGGGGCTCGCCCATCGTCTCGAATGGGTCCGTACCCTGGACGGAGTGGAATGGATCAACGATTCCAAAGCCACCAACGTGGACTCGTCGCTGGTGGCGCTGGCTGCATTGCCCGGACCGATCTGGCTGATCGCCGGAGGACGGGGCAAAGGGGCGCCCTATCGACCGATGGTGGATGCCAGCGAAGGCAAGGTGAAGGGAGTCCTCACGATTGGCGAGGATGCAGCCAAAATCGAAGCCGCGTTCCGGGATCGCTACGCGGTTTATCCATGCGCGAATCTGGAGCAAGCCGTTCGGCAAGGTCGGACGTCGGCTCGCAGTGGAGATACGGTCCTGCTCTCGCCGGCCTGCGCCTCCTACGATCAGTTCAAAAACTTTGAAGAACGCGGTGAAATCTTCAAGTCCCTGGTGAGGGCGCTCCATTGAAGCAGTCATCGCGCGTGGTGAGATTTGACCGGGTGCTGCTGATGGCGGTGATGACTTTGGTAGCGCTCGGCTTGGTGATGGTTTACTCCGCCAGCGCGATTACCGCGCAAGAGAAGCTTGGAGACGGCTTTTACTACCTCAAACGCCAGGCGGCAGCGGCGGGGCTGGGCCTGTTGGCGATGACCTTGGCGCTGCGAATCGGATACCGGCGGTTGGCGCGGCTCGTTTATCCGCTTCTGGTCTGCGTCCTGGTACTACTCGTGGTGGTGCTGCTCCCGGCGGTTGGGACCACGGTCGGTGGCGCCCGGCGCTGGATTCGGCTGCTCGGGTTTTCGATTCAGCCGGCGGAAATTGCCAAGCTGGCGTGGGTTCTCTATCTGGCATACTCGCTGGCCAAAAAGCGCGAAAGAGTGGCGCTCTTTTCGGTTGGATTTCTCCCACACCTTTTGATGGCAGGAGTGTTGGTCGCACTGTGCATGGCGGAGCCCGATTTCGGAAGCAGCGTGGCGATCGTATTTTTGCTCTTCATTCTGCTCTTTGCGGCGGGAACCAGGCTGTCCTATCTGGTCGGATCGGTGCTATTGGCAATGCCAGTCGCCTACCGGGCGATTGCGTCATCTTCCTATCGGAAAAAGAGAATTCTCGCGTTCTTGGACCCGTGGGCGCACCGCCACGATGCCGGATATCAGGTCGCCGAGTCCTTGATGTCGATTGGCAGCGGCGGCCTGCTTGGACTCGGCTTGGGGGACGGGCGTCAGAAACTCTTTTTCCTGCCCGAAGCACACACCGACTTCGTGTTCTCGATCATCGGCGAAGAGCTTGGGTTGGTGGGCGTCGCGGTGGTGCTTGGACTGTATGCGGTCATCATCTGGCGCGGAGTTCGAGCTTCCCTCCAGGCCTCCGAGCCGTTTGGGACCTACGTTGGCTTTGGCGTCACCTGCCTGATTGGATTTCAAGCCGTCGTCAACATCTTCGTCGCGATGGGTTTGCTGCCGACCAAGGGACTCACGCTGCCCTTCATTTCCTACGGCGGGACTTCGTTGATCGTGATGATGGGTGCAGCGGGAATTCTCCTCTCGCTGAGCGTTCGCGAGGAGAATACGGTCGCCGCAACCGAGAGGTTGGGGATCAAAGCCAGACGCAGGCCTGCCGGCAGCTTCGCGTCGAGGGCGTTGAGAGGACCTCGGCTGGCCAACGAGGCTGAAGGGTGAGGGTGATGATCGCAGGCGGTGGCACTGGCGGGCACTTGTTCCCGGGCATCGCGCTTGCCGAGGAACTGGTGACCCGTCATCCCAAGAACGAGGTGGTATTCGTCGGCACCAATCGAGGGTTGGAGCGCCGAATCGTTCCCGCGGCCGGATACAAGTTGGAGATGATCGGCGCTCGCGGGCTCAAGGGCGTCGGCCCGCTTCGCCTGTTGCGCGCGCTGATCGCTCTGCCCATTTCCTTCGTGAAGTCCTGGTTCTTGCTGCGAAGGTACCGGCCGGACGTGGTGGTCGGCGTTGGCGGCTACTCCTCCGGACCGGTGGTGCTCGCCGCGTGGATGCAAGGGGTGCCCACTGCGGTGCAGGAGCAGAATGCGCTGCCCGGACTGACCAATCGAATTCTTGGAAAGATCGTGCGGGTGGTGTTCATTGCCTTCGATGAGGCCCGTCCGTTCTTTCCGGCCGGGAAAGTGCAACTGACCGGCAATCCGATCCGCAGACAATTGCTGGACAACTATCTGCGCTCGCGGCTGGAGCACGACCGGTTTAGCGTTTTGATCTTCGGCGGCTCTCAGGGCTCGCAAGCGATCAACGACCGGGTGCTCGAGGCCCTCGACTCCTTGGCGGACCTCAAAGATCAGATTCACTTCGTCCATCAGCCCGGTAACGCGGACCTGGCTCGGGTTCGCAGCGTCTATGCACAAAAAGGGTTCTCTGCCGAGGTGCTGGACTTCATCGACGACATGTCCAGTGCCTACGCCAAGGTGGAGCTGGTGGTGTGCCGGGCGGGCGCGACGACTTTGGCGGAGCTGACCGTCTGCAAGAAGGCATCGATTCTGATCCCATTTCCCTACGCAACCGACAACCACCAAGAGGTGAATGCGCGAGCGATGGTGGAGGGAGGGGCCGCGCTCATGCTCCGTGAATCAGAGCTGACCGGACCGGGGCTTGCCGGGCAGATTCGAGCGCTCAAAGAGCACCCCGATCTGCTTCGAAAAATGGAACGGCAGGCAGGGCTTTTGGGGCGTCCGGAGGCGGCCAAAGAGTTGGCGGATATCTGTGTGCAGTTGATGGTGAAGACCTGGGGCGCCCACGGCCGCGCCCGAAAAAACGGAATGCATAAATCCGGCGCACGAACATGAATCGCTCCAATTCGCAGAGTCGCTTCAAGACCCGGCACGCCGCCCATGTCCACTTCGTTGGGATCGGCGGAATCGGGATGAGTGGCATCGCGGAAGTGATGCTCAACCTCGGGTACCAAGTCTCCGGCTCGGACCTCAAAGAATCGGACTTGACCCGCCGTCTCACCCGGCTCGGGGCCCAGGTTGCCTACGGGCACCGGGCGGAAAACCTCGTCCAACCGGACGTGGTGGTGGTTTCCGCGGCGATCGGCAAGGACAATCCCGAAATTGCGGCGGCGAAGCAGCGAAAAATTCCGGTCGTGCCGCGAGCGGAAATGCTCGCGGAGCTGATGCGGATCAAATACGCGGTGGCGGTCGCGGGCTCACACGGAAAGACGACTACCAGCTCAATGATTGCCACCGTGCTGAGCGCGGCGGGCCTGGATCCCACCGCGGTGATCGGGGGCAAGGTCAACGTCTTGGACTCGAACGCCAAACTCGGCAGAAGCGAGCTAATGGTGGTGGAGGCGGACGAGTCCGATGGTTCCTTCCTCAAGCTCCACCCTTCGATCGCGGTGGTGACGAACATCGACCCCGAGCATCTTGACCACTACCAAACCGTGGAAGCACTCCGGGCCGCCTTCGTTGAATTCTGCAACCGGGTGCCCTTCTACGGGTTGAACGTCCTCTGCTTGGACCACCCCGGGGTGCAGGCCCTTCTGCCGCAGATCGAAAAGAGGTTCGTCACCTATGGAAGCGCGCACACCGCGGACTACCGGTTGGACAACGTTCAACCGAGTGGTTACTCGGTTCGCTTTCACGCTTTTCGCCGCGAAGAGGATCTCGGCGACTTCATTGTTCGAATGGTCGGTCCACACAATGCGTTGAATGCCCTAGCGGTGATCGCCGTGGCGGAGGAGATGGAGGTGCCCCTCGACACCGTCCGCCAGGCGCTCGCAGAGTTCGCAGGCGTCCAACGTCGCTTCACGGTACGCGGTGAAGTGAACGGCGTCACGGTGGTTGACGACTACGGGCACCACCCGGCCGAGATTCGCGCCACTTTGGCGGGGGCCCGGAAGGCCTTTGGCCGAAGGTTGGTGGTGGCCTTTCAGCCTCACCGCTTTACCCGTACCCGGGACCTCCTTCATGAGTTTGCCACCGCGTTCAACGACGCTGACACCCTGTTTCTGACCGGCATCTATCCCGCGGGAGAGGAGCCGATTCCGGGGATCGACGCGGCGACGTTGGAGGAAGCGATCGTCGCCCACGGACACCGCGACGTCACCCGGATTGAACGGCGTTCCGAGCTGGCAAAGGCGATCCTGTCCCGTCTGCAGCCGGGCGATCTGGTCCTCACCCTGGGAGCCGGGGACATCACCCAGGTCGGCCCCGAGCTTTTACAGCTGATGCGCTCCTCCAATGTCGCCCGGCCAGCCCGAGCGCTGAGGGGCGCATGATGGCGGCCCGCCGAGGATTACAATCCGCTCAACGTCTGGAGTTCCCCGAAGCCGAAGTGCGGATCCAGGAGCCGATGGCGCCGCGAACGAGCGTCCGGGTCGGTGGTGCGGCCGAGCTGTTGGTTCGACCCCGCTCAGCGGATGGGGTGGTGCAAGCGCTTCGCCACGTCCACCTCGAGCAGCTTCCGCTGTTCGTGATTGGGGGTGGAGCCAATACCCTGGTGGGCGATGGTGGCATTCCTGGAGTGACCCTCAAACTTCCGCCCGACCTTTTTGGCGATCAGGTGGAGCCGACCGCAACCGGCGCGGTCATCACTTTGGGCGCGGGCACGCCGATCACGCGCGTGGTCCAACTGATGAAAGGCAATGGATTGGTAGGGGCCGAATTTCTTGCCGGCATTCCGGGGACGATCGGTGGTGCTCTGGCGATGAATGCCGGAACCAAGATGGGCGAGTGTATGAGCGTGGTCGACGCCGCGGAGATTGCCACGCCGGATGGAATTGGATGGGTTCCGGCGACCGCGCTGTCCCACGGCTACCGTCATGTCGTTCTGCCTGCGAATTCAGTGGTCACCCGAGTTCGGTTCGTGCTCCCCAGGGGAGAGCGCGCTGTTTCGCAGGCGGCAATGGACGCCGATCTGGCTTATCGAAAGCGGACCCAACCTACGAATCAACCCAGCTTTGGCAGCGTCTTCCAAAATCCGCCTGGCGACTTCGCGGGAAGAATCATCGAGCGGGTCGGTCTCAAGGGGCACACCATCGGTCGAGCCCAGATTTCGGCGCTCCATGCGAACTGGATTGTCAATCTCGGAGGCGCGCGAGCTCGGGACATCGTTGCGCTGATGGAGCTTGCCCAGTCGCGCGTGTTCTCCCATAGCGGCGTCGAGCTCAAGCCCGAGGTCAAAAAGGTGGGGATTTTCCAATGATCGGCTTGAGCAAGGAGGAGCTCAGACACAAGCGAGTCGGCGTCTTGATGGGAGGGCTGTCGGTCGAGCGCGAGGTCAGTTTACGGACCGGGGCGGCGGTCGCTTCCGCATTGAAGAGCCTTGGCTATCAGGTGGTGGAGGTGGATGCGCAGAGGGATCTGGCTGCGCGACTGGTCCAAGAACGGCTGGATCTGGCGTTCATTGCCCTCCATGGCCGGTATGGGGAAGACGGGACGGTACAAGGCTTACTGGAGTCGATGTTCATCCCCTACACCGGCTCGGGGGTCCTCGCCTCGTCAGTGGGAATGGAAAAGGTCTTCGCCAAGCAGATATTCGCCGCTCACGGCATTCCCACTCCGAGGGACGTCGCGTTTCGCGACGGGAAGACCGCGTGCGCCGCGGCAGCGAAACTCCCTTTCGAATTTCCGGTGGTGATCAAGCCATCGCGCGAGGGGTCCTCGGTCGGGGTGCACATCTGTCGGACCCCGGAGCAATTCCAGCAGGCCGCCTTGGATGCGTCGCGCTACGCGGGCCTGGTGATGGTGGAACAGTACATCAAGGGTCGTGAGGTCCAGGGCGCGGTGTTGGATGACGAGGCGCTCGGGGCAATCGAAATCATTCCCGCCCGAGAGTTCTACGACTACCAGGCCAAGTACGTGCCGGAGAGCGGTACGCGCTACGTCTTTCCGGCTCCCCTTCCGGAAAAGCAGTACGCGCGCGTCAACCAGGTCTGCCTCGAGGCACATCGCGCTCTCGGGTGCAGCGGAGCCACTCGTTCCGATGTGATCGTCTCGCCAGACGGCGAGGTATTCTTGCTTGAGCTCAATACCCTGCCGGGGATGACGGCGACGAGCTTGCTTCCGAAGATTGCCGCCGGGCGCGGCATGGATTTTCCCACCCTTTGCGAGCGCCTGCTCCTCGGCGCGTCCTTGAAAGCCTAGCGATGGAGAGGCTGAGAGCGGGCGAAAAACTGGCGAGAGGATCAAACCGGACTGACCATCCCTGGATTGGGAAGAGGACATGAAATTGGGACGACACCGCAACCGCCGCAGACCGGACGCGCAGCAGCGTAGGGCAAAGCTGAAGCTTGCGTGCGGACGATTGGCGCGCTTGGCGGCGAAGGGTGTACTGCTGATCGCGCTGGGGGCGGGGGCCGTTGCGGGAAGCGTTTTCACCTACCGGTGGGCACTCCGGTCTCCTCAACTTGCGCTCACCACCATCTCCTTCCGCGGCCTGCGCCAGGTGACCGAGGCGGAGCTTCTCCAGCTCACCGGCCTCTCGATCGGTGAAAACATTTTTCGAGTCGATTGCTCCGGTCTGGAGCAGGCCGTTGCCTCGCATCCATGGGTGCGCCGTGCCGAGGTCCAGCGGCGGGTGCCTCACGAGCTTTTGATTCAAGTCGATGAGTTCAAGGCGATCGCGATTGTCTCGCTGGGCCAGCTCTACTTGTTGAACGCCGAAGGGCGGCCTTTCAAGCGGGTTCAGCCATCGGATTCGATGGACCTTCCTCGGGTGACCGGCATCAGCCGGGAGCAGTACTTGCGCGAACCTGAAACCGCAAGCGCACGGCTTCAGCAAGCAACGGAGATGATGGCGGACTATCGGCGGCTCGACCCGACCGATCCCCCCTCCGAGCTTCGACTCGAAGCAACCGGGATTACCCTGATTTCCCAATCCGGAGTGGAAATCCACTTCGGAGAAGGAGAAAGAGCCGCGAAATTCGCTCGATTGCGCCGGATTCGCTCCGAGCTTTCACGGCGAGGTCTGTTGGCGCAGAGCATTCGGCTCGACAACCGGGTGAGGCCGGGGTGGATCGCAGTGAGGCCCTCCAGGGGGACCAGCGCAGAGGGCGACTCGCAAGGAATCGGCAACCAAGAATGACGGATTTTGGGAGGGACTCATGGCGAAGCAGAAGTCGGGCGAGCTAATCGTTGGACTCGATATTGGCACGACGAAGATTTGTGCCATCGTCGGAGAGCTGACCGAGAACGGAATCGACATCATCGGGATCGGCACCCACCCGTCGAAAGGGCTCCGCAAGGGCGTGGTGGTCAACATCGAGGCGACCGTCGCTTCGATCCGCCGGGCGGTGGAGGAGGCGGAGCTGATGGCCGGCTGCGAGATTGCTCACGTGTACACGGGCATCGCTGGCGGTCACATCAAGGGGTTCAACAGCCAAGGCATCGTCGCGGTCAAGGACAAGGAGGTGAGAGAGGCGGATATCGCCCGAGTGATCGACGCGGCGAAGGCGGTTGCGATTCCGCTGGACCGCGAGGTGATTCACGTCCTACCCCAGGAGTACATCATCGACGATCAAGGCGGAATCCGAGAGCCATTGGGAATGTCGGGCGTCCGGCTGGAGGCCAAGGTCCACATCGTGACCGGCGCGGTCTCCTCCGCCCAGAACATCGTCAAGTGCGCGAATCGAACTGGCCTCAACGTCAGCGATATCGTGCTTCAGCCGCTTGCCTCTTCCGAGGCAGTGCTAGGCGAGGATGAAAAGGAACTTGGCGTTTGCCTGGTCGACATCGGCGGCGGAACCACCGACATCGTCATCTTTTCGGGCGGCTCAATCGTCCATACCGCGGTGATTGCGTTGGGAGGAAATAACCTGACCTCCGACATTGCGATCGGGCTGCGCACTCCGGCGCACGAAGCCGAGCGGATCAAACAGAAGCATGGCTGCGCGCTCGCGTCGATGGTGAGCAAGGACGAAACGATCGAGGTGCCTTCCGTCGGCGGCAGACAGCCGCGGGTACTGGGCCGACAGATCCTCTGCGAAATTCTCGAGCCTCGGGTGGAGGAGATTTTCCAGCTGGTCCATCGCGAAATCCAAAAGTGCGGATACGAAGATCTGCTGGCCTCTGGGGTGGTGATTACCGGCGGTTCCACCTTGTTGGCGGGGATGCCGGAATTGGCCGAGGAAGTGCTGGCTCTGCCGGTGCGCAAGGGGATGCCCCGGGGAATCGGTGGGCTGGCGGATGTGGTGAAAAGCCCGATGTTCGCGACCGGCGTGGGACTCGTGGTCTATGGAGCCAAGCACCAGGACCGACGGCTGTTCCGGATTCGGGAAGAGAACGTTTATCGAAAAGTCAAAGGCCGAATGAAGGAGTGGTTGCAGGAGATTTTTTGACCTTCATCAACTTGCGGTCCAGAAGAAGGATTCCAATGAACGGGACGGACGAAAGCAGGCAAACAGCGAAGATCCGCGTGGTAGGCGTGGGCGGCGGCGGCTGCAACGCCGTCAACACGATGATTGTGGCGAACCTCGATCGAGTGGACTTCATCGCCGCAAATACCGACATCCAGGCGCTGGCCGCCAGTCGCGCGGCAGCCAAGATTCAATTGGGCGCTACGCTCACCAAGGGGCTGGGCGCGGGTGCAAACCCGGAGATCGGCCGCGAAGCGGCACTGGAATCGAAAGAGCAGATTGGTTCGGCGCTCGAGGGCGCGGACATGGTGTTCCTCACCGCCGGAATGGGGGGTGGAACTGGCACCGGCGCTGCTCCGATCATCGCCGACATCGCCAAGGGACTGGGCTGCTTGACCGTGGGGGTAGTGACCAAGCCCTTCGTTTTCGAGGGCAACAAGCGTCGTAAGCAAGCCGAGCAGGGGCTGATGGAGCTGCGTTCCGCGGTGGACACGCTGATCACCATTCCCAACCAACGCCTGCTCACCCTCAGCGAGGAACCGATGCCGCTGCTCGAGACTTTCAAGCGAGCGGACGAGGTGTTGCTCAACGCCGTGCAGGGGATTTCGGACCTGATTCAGTACCACGGGTACATCAACGTTGATTTCGCTGATGTAAAGACGATCATGAGCGACCGTGGCCTGGCCTTGATGGGTACAGGTCGCGCGGCAGGAGAGAAGCGTGCGCTCGCGGCGATGCAGCAGGCGATCTCCAGTCCCTTGCTCGAAGACGTGACGATTGACGGCGCGACCGGACTGCTGATCAACATCACCGGCGGCCGGGACATGACCCTTCAAGAAATCAACGAAGCCCTGACCTTGGTGCACGACGCCGCGGATCCGGAGGCGGAGATTATTTTCGGCTCGCTGATCGACGAGGCGGTCCAGGATGAAATCAAGATCACCCTGATCGCCACCGGCTTTCAACACCGGGACGCCAAGCACCGCATTCCAACCCAGATGGCAGCTCAGGCTCCAGCGCCCCCCCGTCAGGCGCAACCAGCCGCTCCGTTGCGTGAAGAGATCGTGCCGCTCGCGGTTGCAAAGGCTGGCAGCAGGAGTGCCCCGACGGGCGACCCGAAGCCAATGCCGAGCCCGAGGACCTCGCTCCGGGAGAGCAGCTTGTCGGTCGATGAGGATCAGTTCGACATTCCGACATTTTTGAGACGGCACGGCCAATCCGGCCCGTCCTGAGCTTTCAATTAGTTCGGGCTGCGGTAGCGGAACATCCGCTGGCGGTGGCTGCTTCGATCGAGCTCGAGAAACAGGTGCCCACGAAAGACCATCGCCAGATGAAAGAGCGCTCCTACCGGAATTGCTACCAGCAGCAGTCCGAGCAGGTCCGGTTGCGCGAGCCATGGGCGAATCGAGTATCCAAAGTAGGCGAGCGGTAAATTCGCAACGAACCACTCGATCCAGTTTTGTTGGACAAAGGCGACACTGCGTTGGACGGTGGCCAATCCCCCGTAGGTTCCACGCAGGTAAATGACTTCGGGAGCCGGATTGAGCAGGATCAAGCTCGCAAGCGTAAGCAGTTGCTCGAACAAGAGGTAGGCCCCAGCGTTCGTCCGAAAGAGCAAGCCCAACAAGAAGCTTGCGACCCAAAGCACGAATAGGAGATTCACCACGGACCACAGATAGCTGCCGATGCTTCGGCCGAACTCGGAAACTCGGACCCGAGACTGGGAAACCACTTCGCCGGCGAAGTATAAGTAACAGCTGATCAACGCGGCGAGGACGAACACCATCAGGATCCCGCCGACGAATCCCAATCCGAACGGCAAACTGTAAAGCAACATGCCGATCAATCTAAAAGCTAGCAGCAACGCAATGGGCAACAGCAAGGTCCAGGGACTCTTTCGGATGCCCAGAATCGCCTTTCGCAGGCATTCCCAGTACAGGCGCGAATAGACCACCAAGATCTTCATCTGGTGCGCTTTTAGCTGATGAATCCCTTCATCCCAACAACCACCGCACCACGGGAATCGGGCTTGTGTCCCTGGGCGTCGACGGATAGTTTGCCCCCCTTTTCGGCTTGAACCGAGAATGTTCAGGAAACTGCTGATCGCCAATCGAGGTGAAATTGCGCGGCGGATCAACCGGGTGGCGCAGGGGATGGGCATTGCCACCGTTGCGGTCTTCTCCGACGCCGACGCGAAGCTGCCCTTTGTTCGCGAAGCGGATCAGGCGGTCCGGATCGGACCCCCACCGGCAAAGGAGAGCTATCTGAATACCGGCGCTCTTCTCGAAGCTGCTCGAACGACCGGGGCGGATGCCGTTCATCCCGGCTATGGATTTCTCTCCGAGAGCGCCGATTTTGCCCGCAGCTGTACCGATGCGGGGCTCAGCTTCGTCGGCCCACCGCCGGAGTCGCTGGCGAGGATGAAGGACAAAAGCCAGGCTCGCCAAATCGCACGAGCGGCGGGAGTGCCGATCGTTCCTGGCACGACCGATGTGGTGGCGGACGCGGCCGATGCCGTTCGCCAGGCCCAAGAAATAGGCTTCCCCATTCTTTGCAAGGCCGCCGCCGGTGGCGGTGGAATCGGAATGGGAGTGGCGAAGGACGAAGCGGAGTTGGAGAAGGTGTTTCGCCAGTGCTCCGATCGCGCCAGCTCAGCCTTTGGCCGTTCCGGCGTGTACCTGGAGCGCTACTTTCCTTCCCCGCGGCACATCGAAGTCCAGATTCTCGCCGATGCCCACGGTAGCTATCTGCATTGCCTGGAGCGCGAATGCTCGATCCAGCGGCGGCACCAAAAGGTCGTGGAGGAAGCGCCGTCTCCGCTGTTCGGACCGCACCCTGGCCCGCAGCAAGTCCAGCCTCTGTTTGATCCGGCGATCAAGGCTGCCAGGGCCTTCCACTACGCGAACGCCGGAACGGCAGAGTTTCTCTACGCGGAAGGTTCGTTCCATTTTATCGAGATGAATGCCCGGCTTCAGGTGGAGCATCCGATTACCGAGCTGACCACCGGCGTGGATTTGATCGGTTGGCAGCTGCGGATCGCCGCGGGGGAGCCTCTCACCCTCAAGCAAGAGCAGATTCGGCGCACCGGCGCGGCGCTGGAGTTTCGGATTTACGCCGAGGACCCGGTGAGGTTTTTTCCTTCCCCGGGATTGCTGAAGGTCTTTCGAACCCCGACGGGCGAGGGAATTCGCTGGGACGGTGGCTACGAGGAAGGGAACGAGGTGACGCCGTACTACGATCCGATGCTTGGCAAGCTGATCGTGTTTGGCGAAACGCGAGCCCAGGCGATCTCCACCGCGGTCCCCGCGCTAGAGAGCTTCGCGGTCGAGGGGGTGAAGACCAACATTCCACTCCACCTTCGAATCCTTCGCTCCTCCGCGTTCTTGGCGGGGCAGCTGAGCACTTCCTTTCTGAACACGCTTGCCGCAGCGTGAGTTGCGGGCGAGGAGGACAATATGACGGAGGTTCCGGCGCAGATCACAGGTACCGTTTGGAAGATTGAGGTTAGCGTCGGCCAAGCGGTTACCGCCGGTGAAACCCTGGTGATCCTCGAATCGATGAAAATGGAGATGCCCGTGGAAGCACCTGAGAGCGGGATCGTGCAGCAGATTCGTTGCCAGGAGTCGCAGCCAGTCAAGGAGGGAGACGTCCTGGTTGTGATCGGCTAGCGCGTTCCGGTACGGCGGATCGCCGGACCTCCGAACAGCTCGGGCATGGTGAGCCTCAGCGCAGAGGCGATCTTGTAGAGCGATGAAATGGAGGCCGAAGATTCTGCCCGCTCGATTTGTGACAGAAGCGAAACCGACAGCCCGGTTCTTCTTGCAAGCTGCTTGAGCGTCAAATCCTGATTCTTGCGGGCGTCTCGAATGGTGATGCCGATCGCGCGATGAAGTTCTGCTTCCGGGTCGCTGGAGAGGCCCTTTCGAGCGAGAACGCTGTGCACCGTAGCGATAAACTCGTTTGGCTCCAGCGGCTTGCGCACATAATCGGAAGCCTGAGCTTTGAGCGATGCGACTGCGGTATCCACAGTGGGGTAGGCGGTGGCGATGATCACCGCCACGTCCGAGTCCACTTTTCGGATCTCATCGAGTACATCGGTTCCGGACATCTGCGGCATCATCATGTCCAAGATCACCAGGTGGTAGTCCGCCTTCTTCAAGACCTCCACCGTCTGCCTCGGATCGGTGAGGGTGGTGACCTCAAAGCCTTCCTTGCCCAACAGGAGCTTGAGGTAATCACAGTTGTCTTGTTCGTCGTCGACAACCAGGATCCGAATCTTCACGCTTCCTCCTACGGGCTCAGCTAATCCTTCTGGGAGAGCCCGCGAGTCGCTTCGTACTGCTCAAGAAAAATTTTGACCTTCGTAGCTTCCGGATCATTGGGAGCGAGTTGGACGAACCTCCGATAGTGAATCGCTCCTTTTTCCGGATTCTTCAAACGCGCATACGTCGCGCCCAGCATTCGGTGACACTTTGCGAAGCCCGGGTCGAGAGCCAAACACCGATTCAGCGCGGCCACTGCTTTGTTTAGCTCGTTCTTGCGCAGTAACTCGGTCCCCTGCTCGTAAAGGCGTTTTACCTGTTCCGAGCTGCCCCTCTGGAGGTTGCCTTTGGCAACCGCGCGAGCCTTGCCCTTGCGGACTACGCCTCGATGTTGAACCGGAGGAGCCGATGTGTCCGCGGCGACAGAGGGTGTCGCAGGTGCCGCCGGCTGCTGCTCATTTGATGCGCTTTGAGCGGGAGTCACGGGTTTGGGCTCGGAAGCAGGGGCTTGCGTGGCGAGGACCTCGGCCTCGCTAGCTCCAGCAGCAATCGCCGGCAGCTCGTTGACTGCCTCGCGCTGCGCGATCGGTCGAGCATTGATGAAGATCTGATCTGCGGCTACAGCGATCGCGACTGCGCCAAGCGCCAGGGCGACCGCCACCCATTTGCGCCAAACGCCTCGGGTTGGGTTTGAGCGAACGATCCCAACTCGAACTGCTCCGTCCGATACATCCTCCTGGGAACGAATCGAAAGGTCGTAATCACCGATGCGCACGTGGTCTCCGACCCGAAGCGTGACTCGACCCTGAAGCTTTTTCCCATTCACCTGAGTGCCATTGGAGCTATCCAGGTCCTCGAGCAAAATGGCTCCGTGATTGCGCGATAACCTCGCGTGGCGCCGCGAGACGTTGCGCTCGGTAAGCCTCACTGCATTACCGGGTTTGCGCCCAATCGTGATTTCCTGGTTAGCCAAGGGGACGAGGGTCTGGTGGCCCGCGTCGTCTTGGATCAGTAGTTTCAGCACAGGATGACCTTTTCAATGTCATAGCAGAGCACCCAGGGTCGAACAAGACAGGTAGCCTCTGGTAATTACAAAGGAAAACGGTGTTTTTTGACCCATGGTGAGGCACACACACACCTGGGCAAAAGTAGTTTCAAAAACGTTGATCGAACGAGTGAACGACGGGTGAAAATGCCTTACCCGAAAGGGACTGGTAGGGTTTTTCCGTGAGAAACGAAGTGGATCAGTCCCAAGAGTTAGGGAGCGGGACGTTTACCGAAGCGATCCTCGGCCGCTTCGATGATCGGCAAGTGAACGCGCTGGTCGGGTCGCCGCTCGGCTGGAAGCGAGCGGCGGGGAAGCTGTTGCGTGGAACGCAGCAGGCGATCAATTCCCGCTACGGCGTTCCTTTGCTGGTTGGGTGTTTCGCGGCCTTGATCTTCATTCCGTACCTGGGTGCGGTGGGCCTGTGGGATCCCTGGGAGACCCACTACGGCGAAGTCGGCCGGATGATGATCCAGCGCAACGACTACGTTCACCCGTTTTGGGAAAGCGCCTACTTCTACTCCAAGCCCGCGCTGACGATGTGGATGCAGGCGCTCGGGATGCTCGTGGTCGGAACCAATCGCAACGAGGCGCCGATCTCGATCTACACGGAATGGGCGCTGCGACTGCCCTTCGCGCTCAGCTCGATTCTTGCGTTGGCCATGCTTTCGTTGGCGGTGGCGCGGATCGTCAGCAAGCGGGCCGCACTGGCAATGGGATTCATCCTTGCCACCATGCCCCTTTTCTTTCTTCTCACCCGCCAGTCAGTCACCGACACGCCGTTTGTCGCGTTTCTGAGTTGCGCGATGGCTTGCGCGATGATCGGCCAGCTCGACGATACGACCCGGCACCGGGCGGCCTGGTGGTATGGCTTCTATGTCTTCTGCGGCCTTTCAACCCTCGCCAAGGGTCTGCTGGGCTTTGGAATTCCGGCGGTCGTGCTGTTGCTTTATGCGGCGCTGTGTTTTCTTCCCTGGAGCTTGGCCTGCGTTGAGGAGCATGTCGCCTGGCCGTTCCTAAAGTTGCAGAAGCTGACCAGACCGTTTCTCCGTCGAGCATCGAAACCCGAACCAGCTTCACCGACCCGAGTTCCGATCCTTTGGCAGCAGTTCTTCAACATGCGGCTCGGGACCGGAATCCTGGTGTTCTTGGCGATTACCGTCCCTTGGTACACGGTGATGTTCGCCTTTCGCGGGCTGGACGACGAGGGAAGGGAGTTCTGGTGGCGATTTCTGATCCAGGATCACCTGAATCGCCTGATGGTCGGCGTTCACACCACCACCCCCGGGGGCACCTTCATCTACTTCATCGAGCAGGGTGCCTACGCGATCTTCCCGTGGGTGGCCCTCCTGCCCGGCGCGCTCGCGATTTTTTCCCGGATCAAGCTGCGGTCGAACCGAAAATCGGATCAGCTGCTGGTGATCGCCGCGCTGTGGGCGGTGTTCAGTTTCTGGCTGGTAGCGGAGTCGGCTACGAAATTTCATCACTACATCTTTCCGGTGCTTCCAGCGTTGGCGATCTTGATGGGCGCCTTCATCGATCGGCTCTGGGAGGAGGGCATCGCGCAACACGCCGGCAGCTTGATTCTCGGATTGGCGCTGTTTCTCCTGGTGGGCAAGGACATTTCGCTGAATCCGAAGAATTTCACCGACCTCTTTGTGTACAACTACAGCCGCCCCTACCCGAACGATCTGATTCAGCGGAGCTTGAGTCTTTTTAACTATCGCGCGATGTGGGTCGGCGATTTGGCCGCCGCCGTGTTGTTCGCGGCAGGCCTGTACCTGGCGATTGATGCATTTGCCAACCGGTCCCGATCGATCTTTTTGCGCGCCCTGGCGCTCCTCTTGACGACCACCGGCGTTGCGCTGGCAGTCACTTTGGCAACTCGCGGCCAGGTCGCCCCGACTCGAGCGATCGGCATCGCTCTGTTGGCCGTCGCTATCTACCTGGGCTTTTACGTATTCCGAGACGCTCAACGGCTCCAAGGTCAACGAGCGAGCCTGATTGCTGCCTTCGTGCTGCTGCTCGGAGCCGCCCTGAGCTGCATCTTTGGTAGTGCCGTGACGCCTGGACCGGATCCCCTCCTTCCGTCGGTGATGGAGCCCGTAAACATCAAGGTGGCCTTGGGGTTCTGCTTTGGGATTGCAGCGGCGCTCTTCATCATTGCCACCCTGCTTCGTGCTCGAGTGATGCTGTTTGGGAGTTTCTGGGCGCTGGCGTTTTCATTTGCGATCTGGCTCAACTGGAGCCACTGGGTGGACCTGTCGCACCATTGGACTCAACGCGATCTGTTTTGGCGCTACTACGCCCAGCGAAAGCCGGACGAACCGATCGTCGCGTTCATGATGAATTGGCGCGGCGAGACGTTCTATTCGAAAAACACGGTCAAGCAGATCAAGGACAACGGCCGCCTGAGCCAATACGCGGCGCTTCCCGGCCGCAAGTGGGCTCTGGTGGAACACGACCGTTTGGGACTGCTGCGAAATGCAGTGGGCGCGGACAAAACGGTTACCTTGATTGACAAGGACCTGAACAACAAATTCGTGCTGGTCAGCATCGAGTGAGCGGTATCGAGCTGGTTCAGCTGAGTAAGCGTTTTGGAAACCGAGTCGCGGTGGACGCTCTCGATTTCGCGATTGCACCCGGAGAAATCTTCGGTTTGCTCGGGCCTAACGGGGCCGGAAAAACCACCACCGTTCGGATGCTGTCTGGCTTGCTCTCGCCGTCTTCGGGAGACGCCTTTGTCTTCGGGCATTCGATCCGCGCCGATGGCGAGCAACTTCGGCGTCGGATCGGACTGTTGACCGAGCAACCAGGCCTTTACGATCGCCTCACCGGACGGGAGAATCTTCTCTTCTTCATCAAGCTCCATTGCCTCGATCGGGGGCAGGCCTGGGCTCGAGCTCTGGGGTATCTGGACCGATTTGGACTCAAGGGCCGAGAAGATGAGCCTTGCGGAAGCTACTCCAAGGGCATGAGGCAAAAGCTTGCAATCGTCCGCGCCATTCTTCACCAACCGCAGGTCATCTTCTTCGATGAGCCAACCTCGGGTCTGGATCCGGAGTCGGGCAGAATGGTGCGGGACGCGATCGCGGAGCTGGCCGCCGAGGGACGGACGATCGTGCTGTGCTCCCACAATCTCACCGAGGTGGAACGGCTCTGCCAGCGCGTCGCGGTCATCAAAGGAAGACTCCTGGCGCTCTCGTCGGTGCAGGAGCTTCGACGGGTCGGAGTGACCTTGGAGCTGCGGGTGGGCGGCCCGGCGATCCAATTCGAGCGGGCGCTCGCCGCGATCCCCTTTTGCCGCTCGGCGCTCGCCGATGGCAATGTTTTGCGGGTCGGCCTCGAGAGCGAGGAAGAGGTGCCGCGACTCATCTCGCTCTTGGTTGCCCAGGGCGCGCGCATCTATTCCGCCCATCGAGCCGAGCGCCCGTTGGAGGAAGTCTATCTCGAGCTGATGCGCGAGGACGCGAACTGATGGCTTTTCAATCGCGCCGGGCGGCGGCGGTGTTCTGGAAGGACTTTCTCGACCTTCGGAAGAACCGCGGGCTGATGTGGACCCTGCTGGTCTTTCCGGCCATTTTGGTGATGGTTCCGGCCGGGATCGTCTTTGCGTACGTTCGAGACGCGACCGACGCTTCCCTGCGTACGATGGCGCTATTCTACGACCCCAATTTTCCTCCGGGCGCCAGCGCCGCTCGCTACTTGATCGACCGGACCCTGACCGATTGGTTTGGGCTGTATCTGTTGATGCCGGTGTTCGTGCCGATCCTGATCTCCTCGCAAAGCGTGGCTGGGGAGAAAGAAAAGCGAACGATCGAGCCGCTCTTGGCTTCCCCGGTCAGCGCCGCCGAAATCATTGTCGGCAAGAGCCTGGCTGCGGTGGTGCCGGCGGCAGTGGTCAGCCTGGCTGCCTTCATCCTCTTCTGCGGTCTGGTGGACGCGGCTTCGTGGCGCTTACTCCAGGAGCCGCTGTTGCCCAACGGGATGTGGCTGTTCGGAGTTCTGGTGGTAGCCCCCCTCTTTGCCTTCTTCGGAAACGGGGTCGCTGTTCTGGTCTCCGCGCGGGTCGCCGATTCCAGGCTCGCGCAGCAGCTCTCGGGGTTGGTAACGCTTCCGCTGATCGGGCTGGTCGGATTGCAGCTGGCGAACCTGATCAAGGCGGGAACGCGTTATTACGCGATCGAAGGCGCGGTGGTTCTGCTGCTCGATATTTTGCTGGTGATCGCCGGAATCCGCTTGTTCGACCGAGATCGGCTTATCAGCCGGTGGGTCTGATTCGCCTCGGTCGCCTACATCGGAAGCGTTAGGCGCAGGTTACGGGCGTTTTGGCGCAAAGATGGCGGCGCTATAGTTGTGACTCTCCCCCACACTCTTGAGCAAGGGATTCCCCCGATGAGCCTGTTTCAGTCGATCAAGGACGAGTCCAGGCGCAATTTTGTTGCGCGAGCGGACGATGCCAAAAACGACATCATTTATAAGTACCCGGAGCACAACATCCGGATGATGACGCAGCTCACGGTGGCGGCAGACGAAGTCGCGCTGTTTGTGCGTGACGGAGTGGTTGCCGGGAAGCTTGGGCCGGGCAGGCACACTCTCGACGCCAGCAACATCCCGTTTCTGTCGCGGGTGCTCGAAAAATTTACGGGCGGAAATCTCTTCGTAGCCGAAATTTTCTTCGTCAGCTCTCGAGAGTTTGCGGGGATCAAGTTCGGTGGGCCGATCGGCGACGTGCGAGATCCCGAGACCGGCCTTGGCATCGGCACCATGGTGTACGGCGATTTCTCACTTCGGGTATCCAATCCGGAGCGACTGGTAGTTGGCCTGGTCGGAATGCGCAGCGCCAGCAACGAGGAATTCTTGGGTTGGTTCCGGGATCAGGTGCTCAAAGTCATCCGGGATCGAATTGCCGAGCTTCTGGTGAAGAAGAAATGGCCGCTCCTGGACGTGACCTCGGGTGCGTATACCGAGCAAATCGAAACGGACGTGGTGGCGGGAGTCAAGAGCCACGTCGACAGCTATGGAGTTCAGATCGTCCGGATGGGTAACTTCACGATCACCATCAAGGAAGAAGACGAGGGCACCTTGAAGAAGCTCACCCGGGACGCGGCCTATACCCGATTGGCGGGAGGATTTCAGAGTTACGCCCAAGGCCAGGCGATGCTCGGCGCTGCAGAGGGTATGGCAAAGGGCGGAGAGGGTGGAGGCGCCGCACTTCAGGGCATGGGCTTCGGGGTTGGCTTTGGGATGGCGAACGCGATGGCCAATCAGCGCGCTGCTGGGGGCGGGGGCGGTTCACCACCGGGGACCGCTGCGCTACCGTGCCCTGGCTGTGGAACGCCCGGCTTCGGAAAGTTCTGCTCCAACTGTGGCCAACCGCTCTTAGTCGCGGCGCGCCTGTGCGCCAGCTGCGAATCTGAGCTGGTGGCGGGAGCCAAGTTCTGCCCCAGCTGCGGCAAGCCAGCGATGGTGTGAGTCGCGACTAGTTCTCGAGCGGCTCGTTCTCGATTCGGCGGATCAGCGCCTTGGGCTCGACCGCCGATTCGCCAATTTGCGCTGCCACCTCATCGGCCAGAAAAAGGTTCCCATCCGCCCAGAGGCTTCGCAGGAAGCTGCCCGACTCGGACTGCCGCCACCACGGAGCGCCGAACTGATTGTTCATGTGAAATCGTAACTGCTCTGCCAGGAACGCGGCGCGAAGCTCGTCCGCCGATTGAAACCACTCCTCGCGATCCGCGAGATAGCGCGCCGCATCGTCGGGGGTGAGAGGCACGCCGTAGGCCCGCGACATGATCTGGATGTAGAGCGTCGGCGCATCCTCTGGATCGGCCTGTCGCCACTGCAGCTCGTAGAGCAAGTGCCCTGCTTTTCGGCGGAGCTCGAACAGACGCCGCGCGCGGGCGCTGAACACGGCCCGAGAGCCCTTCTCGGCCGCCACTTCGGGTTGGTTTTGGAACCATTGGGGCTCCTCGAATGTGCCCTCGAAGAGTCGCGCGAACGCTTCATTGGGGGTGCGGTTGCCGAGTTGGGTTAACTCGAACCGGGGGTGCTGCAGCAGTCCTGGCTTTTGCATCCCTGGCCTGCCCAGTCCATCGTTCACGAACGCAAACGGAAGTGCGTGCCCCAGCTCGTGGAGCAGCAGGGTTTGATCGCGCAGAGTTCCTACCGGCTTGAGGGAGATTCGAACGTCGGAGGGGGCGTCGAGCGCTAGGGTCAGAGGTCTGCCGCTTTTGGCGGGTGCGTCGCTGAGATCGATCGTGAGGTTCTTCATTCCCTCCAAGCGGAAGCCAAGTGGCGCCAGTAACTTGTCAATCCGGGGCACCAGCTCTTTGCTGGAAACCGCGACCTCGGTTCGAACTCGAAAAATCCGGAACAGATCGGACCGCTCGAGCTTCTCCTGCGAGCCACGCAGCTCCCGCGCCGCCAATCCGTTGAGGACGCGCTGGTACGCCGGTTGAGTCCGCTCGAGAAACTGATCCGCAAGCTTGGCCAGCGCGGTCAGATCGACCTGACGCATTTCCGACCCGAAAGCCTGGTAGGAGGGGTAGCCCAACTCCTGGATCAATCGGTCGGCTTTCTCCTCCTTGCGCCGAATCGACTGGGCCAGGCGCCGCTCAGCGCGGGTCGCCGCGAGGTACAAACCGTGGCGGGTTTCCGGGCTGTTCTCGTTGGTCAGCAGTCGCTCCAGGTCTCGGTACGGGTATTCGCGACCTTTCGCGCTGAAGCTCAACGAGGCCTCCAAATTCGCAATCGCCCGGTTCTGTTCCTCCAGCACTCGCGAGAGATATTCGCCGACGAAGTGCATGTGCAGATAAGTGACGGCCCGAATTTGCTCGATGCCTTCGCGAGTGGAGCAAAACAAGCGCACTCCGTCGTTGGCGAGCGTGCATTGGAAGCGGGCGATCAGCGCTTGCCGCAACTTTTCGATTCGACGGATCGATTCCAGCGAAAAGAGCGCTTCCGTGTTCTGATAGGTCTGCTCCACTTCCAGCGGCTTTCCGCTGATCCAGCTCTGCCAAATCAATTCTTGCTGACGGCGGAGAAGCTGCGCTGCTTTATCGGCCATCGCCTCCACCTCGGAAGCAAGAAGTGCCTCCGGCAGAGTTTCCTGACGCTTGGGACTCGGTGAGCGAGCAGTGGGCTTAGCGCAGGCAGATATCGCTACCACCAAAGCAATCGAGAGTTTCATCCTTGGGATCATGAGGCCCCGCACTGTAACTTCCCGCCGCAGCATGCCCAACCCCCAACAGTGGGCCTCCGCCAAGGCGCGGCAGGCGCTCTATGCTTCACTTCGAGCGACTCTGAGTGCACTCGGATACGAGGAAGTCGAGACACCGGCGTTGGTCCCTCGACCGGGAATGGAGCCACACATCAATGCATTCGAAGTTCATTTCACTCCAGAAATGGACTCGGGTCCGCCGAGTACGCTCTATCTCCATACCAGTCCCGAGTATGCGATGAAGCGGCTGCTCGCGGAAGGCGCGGGTGCGATCTTCCAAATCTGCAAGGTCTTCCGGAACGGCGAGCTGTCCGACTCCCATAACCCCGAGTTTTCGATGCTCGAGCTCTATCGGCCCGGCGCCGACTACCATCGAATCATGGAAGACCTCGAAACGCTGCTGGCCAGCGCGGAGGTGGCGGTGAACAGCAATCGTCACTGCTTTACCCAGGTTCCCTATCAGCGGCTTTCCTTCAGAGAGGCGTTTCTGAGTGAGATTGGAATCGATTTGGAGCGGTGCACGGACGCGGGGTCCCTCCGCGAAGAGGCGCGTCGAGCCGGCGTTCTCGTAGGAGAAACGAGCAGCTTCGAGGACCTCCTATTGCACGTATTTTTGCAAAAGGTCGAGGCAAAGCTTGGTTCTACCAGGCCCACTTTTCTGGTCGAGTACCCGGCATCGATGGCGTCGCTGGCGCGATTGAAACCAGGAGATCGGTCATTGGCGGAGCGGTTTGAGCTCTACTCCGACGGCAGAGAGCTGGCGAACGGCTTCTCGGAATTGACCGATTCGCGCGAGCAGCGGGGAAGGTTGATGGATGAGCAAGCCCAGCGCCGCGCCACCGGCCGACCGGTCTATCCGCTGGATGAAAAATTCTTGGAAGCGGTCTCTCGCCTGCCGCCGTGCGCTGGTGTCGCCTTGGGTCTGGACCGCCTCCTGATGACCTTGCTTCAGGTCGATCGAATCGAAGACGTGCTGCTCTTTCCGGCGAACCAGTTTTGATGAATTTTGTCCGCACCCTCCTGACCTTTGGTTCGGTGCTGTTGCTCACCGTGCTGCTCGCCCCAGTGGTCTCCTTGCTCTCCCTGGGCGACACACGCTGGGGAGACCCGATCCTCCGATTCTGGGCCAAGAGTATCCTCAGCGCCGCCGCGGTGCGGGTGGAAGCGCAGGGACTGGAGAATTTGCCCCCCGATTCCTGCGTGCTGGTGGCCAACCACCAATCAAACTTCGACGTGCTGGTGATTCTTGCGCGGATCCGAAAGCATCTGCGTTTCGTCGCCAAGACCGAGCTCTATCGGATCCCCCTCTTTGGGATGGCGCTGCGTGCGACTGGAAACATCGAGGTGGACCGAAGCGGCGGCGAGGGGGATCGCAAGAAACTCCAACAATCGATTGCCGCCGTTCGGGAGCGGGTGAGCATCTTGTTCTTCGCCGAGGGAACCCGCAGCGCGAACGGAGAGCTTAGGCCTTTCAAGAAGGGAGCGGCGCTTCTGGCCGTTCAGGCGCAAGTTCCGCTGGTTCCGATCGCGGTGGCCGGTACACGAGAAATTCTTCCCAAGAAGAGCATCTGGATCCGAGGCGGGCGGCGCGCGTTGCTGAAGGTCGGTAAACCTATTTCCACCGTTGGCCTCACCGTCGAGGATCGGGACCGCTTGACCGAACTGGCGCAGAACGAGGTTGAATCGATGTTGAGCTCGGCCAACGGCGCGCTCGCCCGCGGTTCGCCGTCGTGAAAAATCAGTTCAGGGTAACGAGGGAACTACCAAGCTCCCCTCCTCCAGCGCGAGGATTGGGCAATAAACACCTTCTGGCTCGCGCCTCCAGAACTGATGGAGGTGGAGCCACTCGCTCATCTCGCTCAGGCGATATTGGTAGAGCAGCGATCGGACGTATCTTGGAGGGGAGTCTGGAAACGGATTCGTCTTCAAAAGTCCGAGGACCTCCGGCGTGCCTTCCAACAGTTTTTTCTGAAACCGCAAAAACCACTGATTTTGTCGGCACGTTCCAAGTGCGGCAAACCACATCTGCCAATCGAGGCGCGGTTGATGCGGAGCCACCCACCCCGGCGCGCGATCGACAGGACCGGGCTTCCACTTGAATTCGTAGGTTTGCCAATTCTTACCATCGCGGCTTCCGTCAATCAGGATCTCCGGTCTGCTGGTGGTCATGATGGAGAACAAACCGTAGGTGTTGATGCTTCGAAAGGGCTGAAGAACGGCAAGGAAGCGCTCGATAGGTGCTGGCAACTGGCGGCGCCAAAATCTCATTTCCGCGATGCTCACCAGGACGATCCCGACGGCCAGGCTCAGACGAACCCACCTAATCCAGGGCGGCGCAACAGTCAGTTTGGGGGGCAGCTCGGACAAACGAAGCGCCAAGCGCTCGGGTAACAATCGCGCCCACTGCTGATCATCAAGCAGAACCAAGCACAGCGCGATCGCCAGAAAGTTGAAGAAACCATAATTGCCGGTGAAAAGAATGCCGAGCTGGAAGGCAACCAGGATCGCGGCTGTCCACAGTCGGAACCGCCGATTGATGAACATCATCCATGGCACCAGCAGCTCGATCGCAAACATCAAAACCGCGGACACCGTGTGGACGGAGTCCGGAAGATGCGCCACGTAGAAGCTGATTACGTTCGGAAGGGGTTGAGTCCAGTAGTGGAAACGCAACGCGGTCAGATTTCTCCAAGTTTCGTCCCCACTCAGAAGCTTTACCAGCCCTGACAAGACCATCAGGCGAAGCAACAGCCAGCGCAACAGCCAGATGCTTCCGGGCCACACGGGCGATCCCCGTGCTTCTTGTGGGCGCAGCGGTGTGGGAGCCAAAAACAGAGCCATCACCGCTGTTTCCAACAGTAGGATGTCCCACTGATAACTGAGAAAGATGCCGCTGACGGAAGCGAAGGACAAATAGCTGATCCACAGAGCAAGCACTATCCAGCGGGGCGCGAACCCGATCATCAGGAGCACCGACAGCAGCATCCCGGCCGCGCACAGACCTTGTAAGATCCAATCGCTTGCTCCGAGCCAGAACAACGTCGGCACTTCGAGAAACCGCTCTTCACCCAACTGCTCTCGGGCCCAAGAGAGGAGCTCGGCTGCCGGCAAAATACCCTTCGCGCCGATCAATCCTTTGAGCTGGACAAAGAGCGAGGCGAAGGCGATGAAAAAAATCAGCCCTAGGGCTTTCAGGAACATCCAGCGCGCGATTTGAAAACTGCGTGGCTCGTCTTGACGGCGGAACAGATCGCTCGGATATTCGGCCATTAGGGTTGGCTGTTTCTGGCAAAGGAGAGTGCGATGTTGAGGTTCGCGGCCAATCTTACGATGCTCTTCAATGAGCTCGACTTCCTTGATCGTTTCGCTGCGGCCAAGCGCGCCGGCTTCGAAGGCGTCGAGTACCTATTTCCGTACCCGTACGACAAGAACGTTTTGGCTGAGAAGCTCGCCGCAAACGGCTTGAAGCAGGTTCTGCATAACCTTCCAGCGGGGAACTGGGAGGCCGGTGAGCGCGGGATCGCGTGTTTGCCACGTCGCGAGGCTGAGTTTCGCGATGGCGTGGGCATCGCGATCGAATACGCAAAGGCTCTGGGGTGCACCCAGCTCAACTGCCTTGCAGGCATTCCTGCCGCGACCACCGGGATCGGCTGGGCAGAAGAGACGCTCGTCGAAAATCTCAAGTACGCGGCACGGGCCCTGCGAGCCGAAGGCATCCGCTTGCTGCTCGAGCCGATCAACACTCGCGACATCCCGGGCTTCTTGGTGTGCCACACTCAACGGGCGTTCGACTACTTCGACCAGGCAGGCGAGGACAATTTGTACTTGCTGTACGACGCGTATCACATGCAAGTCATGGAGGGGGACCTCACCTCCACGATCGAACGCAACCTGAAGCGAATCGCCCATATCCAGATTGCCGACGTTCCCGGACGGCACGAGCCGGGCACCGGTGAGATCAACTATCCATTTGTTTTTGGGCGGCTGCAGGCGATGGATTACAGCGGCTGGATTGGCTGCGAGTACAAGCCGACCGCGGCAACACTTGCCAGCTTGAGTTGGGTTACGCCCTATCTCACTCGATCGCCCGCACGATAAAGCACTTGAGGTACTCGGTCTCCGGGAGGTTGAGCAGGACAGGGTGATCTCGAGCCGCGCCGCGCTTCTCCACGATTTGAACTCGCCGGCCAGAGTCGGCGGCGGCGGATCTGAGGAGATCTTCGAAAGCTTTCGCACTGACGTGATGCGAGCAAGTCGAGGTGATCAGGTACCCCCCTGGGGTGAGCAGCTGGAGCGCTCGCAGGTTTATTTCCTTGTATCCGCGCACCGCCGCTTCCAGCGCGGCTTTGCGTTTGGCAAACGAAGGCGGATCCAGAACGATGGTGTCGTACCGCTTCCCGGCATCGACTGCGTCGCGCAAGTAGTCGAACGCATTCGCGGCGATCGCCTCCAGGTTCGTTATTTGATTTGCGGCCGCGTTCTGCTTCAACTTCTCGATTGCTGCCTCGGAGATTTCCACCGCAGTCACTTTCTGGGCTCGCGAGGCGAGTTGAAGCGCAAAACCTCCCAAATAGGAGAAGCAGTCCAGCGCCTCCCCAGACGAGAAGTTGGCGCTGACGAGGCGGTTTTCCCTCTGGTCGAGAAAAGCCCCGGTCTTCTGCCCTTCCAGCAGGTTGGCGCTGAGCAGCACCTGTCCCTCGCGATAGGTGAAGCTGGGTGGCACTTCTCCGCGCAGAACTCCTCGCTCTGGTTCCAAGCCTTCGAGGGTGCGCAGCGGGGTGTCTGAGCGATTCACCAGTCCCTTCGCATCGAAGTGGTGGATTAGGAGCTCGGCGAGAAGATCTTTGCGCGCGTCGGTAGCCTTCACCAAAAACTGTGCGCTCAAATAAGGTCCGTAGCGGTCGACAACCAGGCCCGGGAGGAGATCGGCGTCGCTGTGAACGGCGCGATAGACCTCTTCGCTCGGGAAGAGTTGTCGGCGAAGCTGGTCTGCCTGGCGAATGCGTTGAAGAAAGAAGGCCTCATCGATCGGGACATCTTCATAGCTCAACCAGCGCAACGAGATTTTTGAGTGCCTGGAGTAGAAGGCCTTACCCAAAAACCAACCACGCCCGTCCACCACCGCCACCACCTCGCCTCCCTCCAACTCGGCGGGTGCCTGAACGTCGGTCTGGTAGATCCAGGGATGACCGCCTTTCCAGCGCTCCACTCCTCGTCGAGAGAGCTGAACTTGCGGTTCTGGGGCGAGGAGGGAACGGGCTTTGAGATGCTTCAAAAGGACACCACGCGATCGACGGCGATCTCTCCGTTCTCTTCTTTGACCGTGCAAGCTGCGATCGCCGGATCGTGCTCGAAGAAAAGGATCCAATCCTCCTCCACCGCTTGCGCGAGAATCATTCTTTTTTCTTCGATCAGCGTGAGCGGGTAGAGGTCAAAGGCCATTGCCCATGAGGAGCGCAGATGTGAAGCGGTCGGAATGATGTCCCCGCAAAAAAACAGGGACTGTTTGCCGTCGGTGACCCGAACGAGCTGAAGCCCCACGGTGTGGCCCTCGAAGACCATCAGCTCAACGCCCGGGTGGAGCTCGGTCTGACCTTCCAGAAGATGGAGGCGACCACTTTGTTCAAGCAGCCCGAAGTCTTGTGTTCGGAAGCTACCCGCATCCTTTTCCGACGGCGTATGTGCCCATTTCCACTGTCGACGTTGCACGTGGTAGGTGGCGTTGGGGAACGACAGGGTCCGCCGGCCCTCTTCGCTCCGGGTGGTTCCACCCGCGTGGTCGAAGTGCAAGTGAGTCAGCACCACATCGGTGACCTGACGGCGATTAAAACCGGCGCGCGCCAACTCGTCATCGAGTTGCGTTTCCGAGTGCTCAATCGCGTAGATGCCGCGACGCTTGTCGCTCCAGTCGGATCCAATCCCGGTATCCACCAGAATCAGATGCTTGCCTTCCGCGATCAGCAGGCAACGAATCGCGAGTGGAATCCGGTTTTGTTGATCGGCAGGATGTTTCTGAGACCAAAGAGCCTTCGGAATCACCCCGAACATCGCCCCTCCGTCGAGCGCGAAGGTGGCGTCCCGGATTTCGTGCAGCTTAAATCTGCCGAGCGATAGGGACATCGCGTTTCTCCTTCGGGAGGATACGGTGAAAACGTGAACGATAGGCATTCGGGCTGATTCTCACGCGCTCACGGAAATGGTGACGAAGGACGGGCGCCGAACCGAATCCACACTTGTCCGCGATCTCCTCGATCGAGAGGTGGGTGGTTTCCAACAGTTCTTTTGCGCGGGAAACGCGCAGCCCGGCAATCCAATCGCCTGGGCTGGTGCCGGTTGCCTGGGTGAAACGGCGGGAGAGCGTCCGTTTGCTCATCCGCGACATGCCCGCGAGCCGGTCCAGCCTTAGTTCTTCATGCAGGTGACCCTGGGTCCAGTCCAATAGGGTCGAGAGCCATGGATGGTCTTGGTTTCCGACCGGCCGCTCGATGAACTGGGCCTGTCCACCTTCGCGATGAGGAGAGATGACCAGCCTGCGAGCCACCTGGTTTGCGATTCGAGATCCAAAATCGCGACGGACGATGTGCAGGCACAGATCGATTCCGGCCGCGCTTCCGGCCGACGTCAGGATCTCATTCTCATCGACGTAAAGCACATCCGGCTCGATCCGCACGCGCGGGTATTTTTGGGCAAGCTTCTCGGTATAACGCCAATGGGTCGTGGCCCCTCGCCCGTCCAACAGCCCGGTCGCGGCAAGAACGAAGACTCCAGAACAGATCGATACCAGCCGCGCCCCGCGCCGGTGAGCCCGAACCAACGCTTCGATGAGCGGGTCCGGCGGTTTCTCGTCCGGATCACGCCAGCCCGGAATCACAATCGTTCCGGCGCGCGAGAGGGCCTCGAGACCCTGGTGGGTTAGCACTTGCAAACCACCCACCGCGTTCAACGGGCCACGATCCGCTCCGCAGACCGTGAATCGGTACCAATCCTTCATCTCCGGACGCGGCAGCCCAAATACCTCCACCACGATCCCGAGCTCGAAAGTACATAGCCCATCGTAGGCGAGCGCGACCACGTTCCGATGATCCGGCGCTCGCCGATGCGAAGGAGCCTTTGGCATGATTTTTACGTTAATTGTCTTTCGAGCCACTGGTCAAGGAGCGGAGCTTTCGACAATTCTCGCCTCGCAGTGAAGAGGCAGAGCCTTCAACCAAACCAGGAGGAATGATGGAGACGGCAGGCTCATTGGCAGTCGAAGCCAGAGGCGTCAGTACGGTCCGGCAAGTCCCGGCAGCGAGAGCGGACCTCGCCCTCGCGCACTTTGCCGGCAAAGCAGCATTCGAAACGGACTGCGCCGACGTGCATGCAGCGTTCGCTTCGGGGAAAGTGGACTTTGTGCTGCTCGACGTCAGGGGACCTGACGCCTATCGGAAGGGCCACATCGCCGGAGCAATCAGTATCCCGCGCCGCACGATCAGCGAAGAGGCGATGAAAGGCTACGCAGCGGACACACTCTTCGTCGTCTATTGCGCCGGTCCGCATTGCAATGGGGCGACCAAGGCCGCCGCTGAACTGGCGCGATTGGGTCGGCCGGTGAAGGAAATGATCGGCGGAATTACCGGGTGGCTCGATGAAGGCTTCGGCTTGGTACAAGGCAGGTAGACAAGCGCCGGCCAGTCCGCATTTTCGCGGAAGATGTCACAGCCGAGATCAGGCGACGGTCGTCGTTTTGGTGAAAGATGTCACAACCGGAAAAGCGAACGGCCGTCATTTTCGTAAAAGATGTCACAGCCAGCGTTAGTACCAGGTCGTCCAGTTTCGTAAGGGATGTCACTGCCAGTAGGGGCACGGCGTCGTCATCTTTCAGAAAGATGTCACGGCCAAGGTGAGGTAGTGATCGTCATTTTTCGTGAAAGATGTCACGCCAACACGATCCGGCCGATCCTGATAATTTCGAAAAGATGTCACAGCCTGCGGGTGGCCCATGCCATCAATATTGCGGGAGATGTCACGGCTCTCAGAGCTAAAATTCGTCATTCTTCGGTGAAGATGTCACAGCCGAGCGCTAGTACCAAGTCGTCGCTCTCGCAAAAGATGTCACAGGCAGCATGACCGTCAGTCGGCCCTCATTCCTAAAAGATGTCACAGCTAACGTGAGGGGCTGGGTCCTCATTTTCGTAGCAGATGTCACAGACAACATGACAATCGGTCGGCACCATTCGCAAAAGATGTCACAGCTAGCGTGAGGGACTGAATCCCATTTTCGTGAAAGATGTCACGAGAAGCAGGGCCGTCGGTCTCCTTCTTCGGCAAAGATGTCACTGCCCGGATGAACGTTCGAGTCGTTGTCTTTGCGAAAGATGTCACGGCCGTCGCGAAGGGTTAGGCGCGTCGACGAAAGCACCAGCAGCGGTGAATATCCTTTCGACGAAAGTCCTCGGGAATTGAGTCCGGCGTGAGCTCTTCGAGCCCAAATCCGGCCGGTGGACGAAACTCCAGGCGAAAACCTCGGAAGTTTGTCGAGAAGTACAAGGAGCCTCCCGCTGCAACCAGCGCGGTCGCGCGCTCCAGTAGCCTGGCGTGATCGCGCTGGACCTCAAAGGCCCTGCGCATTTTCTTCGAAGCCGAAAACGACGGCGGATCCAGGAGGATCAGATCATATGCGTTACCTCGCGCTTCCTCGATCCACTCGAGGACATCGGCCTGAATGAACGCGTGTTTCCCGTGATCCAAACGGTTGAGGGCCAAGTTTCGTTTCGCCCAGTCGAGGTACGCCCTGGAAAGGTCGACGCTGGTGGTGCTCGCCGCCCCCCCTGCAGCCGCATAGACGGTGAACGAGCCAGTATAGCTAAAGAGATTCAGGAACTGTTTGCCTCGGGCCTCGGAGCGGATCCTCGCGCGCGTGAGGCGATGGTCGAGAAACAAACCGCTGTCCACGTAGTCGGTCAGATTCACCCAAAATTCGAGGTCGCCCTCGCGGACGGCCTGCTCTTTGCTGGTGCGCGCGAGCCTGCGGTACTGTTCTTCGCCCCATTTCATCGGCACATGCGTTTTTACGAAGATTCTCTCGGACGGAACCTCTAATCCCGTCCGAACCGCTTCGATGATTTGGTGTTGCGCCGGATTGAGGCCGGTTCGCCGAATCCGGCGCGGCGGGTAGTAAAGGACGTGGGCGAATCCCTCGTACCAGTCGATCGCGCACGGAAATTCCGGGATGTCGCAATCGTAGATCCGAAACGCGCCCAAACCCTGACGGTTCGCCCAGCGACGCAGATGGCGGAAATTCTTACGAAGGCGATTCGTGAGGCTGTCTGTTTCGACCACTCGGCCATTTACTGAACCTGCGACCGCGATGGCTATCTTTCGCCCATGCCCAAACCGCCGGGACCACCCCCGGAGGGCGCGCCCGTTCCCCCCGGCGCGACGCTTCCAGACTTGAAGCGGGCCGCGGCGAGCTGCACTGCCTGCGACCTGTACGAAAGGGCAACGCAGACTGTGTTCGGCGAAGGACCTCCTCGTGCGGCCGTGATGTTCGTGGGTGAGCAGCCCGGGGACTCCGAGGACATCGCCGGAAGGCCGTTCGTCGGGCCAGCAGGAAAGTTGCTGGACCAGGTCCTCGAAGAGGTCGGAATCGATCGCAGCCAGGTGTACGTGACCAACGTCGTCAAGCACTTCAAATGGATTCCGGCCGGAAAGCGCCGCCTTCACGCCAAACCGAACGCGCGGGAGATCAGCGCATGCCGTCCTTGGCTCGAGGCGGAGATTGCTTCGGTCAAGCCGAAGGTGCTGGTCTGTTTGGGTGCCACCGCCGCGCAGGCGCTGCTTGGACGCAACTTTCGCGTCAGCCGTCAGCGTGGAGAGCTCATCTCCTCGCCGCTTGCGCCATATGCGATAGCCACAGTGCATCCTTCTTCGCTGCTCCGAGCGCCCGACGAGGAAACTCGCCGACAAGAGACGGAGCGCTTTGTCGAGGATTTGCGGAAAGTGGCCAAGTTGCTGTCGGGGGGCTGAGAGAGGAGACCCTCGGAGCTCTTAGATGTCCACTTCGTTTGGCAGCTCGTTGCGCTCTTGCGTCGGGTCTGCCGGAAAGTGCGCTGCTAGCTGCTTGCCGGCTTCAGCGATTGCGTGAATCAGCCCCTCGGTGAAGCGCGTAGCTCGAAACTCCTTCGACATTGCGCTCGAAATCTTGTCCCAAAACTCCTGGCCGACCTTCGCGTGGATCCCGGCGTCGCCAAGCACCGTGAATTTTCGCCGGCCGGGCACCACGAAGATAAGCACGCCGTTTCGATGCTCGGTCTGCTGCATCCCCAGTCGGGAGAATGCTTTTTCCGCGGCCGCATGCACGTTTCCCCAGAAAAATCCCGCCACCGATACTCGGATCTCCCCGGTCGTTTGCTTTTCGGCGAGCTGGATTGCGTTCTCAATCCGTTTGACGTCGATCAGACTCAATAGTTTTCGGCGTCTCATCGGTCCCCCTTGGTGTCACCACGAGCCGGTCGCTCCCCCGCCACCAGAGCGCCCACCGCCCCCCGAAAATCCACCACCACCACCTCCGCTCCCCCAACCGCCTCCCCCCCAGCCGCCGCGTCCTCCGCTAAAGATATTGACCAGCAGCAAGGCCGCGAGCGAGGGATGGGTGATCAGAAATCCCAAAACCAGCAAGCCGATCAAAGCCCAGATGATTCCCTGAAGAGGGCTGATCGGAGCCCTCTGCGGCCTGGGTATGGTTCGGTCCGATGCTCCCGGTCCGCCAATCAATTGAGTCAACGCATCAACGCCGGCTAGGACTGCGCCGTCTCGATCGCCTGCCTGGATGCGCGGCGCGATCACTTCCCGGATCACCCGAGACGCTTGGGCATCCGTAACGACAGGCTCCAGGCCATAGCCAACCTCGATCCGGATTTTTCGGTCCTCCGCAAAGATGAAGAGGACCAAGCCGTCATCGATTCCTTTTCGGCCCACGCGCCAAGCTTTGAAGGCGCGAACCGTCCAGTCTTCGGTCGGCGCAGGCTGGGTCGTCCGCCCAATCCAGACCAGCAGCTGGTGGCCTGTGGCGCGCTCGTAGCCCTGCAACCGGGCGTCCAGCCGCTGCTGCGCCGGGGCTGAGATGAAGCCCACTTCGTCAGTGACCCAGCGGGTCGGCGCGGGCGGCACCGGCGGCTCGTTGACTGCGGCAGCCAGAAGGAGCGCTGCCAACGACAGGAGGACCGCTCGCATCCGTCTCAGAACTTCACGCGCGGAGCCTGGTCGGCACCGGGTTGCGCTCTGAAATAGGGTTTTTCGTTGAAGCGGGATCCGAAGAAGCTCGCGACCAAAACGGTCGGAAAGCTGTTTCGCTTGGTATTGAATGCTTGCGCCGCTTCGTTAAAGCGCATGCGTTCCACGGCAATCCGGTTTTCCGTCCCCTCGAGCTGAGCCTGCAGATCGCGGAAATTCTGGGTGGCCTTGAGGTCTGGATACTTCTCCACCACCACCAACAGGCGGCTCAGCGCCGATGACAACGCGTCCTGGGAGCGCTGAAACTTTTCGAAGGCCTCCCGGTCGTTGACCACTTTGTCCGCCGCGGCCGAGGAGACCTGGCCTACTCGAGAGCGAGCCTCGGTGACGGCGGTGAAGGTATCCTTTTCGAACGCCGCCGCGCCCTTGACCGTCTCCACCAGGTTGGGAACCAGGTCCATCCGGCGCTGATAGACATTCTCCACTTGGCCCCATTGGGATTGCACCGCCTGATCGAGCGACACCAAGCTGTTGTAACTGCCGCTTACAGCAAAACCGAAAATGACCAAGACGCCCAGCACTCCCAGCCCTAGCCACTTACCCATTTTTCAAACCTCCGTTTCACGCGCTGTTCAGCTGTTTGTACTGCGCCGAAGGCATTCGCAAGGATTCTGATAGTCTGACGAGCATGCGCTTCGATACTTTGGCGATTCACGCGGGTCAGCAACCGGATCCCACCACTGGCGCAATCATGACGCCGGTGTATCTCACCTCGACTTATGTGCAAGCCGGGCCGGGAGAACACAAGGGGTACGAATACAGTCGCACCAAGAACCCAACCCGCACGGCGCTCGAACAATGCCTGGCGGCGCTGGAGGGGGCGAAGTATGGGGCGGCCTTCGCTTCGGGCTCTGCGGCCGCCGACGTGCTGATGCATCTGCTCGACGCAGGCGACCACGTGGTTTGCTCCGATGATGTCTACGGAGGAACGTTTCGTCTGTTCGACAAGGTCTTCAAGCGCCAGGGGCTCTCGTTCTCGTTCGTCGACCTCTCCAATCCCGACACCTTTGGCGCCGCCCTGACCCCTAAAACCAAAGCCGTCTGGCTGGAGACGCCGACCAATCCGATGTTGAAGTTGATCGATCTCGAGCGGATTGCAGAGTCCGCGAAGAAGCGGGGCGTGCTTTCGATCTGTGACAACACCTTCATGACCCCGTACTTTCAGCGACCTCTCGAGTTCGGGGTCGACGTCGTCGTGCACTCGACGACCAAGTACATCAACGGCCACAGCGACTGCATCGGGGGGTTTGCTTGCACGAGCAATCAGGAGCTCGCCGATCGAATCTACTTTCACCAAAACGCCGTCGGGGGAGTACCTTCGCCGCTCGACAGCTTCCTGGTGCTGCGGGGAGTAAAGACGTTGCACCTGCGAATGCAACGCCACGCCGAGAACGCAGCGGCGATCGCCGATTTTCTTTCCAAGCAGCCGAAAGTTGCGAAGGTCACCTATCCCGGACTGGCCAATCACCCGCAACATGGGCTGGCGCGACGCCAAATGAAGGGCTTTGGCGGAATGATGACGTTCGAGATTCGAGGCGGTCTCGACGCCGCGCGCCGGTTCCTCAAAGCAGTTCGGATCTTCGCTTGCGCCGAGTCTCTGGGGGGCGTGGAATCGCTGATCGAGCATCCGGCGATCATGACGCACGCCTCGGTGCCGAAGGAAACCCGCCAAAAGCTCGGCATCTCCGACGGGCTGATTCGACTCTCGGTCGGAATCGAAGACGTGCAGGATCTACGGGACGACCTCTCTCAGGCGCTGGCGGCTGCCTAGGGCGAGCGTCAAGTCATTCGAGACGCCAGGTACTCGATCAAGTCGATCTTGGTGACGATCGCCACCACCTTTTCGCCCTGTTTGACTACCGCCACGTTGTCTTCGGCGAACACATCGCGCAGCTGCGCGAGCGAAGTCTCCATCGTCACCACTCCCTGAAGCGGAGCCATGATCGGATCGATCGGATCCGAGAGCTTGTGGGTGCCCGCGATCAATGCGTTGAGCAGGTCGTACTCGTGGATCATTCCGACCGCAGCGCCGCTCGGAGTAGCGACTGGCATCTGACTGATGCCGTACTTGCGCATCGTGTTGATCACCTGCTCAAACGGCTCGCCGCGCTTTGCGGCGAGCACCTCGACTTTGCGGCCTCGCAGCAGATCGCGCACCGTTCCTGCGCCCTTTTCCTCGAGAAAGCCGTTATCGCGCATCCATTCGTCTGAGTAGAATTTGCTGATGTAGCTGGCGCCGGAATCCGGAAGTAGGGTGACGATGGTTTTGTCCTTGCCAACCTCCTTGGCGAGCTCGAGCGCGACGTGAACCGCTGCTCCAGAGGAGCCACCTGCAAAGATGCCCTCCTCTCGAGCGAGCCGGCGGGTGGCGACGAACGATTGCTTGTCGTCCACCTGACGAATGTCGTCGAGGACCGAGAAGTCCATCGCCTTGCAGAGCATGTCCTCGCCGATGCCTTCAACTTTGTAGACGTGCGGTTGGGGCAGCTTTCCGGTCTGAAAGTATCCTTGATACACGGAGCCGATCGGATCCGCGCCAACGTTCTTGAGAGTGGGCTTCTTCTGCTTGAGAAATTTGCCTGCTCCACTCATCGTCCCGCCGGTTCCAAGGCCGGCCACCAAGTAATCGATCCCTCCTTCAGTCTGCTCCCAGATCTCGGGACCGGTGGTCAGATAGTGCGCCTCGATGTTGTCCAGATTGTGGTACTGATTGAGATAGAAGCTGTTCGGAGTTTCCCGCGCGATCCGCTTGGCGGTTTCGTAATAGCTCTTTGGGCTGTCCGCGGGGACGTTGGTAGGTGTGACGATCACCTGCGCTCCCATCGCCTTGAGTCGGTTGATTTTCTCCAGCGACATCTTGTCGGGCATGGTGAAGATGCAGCGGTAACCTTTCACCGCGGCGACCAGCGCCACCCCCATTCCGGTGTTGCCGGAGGTGTTCTCGACAATCGTGCCGCCCGGCTTGAGAAGTCCCTCCCGCTCGGCTTTCTCCAGAATGTGAAGGGCCATCCGGTCCTTGATCGAGCCGCCCGGATTCATGAATTCGCATTTCACCAGAACCGTGGCATCCCCGGGGTCCACCAGCCGGTTGAGCTTCACCAGAGGGGTGCGGCCAATCGCGGACAGAATGCTGGAATGGAAGTTCATCGCCCCTCTATACTGATCGATCGAATGGAAATCGAGGTCGCCCTCCGCCAGCAGGTGGCGAAAGCGGTGGGAAAACAGGCGGCGGGGGGCAAATTGGAAAAGCTCCCTGGCCACGCCAGCAATCGCAGCTACTACCGGATGGGCGAGTATCCCAACAGCGTGTTGCTGATGGTGATGCCACCGCATGCGAGCAAGCAGAGCGAGGAGGCTTCCCGCGAGGAGCCTGCGGCCGAGCTGCCGTTTCTTAATATCCAACGGTACCTGAAGGGACTCGAGGTCCGCGTCCCGCAGATCCTCCAGTACGACGAGGCGGCAGCGGTTCTGGTGATGGAGGACCTGGGAAACCTGACCTTTGAAACAGCGCTCGGCCGGACCGAGAGCGCCGAGACGCTGTACCCCAAAGCAATCGACCTGTTGGCGCACCTTCGGGCCGCGAGCGAACGTAACCCCGACCCCAATTGCCTCGCGTTTACGCGCAGCTTCGACCAGGAGCTCTACGATTGGGAGCTTCACCATTTTCGGGAGTTCGGAATGGAGGCTTGGAGTGGGAAACGGCCGTCCCAATCCGAGCGGGCGGAGCTCGATCAGATCTTCCGCCGGTTGTCGAATCTCTTGTCGCTCGAGCCGAAGGGCTTCACCCATCGCGACTACCAAAGCCGAAACATCATGATCAAAGACGGCGAGCTGGTGGTGATCGACTTTCAGGACGCGCTCTTGGGCCCGCGGCAATACGATTTGGTTGCGCTGTTGCGAGACAGCTACGTCGAGCTCGAGTGGAGCTTCGTGGATCGGATGCTGGACCGATACTTGGCCGCTTTCGAGCGGGAAAGTGGCGAAAAGATCCCTCCCCAGCCGTTCAAGGCGTTTTTTGACTTGCTTACGATCCAACGCAAGCTCAAGGACGCGGCACGCTTCGAGTACATCTACCGGGTGAAGGGCAATCCCAGTTTTCTTCCGTCGATTCCGGCCTCGCTGCGCTATGCCTCGCTGGCCCTTCAGCGACGACTCGATTTTTCGGATCTGCAGGACATCGCCGCTCGATACGTTCCGGCGCTCGCTCGATGAAAGCAGTCGTTCTTTGCGCTGGACTGGGAACCCGGCTGCGCCCGCTCACCAATTCCTGGCCCAAGCCGGCGATGCCCCTGTTGGGACAGCCGCTGCTTCGCTACAGCTTGGGGGTGCTTCGGCGCGCGGGAGCTCAGTGGTTGGGCATCAATACCCACCACTTGCACAAGATCATGGAGGCGGTGGCCAGCTCCGAATGCCGCCGCGCCGGAATCGACCTCGAGCTCACGCACGAACGGGTGATCCAGGGCACTGCCGGCGGAATTCGGGCGTTTCGCAAATGGCTCGAGGACGATCCGTTTCTGGTCATCAATGGAGACACTCTTTTTTCATTTGAGCTCGATCCCCTGCTGAGTGCTCATCGAAGCTCCGGAGCCCTGGCCACGATGGTCTTGATGAGCATGCCAGCCGGCGAGCCTTATGCCGCGGTCGAAACCGATCCGGACGGCAGAATCTGGCGGATCGCCGGGAAGGGAGTGGAGGCCCGCCAACTCGAGCCGTGGCACTTCACCGGTGTTCACATCCTCAATCCGGAGATCTTCGATTTCATGTCGCGCACCGGTCCGGAGGACATCAACCGTGAGGTCTACCCGCGCGCATTGCAGCAAGGAAAGGTGATTCGAGGGCAGGTGGTATCCGGCTACTGGTCGGATCTAGGCACGGCTGCGCGATACCTGCGAACCCAAGCAGACCTGCTTTCAGGTCGGATGCCGCCGCCACCCGACGAAAGGGCCTCGCCCTTCGCCCTGGCGCGCCAGGCACCGCCCGGGTGTTGGACCCGCGGGGAAGTCGACACCGAGGCAGCTGCGGTGGAGGGTCCTGCGTTTTTTGACAGGGGCTCGAAGCTCCTTCCCCCAGCTTCAGCGGGGCCGAACGTCTACCTGGGCGCGTCATCTCGTGCCGGGCCCGACGCCAAGCTTCAGGACGCGGCGGTGCTCGATGGCACCGCGCTCGAAGCCGGAGAGACTTTGATCGGGGGCATTGCGTGGGGAAAAGAGCGGCTACGTCAGTTCCGATGATAACGAGCGAGCACGCAGGTGATGTTGTCATGGCCCCCGGCGTGGTTGGCCAGCTCCACCAGCTCGTCGCATGCCGGTTCGAGGTCGCCTGCCTTGAGCAATGTCTCCTGAATCTGGGTGGCCTGGATCATTCCGGATAATCCATCCGAGCACAGCAAGAACAGGTCGCGGTCCTTGGGGTGGAAGGCGGCGAGATCCACCTGGACCGTTTCCTTCATTCCCAGCGCGCGAACGATCACGTTCTTGTGGGGAAAGGTCTCGATTTCTTCGGCACTCAGCTTCTTCGCCCTCAAATAATCATTGAGCAGCGAGTGATCTTCGGTGAGCTGCAACATTTTCCCGTCGCGCAGGCAATACACCCGGCTGTCGCCGACGTGTGCGATGTAGGCTGCATCGCGCGCAAAGCGAACAGTGGCGATCGTCGTACCCATTCCCTTGAGTTTCTGATCCGAGCTGGCGTGCTCGTAAATGCGGATGTTGGCCAGCTTGATCGCGGTGGTGAGCCGGTTTTCTTCGTAATTTCGGGCCTTGTCCATCTTGAAGGGCCAGGTTGCATCTTCGTCCTGGGAGGTCAGCTTGTAGAAAGCGGCGAGCTCTTCCACCGCGATTTTCGCGGCGACCTCCCCGCAGGAGTGGCCACCCATTCCATCGGCAACGCAAAACAGCGATTCCTCGGGAAGGAGCAAAAGGGTGTCTTCGTTGTGAGCACGCTTCATTCCAACGTGGCTTCGCCCAGCGATTTCGATGCGCATGCCCTGCGTTTCCCTACAGCGGCCTAGCGGGGGACCAACCCGGCCGGGCAACCCTCGAAGAATACCCTATGACCCACCCTTGTCCCACTGCGCTCGAGCGTTCCGGCCGGTAACTCCAGTACGGAGCAAGCCTTGCGATGAAACCGAGTGATGCACCACGGGGGAAGCGCGGAAAAGAGCTTGACCACCTCGTCGCGCTCATCCAGGAAGGCGGCGTCGATCGCCGTCTGCATGAAGAAGGTGTGGATTGCTCGGCAAGGAACCAGATGCAGGCCCTCTCCCGGTTCAAGACTGCGACGGCCAATCAGGCCCACCGAGCGCGAAAAAAAATTGCCCGCCCGCCGCACCCGGTCCGCCAACACCGTGCTGGTCGTTGCGTTGGTCGCCCGCAGGTAGCTCATCTCACCCTACCATGCTGAGACCGCTCGCCTCGCCGCTGAACATCGTTCTGGTCTCGCCGCAGATTCCTCCGAATACCGGGAACGTGGCGCGATTGTGCGCCGTCACCGGTAGCAAGCTTATCCTGGTCGAACCCTTGGGATTCTCCATTGCCGACCGAGACTTGAAGCGCGCGGGCCTGGATTATTGGGACAAGGTGTTCGTCTCACTCCACAAAAGCTACGTCGACTACCTCGCCGCCTATCCCAATGTGTTCCGGGTGCTGTTTAGCGCCCGCGCTGAAAAGTCCCTGTATGACGTCTCCTTTTCGGAAGGCGCGCATCTGGTCTTCGGCTCTGAAACGCGCGGGTTGGGTAAAGCGGTGCTCACCGGCGGATCGGGTGAAGTGGCGGTCATTCCCATGCTGCCTGGCCGGCGCAGTCTCAATCTCTCGACGGCGGTAGGCATCGCCGCCTACGAAGCCTTGAGGCAAATCGGACCTGGTAGACTGGCGAAATGAATGATTTGCCGCTGACCGAAACTCTCGCTCGGGTTTGGCACGAGCAGGCGACCGGGCTGATCAAAATCAAGACCGGGGATCGCGAATCCAAGCTGCTGCTCGAGCGTGGCGACCTGGTGGGCGCGGATCTTCGGTTTGGTTACCAGAGCCTGGCTCAGTCGCTCGTCGTCGCGGGTCGGATCGGACTCGAGGATTTGGATGCGCTATGGGCGCGCGGCGAAGGAAATCATCTCGATCGCGAGACCTTGGCCCGGTTGGACCTGGACGCTCGTGGATCATGGGAAATTCAGTTGTTCGCAACTTTGCGCTGCCTGTGCCGAAGCGCCGACGCGGTCGAATTTGCCCCGGGTCTGGTTCAAACTCGGTTCGACCGAGTGCCTGGGCCGCGGCTGCTCTCGGCTTTGCGGAGCCCTGGTTCGTCTGACGTAATCCTTCAATCAACTACGCGCACCTCAGATGTAGCCAGCGCGCCATTTTCCGCAGCGGGGCAAAGCCCTGCCCAACCTTCGCCCGGGCGCACTGCGGGTGCCACGCACAATGACAAAGCAAAGGAAAATGGCGAGACTCTAGGTGCACCAGTCCAGCCTCCCGCGTTGGAGGAAGACCCGCCGTTCGACGAGGGCGACTTGGCCGATAGACCGGATCCCGCAGAGCTGGCTCGCCAACGACGACAGCGGCTCCTCAAGCGGGGAATGGAAAATATGGGAGCCCCGGGCAGTGCACGACCCGTTGGCGGCGAGGTGGTTCGGCCGACCGTCGCGACGGAACCCCGGGTTGAAGCCGCCCCCCAGAGCACCGACGAGGAGCAGCTCGCCGCGGCGATCGATGCGCGCTTCCACGAGGTTCAGGCCAAAAAAGACTACTTCACGCTGCTCGGGGTCCCGCGGTCCGCCACCACCGAAGAGGTGAAGAACGCCTTTCTCCAACTCGCCAAGGTTTTCCATCCGGATCGCTTACCCTCCTCCCTCCATCCCCTGTCGCCCAAAATCACCGCGATCTTCGAGGCGATTCGAGAGGCCTACGAAACCTTACAGGTGGAATCGAAGCGCAAGGCCTACCTGGCGTCGCTCGACGCGCCGAATCAGTCCGGGCCGGCGAAGACGGCCAAGGCTGCGGACGAAGCGGTCGAGGCGTTGAAGGCGGGCGATGTGCTGATGCGGAAGAGAGACTTTGAGGCCGCGGAACAGGAATATCACCGCGCCAATCGGCTGGATCCCAAGCCGATTTACCGCGCCGCCGAGGCCTGGGCGATCTACCTGGATCCCACTCGAAAGGCAGAAGCCGGCGCTGCCAAGCAGATGATGACCGACGCGCTGCGGAGCGATCCGGATTGCGACCGCGCTCTGTACCAGTTGGGCGTGATCGCCCGCGTGGAGGGCATGATCGATCGGGCTGAGAAGTATTTTCGGGAGGCCCTGCGGATCAACCCCAAGCACGTGGAGGCAGCTCAGGAGCTTCGAATCATTGAGATGCGCAAGAAGGGATCCGGCAAGCGCGGGTTCTTTCGCTAGCTTCGTGGTCGAAGCGAATCAGCCGGGGCTCGAGGCTTCGAGGTAACGGGTGAGCTCCCAACGATCATCATCGCTCATGGACAGAAACTCGATTCCCATTCCCGGCAGCTCATCGGCTTTTGGAAACCGTCGCACCCACGCCACCCGCGCTTCTGCTTGGAGCGAACGCGGTAACCCTGGCACCTGGAAGCCGAGCGAGAGTTGCTCCCCCTCTTCGAGCAACAGATCGCAAGCCAGGAAGGTACCCCCGGCTGAGAGATCCATGCTCTCGAAGCGAAGCTCTCCCGAACCGTCACCGGACCTTCCCGCGAATTCGGCCCGAATCGCTTTCCTGAAAAATCGCCGCGTGTCCCGATTCATGGCGACAGACCTCAGCCATTTTGGGAACGAGGTGTCAAGTGGGGCGCGGCGGTGACGAAGCAAGAGCTGTTAGTGGTCGACAGCGACGCCAAGGACCTTCGCCTGATCGAGGTGAGCCTGAAGAAGGCGGGATTCACCGTGACCACCGCGATCCACGGCAAGGACGCGCTCGAAAAAATCCAGATCAATCCACCTGCCTTGCTCTTGACCTGCGCCGACCTGCCCGAAATGAGCGGGCTCGATCTGTGCCGAGCGGTGAAGTCGGATCCGAGGCTGAGCGCAATTCCGGTGGTGCTGTTCGCGAGCGAAAAATCGCTCGAAATGCGGGTAAAAGGCCTCGAGCTTGGCGCCGAGGATTTCCTCACTGGCCCGCTCTACACGCAAGAGCTGGTGATGCGCGTGCGAGTGATCTTGCACAAGGTCCAAAAGGAGTTGGACAAGCGATGGGGCCGAGCGGGATTTTCCGGATACCTGTCGGATATGGGGGTGGTCGACCTGGTTCAAACCTTCGAGCTGGGTCGCAAGACTGGAACCATCCGCCTCGAGACCCATCGAGTCGGTTGTATTTACCTGCGCGAAGGAAGGGTGATTGACGCGGAGGTGGGCAGGCTGAATGGCGAAAAGGCCTTTTATCGGCTGTTGAGCGCAGCGGACGGAAAATTTGAGGTCAGCTTCGACTCGGTCGAACGGCTCGAGCAAATTGGGATCTCCACCCAGGCGCTGTTGATGGAAGGCATGCGGCGGCTGGATGAATGGAGTCGCTTGCAGGAGCAATTGCCGCCGCTCGATTCGATCTTCGAGATGGACTACCAGCAGTTGGCCGCGCGGCTGTTCGAAATCCCGGACGAGATCGACGGCCTGCTGCGTCTTTTCGACGGCAAGCGGAGCCTTAGCGCGGTGGTGGAGGATTCGGAGCTGGATGACCTCGAGACCTTGGCGATCATCAGCAAGCTCTTTTTCGCCGGGCTGATCTGCGAACAGCGCCAGCCGAATCCGCAATCCGCCTCGTCCAATGACCTGAGCCTGCACGCCTGGCTCAATGCTCCCTTGCCGGCCGCGCAACGTGCTTTCACGCCGACCGTGCTGGAGTTGGAGCCGCCGTCGCCGAAAGCGGGCGTACCGACCGACTTGGTCACCTTGGCAGAGCAACTCGCAGGGGCTGAACCTGAGATCCCCGCACCGTATCTGTTGCGAGAGGTTCCGGTGCGAATCAGCTCCGGTTCGGCCGATGACTCGGTGTCCTCAACCACGAGCAGCGCCGTGTCCTCGCCGCCGACGAGCAGCGCGTCGCTCCTTTCGGAGGATGAGAAATCCTTCGAGGACTGGGCGTCCGAGGCTCCGGCTTTGCAACCTGAGGAGAACCGGACCCTGCGATCTCGCAAGCTAGTGGTCACCACGCTTGCAGTTCTCGCGATTGGCTCCCTTGCGCTTGCCTTGGTCCAAAAATGGGGGAGGCGATCGGAGCATTCGCACGTCCGCGTGGCCACCGCGACTCCGCTTTCCGCGCCGGCGGCGGCCGCGATGCCCCCCGTGCCTCCGCCAAAGCCCAATCCACCGGCGCTCCCTCCACCGGCGCTCTCCCCGGCAGCGGACGACTCCTCGGCGAGCGCCGTCGCCGCGGCGGAGCCTCCCTCCTCCCGCGCCTTGGCCAATGCCGATCCGGAGGGCGAAGGGGAATACCGCGAACTGATGAAGCAGGCCGACCTTGCCTCTCGCCTGCATCGGTACAAGACCGCGGCCCTCGCGTATCGCAGGGCGCTCGAGCTGAGCCCGGAGTCGCTCGAGGCGAAAGTAAATCTGGGAATCGCGCTGGTCCACAGCGATCCTGGGCTGCGGGGGTATCGCGAGGCGAGCAAGCTGCTGGAGGAAGCGCTGAAGTCGGACGAAAACAACCCCAACGCCTGGCTGGCTCTCGGGATGGCGCTTCAATTCACCAAACAAAAGGAAAAAGCGGTCGAGGCGTACAAGCATTACCTCTTCCTAGAGCCAACTGGTAAGTCGGCCTCGGATGTGCGCGCTATGTTGAACCGAACGGATTTCTAGGTGCTGGTTTTAGGATTGGAAACCTCCTGCGACGAGACCGCCGCGTCTTTGGTCGAGGACGGTCGGCGCGTCCTCTCCGATGTGATTGCCACTCAGATTGCCATCCACCGTCGGTGGGGTGGGGTGGTTCCAGAGCTGGCAAGCCGAAACCACGTGGTGCAGGTGGGCCCCGTGGTGGACGAGTGTCTGCGAGCGGCGGAAAAGTCACTCCAGGATGTGGAGCTGATTTCGGTCACCTCGGGGCCAGGGTTGGTGGGAGCTCTGCTGGTGGGGGTCCAGTTTGCGAAGGCCCTGGCCTTGTCGCTGAAAGTTCCCCTGGTTGGCGTCAACCACCTGGAGGGGCATTTGTTGGCGATTCTTTTGGAGGAGGTGACGCCAGCCCCGCCATTTCTCGGGTTGGTGGTCTCAGGCGGTCATACCAGCCTCTACGACGTCCCCCAGTACGGCGAGTATCGCCTGCTCGGATCGACGCGCGACGACGCCGCCGGAGAAGCTTTCGATAAGGTCGCAAGGGTGCTTGGGCTCCCCTATCCGGGGGGCGCACCCGTCGATCGTCTCGCTCAACAGGGGGACCCACGGGCGATCCGCTTCCCTCGGGCCCTCTCCGCTCCGGGCGTGCTCGACTGGTCCTTTTCAGGGCTGAAGACCGCAGTGGCGGCCCGGATCCGATCGCGGGGCGTCCCCCAGGGCCAAGAGCTGGCCGACCTGTGCGCTTCCTTTCAGGAGGCCGTAGCCGACAGCTTGACCAAAAAGCTGATTGCCGCCGCGCGCAAGCTCGGTCGGCAGCGGTTGGTGCTCTGCGGCGGAGTTGCGGCCAACTCGCGTCTGCGGGCATTGGCGCAGGAGCGAGCAGATTATCGCGGCATGTCTTTGTTCATCCCGCCCCCCAAGCGCTGCACCGACAACGGCGCGATGATTGCGGCGGTGGGTTACCAGGCGTATCTGCGCGGCGTGCGCGCGGACGATGCGCTCAACGCGAATGCTGCTTGGCGTCTGTAGTGGAACGGCTGCCTTCGCCCTCCGAAATCCTCCGGCAGCACCGGCTGCGGGCCAAGCACAGTTGGGGGCAGAACTTTCTTCGAGACGAAGCCGCCCTGGAGCGGATCGTCCAGGCGATCGGTCCGGCAGCGGGTGAGCCGGTGGTTGAGCTGGGCGCTGGCCTGGGCCATCTCACCTCGGCACTGCTGAACGCCGGGGCGCAGGTCACGGCTGTCGAGCGAGATCGCGATCTGGTCGGGTTATTGGAACAATGGCACCACCCGCGGCTTCGCGTGGTCGCGGCAAACGCCGCGACGCTCGATTTGGCGAAAGCGGCCGGAACACCGCGGGTCGCGGTGGTGGGAAACCTCCCATTTCATTTGACCAGCCGGATCTTGTTTCAGGTTCTGGCTCAGCGCGCGAGCATCTCGCGCGCGGTGTTCACGCTTCAGAAGGAAGTGGCACACCGTCTGGCGGCGCCCCCCGGGGGCCGCGATTACGGGATTCTCTCGGTGCGACTGGGGCTGCATTACCAGGTGGAAAATGTGTTGCTGCTCCCCGCCGCGCTCTTCTATCCGCCCCCCAAGGTGGATGCGGCGCTGGTCCGGCTGATTCCGCTTCCGAAACCCCGCGCTCGCGTCGCGAGTGACGAGAGCTTTCGGCGCCTGGTGAAGGCGGCGTTCGGTCAGCGACGCAAGACACTTTTGAATTCGCTGAAAGCCGGCGGAGCCGGTTCCTCGGCGGAGCTCGAACAGGCGCTGGCGCAGGCCGGGATCAACGGCACTCGCCGCGCCGAGACACTGTCGGTCGAAGAATTTGCGGCGCTGGATCTGGCGCTCGCCCAGAACGGTTGAGCCTAACCATCCTGCTTGCCCAACGCCTCGCGAAGGAGCCGACCCTGGCCGGTTAGATGGGCGCGCAACTCCGATTCCTTCAACCCCATTTGCGAAGCAACCTTCGAGACCACTTGGTCCACCGCCACCCCGGGAGACTTCTTCAGCTCCATCGCGATCTTCAACATCGCGATTCCGTATCGCGCCTCGTGCGTGCTCGGTGGAGGCGTCGTGGCACTGGCCTTGGAGCGTCGACGTTCGTTCATCCTCTCCTCATCCCATAGCGAAGTTGCGCGGCAAGCTAGCAGGTGCGTCTGTCCAGCCGGCGCGATCGGCGTTGAAGCGAAGGAGCGCTCGTGATTGTATCCGCCGGCCCGCTGGGCCGATCGTTTCTTCGGAGCGGCTGAGCGAGGAGTACGCCAGCTGATGGAAAACCGTTACATCGTGGTCGAGGGGCCGATCGGGATTGGGAAGACCAGCCTCGCTCAACTGCTCGCCGAGCGCTTCGGAGGCGGTGCCGTCCTCGAGGTGGTCGAGGAAAACCCATTTCTGACCCGGTTCTATACGGATCGACAAAAGTACGCGTTCCAGACGCAACTGTTCTTCTTGTTGTCGCGCTTTCGACAGCAGCAGGAGCTCTTTCAGGCGGATCTCTTTCGCTCGGTCGTGGTGAGCGACTACCTCTTCGCCAAGGACCGGATTTTCGCTTGCCTGAACCTGGATGCTCATGAGCTGGCTCTGTATGACCGAATCTTCGAGGCGCTGGGGCCTCGGGTGGCGCGGCCGGACCTGGTGATTTTCCTACAGGCCCGCCTGGACGTCCTTCTCCAGCGGATCCGCAAGCGGGGCCGCGAATACGAGCGGCAATTCGATCCGCATTACCTCGACCAGCTGATCCGGGCGTACAACGATTACTTCTTTCACTACAGCGAGACCCCCCTCCTGGTTATCAACACGTCGGATATCGACTTTGTCAATGACCAACAGGACTTCGAAAACCTGGTGAATGTGATTGGAAAAATGCGCGTGGGAACGCATCATTACATTCCGATCAGCAGTAAGCGGCTGTGACGCAGTGCGATAGTTCTCGGAGGTAGGGTAGAATCGATGTTGGTTGGACTTCGACGATCTGTGAGGACGGCGAAGGATCCTTGGCTCAAAACTCAATAGCGTTCCAGGAGGTGAACCGTGAAGGAAAAGGTCACCATCCACAGTCTCAAAAGGCTCAAGCAGATCGGCCAGAAGATCTGCATGGTCACCGCTTACGACGCCACCTTCGCCCGAATTTTCGATGACGCGGGGGCCGACGTTCTGCTGGTGGGCGACTCATTGGGAATGGTGATTCAGGGACACCCGTCCACCCTTCCCGTCACCATGGATCAGATGATCTACCACTGCACCGCGGTCGCGCGCGGCGCAGCGCGGGCGCATCTGGTCGGCGATTTGCCGTTCATGAGCTATCAGACTTCCGCGGATGAAGCGGTGAAGAACGCGGGGCGACTGATCGCGGAGGGCAAGATGGAGGCGGTGAAGCTGGAGGGTGGCGAAGAATTCGCTGAAGTCATCTATCGGATTTCAAGGGCCAGCATCCCGGTGATGGGTCATCTCGGCCTCACCCCCCAGTCGGTTCACAAAATGGGTGGCTTCCTGGTTCAGGGACGAGACGAGCAGACCGCGCGGAAGATCCTCAGCGATGCCTTGGCAATCGAACAGGCCGGGTGCTACTCGCTGGTTTTGGAGGGGATCCCCCTCGAGCTCGCGAAGGAGATTACCGGGCGGCTCTCGATTCCCACCATCGGCATCGGCGCCGGTCCGCATTGCGACGGACAGGTTCTGGTCTGCTACGACTTGTTGGGCATGAATCCCGAGTTCAAGCCCAAATTCGTGAAGCACTACGCGAATCTCTATTCCGGCATTCGAGAGGCGAGCGGAGCATTCTTCGCCGAGGTTCGAAGCGCCGCGTTTCCGGAAGAGCAGCATTCGTTCAAGTCGAAGACGATTCGATTGGTGGCCTCCAATCCCGCGCCGCAGGTGGCGAGTGATCGGGAGGAACGGGCGGGAGCTGTAGACGGCGTCCCTGTCTAGGGGTGTCAGCGCCTTGCGCCTTCGAGTTCTGCGCACTGTCGACGAGGCTTTGGGCTACGCAGCGGAAACCCGCGCTGCGCACAAGCGGCTCGCCTTGGTCCCGACGATGGGATTCCTCCATCAAGGGCATTTGTCGTTGGTGCGCGAGGCAAATCGTCGGGCCGATGCGACGGTGCTGTCGCTGTTTGTCAATCCGACCCAGTTCGGGCCGAACGAAGACCTCGGGCGATATCCTCGGGATGAGAAAGGCGATCTGGAGAAATGTGAGGCCACTGACGTCGACGCAGTCTTTGCTCCCGCCGCCAGCGAGATGTACCCCGAAGGACATCAAACCTTCGTCGAGGTTGAACGGCTAAGCCAAGGGCTCGATGGCGCGTCCCGCCCCGGTCACTTCCGCGGTGTCGCCACCGTGGTTACAAAGTTGTTGACGCTCTTGCGTCCGCAGTTCGCGATCTTCGGGGAAAAGGATTACCAGCAACTTCAAATCATCCGCGCCCTCAATCGAGACTTTCACCTGGGCGCGGAGATCGTCGGGATGCCGATTGTCCGAGAAGCGGACGGTTTGGCAATGAGCTCGCGCAATGCCTACTTGACGCCGGGTGAACGCCAGCGGGCCACCGCGCTGTGGCGAGGATTGCAAGCCGCTCAGCGGTTGGCATTCCGCGGAGTGTCTCAAGCTGGATCGCTGAAGGAAGCCGTGCGTCAAGAGCTGCAAGCCGCTCAAATCCGGGAGGACTACCTGGAACTGGTGGATGCCTCCACCCTGGAACGGATCGACAGCCTCGCTTTCGCGAAGCAAGCTCGTATTCTATTGGCCGTGTACCTTGGAACTACCCGTTTGATTGATAACATCGGCCTGGAAGGATGATCCCTGATTCATGGCCAACGCGAAGGCAGCGGCCGAAAGCGATGACCGCATCAAGCTCATTGCACGCAACAAGCGCGCAACGTTTGACTATGTCGTGGAAAAGACGCTCGAAGCCGGTCTCGAGCTTCTCGGCAGCGAGGTGAAGAGCCTGCGAGAGGGGCAAGCCAACCTGGCGGATTCCTACGCCATCCCGAAGGATGGGCAGCTCTATCTACTGAATGCCCACGTTGGCCCCTATCGGCCTTCCAGCGTCTTTAGCCATTCCCCGACTCGCACCAGAAGGCTTCTAATGCATCGGGACCAGATCGATGACTGGGCTGCAAAAGTCAACGAAAGGGGTTATTCGATTATCCCGCTGACACTGTACTTCAAAAAGGGCCTGGTGAAGGTCCAACTTGGCCTGGTTCGAGGCAAAACCCATGAAGACCGCCGGGCGGCTATCAAGGAGCGCGAAATGCAACGCGAGATAGACCGAGCCCTGCGCCGACGCTAGCGCGTTGGGTGAATGCATGGACAGCAAGGAAACGGAAAAGAAGGATCGCCTACTTTGCGTGCTGGCTCGTGGGATGGCGATGATTCACTTGGACGCTCGCCGACCCGGCGTGGTGGTGCCTGATCCCCTTCGATCCGAAGCCCACCTGCGCCTCAACCTTTCCTACCGCTTTGAGCCGCCGGACCTGGCGATCGGGGACTGGGGAGTTCGCTGCACATTGAGCTTTTCGGGAAAGCGATTCACCGTTGCAATCCCCTGGTCCGCCTTGTTTGCGATCACCAGTCACCCGGCAAAAGAGTTTTGGATGTTCCCCGAGGACATGCCGCGAGAGCTGCTTGAACAGGTCGGGCAACAGGCAAGGCAGCTCGGGTCCGCCGAGCGCATCTCCAAGTCGGGTACCCTGTTGCGAGAGGTCAAGTGCGATCCCTGCAAGGACGATGGTCCGAAGCCGAAGAGGGCGCGTCATCTGCGGCTGATTAAGTAGCGAGCGGCTCGGGCCGTCAGCTGGCCTGCTTGACGGGAACGGGTTCCGCCTCAATCCGCTCCCTTTTCTTGGCGATCACCCTGCGTAAAGCATCGACCACTTTCGGATCCAGCTGGGTGCCCTTGAGACTCTCGATGATTTCCATCGCTTTCGCCTGCGGGATACCTTTCTGATACGGACGGGTGGAGGTGCAAGCATCGAAGGTGTCGGCGCAGTTGACGATCCGCGCAACCAGAGGAATCTCCTCCCCCTTCAGCCCGTCTGGATATCCGGTTCCGTCCCAACGTTCGTGGTGGTTGCGGGCCGCCGCGCGGATCGGCATCAAAAATCCGACCGGTTCGATGATCGCCTCCCCGAGCGCCGGATGACTGCGCATGATCTGCATCTCCTCCGCCGTCAGCTGCGAGCCCTTGCGAAGAATGGACTCTGCAATGCCGATTTTTCCGATGTCGTGGAGGATGCCACCGTATTGGAGCTGACGTAGCTGACGCTCGCTGAAGCCCAGCTCGCGTCCAATTTCCACCGAAAGATCGCCGACCCGCTGGCTGTGCCCGCGGGTGTAGGTGTCCTTGGAATCGATCGCATGGGCGAGCGCGACGATCGTTTCCAAATAGCCTTTTTCCACGCTCTGGTAGAGACCTTTGGTCTCGCTGTCGTAGGCTTGAAGCGCGCTGCTCATGTAATTGAAAGTTTGGGCGAGCTCGGCGAGCTCATTCTTGCCCTTGACCTCGACCCGGACGCCGAACTGACCTCGCGCAATCTCCAAAGCGGCCGCGGTGAATTGCTTGATCGGTCGGGTCAACTTGCGGGCGAACAGCAAGGCCAAGATGACCGCTGCGATGACCGCCCAGGCAACTCCCCATACGATGCTGCGGCGCACCCTGGCCACCTGGCCATAGGCGGCAGCGATGGGTTGCTCCAAGACGACGACCCAGCCGACTTGTGGGATCAACGCGTACGCGGCGATGACCCGCTCGCTGCCGCTATCCAGCTGATCAACCTTCATCCCCGACGACAACGACGGATCTGAAAAGAGCTTCGCAAGCTCGGAGGTGGGGGGTCGGGACGCCAGGTTGCGACTGCTGCCGGCCTCACCCGCGCCCGCCAGCATCCGACCTCGGGGATCCACCACATAGGCTACGCCTTGACCCCCAGCCGTTTCTTCCGCGAGAGCGCTGCTCAAACCGTCGAGGGAGACTTCCGCCGCAAGGAATTCCGGGAAAATATCCGGCGACGGGGCGAGCGCCGTCAGCGCTGGGACCTCGCGCGGGCCAACGAAGTAAATTTCCGAGTAGCGGATGCCGGCGGCTCCATCCAACAGAGCCCGGACCCGAGCTCGATAGGTGGCGCTTGGTTCCCCCGAGCCCGCATTGAGCCTCACGTCCATCAAAAACCCCCCGTCGGTCGAGAGGACCGAGACGGTGGTGATGCCGGGTTGCAGTCTCAAAAGGGCGTAAAGCTGCGCGCGCTGCTCGCCGGGCGGCAGCTCGAAAAATCCGGGAAGCTGCGCCACCCGGGTAAGGGCGCGAACGGGTTCCTCCAAGATGCGATCCACTCGCATCCGAATCTGCTTCACCCGCTCCTTCGCAAGCTCCTCGGCATCTTGGGTGAGTAGCTGGCTGGTATCAGCGACGGAGAGCCAACCCACGATCAGCGTGGGGATCAAGCTCGCCACCAACACCGCCAGCACCGTAGCTTTCAGCAGCCTCACGCACGGGTGAGTTTAGCCGAGTTGGATCCGCGGCCGGGCATCGAGCTCGATCCAGGCGGCGCAAGTCGCACATCGATCACCGCGTTTCCTACAGCCGTCGATGCGAAAGCGCTGGAATCTTGAGCCGCACCTCGGCGACCACTTCCGGCCGGGCGTCGGCGATGGCAAGTCCCTCGCCATCCGAGGCTTGTGCGATCACCGCGCCCCAGGGATCGACCACCATCGAATGCCCGTAAGTGACCCGCTTTTCCGAGTGGCGTCCAACTTGGGCCGGTGCCAGGACGTAACTCTGGTTCTCGATCGCGCGGGCGCGAAGCAACACTTCCCAATGATCTTTTCCGGTCATCAGGGTGAATGCCGAGGGCACCGTCAGAAGCGTGGCTCCCAGCGAAGCAAGGCGGCGATACAGCTCCGGAAAGCGAAGGTCGTAACAAATCGATAGGCCAACTCGAACCTTGAACACCTCGCCGACGACGACTTCGGTCCCCGGCGCGATCGATTTTGACTCCTGGTAAACGGCTCCGTCCCCGACCTCTACATCGAACAAGTGAATCTTGCGGTAGACCGCCACCATCTCTCCCCGCTCGTCGAAGAGCACGCTGCAATTGTAAAAGCGCCCATCCGGAGCCCCAGCCTCCACGATCGAGCCAGCGAGCAGGCTGACCGACAGCTCTCTTGCTAGCGCCTGGAAATGCCGCAGGGTCGGGCCGTTGAGCCCTTCCGCGGCACTCGCTCGCTCTGCGTCGGGGCCCATCCAGCTGAAATTTTCCGGGAGGGCTATCAACTGAGCCCCATCTTCCGCGGCCTTGCGGATCCAGTGGCTGGCTATCTCGACGTTGCGCCCTTTGTCGGGGCCGGAGGTCATCTGGACGGCTGCAACCCGCATGGGCTAATTTTATAGCAGCGACCCGCACCAAGAATTAACCAAAGTTCTCAAGGATTATTGAGTAGTTGCCGGTCCACGCGCTTTTGCATTTCCAGGGGGCGTATGGTACGAGCAACGCGACATTTTTCGATTCTTCCTCGAAAAGTGGGCCCTGGCTGCCCACTTTTCGCGTTTTGGGCTGGTTATGCCGGAACCGAGCCAAAAAAGAGACAGCCTATTGTTGCAAGTGCGAGCACTGGCCGAGCCGATCATCGCAGGCGAAAAGATGGAGTTGATCGACGTCGAGTTCTCGCGCGAGCACAGCGGTTGGATTTTGCGCTTGTTCATCGACAAGCCCGGTGGGGTGAACCTGGACGATTGCGCAATGATATCTCGCGCGGTCGGCACAGCTCTGGACGTGGAGGAGACCATCGATCGGCCGTATCACCTCGAGGTGTCCAGCCCCGGATTGAACCGACCGCTCAAGCGGCCGGAGCACTTTCGCCAAGCGGAAGGCAAGCGGGTACGGCTCAAGACTTACGCGCCGCTCGGTGAGCCGCCTCGTCGCAATTTCATGGGAGTCGTGAAGGGTGTTGCGGAAGATGCCGTGATGCTGGAGGTGTCGGGGATAGGGGATTTTCGAATTCCGTTCGGGGAGATTGCGAAAGCGAATCTGGAATTCGATTTCTAGTCTTTCCCGAGCCTAAGGAGCAGACGTGGCTACGCAGAGCAACCCAGGTGTCAATCTCAACCTCATCCTCGACCAAGTGGCGAAGGACAAGGGCATTGACCGAAGTGTGCTGATCGCGACTTTGGAAGATGCGATGAAGACCGCCGCCAAGAAGCACTTTGGGCAGGATCGAAACCTGGAGGCCAAGTACGACCCCGAAAAGGGCGTGGTGGAGCTGTTTCAAGCGATCACCGTGGTGGAAGAAATCGTCGACCCGATCCAAGCGGTGAACCAGCTCACCCTGGCCGAGGCGCGAAAAAAGGGAATGGACGTCCAGGCTGGGGACGAGCTGGTCTTTCAGATCTTCTATCGAGACGAGGACGCAGCCGAGGCCAAGGCACAGGACGATCAATACGGGGACATCCTCCACCTCAAGACGTTCCGGCACGGATTTGGCCGAATTGCGGCCCAAACCGCCAAGCAAGTGATTTTACAGCGCACCCGGGATGCGGAGCGCGAGAACGTCTACAACGAATACAAGGAGCACAAGGACACGATCGTGACCGGGGTCGCCCGCCGCTTCGAGCGCGGAAACATCATTGTCGAGCTCAGCCGCGCGGAGGCGGTCCTGCCGGTTCGCGAGCAGGTCCCCCGGGAAACCTATCGGGCCGGAGACCGGGTGCAGGCCTACGTGATCGACGTGCTCAGGGAATCGAAGGGTCCCCAGATCATCCTCTCCCGCGCATCGGTGAATCTATTGACCAAGTTGTTCGAAATGGAGGTACCGGAGATCTCCGAGGGTATCGTGGTGATTGAAGCCGCGGCGCGTGAGCCCGGAGGCCGCGCGAAGATCGCCGTTTCCTCGAGGGATTCGGATGTCGACCCGGTGGGGGCATGCGTTGGGATGAAGGGCAGCCGGGTGCAGGCCGTGGTTCAGGAGCTCCGGGGCGAGAAGATCGACATCGTTCCGTTTGACGAGGATCCGGCTCGCTTTGTCTGCTCCGCTCTCGCGCCGGCGGAGGTTTCGCGGGTGATCATCGATGAAGCGAACCACGCCATGGAGCTGATCGTTCCGGATGACCAGCTCTCGCTGGCGATTGGGCGCCGGGGTCAAAACGTGCGGCTCGCCGCCCAATTGACGGGCTGGAAGCTGGACATCAACAGCGAGACCCGCGTCAAGGAGATGAGGGACTTCGCCAATCGCTCGCTGGGTGCTCTGCCCGGCATGAACGAGATGTTGATCGAAACGCTCTACGCCCATGGCTTTCGCCAAGCCAAGGACGTCGCGGAAGCGGCTCCCGAGGTGCTTGCGCAGATCCCGGGCATTGACGTCTCCCGCATCCCGGCGATGCAGGAGGCGGCAAAGACTCAGGCGGTGGAGGACGCTACCGAGTTGGCTAAAATGGACTACGAGCGCGAGCAGGCGCGGCTGGTGGAAGCGCGACGCCATCCTGACGAGCTGAGCCAGAAGGAGCGGCTGACCCGGGTGCGCGGCGTCAATGAAAAGCTAATCGAGCAGCTTGCCAACGCCGGGTACAACGCGGTCGAGGACCTCGCGAACGAGAAGGACATCGCCCGGTTGGGCGACGTTCCCGGTGTCGGGATCAAGAAGGCCCGCCAAATCAAAAGCGCCGCGGAGGGTTACCTTCTGGAGGAAGCCAAACTCCGGACGGAACTCAATGCGGAGCGAGCTATGATGGTGTCTTCGCCGGGGGCGGCGGCAAGCACGGAAGAGGCCAAAATCTGAAGCGATGGCATGCAAACTTGATGGAGGTTGGTAATAAAACAAATATGCGCCCCAGATAGGCAGCGTCCGAACCCGGAGCGGACCTGCATTGGGTGCGGAAGGCGGCGGCCCAAATCGGTGCTGATTCGGTTGGCCCTCGGGGAGGACGGCCAGCCAATCGTAGATGGTCGGAAAGGGGCGGCTGGGCGCGGCGCGTATTTGTGTGGCAAAGGTTGTCTGGCGGCGGCGGTCAAGCGGAAGGTTTTCCAGCGGGCTTTCCGGGGGAAGATGAAGCAGCTGGATCGGAAGAATTTGGAGGCAGCCCTCGAAGGGTCGTAGAAGTGGTATGGCAAAGAAACGCGTTCATGAAATCGCAAAAGACCTGAAGTCCCACGGGATCGAGCTCGATAACAAGGAGGTCGTTACCGAGCTGCTCGCGCTTGGCTATGACGTCAAGAGCCATTCCAGCTCGCTCGAGGACGACCAAGCGAACGCCGCGATCCAGAGGATTGTGGAGCTGAGGAAGCCGAGGGCTGCGCCGGCGCCCGTGGCGGCCAAAGGCTTCGTGGTCCGGCGCAGGGTAGGGACTCCCGCGGCCGAGGCCGAGCAAAAGCCGCTGATCGAGGCGGAGGCACCCGTGGAAACGCAGCCGGCTCTGCCGCCTGCCGAGGTTCCACCTCCGCCGCCGGTCGCACCCCCACCCGCGGCTCCACCTCCGCCGGTGAGCGTAGCAGCCGAGCCGATTCGTCCGCCCCCAGCGGCGGCGAAGCCAGTGCCACCTCCAGCGCCAGCGCCTCCGTCGGTTTCGGTTCCGGTCCCGGTTGCCGCGCAGGCGCGTAAGCCCACGAGCGCCCGCAGCACCGCGCCGGCCCAAGGAGGCGGAGGCTCAGTGGGCGTCGCAGCGCGTCCGCCCACTGAGCAACGGCAAATGCGACCCACCGCGACCCAGGCGGTGGTGATCAGCCGTCCGCTGGTTCAGGTGCGGCGAGTGACGCCGACCTCGACAGCTCACAAGAGCATCCCGATGGCGCCGGGCAAGAAGGCAATCGGCGAAGTTCGGGAGTTCAAAGTAGTGCCCGATCACCTCGGGCGGGGCGGGCGCGAGTTGGTGGATGTCACCAAGAACAAGGCGGACCGCGGAAAAAAGCGCACTTCCGAGAAGGAGGCTACGTTCACTAAGCAGGAAATGGCGGACCTGGTGTGGGGGCGGGTCAGCATCCCGCTGCGCGGCAAGAAGAAAAAGCCGACCAAGAAGGGCGCCAAGACCCAGATCACCGAGATGGCTGAAGAGAAAAAGGTGATCAAGCTGCAAGAGGGGATCAGTGTTTCGGAGCTGTCGCAGCGGATTGGAATCAAGGCGTCCGAGCTGATCGGAAAGCTGATGACGGGCGGAACGATGGCCACCGCCAATCAGACTCTCGACGTCGAGACCGCCGGGATCATTGCGGCGGATTATGGGTGGAAGGTGGAGAAGGTCGGCTTCGAGGTCGAGCAACATCTGCCCGAAGTCGTCAATCGTCCGGAGGACAAGCGGACCCGTCCGCCGGTGGTGACCGTGATGGGTCACGTGGATCATGGGAAAACTTCGCTCCTCGATGCGATTCGGCATGCCGACGTCGCGGCCGGAGAGGCCGGCGGGATTACCCAGCACATCGGCGCCTACACCGTCACCCTGCCCAAGGGGAACATCACGTTCTTGGATACGCCCGGCCACGAGGCCTTCACCTCGATGCGCGCTCGCGGGGCCAATGTAACCGACATCGTGGTGCTGGTCGTGGCGGCGGACGACGGAGTGATGCCCCAGACGGTGGAGGCAATCAACCACGCCAAGGCGGCCAAAGTGCCGATCGTGGTGGCGATCAACAAGATGGACACCCCGGGTGCCAACCCCGAGCGGGTGAAGAAGGATCTCGCCAATCAAGAGTTGTTGGCGGAGGACTGGGGCGGAGAGACGATCATGGTGCCGGTCTCTGCGAAAACCGGACTGGGAATCGATCTGCTGCTCGAAAATATCCTGCTCCAGGCAGAAGTGCTGGAGCTGAGCACCAACCCGACGCTTCCGGCGGTGGGAGCGATCCTCGAGGCGAAACTGGAGAAGGGCCGGGGTCCGGTAGCCACGGTACTCGTTCGCGAGGGCACCCTTCACCTGGGCGACGCGATCGTCAGCGGCACGACCTACGGCAAGGTCCGGGCGATGGCCAACGACAGGGGCGATGCGGTGGAGGAGTTGCCGCCAGGCTACTGTGCAGAAGTGGTCGGCCTGTCGGGCGTGCCGGTCGCCGGGGACGTCCTCAATGTGGTGGAGGACGAGAAATCGGCCAAGGAGATTGCCGAGCACCGGGTCATGAAGGAGCGCAAGTCCGAGCTGGGCAAGACTTCGAAGGAGTCGCTCGACAGCCTGTTCACGAAGATCAAGGCGGGCGAGAGCAAGGAATGTCGGATCGTGCTCAAGGCCGACGTCCAGGGGTCTCTCGAGGCTGTGTCTCAGGCGCTCGAGAAGCTCTCGACCCGAAAGGTCAAGGTCGAGCTCATCCACAAGGGTGTGGGCGCGATGACCGAGTCGGACGTGATGCTGGCCGCCGCTTCAAGCGGGTTGGTGATCGGTTTCAATGTCCGGCCGGAATCCGGGGCGGAGGCGACCGCCAAGCAGCAAGGCGTGACGATGCAGACCTACACCATCATCTACGAGTTGCTCGATGGAGTCCGCCAGCTGATGGAAGGCCTGCTCGAGCCGATCCGGAGCGAGAAGAAGTTGGGCCACGCCGAAGTGCGCAACCTGTTCAATGTGCCCAAGCTGGGGACGATCGCCGGAGCAGCGGTGCTCGACGGGACGATCAAGCGGACCGCGCTGGCGCGCGTGTTGCGAAACAGCAAACAGGTCTACGCCGGAAAAATGGCGTCTCTGAAGCGTTTCAAAGATGACGTTCGGGAAGTCGAGAAAGGATTCGAGTGCGGCATCGGGATCGAGAATTATTCCGACTTCAAGCCTGGAGACATCATCGAGGCCTATGAAATTGAGGAAACCCGGCCCAGCTTGAACTGATTTTCCGCTGGCGTTTCCCGCGAGCTGTTATTCAACCGCAGCAAGGGGCGCTGATGTTCGTCTGCGTTGCTCGTCTGAATCTGGCCATCCCCGAGAGCGGGTCGCTGAAAGCGAAGCGGCAGGTGCTGCGACGAATCATCGATCGGCTGAAAGCCCGCTTCAACGTCGCGGTCGCCGAGGTTGACAGCAACGACTTGTGGCAGAAGGCGACCATCGGCCTGGCGGTGGTAGCCAACGAGCGCCGCCAGGTGAATGAGCAGATGGATACCATCATCCATTCGGTGGAGGAGATGTACGTGGCCCCGCTGATCTCGCGCGAGACGGAGATCGTCTCCCTCGGAGATCAGTTCTACCCGGATGAGCCGGAGAGTGGAGTCCTGTCAGTCCCTAAAGGACACCGCTCGCTGGCGGAAGCGGAAGGGCTGGGCGACTGGGAACAGCGCTATGCGCGCTCCTCGGGCAAGTCGAGCACACCGACCCGCCGGACCAAGAAACTCTCGCTCGAGGAAGCGCGGGCAAAGGCTCGAGGGCTGCGCAACCCGCGCGACTGGGAGAAGGAATGAGCGTCCGGCCGGAGCGGGTGGGGCAAGAAATCCAGGTGGCAATCGCCTCGATCGTCGCCCGCGGCGAGCTGCGAGATCCGCGGATTGGATTCATCACCATTACCGGCGTCAAAGTCTCGCCGGATCTACGGGTGGCGAAAGTGTTCTACTCGATGATGGGAACGGATGAGCAAAAGGCGGAGACCGAGCGCGGGCTCGAAGCGGCCAAGGGTTTCGTTCGGCGCGAGGTCAACGCCAGGGTGAAACTTCGAATCTCACCCGAGATTTACTTTGTGTTCGATGAATCGATCCAGGAAGGCGATAAGATCGACAGGCTGTTGCGCGAGGTAAAGGAGAAAGAGGGCTGGTAGAGCACCCATGAACGGCGTCTTGGTGATTGACAAACCGGCGGGTCCGACCTCGTTCGATGTGGTGCGGCGGGTCAAAGCCTCGCTTCACCTCAAGCGAGCAGGGCACACTGGAACGTTGGATCCGATTGCGACCGGGGTACTGCCGATCTGCTTGGAGGAGGCCACCAAGGTTGCCGGGTTCATCTCCGAGAGCGGAAAGGAGTACGAGGCGATCATCCGCCTGGGCCAGGAAACCGATACCCAAGACTCGTGCGGCAAAATCACCGCCGAGGGTCAGGTACCCCCGCTCTCCAACACGCTGTTGGAAGCAGCTCTCACAAAATTCCGCGGAGAGATTCAACAGGTTCCACCGATGTACTCGGCACTCAAGCACGAGGGTAAACGCCTTTATGAGCTGGCCCGCGAGGGAAAAGAAGTGGAACGGGAGCCGAGGCGGGTGGTGGTCCACCGATTGTCGCTGCGGGACTTCTCGTCCAACGAGCTGCGTATTTCCCTTCGTTGCTCGAAGGGCTTCTTCGTGCGTGCTTTGGCGCAGGACCTTGGCCGGGAGTTGGGATGTGGGGCGCATTTAAAGTCTCTGCGACGGACGGCCAGCGGTCCGTTCACCGAGCGGATGGCTTTAAAACTGGAGCGGCTGATCGAGCTGAGTAAGTCAGACGCTGGGCGCGAGGAAATCGCAAGGGCGCTGGTATCGATGTCGGATGCCCTCGGGGAGCTTCCAGCCGTCTCGGTGGGACAGTCGGAAGCGAGTCGCGTGGCCCGGGGCCTGCCGTTCGCCACGGATGCAGCTCCGGGGCGGATCCGAATCCTGAGCCCGTCCGGCGATTTGCTAGCGGTCGCCGAGGTCGACGCCGAACATCGGCTCCGCTATTTGCGGGTGATGGCGTCGCTCAAGACCCAATGTTGACCCAGCCCGTGCTCGGCCTTATAAGAGTTAGTAATCGGTTCATCGCCAGGCCTGTACCCCTCCACGGACCTCGGCTTTTCACGGAGCATGCGGAGCGGGCGAGAGAGGTAACATGTCAGTAGATGGCGAGCGCAAAGCAGCGCTGGTGTCGAAGTTTAGGACGCATGAAAAGGACACAGGTTCTCCGGAAGTTCAGGTTGCCCTCATTTCAGAGCGGATTGGACAGCTGGCGGAACACTTCAAGACGCACAAGAAGGACCACCATTCGCGGCGCGGCTTACTCAAGTTGGTCGGGCAGCGGCGCCGGTTGTTGGATTATCTGAAGACCAAGGACAGCAGTCGCTATAAGAAGCTGATCGAAGGATTAGGAATCAGAAAGTAAGAGGTTGAAGTTGTATTCAGTTGGGGAGTAGGGCGGGAAGGGATCGCGGCTCGGCATTTTTGGTTTCCGTTCGAAGTGGCTGAATGCGGATTCGGCCGTGGCGATCAGGGATCAAAAGGCCCACCGCATCCCTCGACTCCCGAACCCCACATTTTGGCTGGGACTTGCTGCTCAAGCCCCGGGCCCGGGTTCGTTGCCCAGCCGCATCTTGATGCGGCCTCGCAACAGATAAGAGGAAAGACATGTACTTGAAGAAAGGCGTCAAGGTTGGTGCCCAGGAGCTGACGATTGAAACTGGGCGGATGGCAAAACAAGCCGATGGCAGCGTGGTGGTTCGCTATGGCGACACGATGTTACTGGTCACTGCGGTGTCTGCGAGGGAGAAGCGCGAGGTCGACTTCTTGCCGCTCACGGTGGAGTACCAGGAGCGGCTTTATTCCGCCGGGCGAATCCCGGGGAGCTACTTCAAACGAGAGGGCCGGCTTACTGAGAAAGAGACGTTGACCTCTCGACTGGTGGATCGTTCGTGCCGGCCGCTGTTTCCGGAAGGCTACGCGTACGAGACCCAGATCATCGCGAGCGTCATTTCCTCTGACCAAGAAAACGAGGGGGATATCCACGGCATCACCGGCGCCTCGGCAGCGTTGTTTTGCTCGGACATCCCATTCAACGGACCAATTGCGGGAATCCGGGTCGGCCGGGTGAAGGGAGAGTGGGTGGCCAATCCGACCGCCAAACAGCGCGAGGAAAGCGACATCGATCTGGTGATGGCCTGCTCGCGCGATGCAATTGTGATGGTCGAAGGAGGCGCGATCGAGGTCAGCGAACCGGACATGGTCGCGGCTCTGGCGTTTGGACATCAGGCCGTTCGTCCGCTGCTACAGCTTCAGGAGGAAATGCGCCGGGAACTGAAGAAGACGCCCCGCGCCTACGAGAAACTCCCTCTGCATGACGAGGCGCTCAAGGCCAAGGTTCGCGAGCTGGCCTGGCCGGGAATCGTCCGTGGCTATCAGATTACCGACAAGCAACAGCGCTACGAAGCGCTGTCCAGCAACCGCAAGGAAGTCGAAGCCAAGTTCCGGGAAACGATGGGCGAGGCCTTCACGCCGGTCACGGCACTCGCGCTCAAGACTATCTACGAGGATCTGAAGTACGAATACATGCGTCATCTCACCGTGAACGGCGGCCGGATTGGCGGTCGTCGACACGACGAGGTCCGGCAGATCAGTTGCGAAGTCAAAGTGTTGCCGCGGGCCCACGGGTCGGCGTTGTTTACCCGGGGCGAAACGCAGGCTCTGGTTGCCGCCACACTGGGAACCGCGGAAGACGAGCAGCGCCTCGAGTTGCTCTCCGGTCAGTCGTTCAAGAAGTTCATGCTTCATTACAACTTCCCGCCTTTTTCGGTAAACGAAACGAAGCCGCTGCGCGGCCCCGGCCGACGCGAAATTGGCCATGGCGCTCTGGCCGAGCGGGCACTGCGCGGGATGCTGCCGCTGAGCGACAAATTTCCCTACACGATTCGGGTGGTGTCCGACATCCTCGAGTCCAACGGCTCCTCGTCGATGGCCAGCGTCTGTGGAGGCGCTCTGGCGCTGATGGATGCGGGCGTTCCGACCAAAGCCCCGGTCGCCGGAATCGCGATGGGCCTGGTGAAGGAAGCCGAAAAGATCGCCATTCTTTCCGACATTCTCGGCGATGAGGATCACCTGGGCGACATGGACTTCAAGGTGTGTGGGACCGAGAAGGGCATCACCGCAATCCAGATGGACATCAAGATTAGCGGTCTGAGCACCGAGATCATGCAGCGGGCGCTCGAACAGGCCCGGGTCGGACGACTGCACATTCTGGGAGAGATGCGCAAAGCCTTGGCTCAACCGCGCCCCGAAATCAGCCCCTACGCTCCGCGAATCACCACCATTCAGATTCGCCCCGAGTACATCAAGAATGTGATCGGTCCGGGCGGAAAAGTGATCAAGGACATCATCGCGAGAACCGGTTGCTCGATCAACATCGAGGACTCCGGCAAAGTAGACATCGCCAGCTCGAACGCCGAGGCCGTCCAGCAAGCCATTTCGATGGTCCAAGCGCTGACTCGAGAGGCGGAAGTTGGCAAGACGTATCTGGGCACGGTGCGCAAGATCGCTGAGTTTGGCGCTTTCGTGGAGCTGTTCCCGGGAACGGATGGGCTGGTGCACATCTCGGAGCTGTCGGACAAGCGCGTCAAATCTGTCTCGGACGTTCTCAAAGAGGGCGACGAAGTGATGGTGAAAGTCTTGAGCATCGACAAGACAGGCAAAATCCGCCTCTCGCGCAAGGAGGCCTTGGCCGAGCGCGCGGGGCAACCGGGCTCCGCGGCGCCTGCCCCTGGCTCAAATGCCCAGGGGACCCCGGTCTAGGGCCGCAGACCGACCGACATCACGACGTGCTCAATCGCCACGCGATCGTCCTCCTCGTGGGGAATGCAGCGCTCACTTTGCTCCGGCCTTACCCGGCGGCAAGTTACGGGCTGCTCGGCGCGGGGCTCTTGCTGGTCGGGGTTTCTCTGTTGCTCGACAACGGCGAACCGGGGATCAGGTCGCGAATGTCTCACGCGATGGGCTTGCTCGGTGGAGCCACCCTGCTCGCCGCCGTCGTGCGCAGCACCCGCGGAGGAGAGCTTCCTCTCCATTTTCTGCTTGCCCAATTGGGCGTCTGCCTCGCGGTCGTCGGGCTGGTCCTGGAGTTGGAGCTTGCGTATCGTCATTTGCGAGCTGCGGTATCGATTCAAGCATTGGGAGATGCGCTCTATCTCGGCGCTTTCGGATCGGCGATTTTCGATCGCGCCCAAATCCCCAGCAGGGCCGGCTGGATCTTCATCGGGCTGATCGGCTCGGTCGCAGTCTATGCGGCCTTCTCAAACCTGGTGTTGCAGCTCAAGCGACTCAAGAATCCACAGGCGGGCTGGCGTTTTCGGGTGATTGGGCAGGATGCGCAGGCCTTGCGGCTTCGCACGCCTGCCGGCGAAGTTGGCATCGACTGGTCGGACATCGAGGCGGTTCGACGCTTGGATCGCCGGCAGTTGCTGTTGGTACTGCCGTCACCACTTCCAAATCTCCTCGCCAGGAAAGCCCTTCCTCTGGAGGAACTGCGAGCCGATCCCGGCGTCGCCGATCCGAACGTCGCGCCGGAGCGCTACGGGTTGGTCCTCCACGAGCAGGAGATAGGCCTGCCCCTGGCAGATGCCGAAGCTGGCCTGGGCGCCCGCCTTTCAAGTTCCAATCGCGCGCTGTGAGGGGCGCGTGCTACATCCGCTTGGTGGAAAAGATCGAGCTGAAATGCAAACGAGTTCGCGAAGGGTCCCGGCTCCCGCTTCCCAGCTATCGAAGCGAGTTTGCTTCCGGGATGGATTTGTTTGCCGACATCGAGGGTGAAATCGTCCTCCAGCCGATGGAGAGAAGGGCAATTCCCACCGGACTCGCAATCGAAGTTCCACCGGGTTACGAGGGACAGGTCCGCCCCCGATCTGGCCTGGCGCTCAAGGATGGGGTGACCTGCCTCAACTCGCCGGGTACGATCGATGCCGATTACCGGGGCGAGGTACAGGTGATTCTCGCAAACCTCTCGACTGCTCCGGTGACAATTCATCGCGGAGACCGGATTGCGCAGCTGGTGGTTGCCCAGACTTGCCGAGCCCAGCTGAGAGAAGTAGCGGAGTTGTCGAATACCGGGCGGGGTAGCGGCGGATTTGGCTCAACCGGGAGGAGTGGATGATCAGTCGGTACTCTCGGCCCGAGATGGCGTCGCTCTGGTCGCCTGAAGCACGGCTCCGGCGTTGGCGGGATATCGAGCTGTTTGCACTCGAGGCAATGGTGAAGTTGGGTCTCGCGACCGAGGACGCGCTCGCCCAGTGCCGCGAGAAGGCGGGAGACTTCACCGAGCAAGACGTCGCCCGGATCGATGAGATCGAGCGCACCACGAAGCACGACGTGATCGCGTTCCTGACTTTTCTGGAGGAGCGGATTGGACCCGCCGCCCGTTGGCTCCACGTGGGAATGACGTCCTCCGACGTGCTGGACACGGCATTGGGAGCGACGCTTCGGGATGCCGCCGATTTGCTGCTCGAGGGTGTCGATCGGGTGATGAAGGCGGTTCGAGATCGCGCGTTCGAGCACAAAAGGACGCTGATGATCGGGCGCAGCCATGGCGTGCATGCGGAGCCGATCACCTTCGGACACAAATTGGCAATCTGGTACGACGAGCTTCAGCGCAACAAGGCGCGCCTGGTGCGAGCCAAGGAAGCGGTGGCGGTGGGCAAAATCTCCGGAGCGGTCGGGACGTTTGCTCACCTTCCACCGTATGTGGAAGAGCACGTGTGCCGGCGGCTCGGCCTCGCGCCCGCTCCGGCCTCCAACCAAATCATCCAACGAGACCGGCATGCCCAATTTTTCGCAACCCTGGCGATTTTGGGCTCTTCGATCGAGAAGTTCGCGACCGAGATTCGACACCTGCAGCGCACCGAGGTGCGAGAGGTGGAGGAACCCTTCACCGAGGGGCAAAAAGGATCCTCGGCGATGCCGCACAAGCGAAACCCGATCCTCTCGGAAAATCTGAGCGGGCTGGCACGACTGTTGCGCGGTTACTCGGTGAGCGCTCTCGAGAACATTTCGCTTTGGCACGAGCGCGATATCTCCCATTCATCGGTGGAACGGGTGATTGCTCCAGATGGCTGCATCGTGGCTGATTTCATGCTGGATCGATTCGCCCGACTGGTCGAGCAGATGCGCGTTTATCCCGAGCAGATGCGGGAAAATCTGGGGAAGCTGGGAGGAGTCATTTACTCGCAGGCGGTGCTTCTGGCGCTCGCCCGCAAGGGGCTCAATCGCCAAGCTGCTTACGCCTTGGTTCAGCGCAACGCGATGAAAGTCTATGACGAGGGCGTGGACTTCGAGACCGCGCTCCTCGGAGATCCCGAGGTCCTCAAGGTGCTGTCCGCGGGAGAAATATCCGCCTGTTTTGCGCTCGATTTGCACGCGCGAAGCGTGGATGAGATTTTCGACCGGGTCTTTGGCAAGCGCGCCAAAGCTTAACGGTCGACGGGAAGGTAGCCCTTGGCGCGCAGATTTTTTTCGATCCGCCCAAGCACTGCGCTTGCCTTGGGTCGAAATGGCTCGCCGGTGATCTGCTCGAAAGCAGCAAGGTATTTCTCCGCCAAATCGACCCGCACCGGATCCGGAATCGCAGGAGCCTCGCCGTGTCCGGAGAAACCCCGCTCCTTGATCAGCCACTGCCGGATGTTTTCCTTGTCCAGCATCTTCTGGTCTTCGCCGCGCTGAAAGCGCCCTTCGTATTCGGACGCGATCCAGTAGCGGCTGGAGTCGGGAGTGTGAATCTCGTCGATCAGCACAATCTCCTCGCCAGACTTTCCGAACTCGTATTTGGTATCGACGAGGATCAGTCCCCGGCTGAGCGCCCATTTCTGGCCCTCGGCAAACAATGCCAGGGTGGCCTCAGAAGCTCTGCGCCAGTCGCGCTCCTTGATCAGTCCTTTGGCGAGGATCTCCCTCTCGGAAATCGGCTCGTCGTGCTCTCCTTGCGCCGCCTTGGTCGAAGGAGTGATGATGGGTTTGCCAAATTTTTGATCCTTCTTGAGGTTTTTCTCGAACTCAACGCCATAGGCGGTGTGCGCTCCCTTCTGGTAGTCGCGCCACAGGCTGCCGGTCAGATAGCCGCGCACCACGAACTCGATCGGAAATGGCTCGCACCGCTCGGCCACGGTGACGTTCGGATCGGGAACGTCAATCACGTGGTTTCGGACCACGTGTCGAGTCTTCTCGAACCAGAATGCGGCGAGTCGATTGAGGACCTCGCCTTTGAAGGGAATCGTGGTGAGGACCCGATCGAAGGCCGAGAGCCGATCGGTGGTGATCAGCACCAGTCGATCGCCGCGGCGATAAACGTCTCTGACCTTGCCCTGATACTTCTCACCGAGCTGTGGAAAGTGGGTCTCGCGCAGGGTGTTGGGGAGTTGCTGCTGGACGATGGAAATCGCCATCCGGCCTCCGGAAGTGGAAAGCCGCGCACTTTACCCAATCTTTGACTAACGGGAAGCGCTTGCCGCGAACGCGAGGTAGAGCAGCGCGCGGTTGACCCGGGCGACGGCCAGCTCGGATGATTCTTCGGTGGGCTCGACGTAGATGATGGCGCTCGAAATGCCGGTCACCAGGCCAACGTCAATTTTGCCACTTGCGTTCATTCCAAGGTGGGTCAGGTACGAACAAAGCACCTGCCTGGCCGCCTCTTCTTCGGTTCGGTTTCCGAGGCTGCGCTGGCGAACTTCCGATGTTTCAGCCCGCGCTCCGCTGAAGCTGAGCTGCAGGTTCTGACAGGTATCCAAGGGCGCGAACAGATCCACGCTGGGCTCTGGCACGCCGGCGCTGAACGAATTCCCCTGAATCAGCACAAACTTTTCCGGGACCACCCGTGCGCTCGCGTCGGCCTGCGCCGAAAGGAGAAGCTCGTCATACATCTTCTTGAGGATCTCCCGCGGCTCGTTCGCCAAAAGCTCAGGGGGACTGGTCAGCGCGCTTCGGAAACTGGCTGAACGTGCTGCGCTGGGGGTTTCCCCACACGCGGCAAGCAGCACCGCCCCTACAAACGCAGGAATAGCCCGGCACCCCTTCATCGGAAGATCGAATATACCGATCCTCACCAAAAACAGCCAGATAAAGTCGGTGAATGGGCGACATGTCGGAGCGGCTCACAGTCGTGCTGCATCAGATCCGTTCTCCTGACAATCTCGGAGCGGTAGCTCGCTTAATGGTGAATTTTGGACTGGAGAAGCTGGCGCTATCCGATCCGGCTACTTACGCGTTCGCAGCCGCCAAGAAATTGGCGGTCGGAGCGGAGTCGCTGTTGGACCACCTTCGCCTCTACCGTTCGCTACCCGACGCAGTGGGCGATGCAATTTATGCAGTAGGCACCACTTCGCGCCGCCTGCGGAAGAGAGAGGTGCTCGACCCAGAAGAGGGCGTTCACCGGCTGGCAACTAATGCAGAACGGGGAGAAGTCGCGCTCGTGTTTGGTGGAGAAAAGCGCGGTCTGTCCGATGAGGAGCTTGCGTCGTGCCAGGAGGTAATCAGAATTCCGACCTGCGTCGGGCAACAATCGATGAACGTGGCGCAAGCCGCGGCGGTGCTCTTGTACCTATGCCATCGCCAGCGCCGCACCGCGGCACCCGGCGCGAAGCTTGAAAACCGCGCCAGGATTTCGCTGGTCAGGCAGCTCGAGGATGTGATGGAGCCGGTGCTGCTGCACGCTGGATTTCTCAACCTCCAGTCGCCCAAACGCGCTTTGCGGGTTCTGCTTCAGCCGCTGCTTCGGGGAGAATTCACGCAGCGCGAAGCCGAGATGTGGCTTGCCGCTTTTCGTCAGTTGGATCGAGCGCTCGGTCTGCGCAGAGACTGAGAAACGCTCCGATGCGGTCAGGTGCTAGGCGCAGGCTCGGCGGGTGCGGGCGCGGGTGCAGCTGCGGGCGCGGCAGCCGCTGCAAGTGCGGGTGCGGCAGCGGCCTCGGCTTTAGGAGCTCCCGGGGCAGGCGCTGCTTTGTAGGTTTCGTCGAAGTGCTTCTCGCACAAGCCATGTCGCACCGCTTTGGTCCGACATTCCGGCTTCGAGCACACGCGATATCTGGTGTGAGGCAGCTCGCCCTGACGCCATTTCTTGAAGTGGAAATAGCAATACCCCTTCGCGCGGTAGGGTCGCTTGCACTCGGCAATGGTGCAGGCTTTTTTGCCTCCCCCCTTCGCTTTGCGGGGCCACTTCCGGGTCTTTTGCGTGCTGGGTGATTCAGCCAATCCTCTACTCCTTCGTTCAACGGCGGAGGCGGCTTCATAGCGCTCCGACCTACCGGCTCGCAAGGGGGAGTTAGCCCGCGTCTCCTTGGATGCTGTGCGCAGGGTGGACACCCACCCCCATCAGGGCGCGGGTTGGCTCGTCGAGCGGGTGAACCGAATTGCGAACCAGATCGACGGCAAAGCGATAGAGCTCGCCGTCCGTGCGGCAGGTCACCTCGAGGGTACCGGCGCACGACGAGGTGATCGTCGACTTGCAGTCTGGAGAGCGACTTGCCGACCGCGCTACCAAGGCGTCGCCGACGGTGCCTCCTTGCGCGGTCTTGGCGGCTCCGACCAGAGCCACCGCCTTTCGTTCATCGCCTTGATTGAACTGCTGCTGGATCCACACCAGGGTGAAGGCGAGGATCAAAATCATCAGGGCGCCGATAAAGTACTTTCGACGCTTCTCGAGGGAGGTTTCCAAGCCCTCGGCAAGAAATTATTTTTCCCGCCGATTGGCAATCAGCTTGTTGAGCGCTTCTCGCTCGTTCTGGGTGTGGCGCTCCTTGGGTTTGCGTTCGGCGTCCCCGGTGATCTGGTCCTGGGCGCTGTCCAACGCTCCCTGCAGTCCTTCCTTCAAATCGGTGACTTTGTTGTTGATTCGAGTGCCGACGGCGTTGTTCTTCCACGCTGCTTGCACGTACTGCCAAGGCGTACGGCCACCGATATGATAAGTGGCTAGAAACGTGCCGAACCAGATGCTCAAGCTGGTCCACACGAGAAACTTGATGAGTCGCCACATGCGATTGTTCCTCCTACACCATCGTACAAACCTCACGCTGGATGGCCAGTTTTTGCCGCCGAAGGACTGAAATCGATGTCGCAGACGGCTGACGAAATCTCGGTCCGAAGGAAGCCGGCAGGCATTCCCGGTGGTGTCTTCGTGGCGTTAATTTTGGTTGCGTTCCTTTATGGGGGACTTCGCGTTGCACGCCGGCCGCACCTGGTGGGCAAAGGGGCTCTGGCGCCATCCTTCACCCTGGAGCGGTACGGCGGCGGTCGGATATCGTTGGATGAGCTTCGGGGGAAAGTCGTGCTGCTCAACTTTTGGGCGACTTGGTGTC
>Ga0209588_1000007_pt1 | contig 183924 bp, 155 predicted proteins | sample Rivendell_Oct201_10_FD_188351 | JGI IMG/M metagenome (GOLD analysis project Ga0209588, IMG submission 188351) | Vadose zone soil microbial communities from the Eel River Critical Zone Observatory, Northern California, USA -... | ecosystem: Host-associated > Plants > Roots > Rhizosphere > Soil ...
CCACCCGGCCATTCGCCAGCACCAAGTCAAACTCCGCCCGCTCACCAGCCCGAGCGGAGAGCACGCACGCGGCACAGGCAATCGCGCAGCTCAGTCGGAAAATTGGCATCGGGTCCCTCCGTCGCGCCGGGCGCGGTCGGCGTGTTCGGCCGCAATGCACCCTATCAACGCGCAGGCGCGCAGCCTACCAATGTGAGCGCGCAGGGTTAATGATGGGGAAAGAGCCTCCGAGTCGTCTCGGGGTCTGCGGTTTGGGAGCAGCCCGACCACACGACTGGGGCTGCGCTTGGACTAAAGTGGAAGGATGGCTGAGGTCGCGTTAGCCACGTGCCCGCGCTGTGGAGCACCTCGAGCCGCGAGCATCGATTGTCCTAAGTGCGGCGTTATCTACGCCAAGGCTCACCCGCCACACGCGCCGGTTGCGGCCCCGCAAGTGCTCGAGCCGGAAGCTTCCACCGGAGTATGGGAGGGCGATCTCGAAGATGCCCGACTCGAGCACCGGCTCAGGCTTTTTGCCGTGCCCGCGGCCCTTATTTTCGCGCATCTTGTAGTCGCCACGAGATTTGGGCATGCCGTTACCCGCATCTTTCTGAGCATGTTTGTCCACGAGCTCGGGCATGCCGTTGCAGCCTGGCTCTGCGGGTACACGGCCTTTCCCGCTCTCTGGGTGACGCTGATGTCCTCCGGGCGCGTCCCCTCCCTTGCCATTGTTCTGTCGCTCGCACTCGGACTTGGCGCGTTTTGGCTTTGGAAAGTTGAACGCCAATGGAGCGCTGCTGCCTTAGGAACGGTGCTCGTACTGCAATTGGCGTTGACGCTCGGCGTGTCTGCGCGCAGCGCCGAGGCGCTGATCGCCTTTGCGGGGGATGGCGGCTGCTTTGTCCTTGGCGCGGCGCTCATGTGCACCTTCTACGCAAATAACGAAAGCTCGCTCGTTCGGGGCTGGTTGCGTTGGGGCTTTTTGGTGATCGGAGCCTTCGCATTTTCCGACGCCCTCGCAACCTGGTGGGCAGCGCGCTCTGACGCCGACGCCATTCCCTTCGGTGAAATCGAAGGCGTCGGACTCTCGGATCCAAGCAAGCTCACCGAGACCTACGGTTGGACCATCCACCAACTGATCAACCGGTACCTTTTCGTCGCAGCGGTAAGCTTCGCGGCGCTGGCAGTGGTCTACGCCGCGGGGCTACGCGGACAACCGAGAGGCCAATTGCCCGAATGAGAGGGTGCCTGGAGAATTCATCCAGACGCGAGCCCGGCACCCCTTTGTGAAATGGAGCCGGACTGGAGCGACCTAGAGAATCCCGTGCTCTCGAAGCAGTTCCAGCTCTCTGGTTACAAGGGCCATCCCGCCTTGGCTGTACATGATCAGCAGGCGCTCGGCGCTCATATAACTGAGCGCCGGGTTTCGATACCTGCGGTTGTATCGGCTGACGTCTAGCGGATCGTAGCCGTAACGTCCCGCCAGCTCTCTGAGCAGAATCTGGGTAATGCTGACCGCTGGGCCGGTGAGCGTAAAGTCCGAGTCAGAGATGTTATGAAGGACATACTCGGCGAGAACGTTGAGCTGACCTGCCGCGATGAGATCGATCTCGCCCAGGTGCCGCAGTGGCGGAAGCCGCAGGAGTCCCTGCGCGTCGCGCACCAGGTAGCCCCGGTCCACTGGATCAATTCGAGCAAGAATCGCTCCGGCTCGAAGCCAGTTCACCACCTTGAATTGATTGCCGGATGTCGGAGTGGAGTGCGCCGAGGCCTGCGCAATCACGAAATCGGGCGACAGACCTCGTATCATCGCCTCCGCAACCCCGATGATGTGATGTCCTCCGGTCCTCGAGTCGCCAGGACGCCCGTAATCATCGTTGTCGCCGGCGCCTCCGAAGGGCAGCTCGATGAACTCGCTTCCGTCGGCGTTCCATTGGAAGACGAAGGTTTTCGCCCAGTCGTGCCAGAGGGGAGCAGCGATCGTGACATCGCGGCTGATCTCGATGTCGTGTCCCTCTCCCCCTCCGACGATTGGTAAGCCGTCGCGGCAACTCGAGCCGTAAACCCGCCGATAACCGGCCGCCAACTGAATGCCGCTGAGATCGTTGAATGTCTCATGCACCACCAGGCCACCGGGGAACGAGTGATGGCCGCCGTAGCTGCTGCCAGGCGCCGAGAAGAAAGGCTGAGGCAACCGAGGGCAGTCCGTGCCATCCTCGAGGAGCGGAGGAATATGCCCGCCCGAAGTCCGCCAGGAATCAAATCTCCATCCGATTCGCGCACCAGGTGCTCGTCCAGCAGCTGTCGAACCAGCCGGTCTTTCTCTTCGGTGGTGATTCCCGCGCGGTGCCTGACGCAAGTTTGGCGGTTTGTGATCGCATCTACCGTATCATGTCGCAGAGCGGGATCTCGAATCTGCTCGGCCTGACGATTGATGAACCTTTCGGCCGAGCGGACTAATGGGGAATCTCCCGCGAGCTGGGCTGCTTCCTCGTTCCCCGCACCCACTTCAGTTTGATCATCCGCATTGGCCGGCGCCGCCAAGCCAAACAACCCCATCAGTAGAGTGACGCCCAATCGACAGGCCTTAGGCATTGATCCCCCCGCGAGTGAAATGTTTGAATTTCCGTGGGCCAGGCTAGCCAGCGGCGACGGACGTGACGGTCAAATTTAGGTTATTGTTTCTTCACGCCTGTGTGGCGGAGAGGCCGTGCCGGTCCAGAGCTCCGCGGGTGCTTCAGCCTATTCGTGGGAGGCCAGCTCGGATCCGGAATCGCGCGCGAAGACTTCATCCACCGGCGTGACGCGCAGGTTCTCCGGTTTGATGTTGAGCTTCATTGCGCTGATGATTTTGTCCTCTTCGAGCACCTCGCTCGGCTTTGGAGCGTCATAGCTCAGCGGAGAAGCCGCGTCGCTCAGCAACTTGTCCTTCAAGCCCGTAGCATCCTTCGTCACGATCACCACCGACAGATTTTTAGCCGACAGGTGCCTGCGAATGGCGCGATTCACGTCGTCCACGGTTAGCTTGGAGAGTTTGTCCCGCATGTACTGGGTGAATTCGCCGATGCCGTAGAACTTCGAATCGAGGGCGTACCCGTTCTGCTCGTCCTCGGTTGCGGTCATCAGATACACGTTTTTCATCAGGTAATCGCGCGTGGTGACGAACTGCTCTGGTGTGAGGCCGCGGTCGATCAGCTTCTGCAGCTCATAGAGAGCGATTCGCAGAGCAGCATGCGCATTGGTCGGGACGACCGGGCGGATCCAGATTTCGAAGATCTGTTTTCGTCGCGCCACATTCGGCCGCGGAAAAGTCGCGAATCCGCTCCGCGGGAATGCTTCGATGTAGGCGTAGTCGCCGTAATTCAGCCCGCGCACCTCGCGAATCCGTTGATACAGGTGCGCAGAGGACGAGCGGTGCTCGCCAAGCCACGCGCGCGCCAGCCACAGCGCGGGGAAATCGGGGTGACTTCGGGTGACGTCGAGCGGGTGCCCGAAGGAGATACCGGTCGCGCGGGTTTCCTTCTGAATAAGTTCCACCTCCAGGCCCCGGGGATTGTGCTCTGTGATCGCAGCGACGGGCTTCGGCGCTGGTTCGGGTAGCGTGGCGAGCGCTTGTCGGAGCCGCTGAAGCAGCTCCTCGGGAGCATCGCCGATGATGCCAATCGTGAGGTTTCGGCGCGTGTACTGAGTTCGCCAGAAATCCTTGATGTCATTCAAGCCGATTTGCTGGATGCCCGCGACCGTCCCGAGCACGGGGTGCGCGTGGGGGGTGCCGCGGAAGAGATTTTGCTGGAGCCTCTCCTTGCCCAGTTCCTCGTCGTCGTTATTGCGCAGGTCCTGCTTGAGCGCGTTGAGCTGGCTCTCCTTCACCCGGCGGAAATCATCTTCTCGAAAGCCGGGGCTCAACAACATCGGCAGGGCGACCTCGAAGAAGCTTTTCCAATTGTCTCGGTGGATCGAGGCAGTGAAGGTCGTCATCTCCTTATCCACGTCCGTTCTGAACACGCCGGCGATTGGGAAAAAGGCGCGCTTGATCTCGTCGATCGGCCTCTCCGAGGAGCCTGCGTTGGTGATCATCGAGCCGGTGAGGCGGGCGAGACCCTCTTTCCCCTTTGGGTCCGACGCCGAGCCGGTGAGGAAGTTCAGCTTGATGTTCAACTGCGGAAGCGAATTTTTCTGGGCGATAATCGGAATGTCCTGACCGGCGCCGGTCTTGGGCGCAAAGGAAGCCAGACCTGGCAAACGACGGACGCCCTCGGGCTTCGGCTCCTTCGACAGCGTGACGACCACCATTCGCTCATCGGTCAGATAGGTTCTGGCCGCGTTCAGAAGGTCCTCGGGAGTTAGTGCCTCGTAGATCCGGTAGTAGTTGTTCAAGCTGTCGAACGAGCGACGAAGGCGTACGAAGCGGGCGAGCGTGCTGACAATGGTCTCGGTGTTGTCGAGGGAACGGGCAAAGTCGTAACGACCGTTCGACTTGGCATCCTGGAGGCGCTGCACCTGGACGGCGTTGGCCTTCGCTTCGGCGAGGGTCGCTAAAATCGCGTCCCGCACGTAGGCTACGTCCTCGAGCTTCTTCACCCGGGCAAAGATCGTCGCGAGCGAGGGGTCAGCGTTGATCGAGACGAATGGAGACAGGGTATCAACCTTCTGCTCTTGCTGCACCAATCGCCGGTACAGATCCGAGGTGGGACCGACATACAGGTCATACAGGGTATCGACGGCGGCGAGATCCTTCTTGGTTTCGGAAAATGCCGCGCCGTGGAATGAGATGGTGAGAATTGGCAGGGTGTCCGCCTTCCAATCCACGTGCGCGTACTTCGGTCCGTGGAAGCTGGTTTCCTGCGGAATGGTCGCGCTGTAATTGCCGCGCGCCCACGATCCCCAATACTTCTCGACCAACCGAATCACCTCGGGCGGGTTGATGTCTCCAGCGACGATGACCGTGGTGTATTCCGGGCGATACCACCGATCGAAGAAAACCTTCGAGTAGTCGAATTGATTGGGCATGTCCTCGATGTCTTTAATGAAGCCCATCGTGGTGTGTTTGTACGTGTGGGTGTTGTAGGCGGTGTCGCGGATCGTCTCGAACAGCTTCTGAAACGGGCTGGCGCTGTTTTTGTTGTACTCGCCTAACACCGCGCGGGCCTCGGTCTTGAAAGCTTCGACCGAGTAGGCCAGATGCCGAAAGCGGTCCGCTTCGATCTTCAGGATCGTCTCGAGGTCCTGCTTCGCGAAGGTCGTGTGATAGTTAGTGAAATCGTCGGTGGTATACGCGTTCTGCCGCGCGCCGGCCTGGGTGATGATCTCGGTGTATTTTTCCGGCGGATAAGCAGAACTCCCGCGAAACATCATGTGCTCGAAGAAGTGGGCAAACCCGGTCTTGCCCGGTTCGAACTCGTTGCGCGATCCGGTCTGGACTGGAATCTGCACCGAGACGACGTTCGGAAACCCGGTTCGCACCGCGATCACCTTCAAGCCGTTGGCCAGCGTCTTCTCCACCGGCTTGAGCGGAAGAATGTCGCGGGTGGATGAGGAGCGCGCGGCGAGCGCAGCCGAGCAAACGAGGAGTGAGCAACCGAGAGTTGTGGCCACTTGGAGTGTTCGCATGGCTGCACGGTTTGCCGCAATTGCCCCTCATCTGCAAGTCGGAGCTACCCCGCTTTCAGCCCATACTGCTTTGCTTTTCGACCGAGCGTTACCGGATTCATCCCGAGCTCACTGGCTGCCTTGCGCAAGACGCCCTGGTGATGGCTCAGCGCCGCCCGAATCAACTCGCGTTCGAACTCATCCACCCGCCCTTTCAGAGAAGTGCTCCCCGTAAACACCGGATCCGGCAAGGAAAGGCTCTTCAGCACGTGCTTCGGGAGAACGTCAGGAAGGATCAGCTGCCCGGGCGCGGTCAAGAGCATGGCGCGCTCGATCGTGTTGCGCAGCTCGCGAACGTTGCCCGGCCAATCGTACCTTTTGAGCGCCGTCTCTGCCTCCGAGCTCAGCGGAGGCGGGGCGCGATCCATCGACTCACCGAATCCTTTCAGGAAATGGAGGGCGAGCGGCAGAATGTCGTCTCGTCGCTCCTTGAGGGGCGGCAGATCGATCGGAAAGGCGCTCAATCGGTAAAAGAGATCGGCCCGGAAACGGCCGGCATCCACTTCCGCGCGCAGGTCGCGGTTGCTGGCTGCTACCAACCGGACGTCGACCCGCTGCACTTTGTTACCGCCCACCGGCCGCATCTCGCCGCTATCGATGAATCGCAAGAGTTTCGATTGCAAGGCTGGCGTGGTGTTCTCAATTTCGTCGAGAAAGAGAGTGCCCCCATCGGCGATCTGAAAGAGGCCGGGACGATCCCCGACCGAACCGGTGAAGGCGCCTTCCACGTGGCCAAAAAGCTCGCTCTCCAGCAGCGTTTCAGGAAGAACCCCACAGTCGATCGCGACAAACGGTCCCTCCGAGCGAGAGGAGAGCTTGTGCAGCGCCCGGGCAAACAGCTCCTTCCCCGTCCCGGTCGGACCCTGAAGCAGAACGTGCGCTCGGTGAGGGGCGACCATCTGAATCAGGGCGAGCACCGAGCGCATCGGCTCGCTTTCCAGGACCATCTCGCCCAGCGGCAAGTCTTCGATCGAGCGGGGCTTTTGGGCCGGCGACCTGGTCCGAGAGAAAGCCCGCTCCAACTCCTGGCGTAGCCGCCCCAGCTCACTGCGAATCGCGTAGTCTTCGCAGGCCCGCTTGACCATCAGCCGCAGCCAATCTCGATCCACGGGACGAGCAAGGGATTGATAGAGCTTGCCCTCGTTGTGCAGCCTCAACAAACGCTGAGCAGTCGCCTCTGCGCAGTAGACAATCCGCGGAGCAAAACCGAGAAAAGCGACCTCATCCGCTCGCTTGTCGGGGGTTTGGCCGCTCGTCACCTGCTCTACCGCTCTTAGCGCTTTGCTTTCGTCGTCTCCGAAAACCACCACCGCGTAAACATCGCCTCGGCTCAATAGCCGCTGAAGCGCTTGCTCCGAGGAAGCATCGTGAACCTCTGCATCGGGCTCCAGCGCCTCTCGACAGAGGAGGCTTTCTGCCGACGATGCGTAGGCCACAACGACCTGCGGCCGATAATCGACCAGATACCGGCCCAAGATTGCCCGGTCGTTCGGACGGACCTCGGTGAAGGAGATCCCGAAGGCGAAGCGGTGAGGGCTGCTCAACGGCGCGATGTTGCGGCCAAACCACTTCACCCGGCCCCGGATCGAAAGGCGGGTGTCGTTTCCGGGCAGCAAAAACTCCACTTCGATCGAGCTTCCTTCAGTGGGCGGATCGCCCAACGGCTGCGCCACGCCCAGAGCCATCCCGCCCGAGCTCAGATTGAGCGACCAGCATTCGCCATAGTCGGGGCGGGTGAGCACGCGCACGTGCAGCGGAAGCCGGACTTCCCGTCCCGTTTCGCTCGGTCGCAACCACTGTTTCACTTTCGTTCGCTGCACGGTCAAAACCGAATCATAGCCAAGCATCGACGATGACTGTCATTGGAACGGATTCGCGTAATTCGTGTCGACAATTCTGTTTCACCCACATTCGAGGATGCCTGAGGTTTCAGCAGATTAGGGCAGGCATGGCCCCTGCTTTGAACAGGAGCATACTTTTACGCAGTTGTTGTAGGTCGGCGTCGACCCAGACGTTGGAGGTAGTCAAACAAATGAAAACAACCACTCGACATGCGTTGCTTTTATTTGCATCAGCCGGATTCAGCTTTGGATGCGGCGGAACGATCGACCCCGGAACGGGGGCGCAGTTGGCAGCCTCGGTTCAGGCGTCTGCCTGTGTAGCGCCGCCCGCCAACATCGCTGCCTGGTGGCCCGCCGAAGGCAACGGCACCGACCTCAGCGGGAGCAACATCAGTACGATGCTAGGAGTGACCTTTGGTTCGGGCGAGGTTGGCCAGGCCTTCAACATCCCCGGTTCGACCGTCGCTCAGGTTTCGGTGGCAACACCAACTTTCGAAACGCCCAATACCGGCTTTACGGTCGAGGGATGGGTCAACCCGAACGCACTCGGACCTTGCTGGGCCTACCAATGCGGAACGATCGTTCACCGCGAAGCCAGCGTCTCTTCGAGAACCTGGTGGTTCGGTCTGGATGACGCATCCATTCGTTTTGTGCTTTTGCTCCAGCGGCCGAGTGGTGGCAGAGCCGATGTCTCCGCTCCGGCCCTCGTGACCGTTGGATCGTTCCAGCATGTCGCCGCCAGCTACGACGGCAACAGCATCAAGCTCTACTACAATGGGACCCTGGCGACGACCCAGGTGGTCGGGCCCGCCAGCTTCAATACCGGCGACCCGATAAACATTGGGGTTGAGAACCTGGCAGCGGCTGGAAGTCTCTTTCCATTCCATGGCCTGATTGACGAGCTTTCCGTTTATAACCGCGCTCTCTCTGACCAAGAGATCGCCATCGTTTTTGGCGCCGGCACCGCCGGCAAATGCCACACCAGCGTTACCCCCGCCGACTGGGACGACGAAAACGATGATGGGGAGCACGACGATGGCGAACACGGCCAGCACGGGGCCAGGGGCCACCACCATCACCACCAGACGGACCACCGCAGCGGCCACGACGACTAAGGCGTCAAGCCTACTCCAGTTGCCCGAACGGACGGACAGTGCTAGCCCGCCCGAATCATTCTCCCGGTGGAGGCAAAGATGATTCGAGGCATTCACGGACTGTTCTACTCGTCGGATCCCGAGGCGACCCGGGCCTTCTTTAGGGAACGGGTAAGGCTTCCCGGCAGCGATGTGGGCGATGGGTGGTGGATTTTCGACGTGGCGGAAGGCGACATGGGTGTGCATCCGGCCGAGGATCCAAGCTATGCCGGCAAGCACGATGTCTCGTTCTACTGCGATGACATCCACGGAACGGTGGCCGACCTCAAGTCACGCGGCGTGGAATTCACCAAGGACGTCGAGGACCACGGATACGGATTGGTGACGTACTTCACCGCTCCAGGCGGAGTGACGGTCCAGCTCTATCAGCCCCGCTACGTGAAGGCGTCGAGTGGCAACGTGGCGAAGCGGCAAAAGAGTCGCCGCGCCGCAAAGCCGAAGAGCAAAGCGACCCGCCGAACCGCGAAAAGAGCCTTCGCCAAGAAGCGTCGCTAACGCCTTCTATCTTCCAGAGTCAGGGTTAGGGCTGGATCCTCCGTTTGGAGCCGCCGCAGGGCAGTCAACGCGCCTGAAAACTGTACTTGCGAGCATGCACGGCAGGTCTGGGTATTTCGCGCCGCGCCAGTTGCCGAGCTGACAGAGAGTTACTACCTGTCCGCCGGGGAAGGTGCGTTGCCGATAATGAACAGCGGTCCGAAGGGCGACGAGGACGAGGAAGGTGGTCCGTTGAACGAGGAGTCTTCAACCGAGGACCTCTTCGCCGAGATCGACAAGTGTGTCCTCGAGGGGAACGAGTTCGTTAAGCGGTTCAAGGATCTCGCCGCACAACTCGCCCTGCCACCCGATGACAGCAGCTTCCAGGTCCTCGCCGAGGCTGAAGCGCTTCTACTGGAGCATTCGGAAATTGCGCGAAGGTTCGCAAGCAGGATGAGGGAAAGCCCGCTCTGGAAGCCGAAGCAAGCGGAAATACGCGAGGCACTTGCCTCAGCTACCCGGCAAATCCGGCGAGCCAGCCTCCTTCTACAGGTGCAGGTTTTCCGGCTGGATAGAATGATGGATAGGCAACTCCTGGCGCGGCCTGATAAGCCCTAGATCCTCCACTCCTTAATTCTGCGGTGCGGCCTTCGGCAGGGCTTCGTCCAGTTGCTTCAACCAGCGCTGGATCGCCAAGCCGTTGGTGGGCCCCATTCGGAGTAGATGCTTCTGTGCGGCACCGAGGGCCTCGAGCTTCGGGTCCGCGTAGGCGTAGACCAGCACTGCCTCATTGAGCTCGGGACTTTCGTTCGCGATCGGCGTGCTAACGAGCTTGTCAACCGCCTGGTGAAAAACTGCATCGAAGGATCGACTGGGACGACCGATCTCCGCAAATGCCGCATCGATGTAGGGCTTGAGAGTCCCATACGCCTTGCCCGCGGCAATCGGGTCGATTGAGGTCAATATTCGGGTGACCCCGTTGTAGCGGGCGTAGCTCTTCGGCGACGGGTACAGCCGGTGATTTTCCTTTCGCACCTCGAACTTTCCTGCGGGAGCGAGAAAGCCCACCACCGCTCGCGGGCTGTTCCCCTCGGAAATGAGGTTCACCGCCGCCACCAGGCGCCTGAGGATGTCAGCTTCGGACAACCACTTCGCCAATTCAGCAGCGCTCGAAAGCTGAGTCCCGAGCTGCCTCAGCAGACTGTCTCCCTCGGCGATCGAGACCGGCCGTGTTGAGGGCACGGCGGCCGGGGGTGCTGCGGGAGCTTGCTCTGTAATCGGCGCGCTGGGCCGATGCTGACCCTGCTTCCAAAACCAAAAGGCGGCGATCGCCGCACCCAAGAGCAGCACCGCCACGCTAATTGCAATAACGAGCTTTCTGTCCGCGCCTTCCCGCATCGACGGTTGAAGATCCCGCATGTCGCGCATCGCTCGCTCCTTGTCCCAGTCGGCTGAACTGGGGAGATACCAAATCCATTCCTCCCTGTACCTAATGGAAATCGGACTGTGGGGCCTGAGACCTATTCAACCAGCCTTAATGCTCCCTCGAAGCCGACCACCCAGATGTCGCTCCCGCCGCCGTGGATTGCGTTGATCGGTGATTGAAACGGCAACTCCCTGATCGGCAGCCACGCGTTCCCATTCCAATGAAAGAGGTAGTCACCCCCGCTGAAGTAGTCGTTGGGCGACCGACCCCACATCTCGAATCCGCGTCGGGTATCCAGATCGAAGCGAGTCCAGCTTTTCCCGTCCCAGTGCCACGGGTGTACGTCTCCTTCGCGCTCGTGGTCGCTAATCGTCCAGACATCCGTGGCAGAGGTCCCCCAAAGGCCCGTAAACAGCGCGTCCTGGAGCGGCAGGGACGCTCTCGACCAGGCCTTGCCATCCCAGTGGGCGACAATCCCAACCCCGGCCATCCAAAAATCGTCCGGACCGCTTCCCCAGACGCGGCGCGGACACGATTGGAGCAGGTCATCATCGAGGACTACCTGCGACCATTTTGTGCCATTCCAATGAAATACCGCTGCGAGATCTCGACCCGGCTGCGGCGATTCGCACCCCACCGCCCATACGTCGGACGGGCCACTTCCGCCCACGCCGTACAGAGGCCAGTCTCCCTCGATTGGATACCAACTCTGTCCATCCCAATGAGCGAGCCGTTGGTACCCCGTCGCCCAGATGTCCGTTGCCGAGGCGCCCCATAGCGACGCGTAGAGGCGCTTGCTTGGAAATACCAGCTGCAGCGAGCTACCGTCCCAGTGGAGCAACCCTTCTCGCTGCGAAACCCACGCGTCGTCCTGCCCGCTTTCCCAAACCGCAAAGCTCTCTTGTTGTGAAACCCAGGCCACGCTCTGTGGAGAGCGAGTTATGCGTCGGGAACCGTCGACCGAGCCTTTGCAAGCGCAGAAGAGCCACAAGAAAACCAGGATGTGCGGGCTCGGGCGCATCGACGCGAAGTTGTGCATCTCCCAGAGACCGAGCAACGAACTTGTCTCAACGATGTCGGCGGGAGTCGCAGCCGAACCGCACACGCCTGCGAATGACGGCATTTGGTGCTCGATGTGCGCGGTTCGTGCCGGGGAAGATCTAACGCCCCGTTCTAGGGCTCTTCACACTACGGCACTTCTATGATTTCTCGCGCTGTGAAAAAGCTCAGCCGTAACGTCTAAATAGCCGTTGCCTGAACTGGGAGCCGCACGCAATCGATGAGCTATTCACGTTGCGCAAGATTCAGGCTAATTGAGCAAAAGCTAGGCAGTGGAACCACCATGCGGCCGGGGCGTTCTCAGCAATCTTACTTCAGTGGCGCGTCTCTATTCACGGTCTTAGCGGCGCCGGCCGACTCTCAAGCCCAATACCACACAACGGCACTCCTCTTGCTTAGGCACCGAGCACAGACCACTGAGCAAGCGGTAGGCGAGGAGGCTCATACATGACCCTCGCGAAAGCTGTCGGACGGGCAGGTTCGCGGGAAGTGCGCCTCAGAAATTTGAGCGCAAGGAAGCTGGTGACCGCGTACGCGGACGCCGGGACGCGCTACGGGCGCGCCCTTAAGTCTTACAATTTCAAAGAAGCCAACCGCCAAGCCGATCGCATCTCTGAGCTATATCTGGCGCTTCGCGAGCGCGGTGCCGAAGATCAGCGCGCCCTGCTGCCTCTGCTAAATCACATTGAGTTTGGAGTTCGGCTGTGGGCCGCGGCCCATGCGCTCGAATTCGCGCCGGAGTTGGCGGAGCCCGTACTCGATAAGCTGATGAGCTCCCAGGGCTTGCCGAGCCAGATTGCCGCGGCGACGCTGCGCGAATGGCATTCTGGCGACCTACACTTCGCTTGAATTTGAGCTGACGCGGGATTGCTTTTCTCCGTCCCCGTGCCTAAGCAAATTCCATACCGACTGTTGGCCGGGGTGGCTCAGACATGTCCATGCCAAGTTCTCGCAAAAAGTTGCTCATCGTCCTCGCTGTGGTTGCGATCCTGGTGGTCGTCGCCGGAGCGGTAGGGCTCTCGTTCCTCGATTCATTTCTGCTCAAACAGGTCCGCGCTCAAGCAGACGCGTATAGCCAGAAGCTCGGCCGACGGATCGTCGTCGGCGATGTCTCGACCAAAGTTCTCTCCGGACTCGCGGTTCGCGTGTCCGGAGTCGAAATCGGACCGGGACGTGGAGAAACCGATCCGCTGCTTATCCTCCCCAGGCTCGAAGTGCGTGCCGCGCTCCTTAAGTTGGTGGCTTCAGGCGGAAAGCACGTAGAGATTCAGTCGGTTCGAATCGACGGATTGACGATCAACCTGGTTCGCTTTCCCGATGGGACGACGAACCTCGAAAGGGTGCAGACGAAGGTCTCCCAAACGTCCGGATCCCAAGCTGAACAGGGGCAGCAGCCATCCGATCTGTCAGCCTTGCAAGTGGGTCACTTCAGCCTCAATGAAGGAAGCATCCACTTAATCACTCAAGAGAAGGGCACAGGGCGTTCCCCGGAGCTGAATATTCAGCACCTCCACATCGATTTGCACGATCTACGCGCGGGCAAACCATTGGACGTCCTGGTCCAAGCCGCGGTCCTGGGGAATCAGCAGAACTTCGAGTTGCACCTCGTCTCCGCGCCGCTGCCCAGCACGTTGATTCCCACCCCCAAGGAGATCAAGCTCAAGATCCAGCCCACCGACCTGCGACCGATTGCGCCATACATTCCGAAATCAGTTGGGTTGCTGGAGGGGCGCTTCGCCGCGGATCTCACCGCTGATCTGGGTGCCGCGGTCCCAGGCGGAAAGGGAGAAACCAAGATTCACGGCACGCTGAATGCGTTAGGTCTTCTATTCGCTGGGGCCGAGGGTTCCAAGCCATTCGACGTCGTTCTCGATGCCGCACTGCAGGCCGATGCTCACAAGGGCGATGTGCAGATCGACCGCTTGAAGCTAGGCCTCGGGCCGGCAGAAATCACCGGGAAGGGTCGGGCGCTCGGGCTCACGACCGACAAACCGCGGGTCGAGGGGCTCGAGGTGACCACCCACAATTTCGATCCGGCGCAGATTGCGGCGGTGTTTCCCCCGCTGCGGAAACAACTCAAGGGCCAGGTCGCAGGCCCGATCGGGCTGGTGCTTCGGGGATCCGGTAGCCAGGCGTCGCAAACCATCGAGCTAAAGGTCGACCTCACGCCGGTTCGACTGGCGATCCCGGAGATGCTTGCCAAGGCCGCAGGTGCGCCGATGACTGCGACCGCCCATCTGGGTGGTGCGCCCGCGGGAGCGGCGCGGTTCGACTTCGAGGCGGATCTCAGCGGAGTGGACTTGCGGCCTGGGCGCTCGTTGAACAAGGCTCCGGGCCAGCCATTGGATCTCGCTCTGTCGGGCACGAAGAGTGGAGATCTGGCGGGTCCGCTCAAGGTGAATCTGGAGAAGATCACCGCGCATCTGCAGGATGCTGTGTTCACCGGCAATGCTTCGGCCGAGCTCAACCATTCGGGCAAAAGCAAGAGAACGGACTTCGAGGCATCCATTCATAGTCCGCACCTAGACCTGGACAAGCTGTTGTTGCCTTCCCAGAGCAAGCAGAAGTCCACGCCACTGGATCCGGCCACCTTCGCCGGGCTGCATGGCCATGTGGTCGCGAAGATCGACGACTTGCGGAAATCAAACGTCGACTTCAAGAACCTGGTCGCGGATGCCAAACTCGTCGAAGACGAAGTCACCCTTCAGGTGCTTTCCTTCGACGCATTCGGTGGGAAGGTTTCCGCCAACGGAACGACCATCCGGCTTGCGGGGCCGAAGACACCGTTCCGGCTCACCGCCCGAGCACAGAACATTGAAGTGGCCCAAGCGCTGACTCTAGCGACCGACCGCAAGGTGCTCTCTGGAGCGTTTGGCGGCGACTTCAACTTCTCCGGCACTGGGACCGACAAGGAGGATTTGATTCATTCGCTTTCCGGATCGCTGCAGGGCCACCTGCTCGACGGGAAACTCCTGTCCAAGGATTTGATCGGCTCCGTTTCCGGTCCCCTCGCCAAGGCATTGCCGCGCGGACTGGCGAGCGGCAAGTCTGATGACGGCACCACCAGCCTTGGCAAGGACCTGGCACTGTCAGTCTCGGTCGACAAGGGCTACGCCAAGCTCAACGCACCGATCAAAATAAATCTCCCGGAGGGGCAAATCAGCCTCGGAGGCGGCTTTCGGCTCGATGGCACACTCGATCTGGCGGGAGTGGTTACGCTCGCCCCCGCGACGGTTTCCGCACTGACGAACGGAAAAGTAAGTCCTCGCGAACCGATTCCGGTGAACCTAAAAATCGGTGGTGCAGCCTGGAAGCCAGTGATCACGGATATGGACCTCAGTGGTGCGGTGGCGAGCATCGCCAAGCAGGCCGCCACGAGCGCACTCGGTCGCTTCTTCGGATCCTCCACCGGCGGAAGCGGGCAGCCGCAGGACAAGGCTCAGCAACCCTCGCCAGACCCAGCGAAAAATATTGAGGAAGAGGCCAAGAAGCGCTTGAAAGGGCTCTTCGGTCACTAGCTGTCAGCCCAACATCCGGGTGAGCACCTTGCGAACGCTGGTCGCGTCGGCGGCGCCTTGGGTTTCCCGCATCACCGCTCCGATCAGCACACCGAACAGTTTCTTCTCGCCCGCGCGGTAGCGCTGGACCTCGCTCTTCTGAGCGGCCAAGACCTTCTTCACCGCGGCCTCGATCGCCTTGTCGCTCGTGAGCCGCTCAAGACCGAGCTCGTCGGCCCGCTTTTCCGGATCTCCTCCGGATTCGACCAAATTGGTTAGCAGTGCCTTGCCCGCGCCGGTCGTTAACCGGCCCGAATCGACCAGAGCGACGAATCGGCCAAAGTCTGAGCCGGAAAGGGGCAGCTTCTGGAAGTCGCCTTCTGGCACCAACCCAAGCAGATCATTCACAAGCCACTTGGCCACCGACTTCGCCTCCGGGTGTGCGGCAACCGCGGCGTCGAAATAACTCGCCAGATCGAGATCGCCGGTCAGCAGATCCGCATCCTCGGGAGAAAGGCCAAGCTGCTGCTGGTAACGCTGAAACCGCTCCTCCAGACCGGGCGTGCCCGCCCGAAGAGTCCGTCGGGCCTCCAACCGACTCTTCTTCGGCGCCGCCGGCTTGTTGGGCTGCGGCTTCTGCTCGCCCCGCCGCTGCTTGGGCTTTTCCGCCGGCTTGGTCCAGGTATCCTTCAGGTCGATAATCCGATTGAAGACCGGCGCGCCGGGGCGGGAGTCGAGCGGATCGACGAAGAAATACCCCTGTCTTAAGAACTGAAAACGGCTTTCGCTTGGTGCCTCGATCAGCGCCGGCTCCACCCGAGCTGAATCAAGGACGATGAGCGAATTTGGATTGAGATGTTGGACAAAATCCTCGTCGGCATCGGGTTGCTCCACCTTGAAGAGCCGATCGTAGATCCGGACCACGGCCGGAACAGAGCGGGTGGCGTGCACCCAGTGCAGCGTTCCTGACACCTTCCTCCCATCCTTCGGATTGCCGCCGATCGATTCCGGATCGTACCTGCAGCGCAGCTCCTGGATTTGGCCCGAGGAGTCGCGGATCACCTCGTCGCAGCGGATCACGAACGCCCCCATCAGACGAACTTCCCGACCCGGCGCCAGCCGTTTCCAGTCCTTGGGCGGATTCTCGTCGAAGTCCTCTCGCTCGATCAGCACCTCGGCTCCAAACGGGACCTTGCGCGATCCACCGCGCTTCGGTTCACCCGGCCACCACGCAATCTCGAGATCTTCGACGCGCCCTTTGGGCCAATTGGTGATCACCAACTTGAGAGGATTGAGGACGGCCAGGGCGCGCGGGGAACGCTTCTCCAGGTCATTCCGGAGGGCGAACTCGAGCTTTCCAATGTCGACGACGCTGTTGTTCTTGGCCACGCCGATCATGTCGGCGAAATCGCGCAAGGCTTCCGGTGTCACACCTCGGCGGCGCAGGCCGGCAATCGTCGGCATCCGCGGATCATCCCACCCCGCGACATGATTTTCCGAAACCAGCTGCAGCAGCTTGCGCTTTGACATCACCGTGTAACCCAGCTCCAACCGCGCAAACTCATATTGGTGCGGTCGCGGATCCCAAGGTCCCAGGTTGTCCAGCACCCAGTCGTACAGCTCGCAGTTGGACTCGAATTCGAGCGTGCAGATCGAGTGGGTCACCCCCTCGAAAGCGTCCTCTAGCGGATGGGCAAAGTCATACATTGGGTAGATGCACCAGGCATTGCCCCTTCGATAATGTTGCACGTGTCGAATCCGGTAGAGAAGCGGGTCTCGCATCAGGAGATTCGGATGTGACATGTCGATCCGAGCCCGAAGCACGCAGGTGCCATCCGGGAATTCGCCGGCGCGCATTCGTTGAAACAAATCCAGGTTTTCGGAAATGCTGCGGTCCCGAAAAGGACTGGGCGTGCCAGGTCGTTCGAAGCTCCCGCGCTGCTCACGAATCGCATCTACGCTCTGGCTGTCCACAAAGGCCTTCCCTTCGCGGATCAGCCGGACGGCACAGTCGTACATCCGCTCGAAATAGTCCGACGCGAAATACAGGTGGCCACCCCAGTCGCATCCCAGCCAGTGAACGTCGCGTTGAATTGACTCCACGTACTGAAGATCTTCGGTGGTGGGATTGGTGTCGTCGAAACGCAAGTGCATCCGCCCGCCGTATTGTTGGGCGAGCCCATAGTTGAGAAATATCGATTTCGCGTGGCCGATATGTAGAAATCCATTGGGCTCGGGTGGAAATCGGGTCACCACCCGACCCCCGTTTCTTCCGGCGGCAAGGTCGGCCTCGACGATTTCTGTCAAGAAGTTGGTTCGACGCCGCGCCGTGATTGCAACTGTCTTCTTCATCTCCACTTATTTGCTTATCTCATTCGGCGAGTTAATCAACGTAACCGCCGGCCGGTGACTTCTCGGGCGAGATCGGGTCGTTTTCGGCCCGAAATTACAGATCGAAAGCGCGAACGCTTATGAGAAGCGCCGAGCCGCGGTTTCGGGGCCCTACCTGATCAGCCCGGCCGCTTGCACGAGGTTCGGGGATCCGGCACTTGCGCGGGTTTCGCCCGCGACCTTTCTCGATTTGCAAGGGCTCACCTTGCCCACAACGGCGCATGTGCGACGCCGGCATGCCCATATCTGTAACGCGCCGACTGCTCATGTTGCATCTAGAATTGGGCGATGGACGAGCGCTACCGACTGACTCGCCTGTTCTCGCGCGGAGGCATGGCGGAGCTCTATTTAGGGACCGCCGCCGGCGCCGAGGGTTTCGAGAAGCGGGTGGCAATCAAACGAATACTTCCCCACCTCGCGGAGGACCCGGAGGTGGCGCGGATGTTCCTCGCCGAGGCAAAGCTTGCGACCTATTTGAATCACCAGAACGTCATCCAGATATTCGACGTCGGGCGAGGTCCTGATGGGCTGTTCATCGTGATGGAGCTGGTTGACGGGTGGGATCTTGGGGTGATCATCGACCAAGCCGCCAAGCACAACCGGCCAATTCCGCCTTCGCTCGCGGCGTTTATTGCTTCGCAGGCGATGGCTGGACTCTGTTACGCCTACCGGCAAACCCACCAGGCTCAGCGGATCATCGTAGCGCATCGCGATCTATCGCCCTCCAACCTTCTGGTATCGGCGGAAGGCGAGGTGAAGGTCGGGGACTTCGGCATCGCGCGTCTGGAGGCATTCCATAAGACGGAGCCCGGAACTTTCAAAGGCAAGGTGGCCTACTCCGCCCCGGAGGTCCTTCGAGGCGAGCCCGCCACCGCAAGGAGCGATCAGTTCTCGCTCGGAGTGGTCCTCTACGAGATGCTCAGCGGCCGGCATCCGTTCGGGCATTTTGAAAATGCGATGTCGTACGTCGAGCCGATCCTAAACCGCCCCGCCCCTTCGCTGTCCGAAGCGCCCCCTGCGCTCGCCGAGATTGTCGATCGGGCCCTCTCCAAATCACCGACTGACCGATCCACGTCGCCCGAGAGTTTCGCCAAAGAATTGGCGCAGTTTCTCGCCTCCACCGGTACCCCAACCACCACCAACGAGTTGGCGGAGTTCCTTCGCGGCTTGAAGTTGCCGCGCCGGCCCTCCGAGTTCTCTTCCCAGGACACAATGGTCCGTGGCGGATTCACCGGGTCGTTCTCGCTGCAGCAAGTGCCTTCGCTGCTGCCCAAAGTGGCCGCTCCCCCTCGGATTGCCCCATTGAACCCATCCCCCTACGCCGGTCAAACCGAGGACCTTCAGCAGGAGTGGACGCCGACCGGTCCTACGGTCGATGCGGAGGGACGGATCCACCAAGCTCCGGGCGCCCGTGCGGCCGCTGCGCATCTGCCGAGCAATTTGGCGCCAAGCCTATTGGAGCTGGCGACTCCGATTGCGGTTCCAGTCGCTTCGCCTGTCATTTTCGATCCACCGCCACCCAAACGCCGGCGCGCGACCAAATCGGCGGTAATCGCGCTGCTGGCGGTCGCGGCTTGCGTGGCTTTGATGGCGACCTACCGTTTGGCGCGTAAACGATACGCGTCTGCGATGTTTGACCTCGCTCATCTCACGGTGTGGTCGAAATCGCTCGTCCGGACAGGCGAAAAACTGAAAGAGAGCTTACCCGAGCGCTCGTTTCCGGTGTTGCAGATCGAAAGCGATCCGCCGGGCGCGCTGATTCACATCGGGGAGGAGCGAATTGGAAAGACTCCTCTGTATACCGAGAACATCTATCCGCGCAGCGAGATCGAGATTCGGCTGTCGCTCAGCGGCTATTATCCGTGGAAGAGCAAGTTTTCCGGGGGCGAAACCGCCGTCGTGAGAGCAAAGTTGAAGCGGCGCTGAGCTCTTTGGACAGGCTGGGCGTCTGAACTCGGATATACCGCTGCCGTGGGAAAGAGATGGCTCCGGGGACTTCTCCTCGCGCTGTGCGCTTTCGCAGCGTATCTGTTGTTTTGGCCGGTCTCGGTGAATCCGGAGGCCTGGTCGCCATCCCCAGCGCCCGGTCTAACCGGCGTGTACCAGCCCAACGCGTATCTCGCCCATACAGTCTGGTTGGCGAAGGGAATTGCGCTCGGTCCGGAAGCCACGGCGGTGGACGCCGAGGGAACGATTTACACCGGCCTGCGCGACGGCCGGATTCTGCGCTTGAGCCCGGACGGCCAGCAGGTGGAGACGCTCGTCAACACCGGCGGCAGGCCGCTGGGGATGGCCATCGACGCGAAGGGAAATGTGATCACCGCGGACGGGCTGCGCGGGCTCCTGTCGATCTCTCCACAGCGGAAGATCGACGTTCTCGCGCAGCAGCAGGGAGGCGTGCCCTTCGGTTTTGCCGATGATGTCGATATCGCCGCCGACGGAAAGATCTACTTCACGGACGCCTCGTGGCGGTACGGCCTCCACCAATATCGGGAAGATATCCTGGAGCATCGACCGAACGGGCGTCTGCTCGAGTACGACCCCGAGACCAAACGAGTGAGCCTTGCGCTGGGGGGCCTGTATTTCGCCAACGGGGTCGCAGTGAGCGCGGACCAGTCGTTCGTGCTGGTTTGCGAGACGGCCAGCTACCGCGTCCGGCGTTATTGGAGAAGCGGAGCGAAGAAGGGACTCACCGACATCTTCATCGACAATCTTCCCGGCTTCCCGGACAACATCACCCTTTCCCGCGAACGGGGCATCTATTGGCTGGCTCTTTTCGCGCCGCGCAGCCAAGTCGTCGATGCGATCATGCCCCACCCGGGGCTGAGAAAGATCGTTGATCGCTTGCCCACGCTGCTCCAACCTTCGCCGGTGCGACATGCCTTCGCGCTCGGACTCAATTCTCAAGGTGAGGTGGTCTACAGCCTTCAGGATCCGTCTCCGCGGTCCTTCGCGCCGATCACCAGCGTGCGCGAGCATCGGGGGATGCTCTACTTGGGCAGCCTCGAGCGCGATGCTGTGGGCCGGGTCGCAGCTCCTCCCTGAAGAGATGCGTCACGCCAATCGGCGCGCAGTGCGCGGTCACTGCATGTGCCAACCATGACTGACCAGGATCGACTGCCCGGTGAGTGCATTGGTTTCGAACGAAGCAAAGCACACTGCGACTTCGGCGATGTCCGCGGTGGTGGTGAATTCGCCGTCCACCGTCGTCTTCAGCATCACGTTCTTGACCACCTCCGCCTCGCTAATTCCCAGATTCTTCGCTTGCTCCGGAATCTGCTTCTCCACCAGCGCGGTGCGCACGTAACCCGGGCCAATCAGGTTCGCCCGTACGCCATGAGCCGCGCCTTCTTTTGCCACCGTTCTGCAAAGCCCCATCAGGCCATGCTTCGCGGTGACATAGGGTGCTTTGAGAGGCGATGCCTCGACCGAGTGCACCGAACCCATGTAGATGATGCTGCCGCCCTTGCCTCGCTTGTACATGTCGCGCAGGCACGCCCGGGTGGTGAGAAAAGCCCCGTCGAGATGGACGGCCAGCAACTTTCGCCAGGACTCGAACGGCAGATCCACCACCGAACTGATGATCTGAATCCCGGCGTTGCTCACCAGAATATCGACGCCTCCAAATCGCTCGATCGTCGCCGCGACTCCGCTTTCCACCTGCTGCTCACTGGTGACATCCATCGTCAGCGCCATCGCAGTTCCGCCCGATCGGGTGATTTCCGACGCAGTCGCCTGGGCCTGGTCAAGGACCAGATCCGCGATGCAGACCTTGGCGCCCTCCCGAGCGAAGGCACGAGCAATCTCCTTGCCGAGACCACTTGCCGCGCCGGTGACGATTGCCCGCTTGTCTTTCATCCGCATGGTTGCTCCTCGCGCTAGAGGGGACGCTTCAACAGCCGGCTCAGCTCGCCGATCAGCCCTCGGCGGAAGGTTAGGACGCAAATGACGAAAATCGTGCCCTCCACCACCGTCACCCATGCTCCAAACTGCGCCAAGTAATTCTCCAGACCGGTCACCATCAACGCGCCCACCACCGGCCCAAGGATCGTCCCCAGCCCACCGAGAAGGGTCATCAGGATCACCTCGCCCGAAGTGTTCCAGTGGACGTCAGTCAACGAGGCGAGCTGAAAGACGATCGCCTTGGTGCCGCCGGCCAGGCCGGACAACGCGGCGGACAGCACGAAGACAATCAGCTTGTACTGGTTCGGCTTGTAACCGAGGGAAACCGCCCGTGGCTCGTTCTCTCGGATTGCCTTGAGCACCTGTCCAAAAGGAGAATGAACGATCCGACGAATCAGAAGGAACCCGAGCAGGAAAATCCCCAATACCGAGTAGTAGAGAACCATCGTATTGTTGAGATCTAGAACGAAAAACAGGCGGCCGCGCGGCACCGCCTGGATGCCGTTCTCGCCTCCGGTGAATTCGGAGCGCAGGCAGATGAAGTACACCATCTGCGCCAGCGCCAAGGTGATCATCGCGAAATAGATCCCTTGGCGACGGATCGCGAGCGCGCCGACGAGCGCGCCGAGAATCGCCGCGATCGCCGTTCCAGTGAGAATCGCCAGCTCCGGGGGAAACCCATAAACCTTCGCGGTGTACGCGGCGGCATAGGCCGCGCTCCCAAAAAACATCGCATGGCCAAACGAGAGCAAGCCTACATAGCCGATTAGCAGGTTGAACGCGCAGGCGAACAGCGCGAAGCACAGGGCTTTCATTAGAAAGACGGGGTAGACGAACAGCGGAGCCACCGCGAACGCCACCACCATGATCGCGATCGGAATCCCCTGTCTCCAGTTGAGCTCGCGCGCGGTCACCACGGCTTGCGCGGTCGACTTGGCGTCGCTCACGATCAGGCCGCCTTTCCGAACAAGCCAGACGACTTCACCATCAATACCAGCGCCATGATGACGAACACCACGACGTTCGAGGCCTCGGGGTAGAAGACCTTCGTCAGCCCTTCGATCACCCCCAATGCAAAACCGGTCACGATCGAACCCATGATCGAACCCATCCCGCCGATCACCACCACCGCAAACACCACGATGATCATCTCGCTCCCCATCAACGGGCTAACCCGGTAGATCGGCGCGGCCATCACTCCGGCCAGCGCTGCGAGCGCCACGCCGATCGCATAGGTGATTGTGATCATCCAGGGAACGTTGACGCCAAAGGCTTGCACCAGAATGGGGTTCTCGGTGGCGGCGCGCAAATACGAGCCGAGCCGAGTCCGCTCGGTCACGTACCAAGTGGCGATACAGATCGCGACCGAGAACACGATCACCCAGGCCCGGTAATTGGGCAGAAACATGAAACCCAAGTCGCGACCGCCGCTCAGCGCCTCGGGGATCGAATAAGGCAATCCCGAGGAGCCGTAGGCATTCAGGAACAGACCCTGGATGATCAATGCCAACCCAAAAGTGAGCAGCAGGCCGTACAGCGGGTCGAGCCCATGCAGGCGCTTGAGCATCGTCCGCTCGATCAAGGCCCCTACCAATCCCACCACCAGGGGAGAGAGGAGCAGCGCTCCCCAGTACCCGATCCCGGCATACTCGAGCAAAAACCAGGCGACGAAGGCTCCCAGCGTATAAAGGGCGCCGTGGGCGAAATTGACGATGTTGAGCAAGCCGAAAATGATCGCCAAGCCCAGGCTGAGCATTGCGTAGAAAGAGCCGTTGATCAGCCCGACCAGCAGCTGGCTCATCAGCGCCTGTGGCGAAATCCCGAAGATCATCCGTCGACCTTCCTACCCTAGCCCCAGCTCAAACCAGACAGGAACTACTTCTTGACCAACGGGCACTCACTCTCCGAAAGAGGCCGGAACGCTTCGTTAGCGGGGATCTCGCGGACCAGCTTGTAGTAGTCCCAGGGCTTTTTCGACTCGGCCGGGCTCTTCACCTCGTAGAGGTACATCGGGTGGATCTTGCGGCCGTCAACCCGAATCGAGCCCTTGCCGAAGATCGGATCATCGGTGGGCATTTGCTTCATCTTGTCCACCACCGCTTTCCCGTCCGCGTCGCTCTTCAGGCTCTGGACGGCCTTGAGGTAGTGGAGCACCGCGGAGTAAACGCCGGCCTGGACCATCGACGGCTCGCGCTTGTTCATGCGATCCGAAAAGCGTTTCGACCAGGCACGGGTCTTGTCGTCTCGGTCCCAATAGAACGCGGAACTCAGCTGCAGGCCCTGGGAAACCTTGAGGCCAAGCGCGTGAATATCGGTGATGAACACCAACAGGCCGGCCAGCTTCTGTCCTCCTTTGACGATTCCGAATTCCGAGGCCGCTTTGATCGTGTTGATCGTGTCGCCACCCGCGTTCGCGAGTCCAATCACCTTTGCCTTGGACGCTTGCGCCTGCAACAGGAAGGAAGAGAAGTCGGACGCATTGAGCGGATGCCGGACGCTTCCGAGAACCTTTCCCCCATTGGCCTTCACCACCGCGGTGACGTCTCGCTCCAGCGCCTGACCAAATGCGTAGTCGGCGGTCAGAAAGAACCAGGTGTCGCCTCCAGCTTTCACCACCGCCTTGCCGGTGCCGTTTGCCAGGGCCCAGGTGTCGTAGGTCCAGTGGACGGTGTTGGGCGAGCAGGCCTTGCCGGTTAGGTCGGACGCGGCAGCGCCTGAAACCAGAAATACCTTGTTCTTGCTCTTCGTCACCTCGTTGATCGCCAGCGCCACCGAGGACGTTGGCACGTCGACGATCGCATCTACTTTGTCCACGTCGAACCACTGCCGGGCAATGTTCGAGCCGACATCCGGCTTGTTCTGGTGGTCGGCGAAGATCACTTCAATCGGCGTCCCGTCGACCTTTCCGCCGAAATCCTCGACTGCCAGCTTCGCGGCGAGCACCGAGCCCTGACCGCTGAGGTCGGCGTACAGTCCCGACTGGTCATTGAGAACCCCAATCTTCACCAAGTTGTCGGTCATCTGCGCCGCGGCTGAGCTTGCCAGCGCGGAAAACACCAACACCGATTTCCAGGAACGGCCGCCAATCATCTTGGTCTCCTTCTCACTTCGAGAAAAGCAAACGACTACACTCCCAAATAGGTTTGTAGCTTGCTCATGTTCGCATCGAGCAGGTTGTTTGGAATCATGTCGATCGTCTTGCCATGCTCCACCACGTAGTGGCGATCCGCAATTGTCGCCGCGAACCGCAGGTTCTGCTCCACCAGTAAGATGGTGAAGCCCTGTTGTTTCAATTGTCGGATCGTCGCCCCAATCTGCTGGACGATTACCGGAGCGAGCCCCTCGGTGGGCTCATCAAGCAGCAGGAGGCGCGCTCCAGTCCGAAGGATCCGACCAATCGCAAGCATCTGCTGCTCGCCTCCTGAGAGCCGGGTACCCTGGCTGTGAAGCCGCTCTTTCAGATTGGGAAAGAGCTCGAAGATCACCTCGGTGGACAAGCCTCCGTCGCGCACCTTGGGGGGCAGGAGCAAATTCTCGTGCACGTTGAGGCTTGCGAAAATCCCACGCTCCTCGGGGCAGAGTGCAATTCCCAACCGGGCGATCCGATGTGAAGGGAGATCAATCAGCTCGCGACCCTCGAGCTTCACCGATCCAGTACGCTTGGGGAGGATTCCCATGACCGACTTGAGAGTGGTCGTCTTGCCGGCGCCATTTCGGCCAAGGAGGGTCACCAACTCGCCGGCGCGGACTTCGAAACTCACTCCGTGCAAAATATGGGACTCGTCGTACCACGCGTTCAAGCCGCTTACCGTTAGGAACGGCGCCAGCGTCGGGGCCGTGGCAGGCGCCCCCGGGCTTTGACCGGGCTCAAGCAACCGCTGACCCCATGTACGCCTGCATCACCGCTCGATCGTTGGATACCGTCGCATAGTTTCCTTCGGCGATGATCTCGCCCCGGGCGAGGACGGTAATCGTGTGGCAAAGGTCCGCCACCACGCTCAAGTTGTGCTCGACCATTAATACCGTGCGCTTGGCCGCGACGCGTTTGATCAGGGCAGCGATCCGGCCGACGTCCTCGTGGCCCATCCCAGCGGTGGGTTCGTCGAGCAGCAGCATCTCTGGATCCAGCGCCAACGTGGTTGCAATTTCGAGCGCCCGCTTGCGCCCGTAGGACAACTCAACCGCCGGAGTCGCTGCGAACTGGGCGAGGCCTACCGCCTCCAACAATTCGAGTGCGCGCGCGTTGAACTGCGAGAGGATGCGCTCGGATCTCCAGAAGTCGAACGATGTTCCGCGCGCGCGCTGCAGCGCAATCCGGACGTTTTCGAGAAGTGCCAGGTGCGGGAAAATCGCGGAAATCTGAAACGAGCGAACCATCCCCAAACGGGCAACCTCAGCCGGGCGCGTGTGGGTAATGTCCTGTCCTTTGAACTCAATCCTCCCGCGCGATGGGCGAAGGAACTTGGTCAGCAAGTTGAAGCAAGTGGTTTTGCCAGCGCCATTCGGTCCGATTAGCGCGTGGATCGTTCCCGGACGTACCTTGAGATTCACTCCCTTGACTGCCACGAAGCCCTGGAACTCCTTGGTGAGTCCTTGCGTTTCCAGAATGCTGTCACTGGGCATGAAGCTACTGACCGCCTTACTGGCACAGCCCCTGCGGCCGACCGGTTCCCAAGTGTTAGCACGTCCCCCCTGTCCGCGACCCGAAAATAAGTGAACGGGTCCAGCGGGTACCTCAGTGGGCGTCCGGCTGCTTCGACGGCTGGGCGCGGTCGAACCCCGGAAGCTTCATGCAAGCATCGAAGATCCGCATCGCGGTGGGAAAAGCCTTTAAGTCCATTCCCACCCGTTGCGCGTTGAAAATTTGGGGAATTAAGCAAACGTCAGCAAGGGTCGGAGTATCGCCGTGACAAAAGGCGCCGGTCTGGGGGTCCGAGGACAGCATCGTTTCCAGGGCCCGAAGCCCTTCGGCGATCCAATACTGATACCAGATGTCCTTCGCGTCGTTGCTGACTTTCAAAACGTGCAGCAGGTACCGGAGAACGCGAAGGTTATCGAGCGGATGGATGTCGCAGGCAATCAGCAAGGCCAACGAGCGAATTCGGGCTCGTTCTGGCGGAGAAGCCGGCAGCAACGGTGGCAGCGGATGCGTCTCTTCCAGGTATTCAATAATCGATAGTGACTGGGTCAGGACTCGGTCGCCATCGATCAGGGTCGGAACGGCCTGCTGCGGATTGACGCGAGCATACTCAGAGCTGTGGTGTTCGTTCTTGCGCAAGTTGAGGAACACGTTCTCGTATGGAAGCTCCTTCAAGTTCAACGCGATGCGGACCCGAAACGCCGCCGAAGATGGCGAATGCCCGTACAGCTTCATCCGGTCTACTCTTCCGCCACCACCGGATTGCGAAGGACCCCGACTCCGCTGATATCAACCTCCACCACATCGCCCGCTTTCATGAATACCGGCGGGGTCCGCTTGAAACCCACTCCACTCGGCGTACCGGTTGGAATGACATCTCCGGGGACCAGCTCGGTGAAGGTGCTGAGGTATTCGATCAGCACCGGAACCGGAAAGATTAGAAGATCGGTGGTGGAGCGCTGCATCTCCTTGCCATTAAGCCTCAGAGCGATGGACAACCGACTGGGATCCGAAATTTCGTCCGTGGTGACCAGCCAAGGACCGAAGCCACCCGTGCCAACGAAATTTTTGCCCGGCGTGAACTGACTGGTATGACGCTGCCAGTCCCTCAGCGTCGCGTCGTTGTAGCAGCTGTACCCGGCCACATATTCGAGGGCCCTCTCCTTCCGGACGTGACGAGCTCGCTTGCCGATCACGACCGCCAACTCTGCCTCATAGTCGAACTCGTTCGAGACACGCGGCTTGATCAGCGGCTGACCCTGCCCGACCTGGGTGTTCGCATAGCGCGTGAACATCGTGGGATATTCTGTCTCGGGCCGGCCGGTTTCCTGGCGATGCGAGTGGTAATTCAGCCCCACGCAGAAGATCTTCTCGGTGTCGGGAATGACCGGCAAAAACGTAACCTCGTCCAGTCGGTAATCCGGTTTTTCCGATTCGGCGTATGCGCGCGCCCGACCGAGCTGGCCAGCGTTGAGCAGAGTTTTCAATGTGGGAAGCTTTTCTCCAACACGCGAGCGGAGATCGATCAAGCCTCCGTCAATCACCACGCCATACGATGGCGCCCCACGCACCAGGTAGCTTGCAAGTTTCATGATTTCACCCGTTTTGCTTGGGCCAACCCTAAACCCAGGACCGCCAATCAGCAACGGTCATTCTTCAGAGGGGTTGCAGACGAGGCCGTCCCGTCAGAACGATGCACGCGGCCAGCGTGCGCAAGGTGTCGGCATCTCTCTCCGCGGGATCGAAGGCAAGAATCAGCTGTTCTGGGTCGTCGTCGATGAACAGGGTCGAACCGATCTGATCAAACATGCGCGCCAAGAGCTGACGACAGCGGGCGCAACGCCGGGCTCGCCGCAGCTGCCTCCTCGCAACTCGCCGCGCCTTGGAGAGGCAATCGGCTTCCAAGATGTAGAAGGTTTTCAACCGCATTTCAGCGCTCGCACTGGCCGGTCGCGGAGAGCTCGCTCTACGAGAGTTCGCACTTCACGGACTGGCAATTGACCGATCGCCGCATAGACCAACTGATTGCCTCGCAGCAGAAGAAGCATTGGATGCTCGTTACTGATCCAGGTGCGATATTTACTTCGCGCTTGGAAAGGCAAACACCTCTCAAATTGCATTCGATGGTCGTACCGTTCGCGCAGCGACTCGATCTGCGCGTCTTGAACAGCGAAATCACCAGCGGGACGGCTGTACGCCAGAATCAAAGAGGTATCAAAAGTAGCCAACTGTGACATGGACGAGATGCTGTGCATCGCGAATGCCGTCGCATCGAAACCCGCAGATCGGCTCGTTCCCTCGCCACGCCGCGTCCGAGATGATGCGTTTTGCAACGCCGTTTCTGGCCCACTCGTGCAGTTTGCGAAAGCTCGACCTTTGTCGACACAAGATGTCGCTAGTTGAGCGCGGTTTGCCTGAAGTCGTGAGAATTCAGTGCCGCATAACCATAGGCTCGATTCTTGTACCGCGGGCCCGTATGTCTGCCGCTCGTGGTTTTGTTATCATCGCTGCCGTCACCCTCTTTCCTAGGCGCGCTGCTCCCCAGGAAAGCCCGAACCCAACGCAAGCTACGCAAGCGCCGGTCCAGGTCAGCACGGGCAGTACCTCGAATGGGTTCTTTGGCCGACTCCAACACCGCCGCGCTCGAGCCAAACGCGAACGGCGCATTTTGCAATCCTGGGCAGACAAAGTGTTTCGCGCCAGAATGGGCGATCGTCAATTATGTCGAAAAGAAACTCTCGAAATCCGATTATTTGACCCTGCATAACGAGTATTTTGATGACATCAAGGGGCAACGGACCGGAACCAAAACGAGGTATTCAGAACACCTGCTCGGTTGGGGACATTGGTTTGGCAGCACGATTCTCCTGCGACCCGAGCTCCGCTACGAGCGTTCCTACGACAATCCCGCTTATGCTGGAGGGACCAAAATGGACCAGCTCATCTTCGCAGCAGACGTGATCCTAAAATACTAAAATGCGGCGGAGTTGCTACAGACGTCCGAATGCGGCAGCCCGGCGGAGGATTTCTTGGGCGGCGGCGATGTCAGAGGATCTTACCTCGGCGCGAAGCTCGCCGCGTTCCGAATGCACCGAGATGTCGACGCGCTGCCCGGGCACCCAATAGGGGTCGTTCTCAAGGGTCGGCTCTCCGGAGCGACCAAGCTCGCTTCGAGCGTTGTGGCAGTTGAGCAGGCTTTCGATGCCATCGGAGGATAAGGTCGGAACCGGTCGAAGCTGGATCATCGCTCCGCTCAGCCGATACTCTGGCCCGGTCCGAGCAGTCTTGGCCAGCGCGTAGAGCGGCTTGACCGTGACGACGGACTCTGGGTCAAAGAGTTGCGCTGGATAAGTCGGAGCCTTTCCGGCGGGGCAAGTGGCGCGCTCCTTAGCCTCGGCCTCTTGGGTGGGATCGCGTTTGGCGGGCAGCAACACAGCGCATCCCGAAGACAGCATGATCAGGAGGAGCACGCGGACGGGCACTCTCAAGACCCTTTCGAAGAACCAGACAACTGCGGCCTATATCCGCCTATCCTGGCGAGCACACAAGAGCCAATTGCATCTTGCATTGGCTCTCATCTAAACCTTGCAATTAGCAATGCCGCTAGCTCTTGCTTGCCTGCGCTCAGCTGGCAGTCGCGCGCCGGGTCCCTGGCACGTTGGATGCAGACTTTCTCTAATCCACGGTGCCTAGGATGAAACGATTCTTACTTGATTTTCTACCTGTTCGAGCGACTTACCTGGTCCTGCGCGCCTGGCGCTTCGACTAACAACTGGAATCCGCTCTTTGGCGCGCTTTCTTTTCGGGGGATCTGGGCATGCACAACGTCATTTCAACTTTCCTATGTTGCCTCTTGGGCTCTTTGCCGGTATCGGCGCAAGGGCCGTCTTCCGTTCCTCAAGAACAGAAGAGCAGTGAAACGCTCTTCGCGGAGCCCGCCGCGCCTTTCGCGTTTGCCGACTTCTCGTGGGTGCCCGGGAATTATGGCGCGATCGAGAAACCGTTGGCATTTGGCGCATTCACCGGCGAGCTGCGAGTGGATACCGCCTACCACTACAGCTACAACCATCCGAAGGATGACACGATATCGGGGTCGAGCGAGGTGTTTCGACACGGCGAATTCCAAGTGACGCAGTTCGGGATCGGCGGCGACTTCTTCTACAAAAACGTGATGGCCCGGCTGATGACCCAGTTCGGGATGTATTCGCAGACGACTCCGCGCAACGATGCGAGTCCCGGGCGAGGGCAGTGGAGCCTCGCGAATGCCTATCGCTACATTTCCGAGGCATACGGCGGATACCACATTGATGTCTTGAATGGCATCAACATCCAAGCCGGCATCTTCCTGTCATACATCGGGCTTTGGAGTTATTACCAATTCGACAACTGGACGTATCAGCCCTCGTATGTTTCTTCTAATACGCCCTGGTTCTTCAACGGGATGCGGATCCAGATCTTCACCAGTGACAAGCTGAAGATCGAACCGTGGTTGATCAATGGATGGCAGTCGTATGGGCGCTTCAACGATGCCCTCGGGATAGGCATGCAGATTCTGTGGCGGCCGACCGGGTGGTTCTCCGTCCTGGGCAACCAGTACTTCGGCGCCGACACCCTGGGCATTCCTAACCGCAGGCGAATCCACACCGACGACAGCGTGATGGTGAAGTACTATGACAATCCCAATGGCTTGTTGAGCAAGGCTGCCGCGTCGCTCACGCTCGATGCTGGCTGTGAATATGGCGGTGGCGTGGATTGCTCATCTCAATACTTCCTCGGCTTCATGGCGTATACGCGGTTCTGGTTTATTCGCGATCACTTCGCGTTCACTGTCGGGGGCGGCGCGATTACCAATCCTGGACGATATCTCGTCCTGCTTCCCCCGATTAATGGAGCGACTGCGCAGTCCGGAACGCCTTATTTCACCGAGAATCCCGGCGACCTGTTCAAAGCCTGGGACATGCAACTAACTTTCGACTACATGCCGCGCCCATTTGTCATCTTCCGATTCGAGTTCAACCACCGGGCGGCGAGTGTGCCGTACTGGTCCGGTCGGGGCGGGGTTACCCCTCCGGGGGGAAACCAGGGCAACCCGGGCTCCTTCGTTGAAGGCTTTCAGCCAGACCTGGTGAAGGATGAGAATCGCCTCACCGCGGCTCTGCTGATTAAACTGTAGCGCGCGGCGGTTTACCGAGCCTGTTAATCAAGTGGAGCCTGTATGACAGACACGATTTTCATCCTGCTTACGGTTGGATTCTTCGCAGTGGCTTGGGCCTACACACAAGCCTGTGATCATCTCTGAGGACTGCAATGCAATTTGAGTATTGGGTGGGCGCAATTCTTTCTGTGCTGCTGACCGGTTATTTGGTCTACGCCCTCCTGCGGCCAGAGAAATTCTAGGAAAGTCATGACTAGCATCGGTTGGATACAAATCGTGGTCTACGGCTTGGTGATTCTAGCGCTCACCAAGCCACTCGGTCTTTATTTGTACCGGGTATTCGAAACGCGTCGCCGGCCATTGCCTGCTTTGCTCGGACGAATTGAAAGATTTCTTTGCAGGCTCTGCGGGGTGGACCCTCAAGTCGAGCAAAGCTGGAAGCAATACACTTTCTCGCTTCTGGCCTTCAGCCTGTTCGGCATGCTGGTGACCTATTTGATCGAACGGCTGCAACACGTGCTACCCTTGAATCCCCAGAATTTTGCAGCAGTGCCTCCAGACCTCGCTTTCAATACGGCGGCAAGCTTTACCACCAACACCAATTGGCAGTCGTACACCGGCGAATCGACGATGAGCTATCTCACACAGATGGCCGGTCTTGCCTGGCACAACTTTACCTCCGCCGCCGTAGGGATCGGCGTAGCTCTGGCGCTTGCGCGCGGATTGACCCGGCGTCCCGGCCCCGACGGCGAAAAGACGATTGGGAATTTCTGGTTGGATTTGATTCGCGGCACTCTCTATGTGCTGCTTCCTGTCTCGATTGTGGTGTCGCTCTTCTTCGTTTCGCAAGGAGTGGTTCAAACCTTTTCGGCGTACCGGGAGATAGCCACCGTCGAGGGAGCGAAGCAGATCATTCCGTTGGGGCCAGTGGCGTCGCAGGAAGTGATCAAGATGTTTGGCACCAATGGGGGCGGCTTCTTCAACGCCAACAGTGCCCATCCGTTCGAAAACCCGACGCCCCTCACCAATTTCGTGCAGCTGATTCTGATTTTCGCCATTCCCGCCGCGCTCACCTACACGTTTGGGCGGATGGCCAGAGACCAAAAACAGGGCTGGGCCATTTTCGCCGCGATGTCCGTTTTGTTCGCAGCGGGGGTGGTCACTGCCTATTGGGCAGAGTCCCATCCCAATCCAGCGATCGCTCGAATGCCGTTGGAGCATGGCCTGGGGAACCTGGAAGGCAAGGAGGTTCGCTTCGGGGTCGCGGCCTCATCGCTCTTTGCAACGGTGACCACGGATGCATCGTGTGGCGCGGTCAATTCAATGCACGAAAGCTTTACCCCGTTGGGCGGACTGGTGCCGCTGGTGAACATCGAACTGGGAGAGGTGATATTCGGAGGGGTGGGTGCAGGCCTCTACGGAGTGCTGATCTTCGTTTTGCTCTCGGTCTTTATCGCCGGGCTGATGGTGGGACGCACGCCGGAATACCTCGGCAAGAAGATTGAGGCGCGAGAGATGAAGCTCGCGATGCTCTACATACTGATCTTCCCTCTGATCATCCTTGGTTTCTCGGCCTGGTCAGCGGTGGCGCCCTACGCCACCTCTTCTTTGAACAACGCGGGTCCCCACGGTTTGAGCGAAATTCTTTACGCCTATAGCAGCGGCGCTGGAAACAACGGCTCGGCCTTTGCCGGACTCAATGCCAACACTCCCTGGTGGAACATCAGCCTGGGAATGACGATGCTGATCGGACGCTTTCTGATGATCGTTCCGGTGTTGGCGATCGCGGGATCGATGATCGGCAAGAAGGCAGTAGCGCCCGGCCTGGGCACGTTTCCAACCGACGGTCTGCTGTTCACCTTGCTTTTGGTCTCGGTGATTCTGATCGTCGGCGCGCTCACCTTTTTTCCGGCTTTGAGCCTCGGTCCAATCGTGGAGCACTTCCTTGCTTCTGCGGGAAAGGTTCTTTGATGGCGACCACCAAGCAACTATCGCTGTTTGACCCCGTGATTCTGAAGCAGGCGGCGGCAGAAAGCTTCCGCAAGCTCGCCCCGAGGCACGTTGCCAAGAACCCGGTGATGCTCGTGGTCGAGGTGGGAAGTGTGTTGACTACCCTCGTTTTCATTCGCGATCTGTTTCAGGCAAATCCGGCCGCTCCGCGCTGGTTTACTGGGCTGATCGCGATCTGGCTGTGGTTTACCGTCGTGTTCGCTAACTTCGCGGAAGCGGTGGCCGAGGGGCGCGGAAAAGCTCAGGCCGACACGCTTCGCAAAATGCGAAGGACCGCCGAGGCGCGGAAGCTGGTCGATGGCAGAGAACAGCGCGTTCCAGCGGATTCGCTGCGCAAAGGCGACATTGTCGTTTGTGAAGCGGGGGACTTCATCCCCGGGGACGGAGAGATCATCGAGGGCGTCGCCTCGGTCGACGAGTCCGCAGTCACTGGAGAATCCGCGCCGGTGATCCGGGAGAGCGGCGGGGATCGATCCGCCGTCACTGGGGGGACGAAAGTTCTGTCCGATCGGATCGTGATTCGCATCACCTCCGATCCAGGAGCGTCGTTTCTCGATCGGATGATCGCGTTGGTTGAGGGCGCGCAGCGGCAGAGAACCCCCAACGAGATCGCGCTGCATATCCTTCTGGTGGGCCTGACGCTGGTGTTTCTCTTCGCCTGCGTGACGCTGGTCCCCTTGGCGCTGTACTCGAGCATTGCCTTGTCCTCGACGGTGATCGTCGCACTACTGGTTTGTCTGATTCCGACCACCATCGGCGGTCTCCTCTCCGCAATCGGCATCGCTGGAATGGACCGGCTGATTCGAAAGAACGTGATCGCCACCAGCGGTCGAGCGGTCGAAGCCGCGGGCGACGTTGATACCCTGCTTCTCGACAAAACCGGCACCATCACCCTCGGCAACCGAATGGCCAGCGAACTGATCCCGATGCCTGGTGTCGCGATCGAAGAGCTAGCCGATGCAGCTCAACTTGCGAGTTTGGCGGACGAGACACCCGAGGGACGCTCGATCGTAGTGCTGGTCAAGGAACGTTACGGTCTTCGAGGGCGCGAGGTCAGGCAGGAGCACATCCATTTCATTCCGTTCAGCGCGCAGACCCGGATGAGCGGCGGCGACATCGGGGGCCGGATGATTCGGAAAGGAGCGGTGGACGCGATTCGCGCTCACGTTGCTGGATTGGGAGGGATAGCGGCCAACAAGCTCGACACGGTCACCCAACAAATTGCCGATTCCGGAGGAACTCCGCTTGCCGTCTCGGATGGAAATCGGGTGCTGGGGATCATCCACCTCAAGGACATGGTGAAAGGCGGAATCAAGGAACGCTTCGATCGCTTCCGGGCGATGGGCATTCGCACCGTGATGATCACCGGCGACAACCCGCGCACCGCCGCGGCGATTGCCCGCGAGGCGGGGGTTGATGACTTCCTCGCGGAAGCAACTCCGGAAGCGAAGATGAAGTTGATCCGGGCGGAGCAAGCAAAGGGCAAGCTGGTCGCAATGACCGGCGATGGCACCAACGATGCTCCCGCCCTCGCCCAGGCGGACGTGGGAGTCGCAATGAATACCGGCACCCAGGCAGCAAAGGAAGCGGGCAACATGGTGGACCTGGACTCCAACCCCACCAAGCTTTTGGAAGTGGTGGAGGTGGGAAAACAGCTTCTGATGACGCGAGGAACGCTGACCACTTTCTCGATCGCCAACGATGTAGCGAAGTACTTCGCGATCCTTCCCGCCCTATTTGCCGGTGTATATCCCCAGATCGCGCCGCTCAACGTGATGCACCTCGCGTCGCCTTACAGTGCAGTTCTGTCGGCGGTCATCTTCAATGCAATCATCATCATTCTGCTGATTCCGCTCGCGCTTCGGGGCGTGCGCTATCGGCCGCTGGGCGCCGCGGCGCTGTTGCGGCGGTCGTTACTCGTTTATGGCGCCGGAGGCGTGGTGGCGCCCTTTGTTGGAATCAAATTGATTGACCTGGTCCTGACCGCAGTGGGCCTAGCGTAGGGCGAGCTCGATGAAAACGATGATCCTAATTGCGCTGCGTGCTACTGCGGTTACCCTCCTGCTCACCGGCATTCTCTACCCGGTGCTGATCACGGGAATTGCCCAGGTCTTCTTTTTTTCTGCCTCCAATGGGGGCGTGGTCACGGACGAGCGCGGGCGGCCGGTGGGATCGGAGCTGATTGCCCAGCCTTTCACTCGGCCTGGTTACTTTCAGCCGCGTCCGTCCGCGGCCGGCGAGAAGGGCTTTGACACCACCTCCTCGGGTGGCTCCAATTTCGGCCCCACCTCCAAAAAGCTGCGCGATCGCGCCGTGGCGGAATTAGAGCGTCTGCAGCGCGAGAATCCATCCGCACCAGGCCTCCCCCCCGCGGAGCTGATCACAGCCTCCGGATCCGGATTGGATCCTCATCTCTCCCCCGCGGCCGCGGAATGGCAGGTGCCGCGAATCGCCGCCGCGCGGGGAATCACCCCAGAGAGGGTGCGAGGGCTGATTGAAAGCGAAACGGAAGGACGCACATTCGGCTTTTTGGGCGAGCCTCGGGTCAATGTCCTTCTGCTCAACCTCGCCCTGGACAAGCAATTCGGGCGCTCCGGCGGTCAGACATCCTCGATCTCCAAGCCGCTTTCGAGGGAAACCTCTCCCTAGTATATAGATGCGAACGTGGCGGTAGAAACTGCACGCGCGCGCCCAGAAGATTTTCTCGAGCTGATTGAACGGCGCAAACGCGGCCGGCTCAAACTCTACATCGGATTCGCTGCTGGAGTAGGCAAGACCTACCGGATGCTCGAGGAAGCCCACGCGCTGCGAGGCCGCGGAGTCGACGTGGTGCTCGGGTTCATCGAGCCGCATGGCCGAATCGAAACCGAGCGGCTGATCGAAGGTCTGCCGCAGATACCGCGCCGCAAGTACGAATACCGGGGGGTGACGGTGGAGGAGATGGATCTCGATGCGCTGCTGGAGCGAAAGCCTGAAGTGGCGGTGGTCGACGAGCTCGCCCACACCAATGTGCCGCTTTCTCGTAACAAGAAGCGCTACCAGGACGTGCTGGAGTTGCTCGCTGAGGGAATCAACGTTATCGGCGCGGTCAACGTGCAGCACCTCGAAAGTTTGAACGATGTGGTGGAGCGGGTGACCGGAGTCACCGTCCGGGAAACCATCCCTGATTCCTTCTTGAGAAGCGCCGATCAGGTGGTCAATCTGGATCTTTCGGTCGAAGATCTCCATGAGCGTCTCAAAACGGGAAAGATCTACTCCGCGGATAAAGTTCCACAGGCGCTGTCCAGCTTCTTCCAGCAGGAGCACCTCTCTACCTTGCGAGAGCTGGCGCTTCGCGAAGTCGCCGAAACTTTGGATCGCGCCTCTGGAATGCGGCGCCCCGGGGAACAAAGCGCCGCCGGTCCGGCCCTCGGTCGAGTGATGGTCTGCCTCTCCTCCTTTCCGCCTCGCGCGGCGGTGCTGTTGCGCCGCGGTTCCCGAATGGCTGGACGTCTGAACACCGACTGGTTCGTGGTTTACGTCGAGACACCTCAGGAGGCGCCCCACCTGATCGACGCGGAGGCGCAGCGGCACTTGCTCACCAACATGGACAAGGCTCGCGAGCTGGGTGCGGAGGTGGTTCGTCTTCACGCCGACGACCCGGTCGAGGCGTTGATCGACTTCGCCCGCTCGCACGGGGTTGGGTTGATGATCGTCGGACGATCGCATTTGCCTCGCTGGCGTTCTTTGATCAAGCTTTCCACCGACCTGCGGCTGGTCCGGGAAGCCCAGGGCTTGGACGTGCAAGTGGTTTCTTTCGATCCTTCGGACGTGAAAAAATGAAGCTGCGCACCCGGCTGCTGGTAGCCCAAGCGCCGCTGGCGATCGCCCTGGGCGCGGTCGGAATCCTGGCCAGCCTCACCTTGGCCGAGCTGGGCCGAGTCGGCGAAAATGTTCTCAGAGACAACTACCAGAGCGTCCTCGCCGCACAGCGGATGAAGGAGGCGATCGAACGGATCGACAGCGCAGCGATGTTCCTGGTGATTGGGGAGCGAGAGCGTGGGCTGAGCCAGACCGCGGCAAACCGCCCGAAGTTCGACGAGGCGCTCCAAATCCAAGAGGGAAACATCACCGAACCGGGCGAGGCGGAAGCCACCGTCCGGCTGCGCCAACTGTGGATCACTTACCAACGTCAGTTCGAGCAATTCACCTCTCTCAGCGATCCCGCGGCGTTGAAGCAGAGATACCTGTCGACCCTTAACCCGAGCTTCGTCGCGGTCAAGGATGCGGCGGACGTGATTTTGAACATGAATCAGGACGCGATGCTGCGCAGAAGCGAATCCCTTCGGCGCCGCAGCGAGCAGGTACAGCGGCTGACGGTATTCGGGGTGATCGCCGCGTTGGGGGCCGGTCTGTGGTTCTCCAGCAGGCTAACCACGCGCGCTCTGCGCCCGGTCTCGGTGCTCAGCCAAGCAGTGCGCCGGCTAGGTCAGGGCGATCTCGAAGCGCGCGCGTTGGTCGAGCACGCCGGAGAGATCGGCCAGCTGGCGAAGGACTTCAACGCGATGGCAGGTCGGCTCAAGAGCTATCGTGAAAGCTCTCTCGGCGAGTTGCTGCAAGCGCAGCAGGCCTCTCAGGCCGCGATCGATAGCCTTCCCGACCCGGTGATTGTGTTTGGTCTGCAAGGCGGCATCTTGAACGTCAACCAATCGGCGGAGCACGTCCTGGGATTGTCTTTGGAGGCGCAGGGCGATCCGATGGTCAGGGTCCAACCGGATTTACGGGAGATGCTCGAGCGGGTACGTACCCACGTCCTCGGCGGCAAGGGAGCCTACATTCCCAAAGGGTACGAGGAAGCGATCCGGGTCGACACCCCTGAGGGCGCACGTTTCTTTCTGCCTCGCGCGAGCCCCGTGTACGGCGAGGCGTCCGGGATCAGCGCCGCGACCGTCATCCTTCAGGACGTCACGCGCTTGAAGCGCTTTGATGAGTTAAAGAATGATCTGGTGGCCACGGTCGCACATGAGTTTCGAACGCCTTTGACGTCGCTGCGGATGGCCATTCACCTCTGCGCGGACGAAGTTGTCGGGCCGCTCAACGAAAAACAAGCGGATCTGCTCCACGCGGCTCGGCAGGATTGCGAGCGTCTTCAAAACATCGTCGATGACTTGCTCGATCTTTCGAGCATCCAATCCGGACGTCTGGAGCTCCAGGTCCGATCGGTCTCGGTGGCCCAATTGCTGGACACGGTTGTGGGCGCGCAGGAATTCGCGGCGGAGCAGAAGGCGATCCATCTACAAACTTCGATCGCTCCTGGTGTGGAGCGACTCGAATTGGACCCAGATCGAATCGCGCTGGTGCTCAGCAATTTGCTCACCAATGCGATTCGCCACACCGCCAGAGGCGGCCGGGTGGAGCTTCGCGTCGAGCGTTCGGAAGGGGCGGCCCGCTTCGAGGTGATCGATCCCGGAGAAGGGATCCCACCCGAATATCAAAAACGGGTATTTGAAAAATTCTTTCAAGTGCCGGGACGAAAGTCCGGAGGAGCTGGGCTGGGCTTGTCGATTGCCCGAGAAATTGTCGAGGCCCATGGAGGTGAGATCGGGGTGGAGAGTCATCCGGGCCGGGGGAGTCGCTTCTGGTTCACCCTGCCCGCTCGCCGGATGCCTGTTGCCGCGGAGCGAGCCGTGGGCTGACCGTCAGCCGTTCTCGTACTTTCGCCGCTTGCGCCACAAGGTTGAAGTATCGATTCCCAAAATCGCGGCGGCCTGTTCCATGCTGGAGGCGTAGGAAAGGACTCGGATGATGTGCTCGCGTTCAATCTCATCCAGCGAGTGCGGCCCGCCCAAGCTCACTCGCGCTCCCTTCTCCGCGGAAATCTTTTCGGGAAATGCTTCCGGCTCAATCGTGTCGGCCGGCCAGAGGATCGCGGCACGTTCGATCGCGTTTCGAAGCTCGCGGATGTTCCCCGGCCAGGAATAGGCTTGTAGCGCTTTCTCCGCGGCCGCGGAAAAGTGGAGGTTGTGCCTTTTGGAAGCCCTTGAAAAGAATGTGAGAAAGTTGCGCGCCATCGGGAGGATGTCCTCCGGGCGTTCGCGGAGCGGGGGCAGCTTCACTTCCAGAACGTTAAGCCGGTAGAGCAGATCCTCGCGGAATCGGCCCCCCTGGACTTCCACATCGAGATTCTTGTTACTCGCGGCGATTACCCGAACGTCGGCGCGGCGCGTTTTGCCTTCGCCCAGTCGCTCGAAGGCCTTTTCCTGAAGAAACCGAAGCAGCTGGCTCTGCAGGCCCAAGCCCAGCTCCCCCACCTCGTCGAGAAACAGGGTTCCACGTTCTGCCTGTTCAACCCGACCGGGCTGATCGCGGACCGCGCCGGTAAACGCACCGCGCGCGTGGCCAAACAGCTCGCTGCTCAAAAGCTGCTCAGAAAGTGCCGGACAATTCACGGTCACGAACGGGCCTTTGCGGCGCTCGCTGGCCTCGTGAAGGGCCCGGGCCAAGACGCCTTTGCCGGTACCGCTTTCCCCGGAGAACAAAACGGCTGCGTCCGACGTGGCCGCTCGGAAAACGGTGGCCAACGCCGCTTTCATCGGCGCGGCGCTAGCCTCGAAAATCGGCGGGGGTGCCGCTTCCGCCAACTGTCCCTCCAGCTCGGTCAATTTATGCAACATCGCCCGCTGCGACTGAACTCGCTCCACCAGGTGGCGAATCTGCGCCGGGGTAAAGGGCTTGGGTAGATAATCGCGTGCGCCGCGTTTGATCGCCTCCACCGCGGTGTCAAATGTGGCGTAGGCGGTGATCAGGACGATATCCAACTCGCGGTTTGAGGAAAGCAGCTTGGGAATCAGCTCCAGGCCGCTCCCATCGCCCAAGCGCAAGTCCACGAAAGCCAATTCCAATGCTTCATGGTTTGCGACCGAGAGTGCTGCCTCGGCGCTGGCCGCCTCGGTCACCGTGCAGCCCAACTCCTCCAGGCACACCCGCAGCGCGTTGCGGATGTTTCGCTCGTCATCTACCACCAAGACTGAAATCGGGTTATCTGGCAATCGCGTCAACTTATAACCAGGCGAGCTTCCTGTCGCGAGGTGCGCTTTCTATATTTGAGTCGGGCGAGCCGAACTGATCTGCGCAGGTGGAACTCAAGGAAACAATCAAGCTCGGGCTGGACGAAAGCCGGGTTCTGGTGCTCGGAGCTGAGGCTCTGCTCGGCTTTCAATTCCGCGCATTCTTTCAAAACGGATTCGAGCAGCTTCCCACAGAAGTCAAGGACCTCCTGCTTATTGGTTTGACTGCGATCGCCGTGGCGCTCGCGCTGTTGATTGCGATCGCCAGTTACCACCGGATCGTGGAGCAAGGCTCGGATTCGGAGGGGTTCGCCGCGTTTCTGGCCGCGATGATGTGCGTGGCTATTCTTCCGTTTATCGCCGGTCTGGCGATCGACTTATATGTCGTCGCGTTCAAAGTGCTGGGCCAGGCCGGAGCACTGATCTTTGCGACGATCGGTGGCGCATTCGCGTTCACCCTGCTCTATGGCATCGAGCTGATCCAACGAATACGGCGCAAGCAACAAATTGCGGAGAAACAGCGCATGTCTCAAGCTGGTGCCTCCTGGCGCTCAGGCGCTGCTCGGTTTCCAATTTTTGGTTTTTCTCACTGAGGAATTCGAAAAGCTGCCCGGGCCTTTGAAACTCGTCCACCTTGGCAGCCTGGCCTGCGTGACGCTCTCAACGATATTGTTGATGGCCCCCGCGTCCTATCACCGGATCGTCGAACTGGGGGAAGACACCGCGCACATGCACACCGTCGCCAGCGTGCTGGTCTTGGCGGCCACCATCCCACTTGGATTGGGAGTCGCGGGAGATTTTTTGGTCGCTATCTACGAGGTCCGCGGGGACGGCGGGGCCGCGCTGGTCTGGTCCGCCGTGCTGTTGGCAGTGACGTACCTTCTGTGGTTCGGGGTGCCACTTGCGGTCCGGGCCGCTCGACGCCTGCACCATTCCACGATTGAGGCGACAAACCCGTAGGCTTCCGATCTGGTGTAACGCTCGCGCGTTGATCTAGACAAGGAACAAGCATTGGCGGCTGGCTCTCTCGCTCCTTATAAGGAGCGTGGAGGACACAAAATGAATCCGACCAAGAATGACCTACCTGAAGCAAAGCGGAGCAAGGTTGTTGAGCTGTTGTCGCACCGTCTCGCCGATTCGATCGATCTGAAGCTTCAGGCCAAGCAGGCCCACTGGAACGTGAAGGGGCCGAATTTCTACGCACTACACTTACTCTTCGACAAGGTTGCTGAGGAAACTGAAGAATACGTGGACCTGATCGCGGAGCGTATCATCCAACTGGGCGGATGGGCTGAAGGCACCGCGGTGGTGGTGGCGAAGAGAACGTCACTAAAGGAATATCCACTCTCGCTCGTCGGAGGCAGAGAGCACGCCGAGTATCTTGCCACTGCGATTGCCGCGACCGGGAAACAGATTCGCGCCGGAATCGACGCGACCGACGAGTTTGGCGATGCGGACACGGCCGATATCCTGACCCAAGTCTCGCGCGGGCTGGACAAGCTTCTGTGGATGGTCGAAGCCCACCTGCAGGAGAAATGAGCGAGTTCGAGCTTAAGCGCGATTCGAGATCGAGGCAGTCCTTCCCTCGGGTTCTTCGGTCGACGGTAGCTGTCGCTGGTTGATTCGCCGCCGCACGAGGTAGGCGACCACGGCCGCGTTGATTAGCAACACAGCGAGCTTGCCGATGCTTGGTTTGCGGATCACCGATACCAGCTCGAAAGGCAACAGTAAGCCCAAACCAATCGCCACCATCCATTCGCTCCAGGGCTTGCGCAGGATGAGCAACACGGCTTCGGCCGCCGTGAACAGGCCGTCGAGCCACGCGAGAGCAGCGCCTCGATGGAGCATTCGTACTGACAGGTGGTTTGCGATCCAATCGCCAAGGGGAGACCAGAGGCTGTTCGCGGCATATAGCTCTTCCGCAATCCACTCGAAGATCTGATACGCCTGCGAGGGTGCAACCGTGAGCCAGACTGCTATCCCGAGCATCACCGGGGCCTTCAGCGCCTTATAGGCGATGATTAGCTTCAGGCCGGTCGTTGTCGGCGTATGCGGTTGCTTCGACTTGGGCTCACGCATGGGTTCAGGTTGGACTCGCAGCGCCCGCGAAGCAAGGGAAGCGTGTTACCGGACCTTCCGGTTCTTGTCGATCCACCATGCCCACGGGACAAACAGCCACATTGCCAGCGCAGTAATGGCGATCCCCAGCGAGCTCGGTGGCGGAGGACCAAACAGATTGGCGAAGTAGATTGCGCCGAGCAAAAGGACCAAGGCCCAAAGTGCAACGATGCCCGCGCGATTGCGTGCCTCGGTGGACCGAGCGTAGAGCGCCACGCCCCACACGAAAATTGGGATCTCGACTGCCATTGTGGCAGCGCGCGAATTCCACAGACCGAGCCCCGCATAGGTGCTGCTGCCTGGAAAGAGTGGGAGGTCAGGCCGGTGAACGACCCAATCGAGCACCCAATGGCTGAAAACGCCAAGGCCGATCACCAGTGCGGCGCGACGGTCGCGGGTAGTTGCCAGATAGCCGCCTCCAAGCAACACCGACCAGACCACCGCCATCACCAGGCTATGAGTGTAGGGGTAGTACTCGAAGTCCAAAGGAGTGACCACCGTATTCCCCGGATCGATCCGCACCCTCTCGAGGCCAAGAAGCAGTGCGATCGGCCAGAGGAGATCCAGCAGTAATGGCGCGGCCATCAGGACGCCGAGCGAGGCCTGCGGTGCCGCTCGCTTCGACGCAAAACCCACGCCGAAATGGCCGATGAACACCCGGGCCCTATACCCCAACGTCTGGCCAGTGACGATCTACTTCAGAACCATTGCTCACGCCCGTGGCCAAAAGACGGTTGTCTTGCCAGGAGGCACCAGCCAAACGCCTCGAAGGTGTCGTTGCGCGGCAATGTCCGCGGCGTCCCCATGTGTCGCAGCTCGCATGAGTCCAAAGTGGACCATCATCACAATCGCGGTAACCCAAACGACAGCCCCTTGCCTAGGTGAAGCGGGCGCGGCGCCGTTTTGGCTCGCTCCGCCCTGCAGCGCTCGCACGAATGTGAGCAGAGCGATCAGGCCTAACAGAAGAACTGCGACCGCTCCGGACCAGGGATTCGGAATTCCAACGAAAGCAAGCAACGTGGGCGGCAAGTAGCCGTCGCGATACAAAGGCCAGACCAGGCCGAAGAAGGCGGTGGAAAGCGAATCCGGAATGTAGTTGACCAATGCCACGGGGCCAGTCATCGCAATCGAGGTAATGCAGAGGCCGATTGCTACCGGCAAACCGAAGCGAGCGGCACCGGACAACCGGCTCGACAGCTCTTGCAAAAGCCATCCTGCGGGAAGCAGCAAATAAGGCACCAGCGGAGTCATGTGGCGAGGCCCCGTGGCCCAGCCCCACGACTCATAACTAAAGGACGAAGTGAAGTACGCGTGTACCAGCAACTCGAGCGAAGAGAGCCAGAACAAAGAGCGGACCGGTCGATCGCCCTTGGCGCTGGCCCTCCAGACGAATACCAGCCCGGGAATTGCGAGAAGCAGAAAAGGCGATAGGGCGAACAGGCCTCGCAACGGGGAAAAGAATGAGAGGACGAACGCGCGCGCATCAGGCAGGCCGATCCCGAGAAAGCCCCCGACGTGCCAACCCTGATAGCCGGGATCGTTCAGGTACTTGTAACCGGTCTCAAATGGATTTCCGAAGCACGCCTGGTGATACATCATCAACGCGAGCACAAACGGCGCTGCACCGATCGTCGCAAGCCCGAGCGACCGCGCAAGCACGGTAAGGCGTGGCTTCCAAGCGGAGATCGGGGCAAACAGCTCGAGGAAGGCATAAACCACGAGCGGCAATAGCGTAAGGACGCTGGTGTATTCGCATGCAATCGCCGCTCCTGCGAACGCGCCGGCGGCGGCATACGCAGCGGCGTTCCATTCACCTCGCGCGCCTCGCCAGAGCGCGTAGAAGCACCCAAAAAGCAACACCGCGGTCGGTTGATGGCTGATGAAGAGCAGCGAATACCCAAAGGCGAGCGACCCTACCGCGTAGGTCGCTGTGATGACGTCGGCCCACGCGTTCGAGAGATACGTCCGCACAAATCTGCGCAAGTACACGAGCATCACCAAGGTGGGGAGCACAGTGATGAAGAACCTCGACCAGAAAACGAGTGGAATCTCCGGCACTGCGTACCGGCCCCCGCCACCCCATGCCCTGAGCACCAGATAGATCGGCACTGCCGCGAACGACAGAAGTGGCGCCTTGGATGGAAAGTAACGACCGTCTTTGAATGAAAGATCGCCTACGTAGCCGTAGTCGCGCAGCGCGCGATTGATGTCCAGGCTGCCGTATTCCACCAGTGAGCGGGTTTGCCACAGGCGACACAGCTCATTGGGGGATCGCAATCCGGGATGGTAAGGGAAGGCCAGCAGGTACAGTGCGGCGACGGAGCCAAAAAGGATCCGTCGGGAAGTGACCCGAGGCATTGGGGTCATGGTCGCAGTCAGGTACCTGGATGTCGAGCAAACGCCACAAGCGTTCGCTGGAACCACTCGCGGTGCCGGCACCCGGACGGCACGGTGGCACGCCGTTCCATCCGCGCAGATGGACCCCGTGAGAGGAAAAACTCACCGGGCCGGACCATCCAGCGCGCCGATTGCTAAAAGGATCAAGTTCTTGAATTCATTAGGCCAGTGTGGCCACCCGCGGCGATTCGGCCGTCGCGAGCCACGGCCGGGAGTGGTAAGAGGCAACAGCCAGCGTCCCAAGAACGGGCGCTCTTCTTTTCCACGAGGTGGCAGTTCATGGCGCGCGAAAAAGTGGTGTTGGCCTATTCCGGCGGTCTCGACACGTCGGTCCTGGTGCGGATTCTCACCGATGACTACGGCCTGGACGTGATCGCGGCGCATGTCGACGTCGGCGAGGCAAAAAACCCCGAGCACCTCAAGGCTCGCGCCAAGAAGGCAGGGGCGATCGACTTCGAATTCATTGAGGGCAAGCGCGAATATGTCACTGACTTCATTTTTCCGGCGCTTCAGGCCAACGCGCTGTACGAAGGAGTCTATCCGCTCAATGCCGCGCTCTCGCGAGCGATGATCGCCAAGCACCTGGTTGCGCTCGCTAAAAAGCATGGCGCCTCTGCAATCGCACACGGTGCGACGGGCAAAGGCAATGACCAGGTCCGGTTCGATCTGTCGTCCCGCGCGCTGGATCCGGCACTCAAGATCATCGCTCCGCAACGCGAGCGCTACATCAGTCGCGATTTCGCGATCGAGTACGCCAAAAAGCATGGAATCGAAGTGCCCGCGACGATGGAAAAGCCTTTCTCGATCGATGAAAACCTGTGGGGCCGCTCGATCGAAGGAGGGGTTCTAGAGGACCCGAACACTGTGGCCCCGGAATCCGCATTCGCCTGGACCCGCAGCGTCAAGGACAGCCCCAATTCGCCGACCACTGTGGAAATTGGTTTCGAAGCTGGACTACCCGTCTCATTGGATGGAGAGCGTCTTCCGCCAGAGATTCTGATCGCCAAGATGAATACCATTGCCGGCGAAAACGGCGTCGGGCGAATCGATCTGATGGAGGATCGGGTCGTGGGGATCAAAAGCCGGGAGCTCTACGAGGCGCCCGCAGCGATCACCCTGATCGCCGCGCGAAAAGACCTGGAGCGATTTAACCTTCCGCAGGACTGCAACAAGCTCAAGGCGCACCTCGACCAAGGCTACGCCGAGCTGGTCTACGAGGGATTTTGGTTCTCGCCTCTGCGGGATGCACTCGATGCGTTCAATTCCACCCTGGCGCGATCCGTCGAGGGCACGGTGCAGGTGAAATTGCACAAGGGATCGATGCAGGTGGTGGCGCGGGAATCCAGATTTGGCGTGTACAACCGCAAGCTCTCGACTTATGGCAAAGAAGATCTGTTCGATCATCGCGCCGCCGAGGGCTTCATCTCTCTTCTCGGGATGCAGCTGGTCGAGTATCGCCGCCTCCACCCGGTTGCCGGGAATCCGAGGCGATGACCGTCGCGCGCAGCGACGCCACCGGACGCGGGGATCTGGACCCCGACGTCCTGGAATTCACGACGTCGCTGCCCGTGGATCGCGCGCTCTATGCGGCCGATATCGCGGGGAGCTTGGCGCATATCCGAATGCTCGAGGAGTGCCAGATCATTCCTCGCGAGGATGCCTCCGCGATCCGAAAGGGACTGAGATCCCTCTTCGAGGATGCCGCCGCGGGAAAAATCTCCTGGCCGGCCGAGGAGGACATTCACATGGCGATCGAGGTGGAGCTCGGCAAGCGAGCAGGAAGCGCGGCCGAGCGGCTTCACACCGCCCGCTCACGAAACGATCAGATCGCTCTCGACAGTCGGCTTCACCTGCGGGAGCAATCGGCGCAGATTCTCGAGCGGATCGCCCGCTTTCTCGAAATTCTGGTCAGCAAGGCGGAAGGTCCCGAGGGCCGGTTCCTGATGCCCATGTACACCCATCGTCAGCGAGCTCAGCCAGCCACGGTGGCGTATCTGCTGAGCGCCTATGGCCAAATGATCGCTCGAGATGCCGCGCAATTTGCGCAAGTCCTCAACGGGCTTGATGAGTGCCCGCTCGGGGTCGGGGCGGTGAGCGGCACCTCGCTGCCGATTCGGCGAGAAAGGACTGCAGAGCTGCTCGGGTTCTCCCGGATCACCGCCAACGGTCTGGATACGGTGGGCGATCGCGACTTCGCGCTAGATTTTACCTACGCAGCGACGCGCAGCCTTATTCACCTCTCCCGGATCAGTCAGGACATCGTGGACTTCGCGTCGGAAGAGTTCGGATTCATCGAGCTCGACGATCGGATCAGTTTCGGCTCGTCGATGATGCCTCACAAGCGCAACCCAGACTTGTTCGAGCTCATTCGCGGCAAGTCTGCGCGTGGCGTGGGCGCGCTCACCGCGCTTCTGACCAACCTCAAAGCAATTCCCGTCGGCTACATGCGAGACCTCCAGGAAGACAAAGTCAGCTATCTGGAGGCAGCCGCGTTGATCTCGCACTGCCTGCTCGCAATCTCCACGGGATTCGAGGGACTGCATTTTCGTCAAGCACGCCTATCCGAGGCGCTTGCCAACGGGTTTACTCAGGCGACCGAGCTCGCCGAGAAATTGGTCGCGCGAGGGATTCCATTTCGCACCGCGTACCGCGCGATAGGCGCCCTGGTCAAAGCCGCCCGCACCGCTGGGAAGGCGCTGCATCAGCTGAGCGGCGACGAGCTGCGCGAAACGGGGGGAGCGGTCACCCAAGGGGACCTGCGCTTACTCTCGCCCGCGGAAGCGGTCGAGGCGAAACAGGTGCCGGGCAGCGCAGGCCCGCAGTCGATGGCTGATCAGCTGGAGGGACTCAAGGAGGCGATCGCCGGCGCACGGGCGCGTGCGTCAGCCACTCCTCGACTGGCTGAGCTGATCGCGCGTTTGGGGCGCGACTGATCGGAGCGGATTGCTCCGCGTCGCAGCCCTCAGCCGCAGAGCCACCCTCGCTCTTCGCGAATGCAGAAACCGCAACAGGGCTGGCCGCCGCACAGTGGACAATTTACGCACCGCCCGTTACGGCAGTCCTGAGTATCCCCACATGCGATGCCGCAGCCCCCGCAATTGGCCGCGTCGTCGTTGCTGATGCACTGCCAACCCGAGCCGACCGGGCACGCATTGAACCCGCTTGGGCACTCGCGGACGCATCGGCCCTGGTTGCACACCGCCCGCCCGCCGTAGACTGAGCAGACCTGCCCGCACCCCCCGCAGTTGTTTTGATCATCTCTCGAGATGCATTCGGTTCCGCACAGGTTGTAGCCGACCGGACAGCTCATCCCGCAGACGCGATTGATGCAGGTCGCGGAGCCGCCCCGTGGGGGTGAACAGCGCTGGGTGCAGTTTCCGCAATGGTTGATGTCATCGAGCGAGAAGCACGTGCCGGGTGGACATAGCTGGGATCCCGGAAAGCACCCCTGCGCGCAATTGCGTTCGACGCAGCCTGCAAACCCGGCATCCGGGGCTGGGCAGTGACGGCCGCAGCGGCCGCAGTTTTCCACCTGGTTGAGATCCGTGTCGCAGCCTCGAGCGCCCGGCGAGCATCGGCCCCAGTTGGGGGCGCACGGATATTCACAGTTTCCGCCGTCGCAGCCACGTAGGACGTGCGGACGGTCCGTATCGCAGACCGTTCCGCATCGACCGCAAAAGTCAGGGTTTTGCCGGGTGTCGACGCAGGCGGATCCCCCGTTTGTCGCGCAGCAGGTGCCCGCAGCACCGGAGCATGAATCGCTCGCGCCGCAGCGACAGACTCCTTCCACGCAGCGATCGGAATCGACCGTGCACGGAGCACAATCAGGGCCGCAATGGGCAACTTGCGAGGACGCATCGGTGATTACACAGCCGCCCAGCACACCTGCCCGGCAACTTTGTGAACCCACAAAGCAGGCGCTGTGGAGCGCGACCGCGCAGGCGAGGGACTCCCCCTCGACGCAATTTCGCACCGACAGCGAGAAAACTCTCTCGGCAACGCGCGACCCCGAGTCTCTAACCTGGACGGAAAATGCCACTCCCGGCTGCAGGAACGCACTCGGTGTGCCGGTCAACCTGCCCGTGGCGGCGTTCAGCCTCAACCAACTCAGGACAGGCGGTGGGTTGAGCAGCGTCCAGCTGTAGCCGCCCGCGCCGCCCAAAGCGGTGAGAGACTCCTCATAAGCGGAACCGACGACGCCTTCCCGTACCGACTGGGTGGAGATAACCGGAGGCGACGCCTCCTCGAGCCTCGAGAGGCAAAGGTTGATTTGAGGGCTGCAGACCCCATCGGATCCGCAGTCCTCATCCTTGCTGCAGGACCGCCCGATCTTGTCGCACCGGCTCACCAGCGCCCCGGTTACAACGCACAGGGCCGCCGCAAGCGCCAAGGTTCTCCCGCTGCAAAGCTGTCTCGATGCATCTCGCCCGCGGGACGAAGCAAGTCCACCATTGTGGATGGTCATCGACGGCTCCTTTGACTGCGCGGTTGCGGCGCGGTTTGGGCCGCGAAGCAGCGGCTTGCGAGCGGTCCTGTCCAAATTGCGTGCCAGCGACGGCAACGAATCCGATGCGCATGAATCTTGCTCACCCGCTCGACATGCGATGGAGAATAGGGATCGTTTCGATCGGGCTAGTGCTTCCTCCAGTGTGCCGCGCCGAGCCTCAGCTGATGGTGATTGCCAGCGGCGCATGCGAGGACGTCAATCTGCTCGAAAGCGGAAGGCTGCTGCAGGTAGCGCTGGAAGAGCGGCTTGGCGAGAAGGTGATGGAGCAGCAACAGCTGCTCGAAAGGTTTGGGGCGCCTGCGGGGCGCAGCGCCGAGGAAATCCAGGGTTTGCTCGACTCAGCGCGCGTGCAGTACTACGCCTCCGAATACGCCAAGGCACGGTCCAGAGTGGAAGACGCGCTGGCGGAAATCCGGATGTTGCCCGCCGGTCCAATCCGTTGGGGACTTCTCGTCACCGCCGAACTTCTGCAGGGCGTCGTATTGCGGCAGACTGGAGAAAGCCACAAAGCGAGCGAAGCCTTTGCCCGCGTTCTTCGCCTCGATCCGCACTTCCAGCTCGACCCGGATTACTACTCGCCCAGCATCTGTACCGAGTTCGATCGGATCCGAGAGCAGCTTCGCTACGTAGCCAAGCTTCGCGTCGAAGTACGTTCGAATCCGTCCGGCGCCGACGTATTTTTCGATGGATTGAAGGTCGGCGTCACGCCCTTCGCGGGCGATTTTCTTCCCGGCACGTACGAGGTGATCGCCGCCAAAAGCGGAGCCATGTCTCGGCCACACTCGTTGCGCGTCGAGAAACCGGAATTGCTGCACATCGACCTCGACTTCGAAGGGATGCTCAGCGTCAATCACATGTTCTGTCTCTCGGACCAGGGCGGCGAGCAGTCCTGGATTCGCGGAGCGGTGAAGCTGGCGACCCTGGCTGGAACCGAGGACGTGGTGGTGGCGCGGCTAAAACGGCACCCCAGAGATTCGAGCTGGTTCACCGCTTCGCTGGTCAGCAGCCAAAGCGGGGGCAAAATCCGCGAGGCCGCGATCAAGGTCGACGCGCCCACCCCGGCGACGGACAGTCTCGAGAAACTTGCGGACTTCATCGTCACCGGCAAAGCCGAGGGCGCAATCGTGGTCGTGGATGACGCGCAGCCCAGTCCGCCGCCCCGGATTTCTGGACCACAACCGATGGTGCAGTCGACCCCTGATTCGGCCGATGGATGGAGAGTCGGCAGCTATGCGTCCTTCGGCGTGAGCGCTGCGGCGGCCGCCTCCGCGCTGGTGCTGTTACTGGTGAACAGAGCCGATCTGAACCGCTTGAAGAGCTATGAGAAACCCGATGGAAACCTCACGAATGCTCCAGATGTCCCGGGGTTAGTGCATGCCATCGATACCCGCCGTGGCACTGCAACAGTCTTGTTCGTGGCATCCGGGGTCGCGGCTGCCTCAGGGGTGGCCTTTTACTTCTTGGCCCGGAAACAGGAATATCCGAGGATGGATGTGTCGATCGCGGTAAACCGCACAGGAGGCCTGCTGTTGGTCGGAACTGGCTTTTAGCCCCGTGCGGATTCGATGAGCATTGCAGGATCCAGCTGACGAAGAGGAGAGGTTGACGATGGGGACCCCCAGTAGTGCGGGGAACGGCGGTTGGTGCACGCGCTGGATGCCGGCGCTGGTTGGGCTTTGCTCACTGATCTCGCTTCCCACGCATGCCGCTGCGGACAAGCTAGCGGTCCACCCGCTGGTCGTGCCCGAGGTCACCGAGCGTGAAGAGTTGGAATATCGGCGCATCTTTTACGCCGAGGTGACCCGGTTGCAGAAGAACGTCGTGGCTCCGGCCGCGGTAAAGGCTTTTCTGAAGAGGTTGCCACACCAGACATGCGTCTCCGCGCCGGACCTGAACAAGTGCCTCGCGGACCTCGCCAAGCAAGTCAAGGCCAAATCGGCGCTCTTTGTCACGTTGAACCCATATCCGAGGATCCAGTTGGCAGGTCGGTTGGTGCGCGACACCGGCGAGGTTCGAGCCTCCGCGCAGAACGAGTACGGAAAGTTGCCTCAAAAGAATGCGCGCGACGTTTTGAAGCGAGCGCTTCGCCAATTTCTGGCGGAACTGCGAGTAGGCGTTCCCGATGTTCCACCACTGGTGGTCGGTACTTTGCCGCAGGATAAATCCACCGACAAACCGGTCGCGCCGCTACCAGCTCCGTCGCCGCCCGTCTCGATTGCTCCGGGGGCGCCTCCTCAAGAGTCCCTGCCTCTTCCAACTGCTCCCCCAGCCCAGCCCGAGCCGACCACCGTCGGCTATGTCCCGGAGGAAGGGTGGAGCTGGCAAAAGAGCGTAGGAGTGGGGCTGGTGACGGCCGGGGTCGTCGGCCTGGGGCTTGGAACGTATTTCAAGATCCGCTCCTCGAACTCATGGAACCAGTTCAACAACACCACCAGCCCCGGATACTTGACCCCGACCGAGCTCAATAACTTGGGGGACATTCAGTCGCGGGCCCAGAGCCAGGGGAGAGCGGGGAACATTTTGCTGGCTGGTGGAGGCGCACTGGCTGCGAGCGGCCTTGGCCTCTTGATCTGGGAGCTCGCTCGGCCAAAGGGCGAGATGGTGATGAGCGTCGCCCCAATGCCGGGTGGGCTGATCGTGGCGGGAGAATTTCGGTGATGAAGACGAGGTCGGCTTTCGCGTTGGCATCCGCGCTCGCCGCTGTGGTGGCGATGGCGATCGGCAGCGGGTGCGGGAGCAAGATTTCAAGGTGCAGCAGCGACTCGGATTGCCCCTTGGGTACCTGCGATCTGACAGTGAACCGATGCGCGTTCTTGATGTGTAATGGTGGCGCGGGGTGTCCTATCGGAGCGTTTTGCAATACTCGGGTGGCGAATCTCTGCATGCCTATCCCTGACGGAGGGACGAACGACTGCGTACCGGATTGTCCTGCCTACCAGCTCTGTTTGGACACGCGCTGCCAGAGTCGGTACTCGAGCATCGCGATCACTCAGCCGACAGATGGCAGTGTCATCGGTGGACCGATCAACGTCGTCGCGCAGCTCGACGTCACTCCTGGTTTTCCGCGGTCTGACCCTTCGACGCTAACGATGTTGATCGGATTTGATGGCGGGACCACGTCGGGCACGCTGTCCAATCAAGGGCCAGGCCAGTATCAAGGGCCAGTAATTCCGACACATGACGGGCCTCATCAGTTGACGGCTCGTTACGACACCGCGAATCTGAGCAGCAACACGGTCACGGTGACCGTCACAGGCACTAATTGCGTGCCAGCCTGTCCGATGCATCAGCAGTGTGTGGGACTGCAGTGCCAGAATCGATACTCGGGCATCGTCATTATACAACCCTCGGATGGTGCGTTCCTGGATGGTGGCACGCCAGTGTTTGTGTTTGCGCGACTCATCGTGAATCCTGGTTTTCTTCGGCAGGACCCGTCAATGCTTGCGCTCCTGATCGGCTTGCCTGATGGAGGCAGTACCTCGGGCACACTGCCGATTCTGGATGTGGGCCTTTATGAAAGCACACTGGTTCCGATGGGAGATGGACCGTATCGGCTGGTGGGCCGCTATGACGCAGCGAACTTGAACAGCAGCCCCATCAACGTGACCATCTTGACCATTCCGCCGTCGTTCATTTTGGCGATACCCACACCGCCCCCGGGCCCGGACGCGGGCTATCTCAACTCCATCGATCCTGGGCTGCTGGGCGACGCGGGATGGCGCAGAGATCAGGTGATGCTGCTTGGTATCTCCTCGGCGAATCCGTATGTGGTTCCGGGAACGGTGAGCCTGACTGTCACGGGTGTCGGCGGCCCGGATTCAGGTCATCCCAGCGTGAACCCGACGACCGGTTGCGGACCGCTACCCTATTGCGCAAACGCGCTCGTCGATTTGTCGGCTCCGGACATGAATGCATTCCGCGGCACGTTCGGCCTGATCGTCACCGGAACAGACAGGGCTGGGAATGTCGGTACGACGGATGGCGGAGTGGTGGTTACCCGCTGGAAATGGGCATTCCAAACGCTGGATGGTCTACCCATCCGGACCAGTCCAGCAGTCGGTTCGAGCGGCACCATCTACGTCGGCACCGGAAACGGTACTACCGCCGGCAGTCTTTATGCGGTGAATCCAGACGGAACATTGAAATGGTCGACTGACGGAGGCTGGATGACAGCTAGCGTTGCCCTCGGAGAAGTCGATGGGGGTATTGAGCCCGTCTATGCAGCAGTGAACAGCGCAACGCAGACCACTCTTCATGCGTACAACGGAACCGACGGAGGTGACCTAGTTCCTGCGTGCGGGCCTTTCCCTGGGGCAATCCGAGGATCCGTGGCGGTCACGAAGATCGATGGTGGCGAGGCATGTTTCGCAGCGATCAATTCACCGGATGGTGGAGTGATGCTGGCGATGCGGCCGTTTCCAACGCCTCTGTGCATCGATGGAGGGACAGTGAACCCCGGCGCACCATTGCTGGAACCCGCTGCCATAGCAGTGGATAACAACAACAATGTGTTTTTCGCGCTGTCATCATTGAGAATTCAAAGTCTGGCATTCGACGGAGGATGGCAGGTTCGAAACCCAGCCAACTGGCCGGTCGATGCTGGTGCAAATAACGTTGGCCTGGCTATCGTCGGCCCCCCCACCGCAATTGTTGGAAGCGCGACGACAACGGGAGCAGATGGTGGGGTTTTTGCCATCGCGGCTTCCAACGGCGCTCAAACGTGGACCTTCACAGACGCCGGGGACCCGCGCACCGCGTGGAACCCTTCGGTTGCCAGCGGCGGGACCAATGGAATCGTCTTCTATGGCGATGAGGGTCAGAAGCTTACCAGCGTTGCGATTAACACTCCAAACTCCCTGATCGCAACGGGTGCGGGAGTGTCACGTGGGGCGCCGGCCATTGCTAGAAACGCGATTTACGTTGCGGATTCGACGTCGAACATGCTCTCCGCGCGCGACCGCAGTACGCTGAACCCGCTGTGGACCGTTAACAACTTCAACGGTGGATTTTTTGAAGCCAGTATCGCTCTAGACTGCTCACGTGATGGCGGTGCTCCCTCGCTATCTCGTCCTGGGGTTCTGTACGTCCCTGACAATGCGCAGAATCTGTTTTGCTTTGTTACAGATAGCGCGGGAATCGATGTCAACGCTCTGTGGCCCAAGTACCAACACGATCCACGCAACACCGGCAACCAGCAAACGCCGCTGAGCCAGTTCGGGTGCCAGTAGAAAGGTACGGCACCTAGGCAATGGTCAGGCTACGGAGCCTTAGTCTGCCGTCAGTGCGCGTGTTCTTCGTCTGAAAGCCGACTCGTGGAGGCGGCCCCGGGCGCGCGAGAACCATCGCCGTCGGAAGACAGACCTGTGGCAACTTGCGCTGGAACCATTGGTTTTGCTTCCTCCTGGTACCAGATGGATCGGCTTCGAGGTAGCTCACGCAAACGGCCATCGCCGGCCGGCTTGGCCAACAGCAATTGGAACACGCTGATCCTGGCGAGGCGAAACGCCACTGCGGAGGAAGCCAAATACAATCGCCATGCCCGGGCTCGCTCGCGACCTACCAGGGCAACCGCCTCGTCGAACCGGCGCTCCAGCCTCAGCAGCCAGTGAGCCAGCGTTTGCGCGTAGTGCTCGCGCAAAGATTCCAGATCTCGAACCTCGAATCCGGCGCGTTCCGCAGCGGAAACCACCTCTCCAACCGGAAGAAGCTCGCTGTCGGGGAAGATGTAGCGCCGGATGAAACCGCCGTGGCGGCTGCGGCGGACCCACGGCACTGTCTGAGTCTGAGCGATGCTGGCAATCGCGTGATTGAGAAACAGCCCTCCCGGGCGCAGCAAGCGAAACATGTCCGCGAAATACTCGTCTAGATGGGCATGGCCGACGTGCTCCATCATCCCAACGCTGGCAATCTTGTCGAAAACGCGGGCTGGCCGGAGCGAGCGATAGTCCACCGCTTCGATTTTGACCCGGCCATTCAGCCCCGCGGCTTGACGCTGAGCCTCGGCGAGCTGATTTTTGCTCAGGGTAATTCCCAAGCTTTCGGTCCCGTATTGAGCGGATGCGTAGAAGAGCAGTCCGCCCCATCCGCAGCCGACATCCAACAAACGGTCTTCCGGACCGAGGTGCAGCTTACGGCAAATCAAGTCCAGCTTCGCACGCTGCGCTTCGTCCAGTGACTCGGACCGGTCCGGAAAGTACGCGCACGAGTACACCATCCGGGAATCCAAAAAGAGACGGTAGAACTCATTCGAAACGTCGTAGTGATGCCGGACGGCCTGCGCATCTCGCTGCGCGGAGTGGGTCTGGCCGCGTAGACGGGCTGAGAGCGCGCCCGCGGCACTGGTGCGGAGGATCCTTCGCCAGGCGGGCAACAGAAGTCTCAATTGAGATTTGCTGGGCGGCCCATGCCATCGGGCAGCTGCCTCGAGCAGGCCGATGGTGTCACCCACCAGCTCGATTTCCCCGCTGATGAACGCCTCGGCAATCCGCTCCTCGGAGGGCGGCAGCAGCGAATTCAAGGCCGCCTCCGATTTGAACTGCACCCTGCCAAGCCGCGCATCATGAGCCGCGGGCACCAGCGATCCGTCCCAGAGCTCAACCGAAAAAGCGCGGGAACGATCACTAAAGAGCTGAACGGCAAGCGCCTTGGAGTCCATCGCTGAGACCTAAACTAATGACGAGTTCACCCAGAGAAAAGCTAAATGTGCGGCGTCGTTCAAGCGCAAAGCGGAGCTGGCTTCGCTTGAAGCCCTCGGCAGACCCGCAAACCCCGTTCTGATCAGCGCTTGGCTCGACGACTCTTCGAGGTTGGCTTCCGGGCTGTGGGCTGGGCCCGGGGTGCTCCGCTGCGACTGCCCGAGCGCCGACTCGATTCACCGCCTATCGGCTTGGGAGGAAGGGACCGGGTATACCCGATAGAGCGGGTTAACCAGGATTGAAGCTCGTCCTGGTCCTCGAGCATTGAGTCCGGCAGAACCACGTACTCCCGCATCGGCCGGCCACCCATCGGATCGAACTCCGACGCACCTTCGATGCGCAGAAGCTCACCCCGATCGTTTTCACCGAGCCGCAGGAAAAACTGTTTGACGAACAAGCCACAGCACATCTGCCCGTTAGCGAATCCGGCCGGATATCCGAACATCTTTCGTCTCTGAAGCGGTAACCCTTCGATGGCGGCGTCAAAGAGCGAGACGAGCCACTCAGGAGACTTATCGAAGCGCATGCCAGTTGAATACCTCCCCAACCCGTTCGTCCTAGCAAACGAGTCTTCTTGATTCTGCATGTCCGTGGAGAAAATTGATGCGTTCGCGAAAAATATTCCTGGTTTCGAGCCTGTTGGCGGCTAGCACTTTGCTGTTCAGTGCCTGCGCTGCGCACGATCAAGTGGCGCTCGCCTCACCAGCGGCCGGTAGCGTGGCGGCTCCTCCGTGCCGCGGTGGAGTCCTGATTCCAGGGCATGCTGGACCCCGTGGCTACTGGATAGGCGAACATTGGGATTGTCCCGCGGTCAGGGGTCCGGGCCACATCGCGATCTTCACCGATCCACTGCCGCCGTAGGGTTAGCGACCGATCGTGGCAGAAGCTGGCGTCGGTGCATTGAGTGCGCGCTCGATCCCCTTGCGCAACGCCGCCAGCGACTGCCCATCCGGGATTCCGCGTCTTCCAAGTCCCTAGGCGAAGACTTAGGACGCCTTTTCGAGCAACACCTCGACCGTGGTCCCGACTCCTGGGGTCGAGTGAAGCTGGATTGAGCCACCCATACCCTGGACGAGATCCCTGGAGATGGACAAGCCAAGACCCGTGCCTTCGCCCGGCGCTTTCGTGGTGAAGAACGGCTTGAACACCTTGTCGAGCAATTCCGGCGGAATGCCGCGGCCGTTGTCGGTAACGGTGAGCCGAATTTGGCCGTTCTTCTCTTTCCAGCTCACCTCCACCTGCCCGCGCCGGCCGGTGCCGTCCATCGCCTGGGCGCCATTGACAATCAAGTTGAGCAGAACCTGACAGAGCTTTACCGGCCCGCCCCTTACCTTGACAGAAGTGCCATCCACCAAAAGCTTCGCCCGCTGGCGGATCTCGGCCTTGGCCATCCGCGAGGCGAACTCGGCAACCTCGGCCAGATCGGCGTTCTCCGTCTGGTCCTCTCCGCGAGCCTGAGCGCGGATTCCAAGCGCCACTTGTCGGATGTGCTTCGAGCCAGTCTCGATGTCATCGAGCGATTGAGGAAGATCAGCCAGGATCCGGTCGACCTGTGAGTTGGGGTGTTGGCGCAGGCACGGCTGGACGTACTCGGCGAGGATCTTAAGATCGCCTCGCACCGTGGCGATGTTTTGCGACATGTAAGAGACCGGGTTCATCAGCTCGTGGGCAATCCCCGCGCTCACCTGGCCGATCGTCGCCAGCCGCTCGGATTGAAGTACCCTCGACTCAATTTCACGCAGCTTCGACTGAAGGATGTAGATCCGCAGCGAGGATTCGAGCGCGGATTGAAGCTCCTCCTTCACCCACGGCTTGACGAAATAGCGCGACACCTGCCCGCGATTCACCGCGTCCATCACGGCTTGCATGTCGGAGTAGGCGGTGATCACCATCCGCTGCACATCCGGGGCGATCTCCCGGGTTCGTTCGAGCAACTCGACTCCGGTCATGTTCGGCATGCGCTGGTCGGAAATCAAAATTCCAATTTCCTGCGCCCTGGTACCCAAAATCGCCAGGGCCTCGCTCGCCGACTGACACGTCAAGACACGAAACTTGGTTCGAAAATTCGCCTCGAAGACTCGCAGGTTGATTGGCTCGTCGTCGACGTAGAGAACGGCGGGCGACTCATCCGGCGGCATTGCTCTCTCCTTAGCTGACCTCAGCTGCCGGCAGCGTCACTTTGAAGTGGGCCCCCGAGCCCGGCTTCGAATGCACCGTAATGTTGCCACCGTGCTTCTGGATAATGTCACGAGCTAACGCCAATCCCAAGCCGGTCCCCGAACCGACCTGCTTGGTTGTGAAGAACGGATCGAATATTTTTTTAATCACCTGAGGGTGTATCCCAGGTCCGTTGTCGACCACCTCCACTTTGGCCAGGTGGTCGTCATAATGGACACGAACCCGAACTTCTCCGCTCGGACCGGCCGCCTGGATCGCATTGTCGATCAAGTTGATCCAAACCTGATTCAGCGCGCCAGGCTCGCCAACTACTCGGATCTTCTCGCCCTGCGGGATGTCGGACACCAGCTTAGGACCTTGCTGAATTTTGTAGGACAACAGCTGGACCGCCAAGGCGACATTCGAAGCCACATCCACCTCTGCTCGAATCCCCTCCCCCACCCGCGCTTGTTGCAACAATTGTAGTGAAATCTGGTCCACTCGCCCCGCACTGCTGATTGCCAATTCGAGCAGCTCGCTTGTTTCCTTCGAGGCATCTCCCAACAAGGTCCGCAGCGGGACCAGTGCGTTGATGATCCCGTTGAGCGGGTTTCGAATTTCGTGCGCCACGCCCGCCACCAGCACACCCAAAGCCGCGAGCTTCTCGTTCTGCGCCAGGTTCTCGGCCAGCGATTTGAGGCGCAGCTGTACCGTCAGGCGCGCTTTGATCTCCTCGAGATGAAACGGCTTGATGACGTAGTCGTCGGCCCCTGCACGAAGCCCGGCCAGCTTGCCTTCCAAATCCGCCCGCGCGGTAAGAAGAATGAAGGGAATGCCTACCGTCTCGGGAGACGCTTTAAGGGCTTTGCAGAGCTCAATTCCATCGAGCCCCGGCATCATCAAGTCGGAAAGAATCAGTGCCGGAATTCGCTCTTGCGCGAGCTTTAGCGCCTGCGTGCCATCCCATGCCTCGACGATCGAGAACTGCTGTTTGAGATTGCGGACGAGGAAGCCGCGAACGTCGGAATTGTCCTCGGCAATCAACAGCACTGGCCGCTCCTCTGTTTCTTTGACAACTTCAAGCTCGCTCACCAGCTCCGGACCCGCCGCGATCGCTTCGTATTGGAGCAGCTCGGTGGAAGTGGGCAGAGGAACTTCGGTGAGCGCCGCCTCTGGAATGGGTGCCCCGATCGGAAGGCGGACGCAAAAGGCCACTTTTTCCCCGGGGCGATTGTCGACCGTCACTTTGCCCCCGTGCAGCTCCACCAGCTCGCGCACCACCGGAAGCCCCAATCCGGTGGAGCCAAATCGGCGGGCATTGGAACGTGTCGATTGGCCAAAACGCTCGAACAGTTTGCCGACCTGTTCGGGATCGAGCCCCTCACCGCTGTTCTCGACCACGAACTCGGCCTCCGAGCCATCCTGCCGAGCGCTGATCTTGAGCGAACCCCCATTCGGCACGTACTTGACGGCGTTCGAGACCAGATTGAGCGCCACCTGCTCGATTCGCTCGCCGTCCGCCACCAGCTGCAGCTTGGGGGGAAGCTCCAGCACGAGCGCGACGTTGCGACGTTCGAGCGCTGGACGCCATGGCCGCGCCACTTCTTGGAGGATCCGGGTCAGGTCGGTTGGACCCACGCGAAGCGTCATCCTTCCCGCTTCGATCTTCGAAAGATCCAGTAAGTCATTGATCAGCTTGAGCAGCCGGTACGCGCTGCGGAGCGAGCCTTGAATCTCCTGGCGTGCGGCATCCGGCACTGAGGCGGAACCAACCAGCGCCTCGAGCGGCGCCAGCAACAGCGTCAGTGGGGTCCTCAACTCGTGCGAAGCATTGGAGAAGAATTCCGTCTTCTGCCGGTCCAGCTCGGTTAGTTTCTGAAGCGAATGTTCGAGTTGCTCGGTGGTCTTCTTCAACTCAGCGGTCCGCTCCCCGACCTTCTTTTCCAGTCCTTCCTGGTACTCTCGGAGCAGGGCGAAGTTTCTGGCGTTATCAAGCGCGATCGAAATCCATGGAATGAGCGCCTCCACCAAGCCTGTGGGCGCTTGCAGTCCCCAGGTGTCGATTCGGCCAATCACCTCGCCGCTGGAGGTGAGATTGAATTGTCGCGGCTCGCCCGGACCGAGCTGCCCCAGCTGGCGAACCGATTGCAAAGTTTCGCCGGGACGCCGGGCGAGCCAAAACTCTTGGCCGGTGCACCGAAAGCGTTCACTCAACAGCTGACTGACCGAATCGCCCAAGGATTTGAGCTCGGTGTGCTTTGTCAACTCGCGGCCAAGAAAGTTCACGGTCTGGAGCTGATCGGCCTGCACCGCGAGGACCGACTTGGCCTGCTCCAACTCCTGGTAGCGGGTGGTCAGCAGCCCATGGGCTTCGCGCAGTTCCTGGGCCGCGGCTCGCACAGTAAATGGCCAGAGCAAGGCGCGCCGAATCCTTCCGAGGGTGCCTCCCCCGGGAGGCAAATCAATCCCGTAGATCGCGCCTTGAGAGGTCAGGTCCATCTGCACCTGCGCCCTCGGAAGTCCCAGCACCCTGGGCATCCCGGTAAAGTTTCCCTTGGCGACAAAAAAGAATTCGCGGCATGGCGCGTACCCAGGGCGCAGCTTCAATTCCAGCCTGATCCGCTGATCGTTGACTCGCTCCACGTTCGGCTCGACGCAGTTGAAGCCCTGCACGCCTATCCCGTTCTTGGAGAAGACCCAGGCATAGAACTCGGGACCGGAGAACAGCAGTCTGGCGATCACCGAGAATGGGCGCACGTAGGGCGTGTCGAAGAACGAGCTGCCCATCTGGACCAGCTCGTCTTCGGACCAGATCTTCCCCACATTCGACATGAAGGTGAGAAAGGTGGCCCAGTCAATGCGTTCGTGTTTGTTTCGAAGCTGCGCGACGGACAGTCCGGTATCGCTTGCTAGCCGCTCCGGTACGAGCCCTTTCTTGCGGAGCTCACGAAAAAATAGATCGAGGACCTTGCATGATACTTCTTTGCTCATCTACCCCAACGTAAGACAATCCCTGAGTAGGTCAGGCCTCCGCCGCCGCTGAACATCGCGACGAGATCGTCATCCTCGAGCAGGCCTTCGCGTTCTCCCATCGCCATCATGAACGGCACGTTGGAAGCGGCGAGGCTTCCAGTCCAGGTAAAGGAGTCAAAGGTCTTCGCATTGTTCAATCCGATGTAGTCCTGGGTGACTTTGCGAAACCAATGGGTGGACTGATGGGTAGCGTAAAAATCGATGTCCTCCGGCTTCAAGCCAGCCTTGGCAATCGCGTCCTGAAGGACTTCTTTTCCCATGTCACAAATACTGAGCAGCATCTTGCGAGCGGCTGCAGTGTCCTCGGTGTGAACGAACGGGGGCTGGTCGCCATTGTACCATCTCTTCCCGGGGCATCCGGTCACCAGAGCTCGGTAGTAGCTGCCGTCGGTACGGTGCGACTCCGACACCAGACCGCGGCCGCGACCGACTGGACCGATCACCGCCGCAGTGGCTCCATCGCCAAACCACACATTGAAGTGATCCTCGGGCTTACAGGCGCGCAGAATGGACGAGGACTGGACGATCAGCGCATAGCGCGCCTTACCTCCTTTGATCATCTGCTCGCCGAAGCTGTATTGCATCAAAAACGAGTTGCAGGCGGTGTCGGTGGAGAGGGTGATGCAGTCGGCGGGCAAGCCCAGGTTGTGATGCACGCGAGGCGCGGTGGGAACGGTCAGATAGTCGGGAAGCTGGCTATAAACGAGCAGCAGCCCAATCTGATCAGGAGAGATTCCCGAGCGCTCGATCGCGTCGCGGCCGGCGAAGGTCTCCATGTCGGATGACTCCATTCCTTCCGGCATCACCCGGCGTTCCTGCGATCCCTTGAACGGATCGTCGCCGAACTCCGACATTCCTCCCAAGGTGCGGCGAATCCCCTCGGTGAGAAAAGTATCGTCCGCGCTCTGTGGACGCGCGAGGTTCTGCGCCAGCTTTTCTCTCCACTTGGCGACCGTGCTCTCGGGCCACCAGTCGTTTCGCCTGATTTCAGGGGGCAGATACACTCCCAGGCTCAAGATTCCGACATTCTCGATCTTGTCCATCGCTTCTCCGTTCCTGGCTATCAACGCTATTGGTGGTTGAAGTTGCGTATCTGGGCGATCCGGCCGTGGATCGGGAATGACGCTTCTGGATCCACCGCGATGTCCAGCACGCAGGGCTTGTTTCCAATCAGCATCTCTTTGGAAATCGCCGAAAAATCACTCGGCTTGCGAATGCTGACGCCGTGAGCTCCAATTGCCTTGGCTAGCGCTGCGAAGTCGACCCGCGGCGAGTGCATCGGAGCGGTTCGTCCGAAGATTCGGATCAGCCCGCTCTCCACCATCCGCATCCGGGCGTCGTTGAAAATCGCGAACACGACGCCGATTCCGCTTTGCACGCAAGTGGCCAGCTCCATCCCAAGCATCTGAAAGCCGTGGTCGCCGCAGAGCGAAACCACGGCCCGATTCGGCAATGCCACTTTTGCCCCGATCGCGGATCCAATCCCGGATCCCATTGATCCGAGCCCAGTGCTGACCATGAATGCATCGGGGTGATCGATGCGCAGATAGTGCAGAGCGAACATCGTATGCTCGCCGATATCCACCGTGTAGATGGCATCCTCCGGCAGGATCTGCTGGAGCAACCGAAGCGCTCGCGCTGGCTTGAGCGGCAGTTCGTCGCTTTCCGTGTCCTGCAGCTCGATGTATTTGATCCCGCTGCTCAGCGACCGAGTCGGATTTCTTCGAACCTTGGAGGCAATGCCGCGCAACACGACGTGCGAGGGGCCGATGATCCCAAAGTCAACCTGGTAGTTCTTTCCAATCTGTCCAGCGTCAATATCAATCTGAATAAACGTCTTTGAGGGCCGCAGGACCGGGCTCCAGCTGTTGGTACCCGTTTCACCCAGCCCACAGCCGACGCAGAGAATGGTGTCGACTCCCTGCTCAAGATATTCGCTGGCCGAGGTGTGCCCGCCGAAGCCGAAAATTCCCAGCGACAACGGATCGCTCTCCGGGAAAATCCCTTTCGCTTTGGGTGTGGTGGCCACCGGCATCTGCAGGGTGGCCGCCAAAGTGCCGACCCAACGCACCGCCTCCGGGTGGCGTGCTCCCGATCCCACCAGGATCAGGCCGCGCTCAGACTGTTGAAGAGCCTCCGCCACTTGAGCGAGCATTTCGTCGTCGACCTCGAAGTTGGTGGACACCTGGGTCGACGCCCTGATCGATACGACCCGTTCGCTCGCGATGTCCAAAGGCAGAGATAGAAAAACCGGCCCCTGCCGACCCGATCGCGCGGTGGCGATCGCCTTGCGCACCAGAGTCGACGCAGCGCTGGGGTTGCTGACCTCGGCGGAGAATTTCGTAACGCTGCGCACCATCCCCAACAAATCGAGTTGATACCTGCTGCCCTCCTGCAAAGCACCCCGCCCGAAATTCTTCCTCGGAACCTCGCCGCCGATCGCGATCACCGGGATTCCGTCGGCGTGCGCGGCGGCCAGACCAGTGAGGGCATTGGTAACGCCCGGCCCGGACGTCATCAGCACGCACGCGATGTTCCCCGACACCCGCGCATGCCCCATTGCCATGAAAGCCGCCCCGGTCTCGTGGCGGGTATTGATGATTTTGAGCGAGGGATGATCGACCAGAGCATCGTAGACGGAGGCAATTGCACCTCCCGGAATGCCAAAGAACGTGGTGATGCCAAGTTCGATCAACGTCTCGACGATCACGTCGGCGACCCGGTGGTGGGTCGCCACCGGCTGCGAGATCGGCGTCACCGACTCGACCGGCCTCAACGGAATGGCCATTTGCCGACCCCTCCTCAGCAGGCCTCCTCGGAAGACGGTCGGGAGGCCATGTAGAGGTTACATTGTATCCAAAAGTGGACTTTTTCCGATTAGTCCCGACCTTGGGAAAGAGTCAACCCGAGCACGTGAAAAACCGTGCTCCCTCGTCTGCAGAACAGACGATCAAGGGCGTGGGCGAGCAGTGGTTTTAGCGGTACTGCTGCACTTCGATGCCGAAGCGCTTGAGCCAACGGCGAATCTGCATTCGATGACTGCTCATCGAGCGCGCAACTGCGCTGAGGTTTCCCCGATGTTCGGAAAGCAGGCGAAGCAACTCGGTGCGCAGACTGTCGTCCGAACCTGATCGGCGACCAGTTTGGGCATCTGCCTTGGCATGTCCCGCGGCCTCGAGCGCGGCGCGAACCGGATCAGGCAAGTGCTCCAGCCGGATCTCCTGGCCGCGGGCGAGCGACACCGCGGTCTCGAGAGATTTCTCAATCTCTCGGACGTTCAGTGGCCATCGGTAGCGAAAGATCGCTCGCGCTGCTTTGCGATGAAACACCAAGGAGGATGCTTCCTTGGGCGCAAGCCTTTGGAGCAGCGAAGCAATCAGAATTCCCAAGTCCTCGCGGCGTTCGCGCACCGGCGGCAGATGGAGGGTCATCCCGCAAATTCGCGCATAGAGATCCTCCCGGAACTCTTTGCGAGTGATCAGCTCCTCCAAGTTCCGATGCGTGGCGGCGCAAAAACGCACGTCAATCCCAACCGGCTCTGTCCCTCCCAACGGCATCACCTCGCGTTCCTGAAGCACGCGCAACAAGCTCGCTTGTGAGGCCGTGGGCAGGTCGCCCACTTCATCCAAGAACAGCGTTCCGCGTTCAGCGCTCCGGATCAGTCCCGGCCGGCTCTGGGTAGCTCCCGAGAAAGCGCCCTTCTGATGCCCGAACAGCTCGCTTTCGACCAGCGTGGCGGGAATGGCGCCGCAGTTGACGGCGACGAACCGGCCCGAGCGCCCGGAGAGCTGATGCAGCGCTCGAGCCACCAACTCCTTTCCGGTGCCAGTCTCGCCTCGAATCATCACCGAGACCATCGCGGGGGCCACCTGAGCCAGTGAGGCGAATTGCTGAGCCAGCGGAGGCAACAACGTTGTCAGGTTTGCAGCGACCGCATCCACGTGCTCGGAGTCCAATTCCTTGATCTCGGATCCGGGAAGACCGTCTCGATAGATGAAAAAGGTCCGTCCGACCTCGAGCAAGTCACCGTCCGATAAAACAGCGCGCGTCACCCGCTGAGAGTTGACGAACGTCCCATTTTTGGACCCAAGGTCCTCGAGGGTCCACCGTCCGAGTACATCGTTGATCCGGACATGAGTCGCCGACATCCAAGAATCGGCCACTTCCAGCTTCAACAGGCGAGGCCCGACTCGATCACGAATCGCATCGCGATAAGAAGCAGTTCGTTCACCTCGCCCGATGGTGACGGCGCGGTACTCCCCCAGCGCATGCCGGGTGGAGGGCGCAAGCGGGTGCTCACATTGAAAGATTCGAAACAGGTAGGTGTTCCCGGTGAGCTTGTCCTTTTGGCTCAAGGTCTCGCTGGTACCGGACTTGGTCTGAATCGAGGGCCCCACCGTAGGACCCGTCGTTTATATCACCGCTGCCTTCGCAATTTTGAGCGCGAGGGCGCGACTCATCGGTGACGCAACCCGTGAAGGAAAGCGCCCGCCGCTGTCGATGCGGCGGGTAGGCGCACCGGGCCTGCGCGCGCCGAGACCGGGCTGTCGAGAATACATGTCAAAAGATACCCGAAGAGCGCGATCCACCCGGCCAGGTCGCCGCATCCCTCGCCGTTAACGGCACGAAACTCGGCCTTTCAACCAATTTTCTGAGCAAGGCATAGCGGTTGCTCAGCACCCGGGGCGAATGCCACTCACGCATTGGGGAGGGTCGATTGCGCCGCGGTTTGCGGTCTTCGCGCTACTCCTGTCCGACCTGTCACACGCTTACGTACTCAAGCGCGACTCTAGCGGAGTGGCGATCCGATGGAACCGACCGGTCGAATTCGTGGTTGACTCCAGGTTGACCCAAATGCTCGGAGAGCCCGAGGCACTAGCCGCGGTGCGGGAAGCGCTCAGCTCTTGGAGCGCTGCTGCGCCGACCTTGCCGATGTCCCTTACTGCCGGCCCGGTGGAAGGGATGGGCTACGACCAGTCCGACGACGCAAAGAACAGAAATGAAGTCTACGGGATGCCGCACTGGGTATTTGATGAGAACGCGATCGCCGTCACGCTCGTGACGACCGACAACGGCACCCACGAAATTTTGGACGCGGATATCGCACTGAACATCGAGAGCCACACCTTCCGCGTCCTCCCTGTACCTCACACCAACAATCACTTCGACGACATCCAGAATGCCCTCACCCACGAGCTCGGCCACGCGCTCGGCCTGGCGCACAATCCCGGCGATTCCACGGTGGTGATGTACCCGTCCGCAAGGCTCGGCGAGACTTCCAAGCGATGGCTTGCTTTGGACGACCAGGACGGCATTGCCGCCTTGTATCCGCCTGGCGGTCCACGAATCACTGCACCGACCGGCTGCAGTGTTGCTCCGACCGGTTCCAACGCCGCCAGCTTGGCAGGGTTGATCCTCGCGTTGTTTTGGCTGTGCCGCGGGCGCGGCACCGCGGTCTCAACCGGGGACCCGCCTCACCGCGGCTCCGCTCTGCTCGCCGCGCTATTGCTGCTGCCTGCCACCGCGGCCGCGTCCCAAGACGAACGAGGGGACGCACCCGCCAAGAACGCGGCCGTGGTTGCCACCGCCGAAGTGCTGTCCACCCGCCTGCGTGAAGACTCGAAACACAGCCGTGTGCTGCTCACCGAGGTGGAGCTGGTGGTGCGCTCCTGCATTAAAGGCGATTGTCCCCAAACCGTGGTGGTGACGGTGGTGGGCGGACGCTTTGGCAAAATCGAGCAATTCATCGAAGGTGAGCCGGTTCCCGAAACGGGCGACCTCCTCGGAATCACGCTCGCGCCGGGCACGTCGCTGGAATTGCCTACCCCAGGGCAGGCCCGCGTCTACCGGCTTTCGGTCGCGAGAGACTTTGCTGCCTTCGCTCGGGGGTTGGAGGCGGCGGGACTTAAAACCACTCTTCCCCTGCCGCCAGGGTCCCCCGCGCCCTCCCGGTAATTGGTGACCCCCACCTGAGGCGGTAACCGCTTGAAAGTCCGCGATCCTGTGGTTGGCGCGCCCCTTGTAGGCACCTGCCATGACAAGGAGAGAGCGATGTCACGGCCTCCGATGCACCGAATTCTGGTTGTGGACGATGAAGACAACGTCCGCAACGCCATTCGCCGCAGCCTGCGCAAGGAAGGGTACGAGCTGTTTTTCGCGAGCGAGCCGAGCGAGGGTTTGACGATTCTACGGGAAAACCGGATCGACCTGGTCATTTCAGATCACCTGATGCCGAACATGACCGGCCTGGAATTCTTGAAAATCGTCCACGACCGCCATCCGGACTGCATGCGGATCATGCTGACCGGCCACGCGGACATGCAAACCGCGATCGACGCGATCAACCAAGGGGAAATCTACCGCTTTCTCACCAAGCCGTGGGACGACACTGAGCTCAAAGTCACGATCCATCTCGCGTTCGAGCAGCTGGAGCTGATGCGCGAGAATCGGCGGCTGTTGGCGGCGGTGCGACGTCAGTACGATCTAATCAAGAGCCTGGAGCGCGACTACCCGGGCATCGGCAAGCTGGTCAAGGACTCAGACGGCGCGATCGTTATCGAGAGCGACTCCAAGCCGCTGACCCCGGAAACCCACTAGGAGCTTTTCGATGAACGCCGCTCCGGTCTTGGTGGTGCTCCAGAGAGAGCCGCCAAAGGCGCTGATCTCGAGCTTGACCAAGGCAGAAGTGCCGTTTCGACAGGTGTCTCCCCAGGAAGCGATTCGGGCCAGCAGCTCAGCACAGCTGGCGATCTGCGCAAGAGTCCCTGGCTGGCAAGCGGTGATCGCGCGGATCTACCTGGGTGGTGGAGCCGCCGTGATCTGGGGTCCTCCGTTGGCACCGTTCGAGAATCGCGGGCTGCTGCCCCCGCATCTGGAAGCCGTGGACGATCCCGCTCGGCTGATCGAGGCACTGCAACGCGCTCGCGACCGCGTTCAGGGGCCGGCGGCCAATCCCCAGCAGCTATCCGAGAAGCTTCTCGAGCGGGTGGAGAGCGCCGAGAGAATCAGCCAGTTCGCGCAGTCGATCGCCACCCGGATTGACCTTCCGGATGTGATCCACGAGGCCATCAATCGGACCCGGGACTTGTGCGAGGCGGATGGTGCGAGCCTTTTGCTGGTCGACCCCGCGACCGGAGATCTCTTCTTCGAGACCGTCACCGGTGCCGACTCGCGCAACATGCAGACCCTTCGGCTCAAGCCGGGGCAAGGAGTGGCGGGAAAGGTGGCCCAGGAGGCAACCTCCCGCCTGGTGCTCGACGTGCGACAGGACCGGGATTTCGATCCGCGTACCGACGCCGCCACCGGATTCACCACCGGTTCAATCATTGCCGTTCCGCTGCTGCAGGGCGGGGATGTGCTTGGAGTGCTCGAAGCTGTCCGGATCGAGGGACGGCAGGCCTTCCATGACGAGGACTTGCACCGGTTGGAGGACTTGGCGCCCCATGTGACGATCGCCGTTCACAATGCCCAGACTGCCGCGCGGCTGCGTGAAGTTCAGCTGCAGCTGATTGGCGCCAATACGGACCTGGAGCGCCGAGTCCAGGTCCGCACCAAGCAGATTCGAGACGCGAAGGTGGAGTGGGAACGTACCTTCGACGCGATTGACGAGCCGATTGCGCTTCAAGACGGGTTCGTGATCCGACGCGCGAACATCGCCTACGCCAAGGAAGTGGGCCTGCCGATCACAGAAATACCGGGGAAGACCTGTCATAAAATCATGGCCGGGTTGGACAGCCCTTGCGCCGGATGTCCGCTTCGTTCGGGCCGAGTCGGCGAGTTGACTGGCGAATTCAAGATGAAGAGTCAGGCCAGCCTCCTGCTTTCCGGATTCTGGATGTCGGCAGAACCTTCCGACAATCGAGTGGTGATCCATTACCGGGATGTCACCAAACAGCGCGCGCTGGAGGAGCGCTTGCGGGAATCCGAACGACTGGCCGCCCTGGGTCAGCTCGCGTCAGGAGCAGCGCACGAAATCAACAACCCACTGGGATTCCTCACCTCCAACCTGCAAAACCTCCAGTACTGTCTCGAGGAGTTGCGGATGAGCGCCACGCTGTCAACCAAAGCGCTGGAATTGATGCGCGCCAATCAGCAGGGTGAGGCGTTGCGCGCGCTGGAAGAGATCCAATACCTCGAGGGCGAGAGCAGCGCGGGTGACGGACTGGAGATGATTAACGAGTCCCTGGAGGGCGCTCGCCGGGTGGGCGACATCGTGCGGGGATTGCGTGAGCTCTCGCGCCAGGAGATCGGCCGCGGTGACCCCTGCTGCGTCAACTCGGCGGTAACGCGAGTGGTGCGCAGCGAATTCGGAGAGCACGCACCGCACGTGATTCTGGACTTGCAGGCCAAGATTCGCGCTGAAATCCAACCGTTGCACATGGATCAGGCGCTTGGGCACATCCTTCGCAACGCGAAACAAGCGGTGACCGGCACCCAGAAGGTAATCGTGCGAACCGCCAATACCGATACCGAGGTGATTGTTCAGGTGGAGGATGAAGGCTGCGGAATTCCGCCCGAGAATCTGCGGCGAATTTTCGAGCCGTTTTTTACCACCCGCGGCGTAGGCAAGGGGATTGGCCTGGGCCTGACCGCCGCCTATGGAATTGTCAAACGCAACGGTGGATGGATCGACGTTACGTCCGTGGCCGGGCGCGGCACGACTCTGACCCTGAAGCTGCCCAGGGCGAAGCAGCAGGACGCGGTGTACCAGCCCCCGGCACTGGTTACCTCCCCGGCCTAGCTCCGCGCGGTTGCGAGAGGCGAACGGCGAGCTTCACTCGAGCCGGGTCGGTGAGGTCAATCGTGCCGGATCGAGCAGAGACGCCGCCTCGGTTTCGCTGAGCAGGCCCATTGCAACCACCACCTCGCGGATGGTCTTCTGCTCGGCCACCGCCTTCTTGGCAACCTCGGCAGCCTTGGCATACCCCAATCTCGGGGCCAGGGCGGTAACCAGCTGCGGGCTCTTCTCAGCAAACATTCGGCAGCGGGCGGCGTCGGCCTCGAGCCCTTGAAGGCACTTCCCGTCCAGCACGCGAATCGCGTTGGTGAGATAAATCATCTGAGCGCACTGGGCGTAAGCGATCACTGGCATCATCACGTTCAGTTCCAGTTGTCCGGCGGCGCTGGCCAACGCAATCGTGTGGTCATAGCCACAAGCCTGCATGCAGACCATGTTCGTCATCTCGACGATCGAAGGGTTGACCTTTCCGGGCATGATCGACGAACCCGGCTGCACTGCCGGAAGAATGATTTCGCCGATCGCCGTGTTCGGGCCGGAGGCGAGCAGCCGCAGATCATTGCAGATCCGCGTCAGGTCCAGCGCCAGGTTGCGCACCGCGCCGGAGAGAGCGGCAAACGGAGCCATGCTCTGCATCGCCTCGAAATAGTCCTCCGCGCAGGTGAGCGGCTCACCAGTCAAGGCCGACAATTCCCTCGCCATCCCCTCGCGGTAACCCTTGGGCGTATTCAGGCCCGTTCCAACCGCGCTGCCGCCGATTCCGAGCGGCCGCAGCGTGGCGCGGGCAGTGTCGATCCATTCCGCGTGGCGCCGGAGGTTCGGAGACCAGGCGCCCACTTCTTGCCCGAGCATGAGCGGCGCGGCATCTTGAAGATGGGTGCGTCCGCTCTTGACGATATTGGCGAACTTCTGGGCATCGTCTTTGATCGTGGCCGCAGCGTGGCGCGTCACTTCCACCAGCGGCTTTGATAATTCCAAGGCGGAAAGACGCATCGCCGTCGGAATCACGTCGTTGGTGGACTGGCCAAGGTTGACGTGGTCGTTGGGGTGAATCTGCGAGGTATCGCCCTTTGGTAACCCGAGCAGCTCGTTCGCCCGATTGGCGATCACCTCGTTAACATTCATGTTGTGGCTGGTGCCCGCCCCGGCTTGAAAGACGTCGACCACGAACTGATCGGCCAGCTTTCCGTCGACAATTTCCTGTGCGGCTTTTTCGATTACCTCGGCGATCTTGGGCTTGAGGGCCCCGGCCCGCGCGTTCACCCGCGCCGCGGCCAGCTTGACGAGCGCGGTTGCCTTGACGAATGCCGCGAATGGTTTCAGCCCAGAAATCGGGAAATTCTCGATCGCTCGGACGGTCTGGATGCCGTAGTAGGCATCCGCGGGGACTTCCCGCTCGCCCATCGGGTCTTTCTCTTTTCGGGTTTTCATCTCCGCTCCTTTGAGGGGAGGCGGAGTCTCCAGCACTCAGTAGTCGATGTCTACTGCCCGGCTTGGGCACGATTACACGACTTCTGCGAAGGCACGGGGCCTTCGCTCGGTGGGGCTAGAAGAGCAGGCGCATCGGGTGCTCGAGCAACCCCTTGAGCTCCCGCAGGTACTCCGCACCCAGGGCTCCGTCGATTATCCGGTGATCGCCCGAGAGAGTGGACGTCATGATCTTGCGCACTACCACTTGTCCGTTGCGGACGACCGCCTTTTCCGCCACCTGGCCCACCGCGACGATCGAAGCCTGAGGAGGATTAATCACCGCGACGAACGAATCCACTCCGAACATCCCGAGGTTGGAAATGGTGATCGATCCGCCGGTATATTCCTGCGGCTTGAGAGCTCGCTTTCGCGCTCGCTCCGCCAAGTCACGGGCCTCAGCGGAGATGGCCGCCAGGCCCTTCTGATCGGCGTCTCGGATGATCGGGGTGATCAAGCCTTCCTCGATCGCGACGGCGATCCCGACATCGACGTTCTGATACTGCAGCTGCTGGTCTCCCTGGAGGGACACGTTCATTTTGGGCATCCGTCGAAGCGCGATCGCAGCCGCCTTCACTACAATGTCATTGACCGACACCTTCGAGTCGAGCGCTTTGGCTTCATCTCGGATCTGCATCGCCGCGTCCATCTCAATATCGACCGTCAGATAGAAGTGAGGAACACCCGGCTTGACGTCAGCCAATCGCTGCGCAATCACCCGCCGCATCGAGCTGATCGGAACCACCTGGGGTTCTCGCCGCTCGACCGAAAGCGGCACGCCCAGGCTCGGGGCGAGACGCGGAACCGCAGCCCCGTGAGTGAGCGCTTCTTCAATATCTCGCTTGATGATCCGACCCTGCGGTCCCGAGCCTTGCAACGCGGCCAGGTCCAGTCCCCTCTCCTCCGCTATTCGTTTCGCAAGCGGTGATGCGCGCAGGCGTCCTTCTTCTTCCGCGCGCCTGTCCCCTTCGCGGCGAAACGGAACCACCTGCGCGGGTCCAGCTTGGGGACGCGGTGTCGCGGGTGCCGGCGCGCTCGTTTTCTGAGCGGCAGCGGGAGCCGGAGTGGAAGGCCTGGGAGCAGGCGCCGCTGGGGCGGGCGCCGCGGCAACGGGCTTCGGCTGTTGCGCAGAAGCCTCGACCTTCTCGCCCTTCTCGCCCAGATAGCCGATCGGTGCTCCAACCGGCGCGCTCTCGTTTTCGGGTACCACGATCTTCAGCAGATAGCCGTCCTCATATGCCTCCACTTCGAGGTTGGATTTGTCCGTTTCGACCTCTGCCACGGCCTCGCCGGAGGAGATCTTGTCCCCCTCTTTCTTCAGCCACTTGGTGATTTTCCCTTCCTTCATGGTGGGGGAAAGCGCGGGCATCAGAATCGGCATCGACACGAGCTTCAGGCCTCCTCTCGGTACATGACCTTTTTCACCGCTTCGATAATCCGAGGCGCATCAGGCTGAATCGCGTTTTCCAGATTTGCGGCATAGGACATGTTCACATCCAAGCCGGTGACGCGCTGAACCGGTCCGTCCAGGTAATCGAAAGCCTTGGATTGGATGGTATCGACCAATTGCGCTCCGAAACCGCCCAACGGCCATCCTTCTTCGACGACCACCACCCGGTTGGTTTTTTGAACTGTGGCGATGATCGCCTCCTCATCCAGCGGCCGAAGCGTGCGGAGGTCCAAAATCTCTGCCCGGATGCCTTGCTTCTCTAGCTCCGCCGCCGCCTGTTCGCAGAAGTAATACATCCGCGACCAGGTGATGATCGAAACGTCATTCCCCTCCCGCTTCACCTCCGCTTTGCCAATCGGAACCAGCAGCTCGCCCTCCGGCACATCGCCCTTGATCGCGTAGAGCCGCTCCGACTCAAACATCACCACCGGGTTGTCGTCGCGAATGGCGGATTTCAAAAGTCCCTTCGCATCACTTGGGGTCGCGGGAGCAACCACTTTGACCCCGGGGAAGTGGGAATAGACGACGTCGAATTCCTGCGAGTGTTGGGACGAGAGGCGACCCCCCGCTCCTGCCGGTCCACGGAATACGATCGGGCAGCGCAGCTGTCCGCCGGACATGTGCCGCAGCTTGGCGGCGTTATTGAGAATCTGATCGATCGCGAGCAGCGCGAAGTTCCAAGTCATCAGCTCGACAACCGGCCGCAAGCCCACCATCGCTGCCCCCACCCCCAACCCGCAAAAACCGAGCTCGGAGATCGGGGTATCCACTACCCGCGCGCTGCCAAACCGCGCCAGCAAACCCTGCGACACCTTGAAGGCCCCATCGTAGAGACCCACTTCCTCGCCAATCAGGAAGACATTGGCGTCCCTCGTCATCTCCTCCGCCAGCGCCTGGTTCAAAGCTTCGCGATACAGCATTTCCGCCATCGGATTGCCTCTCAGCCCGTTTTCTTGGTGGCCGTTGCCTTGGGTTCCAACTCCCAAGTCACCTTCAGTTCCTGACCTGATGGGAACGTCGGCCAATCGACTTTGATCCCAAGCACCCGCTCGCGTGGCCGGACGTCGGGCTCTCCCGGCTCGACGATCGTGTCCACCCAAAGCTCGTCCAGGGAAGGCTCGGGCGATTGATCCGCGAATTGAATTGCTTGATCGACAATCTTTTTCACTTCTGCGTCGATTCGATTCAATTCCTCCTCGGGAATGCTCTTTTCCTTGAGTATCTGATCGCGGAGCTTGGGAATCGGATCGTTGTGCCGCTGCTGCTCGACCTCACCTTTGGTGCGGTAGGTGGCGGGGTCGGCCATCGAATGACCGCGATAGCGGTAAGTGCGCGCCTCGAGCAGCACCGGCTTCTTGTCCGATCGCACTTCTGCGGCGCAGTCCTTCACCATGTCGTAGACCGCGCGCACGTCCATTCCGTCTACCACTTCGCCACGCATCTCATAGGCGACCGCGCGTTTGTAGATGTCCGGTTCGGCGGAAACGCGCTCGAAAGCGGTTCCCATCCCATAGCGGTTGTTCTCGCAAATAAAGAGCACGGGCAACTTCCACTTAGAGGCCATGTTGAGCGTTTCGTGGAATGACCCCTGGTTCGCAGCGGCATCGCCGAAAAAGCAGAGCGTGATCCGGTCCTCATTGCGATACCGCGACGCAAAGGCCATTCCGGCGCCGAGCGGGATCTGTCCGCCGACGATGCCGTAGCCGCCGTAGAAGTAATGCTCGATGTCGAACATGTGCATCGAGCCTCCTTTGCCTTTGCTGTAGCCCCCGGTTCGGCCGAACAGCTCCGCCATCACCATTCCTGGATCAGCCTCACGGGCCAACGCGTGCCCGTGATCGCGGTAACCCGTCAGCATGAAATCGTCGGGCCGAGTTGCCTCGACTGCTCCCACCACCACCGCTTCCTGACCAATGTAGAGGTGGCAAAAACCTGCAATCTTTCCGAGTCCGTACTGCTGACCGGCCCGCTCCTCGAAACGACGAATGAGGACCATCTTGCGGTATATCGTCAGCAGTTTTTCTTTCGCGATGGTGCTGCCCACAGCTCCTCCAATAACCAGTCGGCGGCTGAATAGCGTGCAAGCAGCCGATCTTCAAAGACTTTAGGAGTCTAATTTATGCTGGATTACGCCTTGGCGCGTACCAATTGCGACGCACCTCTAGTGAAGTTAATGCCTTCTCACCCGAGACAAAACCAGGACGCCCCCGATCAGCGACAATCCCACCACCGACAATCCGATTCCGGCAGGGAGGAGCGGATCGGAAAACCGGAATTCCAATCGATGCTCGCCTGCCGGCACCTCGATCCCCATGACGGCTCCATTCGCGATACGCAGCCCCGGAACGTGGCGCCCATCTAGAAGCACCTGCCAGCCTGGGTAATAAGCCATCGAAAAAAGGACGAACGCGCCACCGGGATGTGCCCGCACCACGGCGAATGCTCGGTGGCGCCCCTGGACGACCTGCTCGATCTCTGCCGGCTCGAATGAACGAGACTGCTCTTGCTCCACGATCGCAGTGTTGACGAGGTCTAGGGCTGGAGCGGCTAACGCCTGCACCGCCTCATCTAATGAGGCGACCCCTTGAATATTCTGGATGGCGCGGACGCGCGGAAGGCAGACCGGTGTTTGAAACAGGCCCAGGTGCAGCGGAGCGGCGTAGGCCAGCCGCTTAAAGCCTCCCATCTTTTCGAACCGGCCGGCCTGATCCGAGGAAAGCACGATACAGACGTTGAAAATCGCAGCCAGCTTCGCGGGTTGGTCATAGAGGCTGAGCGCTACTTTGTCCCAGCGCGCCAACGAAACGGCACCGTATCCCGAGCTCTCCTCGAGCCCGAACACTCCGCCCAGATTACTCTTGAGCGTCTCGATCTCCCATTTGCGCCGTTCAAGGCGTCCTTCGGCGGTCAGATTGTTGGGCGCCTGGCGCTCGAGGTCGAAGAAGTCGCGGAAATATCGGAACGGGTGTACCGCACTCAATCCCCACAGTGCGTCGACGGCCGCTGGGCGCTCCAGGTAAAGCTCTTTGGGTGCAGTCCAGACCAAGGGCCTCGCTGCGAGCAACAGGTCCCCTCCAACGAGTAATGTCAACCCCCAAAGGTAGCCCACTTGGGTTCCCCGCTGGCCGCGAGACAGCAGAAGCAGGGCCAAGCCTCCCCAGAACACCGACGTGAACATCGAAAGAAGTCCCGCCTCCACCACCGCTTGCGGATCGCTACGCAACTGATTGGCCGCAAATGATTTCGCAACGCTCGCAGCCAGAGAGCCCCGCCCAAGCGTCGCCAACAGCGCCAGCACAAACAGCACGCCGAGCGAGGCGCCGATAAAGGCGACCCGCCGTCTCGCCGTCTCGCCCGCGCTCAGCTTCTCAAATCCGTTCGCGACAAGGACCGCATTCCCAATCGAAGTCAACAGCAGATACTTCTCGGGAAATCGGAAAAATCGAAACGGCGGCAGATGAATCAACCACTCGCTAAGCCAAAGATGCGGTCCAAGCGCGAGAAGTAGGCCTAGGCCGAGAAGCGTTAGGCCCAGCGCGGTCCGCCGATCCTGACCAAGTCCCAGGAACGCGATGATTCCGGCGGCGGCGCCCAGGTACCCGCTCATCGCGAAAGGAAGCGCGCCCGGGCCTTGAACCGCGAAAGTGGGCCAAAAAAACGGCGGCTCGACATATTTGCCAAACGGGAACGCGAAAAATAGCTCGAAGATCCGGATCGGATGGAATGAGAAGCTGGTGAAGAAGTCCTTGGTGGGTTGCGCGCGGGTAGACATTCCCAGAAGCTCATATGCAGGCAACAGCTGGACCGCGGCAGCGAGGCCCGCCAAGACAAAACCGACCCCAAGCGCCGCGAGTGCCTGCCGCTTCCCTGGAAAAAGCAGAATCATCATCAGCGAGGCCAGCCCGCTGAAGACCACCGATTGCGGATCGCCCGTGAGCGATTGCGCCGCCAGCAACACTGCGATCAGGCCCGCGCGCCAAGGCCAGGCACGATCGTCCGCCACCACCGCCATCACCCAGGGCACGAAGGCCACACCCGCCATCAATGGGCCCGCGTTGGCGAGTCCGACCAGATAACCGGAGAGCACGAACGCCAGCGCCCCGGCGATTGCCGATTGGACCTCGAGCCGCAGCCGCCGGAGCAGCACGTAGGCTCCCAGCCCGGCGGCCAAGTGATGCAGCCAGATCAACCAACCATAGGCGCGCGGAAAAGACAGCCACTGGTAAAGAACATTCGGAGGATAGAGAACCGCTGCGTGAATGTTTCCCAGCGCTGGGACTCCGCTCTCATATGACAGATCCCACTGGGGCAACTCGCCAGCCCGGAAGCTCTCGGCCGCCGAGTGGCGTGTCGGCCAGTAGTAGTTCATCACGTCTCGGGCGTAGAGCGCTTCGTCCGAGAACACCGCGCCGCCAAACACCAGCCCAGAGGCCAGCGTCAGCACGAGCGCCACGATCCTCCCGCCTGAGGGGGCTTCCCCTCGGCTCGAGATCGGTTGGCGCTCGGGCATTCGAGGATCTTAGCCCATCGTCAAGAATCGCGAGATAGCGATCTCCGTTTTACCGTCGGGCGTTGCGCCGTTGCGGCAGGCCTTCAAGACCTCCCGGATCGGCCGCCACCTCAGCTCGCTACCCTCTTCGAGTGGAGAACCATCTCCTACCGCCGTGGTCTGCGGCTTGCCCGTCACATCCACTGCGGTGATGTAGATCTTTTCCGAAAGGACGCCGGGAACGGCGAAGAAGGGGCTTCCAAGCACCTGGATCTCACTTGGGTCGACCTTGATCCCCGCCTCCTCCTCGACCTCAATCGCGGCGCGGCTTCGTAGCCCAGGCTCTCCCTTGTCGCCCGGCTCGAGCAAACCCGCGACAATTTCCTCTACCCGCAGGTGATGCTGCTGGTCCGGAAGGGTGGTCTCTTTTCCTCTGCGAAAGTAAGCGGCGGGGCGCAGGTTCTGGCGAGTGAGCACTTCAATTTGATCGTCTCGTCGCCGGTAAACCAGCACGGCGACCGCGTCGAGAAATGGCCTGTCGACCACATCCACCCGATAGTGCCGCGAGGTGCTCCCATCGGCTCGGCGGTTTTGGCAGAGCAGGCGGCGCACCTGCAAAAAGCCCTCATCGCATCGGGAAGTCGCCGACAAATCCTGCAGAATCTCGATTTCCACCACCTGGGTCGGCCCCGATCCTTCCATGCAATCCTCCAAATCGTTCGCCCTATATCACGGGCGTGCGCCCCCCACCGCGGTCAGGCCGTGGCGTCGAGCTTGTCGAATAGTTGTCCAAGCAACTTAAGACCCAGGTGCAGCTCGAGAATCATTACACCAGTCGCGAGGGCACTCGCCAGAGGGATGGCGAAGAGCCCGGCAGGTGACCAGAAAACCAGCATTACCAGTGCTGCGACAACGCCGCTGGGAAGCACAGCCACCAGCATCACCAACAGGTTCGCTACCCAGAGCAAAAGGCGCTGTCCCATCATCTCTAGCCCCCTGCTTTGGTACGGATCAGCCGCCATCCAGGAGGGCATGACGAGCACCGCCGCATTGCGAGCCAGCACGTTGAAGAAGGTCAGCGTGGGTAAAAAGAGCGCGAGTCCGAAGAATACGGCAATCCGATCGGGGAGGCGGAAGCGCGGCAGCGGATAGCTAGCCGAAACCGCGACGCTCGCTGCCAGAAGCACGAGCTGAACGGCGCCGAGCATCAGTGTCGGACCCAGCACTTCGGCCCACAGCACCCTCCGACCGGAGAGTGGAAACGAACGCAACAGATCGATCTGGCGAATGTCCTGTCGAAGGTCCACTCGCAGGGTATCCGGCCCAAGCAGCGTGACGAAGACTACCAACATCAAACAAATCCCCGAAAGCCAGAGCCCGCCCAGGCCGCCTTTCAACAACATCGGAACGAATAGGACGACCACTACCAACATCGCGCTAAAAGTTGAACGCGATCCTCCCCGGACGAACGCGATGACGTTCTTCCAGACTAGAGCCATTTCCGGGCGTCCTTCGGACGAGAGAGCAAATGGAGGTTTTCGCTTGCCTGAGGCGAGAGGGGCGCGACCTTGAGTCCGCCGGCTCTCGACCAGCCGCGCCCGCTGCTCGGCGTACTCGAGCGATGCTTCTTCGAAAGAAACCTGTGTCGAGGGGACCCAGAGATAGTGAATCGCGGCGACGACGACCGCCGGAACGAGCGCCGCGAGCAACGCGTGACCGTTTTGAGCGAAGGCGACCTGAATCGGAGCACGAATCGGCAGCAACACCCAAGCGAGCGGCGGTGCGTCCATCAAGTCCGTTGCCCAGCGGCTCAGCGAATCCAGCGACCACTGTGCGATCGGCGGCAGATGGGGGGCTCGAGCACCGGACCAAACCAAAATGGCGATCACCGCCGCCGCCACCGGAACCGCCGGCCATCGCCGCCTCCAGCCCGGCTTGCCCTGCTGCACCAGGCTGGCCCGGGTGAGCGTCGCTCCAGTCAAATGCAACGTCAGGGTGAAGAACGCCAGCCAGGCGCCGAGAAGGAAATTCAACGGATGACCGGTGGCGACGGCTCCGAAAAATGCGGTAGAGACCGCCGCGCTGAGAAGCGTGCCGAGGAGAGATTTGGAAAGCTTGTAATGCAACAGCATTCGCCTGGTGATCGGCGCGGGGAAGAAGAAATGGATTTCGGCCTCGCTGAAGCTGAGCGTGGGCTGCTCCCTTCCGAAGAACCACGCGGCGAACACGCTGAAGAGCGCAGAGACAACCAGCAACGCCTCAATCACTGGCAGTGCGGCGACCGGTAGCGATTGACGGATGCCCGGAGCAAGAGCTCGCCGTCCGAACACGAACCACAAATACGCAAGCGCGACCATCATCCCAATGAAGTGCCGGGGTTGTCGCATCCGCTGGATCTGTCGGCGCACACGATTTTTGATGCCGCAGAGCAACAGAAAGGCGGCAATTCGAGCCAGGTTGAACATCAGCCCGTGCCCGCGGATTGTTCGGAGGTGATCCGGATGAACAGATCCTCCAGCGAGCCCGGGGCACCAGAGACTCGCTGACCCTTGCTTTCCTCTAGATGCGCTCGAATTTGAGCGATCGTTCCGAACGCGACCATCCTTCCGCCCGCAATCACCAGGATTCGATGGCACAGTTCTTCGACCAGCGGCAGCAGGTGCGAGGAGAGGACGATTGCATTCTTGGCTTCTGCCCGGCGGCGCAAGGACTCTTTCATTCGCCGGATTCCCAGCGGATCGAGTCCGGTGAGTGGTTCGTCCAACAGAATCAGCCGGGGATCATGCAAGAATCCGCAGGCGATCGAGAGCTTCTGCTTCATCCCCCGGGAGAGCTCGAGCGGAAGGGCCGACTCCTTTCCCTTCAGTTCCAGCTCCTCGAGTATCTGATCCGCCTTCGCTTCCCACCCAGCAACGCCGTACAGCCGGGCAATCAGATTCAGGTGCTCGCGGACGGTGAGATAGTCGAACAGTTTTGGCTCGTCGGGCAGGAAAGCGAGCTCCCGTTTTGCTGCGACTGGATCCTGGTGGAGATCGTGCCCGGCGATCGCAATCTGCCCATGAGTGGGGGGGATGATTCCCGCCACGCAGCGAAGGGTGGTGGTTTTGCCCGCGCCGTTAGGGCCAACCAGGCCGAGGATTTCACCCGCCGCCGCCGAAAACGACAGTTCCGAGACCGCTCGCAGGTCTCCGTAAACCTTGCCAAGACGATTGACCTCCAGGACGGCGGGCGCGTCTGCGAGCATCGGGGCACTCTAGCCAAACGCACAAATGACGCATACCAAGAGAGCGTCACGAGGGTGCTAGAACTGGGCGAGGAATAGAACGCTTCCGCCGCCAAATCGCCAACCCGCCACGCGCCAGGTCAGTTGCGCACGTAAGTGAAAGCGCTTCGCCGGCGAGTACTCCCATTGAGCATAGGCGCTGTCTTCGTAGTGGCCCTGGTCCAAGTCCGAGCCGTTGAGGGTAAAAGCGAAGTGCGGCAAGCCTGAGGCGTATCCCAACTCCAATTGATTGGTGCCAGCTTCCCAGATCGCGCTCGCCCGAAAGCCGGGCTCCAGCCGAAACAACTGATAGGTATCGCCGCCGCGCCCGTGGACGCTTTCAGTCAAAAGCCTTACACCGAAACGAAAAGCAACCGGTGCGGTCAGCGGTCGCACCAGACCCTCAACCCGCGAGGTTGTCAGCAAGCGCCGGTAGGTGACGCGCTGGCCGTTTTCATTGCGATCGTCACGAAGGCCAAGCAGGTCAAAGCGCGCATCGCCTTCCCATTCGGGTCGCGCATACCGAAAATGGAACTCATACTCGGCCCTCGAGGTCGCTTGGTAGCTGCGGAGCTGAGTTTGGGGAAAGAAAGTCTCGGTCAGGGAAGTGAGGTCCAACCGGCTATAGACGGACCACTCCCCGGCGGCCCACCGGGCTTCGATCTCAGGATGAAAAGTGGGCGACGGACGGTGGCCCCCCACGGTATTGAGCCGGTTATAGAAGAGTGCATCCAGCACCAGTCGCGCGAGCAAGAAGCGCTGGCGGTCGGAGTCTGCGATCAGCGCACTCGCTCCGATCGCGTAATTTTCTTTCTGACTGGCCGGAATCGCAGGCGCGCCGGACGGGCCCAACCAAAGCCAGGGCAACAGCTGACCCCAGAGATCCACCACCAGCCGGCGTACCTGGGCGTCGCGGTCTCGGTCATTGCGCAGATCGCCGTGAAACATGAACCAGGAGGTGAACGGAAGGTTGATCACCCCTCGCTCCACCGCATCTAGATCGCGAAAGTGGTAGCCCCCCAACCCGATCCAGATTCCGTTCATCGAATACCTGCCCTGCTCCCACTCTGCCCGGCGAGCCGGAGCCAGGTCGTAGATCTCCGCCTGAACGTATTTGCGCCGATCGAGGATCGGATCGGGAACCTGCGCCTGCGATTGCGCGGCGCAAAGCCCGATCAACGCTAGAGGCAATGCCGCGTAGGTGGTTCGGCGCATCAGAAAATGGCTCCAAGCGAGCCGTTGAACCCACCAAAGCTCCCGCTGAAGATCTGATGGCTGACCAGGAATTTGAGGAAGATGTTCTTCCGCGGATTCCACTGTGCGGAGACGTAAATTTTGTCCCCGTAAGCCACCGGCGACAGTCCCTCGAATGACGGACCTCCCTGGACTTCCCGCTGCGAGCGCAGCACCGCATAGCCACCATCGAGGCGAAACGGTCCCAGGTCCACCGTGCTCCCCGCGCGAATTCCGACGTCCCAGCGCGAGAAGGTGAAGGGTTGCCCCAGATCGAATCCACGCCCTCGATCGCTGACCAACAGCAAGACTGAATAGATCCGGACGACCGCGGAAATTGGAAGCGTCGCGTAGGCGCGCGCGTAACCGAGCGTTCGTCGAATCTGACCACGCACCGAAAGCTCGGTTCGATCGTTGTCGAGAAAGCGGAGCGTGCCCCGAACGCCCACTCCTCCCTCGCGGCTGCTCCAGCTCGGTGGAACCCAGCGAAGGTGGAACTCCAGATCGTTTCGTTGATTTGCCTGAGACTGGAGCGGACCTGCCTGGTAGTGGATCGTCGTCTTGGTACCGAGGTCTGCCCGCAGCCAGCCGGACAGCCCTCTGACACTTCCGCGCAGCTCGCTCTGAAGCCGCCACACCGCCGAGTCCCGGACTCCGCCCTCGGGATTCTTTCCATTGAAGAACGGAGCATCGTCCAGGAGTCTGAGAACGGCGTACTGGGTTCGATCCGCGGAGGCGGCCATCGCCCCGAGCCCAAGCGCCCCCTCATCCTTGCGCAGCGCCGGGCTTCCGGTGGCGAGTAATTCGAGCCAGGGCAGCGTCCGAAACGAAAAGTCCACGGACAGCCGGGTCACTTCCTGCTCCCGAGTGCGGAAGTCTTCGAGATCCACGTGCGCGCCGAGCCACGGCACGGGCCTCAAGTTCGCCTGCGCTTCCGCGATCGCAAACAGCTCCTTGAGGGTGACGCTCCCCAGATCCACTCGAAGCGCCTGCTTGCTGTATCGAAACTCCTCCCACGCAGCCTGCTCCTCTGGCCGGTAGTCGTAGATGTCGTACTCGAGAAATTTGATCACATCGAACAACTCGTTGGTGGACTGCGCCAGTGCCGCGCGACAAATCAGCAGGCCCACCACCACCAGGCGCGAGGAGATCGACGTCGCCGTGCGCATTCCTCTCACTTAGCCTCTCCGGAGAAGAACGCGGAAAGTTTTATGGGAAGCGGCCGCTCGCAGCCAGCAGGTCCAGTCGGGCCTGACGAGCAGCATCTTCCGCCAACGCGGCAGCGGTTTCGGCGTCGCGCGCTCGCCGCTCGGCGTCGATCACTTCGAGGTTGGTGGTCGCGCCCGCTCGGTACGCAAGGTTGGCTAGCTGCAGCGCCTCCTCGCTCAGCTGAGCCGCGTCGCGCGCCGCTTTGAGCGCATCGTCGGCTCGCCTCAGCGCCTCGAAGGAGGTGCGGACGTCGGATTGGGCCTGGCGAATTGCGCCCTCGAGCGCCACCCGCGCTTCGTCGGCGAGCGCAGAACGCTCGTGCCCCAGACCGTAACGGAGCCCACCGTCGTAAAATGGAATCGACAGAATGAGCGAGGCCTGCCAGCCGGTGCGAGGCACGGTCAACGTCGGGTGGTTTTGGAAGAAGGGCTGAAACACGGCGGTGACCAGCGGCGCGTATTCGGTCCAATTCAGCCCGAGCGACTGATCCGCGGCGGCCTTTCGGACTTCGAAAGCAAGAACGTCTTGCCGTCTCGCTAGAGCCTCGCGCAGCGCGTCCTCGATCGATGGCGGCGAAGCCAGCCTTACGTCATCCGCTGCGTCCACCGGTTCGCTGGCTCCGATCAGCACCCCCAGTGTTTCTCGGGCTCGGGTCAGTGCGGTGTAGGCCGATTGCAGTTGCGCCTCGTCGGTGTTGAATTCTTGTGCCGCCCGAACTTCGTCGATTCGATTTCCGACACCTCCCTTGAAGCGGGCGCTCGCATATTCCAAATGGGCCCTGGCATTATCCCGCGCTTGCTCGGTGACCTGGACCTGCTTCCTTTGGAAAATGATCGCGAGATAGGCGCGCGCTGCCGCAAGCGCGATCTGCCGGCGCAGATCCTGCTCACTTGCACTCGCCACCTGAACATTGCTGGACGCGCGCGCCCACTGCGCCCAATTACGCGGCGCAATCAGTGGCAGCGAAAAGAGAATGTTGGCGGAAAGCTGGTCGGCGGCGGAAATCACCCGGTTGTCGAGCCTCCGGTCCGCATCCAGTCGGGTATAGGCTCCGTTGCCGAAGAGTATCGGCAGGGAAGCAGATCGGGTTTGCTCCACCAGCGCCCCGGCTCTTCGCACTTCCAGGGAGGCCGTCAAGCTTGTTGGATTGAGGGCAAGTGCGCGGTTCACCGCCTCCGCGAAGCTGATTTGCTTCTCGGGCGACAAATACTTGTTCGCCGGTAGAGGCCCCGATCCCTGCGGTGTCGGCGAATTCTGCTGCATCGATGGGTTCGGCGAGACAACCGCAGGCTGGCCAAAAACAACGCCGCCCGGCAAAAGGGCCAAGCCGATCAGGAGCGGTACACACCTCGCGTTAGGCATTTGCCGTCCCCAGGGCCTGGGCGGACTGCGGCTCGTCCTCCAACTGCGACTTTCGCTTCGCGAAGCGGTCCAGGAGTGTGTACAGCGCGGGAACCAGAAAGAGCGTGAAAAAGGTTGAAATCGTTAAACCGCCGATCACTGCTCGGGCGAGCGGAACATTGGTTTCGCTCCCCTCGCCGATCCCGAGCGCCATTGGAACCAATCCCAAGACAGTGGCGATGGTGGTCATTAAGATCGGCCTCAACCGGGTTCGGCCGGCAAGTACCATCGCATCGAACAACGACTTGCCTCGCCTGCGCAGGACGTTGGCGAAGTCGACCAGCAAGACGCCGTTGGAGACCACGATTCCTACCATCATGATAATTCCCATGAAGCTGTTCACGCTGAGCGTGGTGCCGGTCACATAGAGCATCAGGAATACGCCGGTCACTCCCAGTGGAACGCTGAACATGATCACCAGCGGGTCCACCAACGAGCGAAACTGCGAGGCGAGCACCATATACACCAGAGCGATCGCCATCAGCGCGGCAAAGCTCAGGCCAGCGAAAGCCTCCTTTTGAGCAGCGGTCTGACCGCCCAAGCTGGCGGTAAACCCGTCCGGCGTCTTCAGCTCATTGAGTACCCGTTGCACCGCTGCACTCGCTTTTCCCAGGTCCTTTCCCGGCGCGACGTTGGCGGTGACATCGATGATCCGCTGCAAGTACTTTCGATTGATCGTCACCGGGCCACTGTTGCGCTCTACCCGCGCGACGGTGCTGAGCGCCACTTCCGCGCCCGACGGCGTCTTGATCGACAGATCGCTCAGATCCGCAATGTGAGTGCGATACGCGTCATCCATTCGAACGTTGATGTAGTACTCGTTGCCAGTCTTTGGATCGGTGTACTGGATCGGCGAGAACTGGGTGTTGCCGACCAGTCCGGTCAGCACCGTCTCGGCGATCTGCCGCTCGGAAAGACCGAGCATTCCGGCTTTCTCCCGGTCCACCACCACATTCAGCTCGGGGTAGTTCTCCTCCCGTGAAATCTGAACGTCGGTGAGTAGTGGTTTGCCGTCGGAATCATCGAGCCGGCTCAACGCCGCGCTTACTTTCTTCGCGTATGATCCACCGACCTCGAGATCGTATCCGAGAATCTCGATATCGATCGGGGCGGCGGCTCCAAAGTTGAGGATTCGCTTCACGATCCCGCCAGTAAAAAAATAAATCTGGATTCCCGGCATCGAGTCGCGCAGCGCGCGACGAACGCGCTCGGTCGCCTCCACATCGCTGATCGACCGCTGGCTCTTGGGGACCAGGTTGACGCCGATATTGCCGGTGTGAGGCCCGGTGTTTGCGGTGAACAGCGCCGTTCTTCCTCCTGGAAGCCCATCATCGGTCAGCAGCGTGGTAACGTCCGGCTTGGGGAGCGTCTTCCAAACCACCTGCTCCATCCGTGCGCTGACCTGCTCGGTTTTCTCAACTCGCGTTCCGATCGGCGTCTTGAAGATCACCTGGAACTGGGACTCGTCGGAATCCGGGAAGAACTCGGTGCCGATCCGTTTCGCGAGCAGCAACGAGACAGCGAAAAGGCCCAGAATGGTACTGATCGTGAGGGCGCGGTGCCCAAGCACCCATTGCAGGGAGCGTGCGTACTGGTGGTCCAGCGCATCGAGCCAGCCCTCCACCCGAGAGGTGAACCGCTTGACTCGAGTCGGCCGATCGCCTTCGCGCACGGCTGACTCCCGGCCCTGGAGCCAATAGAGGCAGAGCAGCGGGGTGACGGTGCGAGACACGAAAAAACTCATTACCAGCGCGAAGGCAATCGTGAGCGCCAGGGGCATGAACAGATTGCGCGCTACCCCGAGCAGAAAGAGCACTGGAAAGAAGACCACGATGGTGGTGATGGTGGAGACCAGGATCGGCATCGCCACCTCCTGGGCCGCGGCGAGCACCGCGTCGCGCCGGTTTTGTCCGAGCGTCAAATGGCGATGAATGTTCTCCAGCTCGACGATCGAATCATCCACCAACCGTCCTACTCCCAGTGCAAGACCGCCCAAGGTGAATACATTGAGCGTCTGCCCGGTGAAATATAGGAGCACGAAGGTGGCGATGATCGAGATCGGAATCGCCAGCCCGACGATCGCCGTAGCTCGTAGGCTCAAGAGGAACACCAGGATCACCGCGATTGCGAGCAAGCCTCCCTGAAAGGCCTCATGCTTCAGAGAAGACACCGCCGCACGGATGTAACTCGACTGATCAAAGGAGATCGCCAACTTCACGTTCGGAGGCACGCCGCGCAATTTTGGGATTGCGTCGCGCACCGCATCCACCACCGCGATCGTGTTAGCCCCTGGCTGCTTCAGCACCCGAAAGTACACGCCTCGCTGGCCATTCACCCGGACGATCTCATACTGGTCGGCGCTGCCGTCCTCGACTTGTGCGACGTCCGAGACCCGGACCGGTTGCAACTTCGTCGCAGACGGTGGAGTGACGATCACGTCCTGCAGCGTGCGAACGTGTTCCACTTGAGTATTGGTAAAAACGTTGTAGTCCCGGGTAGAGGTCCTCAGATCCCCGCTGGGCAAGAGCAAGTTGGAGCTCTTCACCGCATTCACCAGGTCCGACAGCTCCAGTCCACGGGCTCGCAACGCATCGCGTTTCGCGATCACCTGAATCTCTCGAATCTTGCCTCCGCCGACGGTCGCGCTGGCCACACCCGGAAGGCGTTCCAACTGCGGCTCGATTGTGTTGTAGGCCAGATCGTAGAGTTGCCGCTCGTCCATCCCTTCGGCCGAGATCGCGATCGCGACGACTGGAATGTTGGTGACATCGAATTTGAGGACGAAGGGCTGCTGAATTCCAGGCGGGAGGGTGTTGAGGATCTGCGCGACTCGCTGCGAGACATCGAACTGAGCATTGTCGAGATTGACACCGTACGTGAACCAGGCGCTCACCACGGAAAAGCCCTGCTTCGAGACACTCTCCACCCGGTCGACGCCGGGCGAGGCGCTCACCGCGCGCTCAATCGGCTGGGTGATCGACTTCTCGATGTCCCCGGGTCCAGCACCGGTATAGAAGGTGGCGACGCGAATCACGGGGATGTTGATTTCCGGAAAGAGATCCACCGAGAGGCGCCGCAGGGAAACGAAGCCCAGCACCAGCACCATGATCGTCATCATCAGGATGAACACTGGGTTACGGAGTGCGAGTCGCGTCAGCCACATAGTCTCTGGTTATCGAACGAGGATAGATTTCAGTCCTGAGAGGTGGCCGGAGACTTGGAGGCGCCAACGGCATCGTCGGCGAGCCTTGCTCCGGTAAACGGGTCCACGTCCCGAACGACCCGAACCACGACACCATCGGACAAGCCATCTGCACCGGCGGTGACAAATTCGTCCCCGTTCGAGAGGCCTTTGGTGACTTCCACCCATTCGCCTTCGTCCACGCCAACCTCCACCTGCCTGCGCTGAACCTGGTCGCCGTTCGCCAGGTAGATGAACTTCTGGCCGGCAGAGACCTGCAGCGCTGCACCGGGCACTACGAAAGCCTGGGGGTGAACCTCCACCACGATGGATCCTCTGCCGTACATTCCCGGTCGAAGCAGTCCGGAATCGTTGATCAGGTGAACCTCGGCGTCGAGCGTCCGCGTGGTGGGATCAAACGCGGGCGCCAATCGGACCACGCGCCCGTGGAAGCTCCTTCCCGGCAGCGCATCCAGTTCGACGTGGGCATCCTTTCCGACGCCTACGCCGGTCGCGTTGCGCTCGTTGACCGCGATGAAAACCCTCAAGACATCCACCCGCGCGATCGAAAGAATCGCGCCTCCGCTGGGAGGCCCTACCAGAGACCCCGGATCCAACCGCCGATGGACCACTACTCCATTGAGGGGCGAGGTAATCCGCATTTCCCCGAGGCGCGTCCCGAGTGCTCCGGCCTGCGCCTTGGCAGCCGCTTCGGCGCCCTCGGCGGAAGCCAAAGCGGTGGTGGCTTGCTGCAAGTCCTGCCGCGAAACAATCCCGTTCGGAGCTAATTCCTTGGCGCGTTCGTAGTTCGCCCTGGCGAGCCCAGCCGCAGCCTGCGCCTGAGCGAGGGCGCTGCGTGCCGCGGACAATTGATCCGGCAGATCGCTGGGTCGAACCAGGGCCACCAGCTGACCTTTCTTGACCAGATCGCCCCGGTCGACGAATACCGCATCCAGATACCCGAGCGTCTTCGCCCCGACCTCGGCTTGCTCCAGCGGCCGCAAATCAACCGGCGCGTGGATTTCAACTGGAACGTCGCGTCTTTGAGCGCGTTGAACGGTAACGATTGGCGCCGGGCGGCCGCGACTGACGGTGTCCTTGTTCGTGCAACCCAGCGCGAAGGCCAAGGCACCAAAGATGGGCAGCAGTTGAAAAGACGCGCGGCGTTGCATTGCAGTCCCATCCGCTTATCACGGGTCGGCAGAGCTTGAAAAAGCTCTCTGTCTACTTGGACTCTGGGAGCAGCAGGACTTTGCCGCTCGTCTTTCGCGCTTCCAACTGGCGATGCGCCTCGGCCGCCTGGGAAAGAGGAAATTCCGCACCCACTCGCACTTTGAGCTGACCGGCCCGAAGCCACTGAAACACCTCGCCGGAGCGGTGCAGCAGCTCTTCTCGATTCGCGATGTGGTGTGCCAGGCTCGGCCGGGTCAGGAAGAGTGAGCCTTTCTGATTGAGCACCTGGGGGTCGATCGTACCCACCGGTCCGCTGGACTGGCCGAACAACACCATCATTCCGCGAGGCACCAGGCAGTTGAGGCCCTTGGCGAAGGTTGTCTTCCCTACCGAGTCATAGACCACCTGCACCCCCGCATTGTTCGTCAACCGTTTGACTTCCGTCTCGAAGTCATCGCGGGTGTAGAAGATTACCTCCGCGCCGGCTTCACGGGCCAGCTGCCCTTTCTGCTCGGTGGAGACGGTTCCCAAGACCCGGGCTCCCTTCAGCTTGGCGATCTGGGTGATCAGAAGTCCCACGCCCCCAGCCGCCGCCTGTAGCAAACAGCTGTCACCTCGCTTGAGCGGGTAAGTGGAGTTGGTGAGATAGTGAGCGGTCATTCCCTGCAGCATCAGCGCCGCTGCTTCCCGGATGCTCACCTCTTGGGGCAACCGAACCAACCGATTCGTCGGCACGGCGGCATACTCGGCATAGGCCCCCGGGACTCCGGTGTAAGCGACTCGATCGCCAACCTTTACCTCGGTGACGCCCGGCCCAACCGAAGTGACGGTTCCGGCGCCTTCCTGACCGAGAGTGATCGGCATCTGGGCCGGATAGAGACCCATCCGAAAGTAGGTATCGATGAAATTCAGCCCAATCGCCTCGAGCTTGATCACCGCCTCGCCTGGCTTGGGCGTAGGTTCGGGCACATCCTCGTAGCGAAGAACTTCTGGCCCCCCTGGGGAATGAACGCGAATTGCCTTCATTGGGCCCTCCTTTGGCAGAGTGCAAAGCTACTAATCCACCGGCGCAGCGGGTGCCAGTAGGGAAAAGCGTGGCTAGCCGAATTTGCCGGTGACGTAGTCTTCGGTTCGGCGCTCGCGCGGATTGGTAAAGATTTGCGCGGTCAGACCGCACTCCACCAGTTCGCCCATGTAGAAAAACGCGGTCCAGTCGGAGACTCGAGCGGCCTGCTGCATGTTGTGGGTGACGATCACGATCGTGTATTGCTGCTGCAACTCGTGGATCAACTCTTCGATCCGCGCGGTGGCGATCGGATCCAACGCGCTCGCCGGCTCGTCCATCAGCAGAAGCTCGGGTTCCACTGCGAGGGCGCGGGCAATGCAAAGCCTTTGCTGTTGGCCGCCGGAGAGCGCAAGGGCCGAGCCGTGTAGGCGATCCTTCACCTCGTCCCAGAGCGCGGCCTGGCGCAAGCTCTTTTCCACCACTGCGGCGTGATTGCGACCCATTCGGTTCAGCTTCAAGCCCGCCGCAACATTCTCGAAAACGGACATCGTCGGAAAAGGGTTGGGCCGCTGAAACACCATCCCCACCCTCCTTCGCAGCAAAACCGGATCCACCTGGCCGGAGTAGATATCCTGACCATCTAGAATCACCTTTCCCTCGGCCCTCGCCCCCGGAATGAGCTCGTGCATCCGATTGAGGCAGCGGACAAAGGTGGATTTGCCACAGCCGGAAGGACCGATTACGGCAAGGACGCTGTTCGGCGGCACCTCCAGGCTTACGTCCTTGATTGCGTGGGTGGAGCGGAAGTACGCGTTCAGCTTTTGGACCGAAACTTTCGTTGGAGCGTCGGGCATCGTCAGGCTTGCAGCCGACTTCTCGCCAGCAGGCGCGACGTGAAGTTCAGCAGTCCTACCATCATCAAAAGCACGAGCGCAGCGGCCCATGCCTTCCGGTGCCAATCTTCGTAGGGGCTGATGGCATAGTTGTAAATCTGAACGGTCAGTGCGGCGGTGGGCTGATCCGGCCGCGAAGCATTCCAGTATTGATTGTTCAGCGAGGTGAAGAGCAGGGGCGCGGTCTCACCGGCGGCGCGCGAAACCGCGAGCAAGACACCGGTCAAGATGCCGCCCAGAGCCGTCTTCAACACCACCCTCAGGCTGGTTTTCCATTGGGGCACGCCCAGGGCTAACGAAGCTTCTCGCAGCGTACTCGGGACCAGCCGAACCAGTTCCTCGGTGGTACGCGCGAGCCCCGGCATCATCAAGATCGCGAGCGCCACCGCTCCAGCGAGGGCGGAGAAGCGCCTCATTGGCAGCACCACCAATCCGTAGGCCACTACCCCAATCACGATCGACGGCACACCCGATAGAACCTCGGCGATGAATCGCACCGTCTGGCCGAAGGGTCCATCGCCTCGCTCGGCCAAGAATACGCCGGCGCCAATTCCGAACGGCAGGCCAATCAAGCACGCGAGCCCAACGATGTAGAGAGTCCCAACAATCGCATTGCCGATGCCACCTCCCGGTTCGCCTACCGGCGAGGGCAGCGCGGTGAAGAAGGACCAGGACAGGCCGGAGATGCCATGCGAGATGACCAGCCACAGAACCGAGACCAGCGGAACCAGCGCCAAAAGCAGCGCGAAAATGCACAAACCAGTGACTGCGGCGTTGGTGGCCCGTCGTAGGAGATAACGACTCACGCTTAGGCCCTCGCAGGACCGCGCCCAACCGCCCGCACCAATAAGCGAGCAATCGAATTGAGCAGCACGGTCACCCCAAAGAGGATCAGAGCCAGCGCGGCCAGCGCCCCGGTGTGCGTCGCATCGGTCGCCTCGGCGAACTCGTTGGCGATCACCGACGGCAAAGAATAGCCCGGGCTGAACAGCGACGCGTGAATCTCAGGGGAGTTGCCGATCACCATCGTCACTGCCATCGTCTCGCCCAGCGCGCGGCCCAGGCCCAGGATGATCGCTCCCATGATGCCCGCTCGGCTGTAGGGAAGTGAGGCGGTGCGTACCATTTCCCACCTGGTGGCGCCCAGCGCGAGGGATCCCTCCTTCAAAGAGACCGGCACCTTCTTGAGGACTTCGATCGAGACCGAGGCGATGGTCGGTAGAATCATCACCGCGAGAATCAGTCCTCCTGCGAGGTACCCGAGCCCCAGAGGGGGCCCCTGGAAGAGCGGAAGAAAGCCGAAGACCGCGCCCAGGAATGGCTCGAGCCGCTCGCGCAGCCACGGCACCATTACGAAAAGGCCCCACAATCCATAGACCACACTCGGGATTCCGGCCAGCAGCTCGAGGGGGAAGGAGACCAGCGGTCTCATCCCGCTCGGCGCAATCTCCACCAGAAATATCGCTAACCCCAGGGCGACCGGGACCGCGACGATAATCGAAAGCGCGCTGGTGACCAGCGTTCCATAGATGAACGCCAGGGCTCCGAAGGAATGCCGAACCGGATCCCAGTCCATTCCCTTGATGAACTCAAGTGGATGTGTGGCGAGCGCAGTGTGAGCGCTTTGCCAAAGCACGAACACGATCAGACCCGCGACGATCAGCACGGCTCCGCCCAGAGCGGTCAGCAGCAGCGCGTAAGTGCGGTCGCCAACGTTTACCCGAGTAAAAAAGTTCGGGCGACCGTTGGCGGTCCGCTCGCGGATCATGTCCCCTTGGTCGACGAGGAGATCAGCTTTTCGCAAAGTGGAGCGGCCTCCCATCGATCGTGAGTTTCTTGAGCGCTGTCTCGACCTTCTTTACCACGGGTGAAGGAAGCGGCGCGTAATCCAGAGGAGCCGCCATCTTCTGGCCATCGTGGACGGCCCACCACAAAAAGTGCAGCAAAGCCTCGCCTTTCGCCCGGTCCTTTTGGTCCTTGTGGACGAGCACATAGGTGAATCCCGCGATCGGATAGGCCCCTTTTCCATCGGCATTGGTCACCGATGAATTCCGAAAATCCTCGGAAACTTCCACGTTTGCGGCTGCCGCAGTGCTGCTCTCGATTGACGCCTTGACGAATACCCCGGCCTTGTTCTTCAGAGGCGCGGCAGTGAGCTTGTTTTGGATCGCATAGGCTAGCTCCACGTATCCGAGCGCTCCTGGGTTCTGCTTCACCAGGCCCGTCACACCCTCGTTCCCCTTGCCGCCCAGCCCGGCCGGCCACTTTACCGATTTGCCCACCCCCACCGTCTGTTTCCATTCCGGTGAGACCTTGGCCATGTAGTCGGTAAAAATATTCGTAGTGCCCGAGCCATCGGACCGATGCGCGACGGTGATTGCCGTCTGTGGCAGCTTGATCCCCGGATTCTCCGCCGCGATCGCCGGATCATCCCAGGTTTTGATCTTCCCGAGAAAAATTCCGCTCAAGTTATCCGGCCCAAACTTGAGTCCGTCAATCCCCGGAAGGTTGTAGACGACCACTACCGATCCGAGGACTGTAGGGATGTGTTGGATGTCCGGTGCCTTGGCAAGCTCCTCGTCGGTCATCACCGCATCGCTGGCGCCGAAGTCGACCGTTCCTTCGGTGATCTGCTTGATCCCTCCTCCCGATCCGATCGATTGGTAGTTGAACTTGAGGTTGGGATGGAGCTTGTTGTACTCGCTAAACCACTTTGAATAGAGCGGAAAGGGAAAGGTCGCGCCCGCTCCATTGATCAGCAACGAGTCGGCCGCCAAGGCCGCCGTGCCTAAGCCCAAACAGACCGCGAGAATTTTCTTCATTTGCTCTCCTCTTTCGAATTCATGGCGAATTGCCCCATAGCGAATTGCCGTGCCTGCAGGAGCCTTGCAGGCCATCGACCTCGAAACGCGACCTGTAGTCGAAGGTAGTGGCGCCCTAGTGGACCCAATGTGACAACTTGGTGAATTCGCCTGATCTGGGGGGCTTACTCTTACTGACCAGCTGTCATCCGCATCACTTCTTCGACGGAGGTCAATCCGCGCGCCAGTTTACGCACTGCGGCTTCGCGGAGCACCCGCGTTCCCGACCGCTTGGCGCAAGCCTGCAGTTCCGAAAAGGACGCGGACCGGTTAATCAGCTCCCTCATCTCGCTGTTGACCGACAAGATCTCAAAGACACCGATCCGACCAAGAAAACCGGTGCCTCGGCACCGCACGCAGCCGGTCCCTTTGATCAGTTTCACGCCACCGGGGAGGAGCGGCAACGGAACCTGGAGCGCGGCGAGCTCATCCGCAGTCAAGCTGACCTCCACCGCGCAGTGAGCGCAGGTTCGGCGAAGCAGTCGCTGCGCCATGACCCCAATCACGCTCGAAGCCAAGAGGAACGGAGGAACCCCGAGATCCTTCATTCGGCTGATTGCCCCAATCGCGTCGTTGGTATGGAGCGTGGACAGGACCAGGTGGCCGGTCAGCGCGGACTGGATCGCATTTTCTGCGGTCTCCTGGTCGCGAATTTCGCCGACCATGATCACGTCCGGGTCCTGGCGCAGGATGTGTCGCAAGGAGTTCGCGAAGTCCAGTCCCAGCTTGGGTTGCACCTGGACCTGGTTGAAGGCATCCCAAACCATTTCGATCGGGTCTTCGATCGTCGTGACATTGACGTCCGGCCCCGCCAACGCCTTGAGCGCCGAATAAAGGGTGGTGGTCTTTCCGCTTCCGGTCGGACCGGTCACCAAGATCAGGCCATGAGGCTGATCGATCCAGGACTCGAAAATCTCCTTTTCGTCCTGCTCAAAGCCCAGCTCGGCGATGTCTTGAACCAGCGTCTCCGGGTCAAAGACGCGAATCACCACCTTCTCTCCAAAGGCGGTAGGCAGAGTCGAGATGCGAAGCTCCACCTCGCGGCCGTCGCGCTCGGTCTTGATCCGACCATCCTGGGGCCGCCGCTTCTCGGAGATATCCATCCGCGAGATCATCTTCACCCGGGAGACCAATGGCGGATGTACCGCTACCGGCAGGGTGTACACCGAGTGAAGCACGCCATCGATTCGCAACCGGACTAAAGATTGTTCGCGCTTGGGCTCGATGTGGATATCGGACGCGCGATTGTCGAATGCATACCGGAGCAGATAATCCACCGCCTGCACAATCGGTTTGTCCGAGGCTTCGAACTCCTGCTTGCCGCTGAGCGAAAGCAGCTGCTCGAAATTCTGGATCTCGGGGCCGCCTCCGAAGTCGTCCGCCGCTCGCGCCAGCGTTTTTTTGAACCCGTAGATGTCCTCGATCGCCTTGAGGATGTCGCTCTTGGCGCAGAGCACCGGCTCGACCGCCATTCCGGTCAGGCGCCGAAGATTTTCGAACAGCTCGCGGTCCAGCGGGTTGGCCACCGCCACGACCAGCTTCCCCGGCGAGGATCGCTCGAGCGGAAGAAGCACATGCTTTTGAGCGTACGGCTTGGACACGGTGCGAGTCGCGAGCGCCATGTCCAAGGTCAGGGGATCGATTTTGCGATAGTCGATTTTCGCGGCGCGGGCCACTGCGGACGAGATCTGGTCCTGATCCAAAGTCCCGCCTCGGCCGTTAGGCAGTGGAATTTGAAAGGCGGCGACGATCTCGATCGGGGAGACATCGTAGCGAGAGGCCTCTGCGCCGATCGACTTCAAAACACGCGCTCTCGCGGCGGGTTCTTTGGCCAAGACCTCCTGCCCTTGCTCGGCCGTCAACAGGCCATCGCGGACCAGCGCTTCCAGCACAAAACCGGTCGTGAAGTCAGCTCCCGTCCGTTGGATCGCAGTCGAGGAGGCGGCCGTGGCCATGTGGCTAGCTTACCCGCCGAGTGCTCGGACCGCCGCGTCCACTAGCGCCTCCGATGTGGGCCGCTCTGCGACTGCCGCGACCGCAACGCCGAGCCGTTTCAGCGCGGCCGCAGTAGTCGGTCCAATCGCGACGAATTTCGAGCGCTTCAATCGGGAGGTATCGATTGACCCCAACAAGTCGAACAATGCTTCCGCCGAGCGAGGCGAGCCAAACAGAAGTACTCCCGGAGGATTCGAGGCCAGCGCCTCGAGGGCAGCGGGATCCACACGGCGCTGCTCGGAACGATACGCCGCGACGCGCGCGACGCGGATCCCCGCGGTCCGAAGTCCGTCTTCGAGCTCCGGCCTGCCCTCTTGCGCGGCGGGAAGGAGGACCTGCTCATCCGCTTCCACTAAGCCCACAAGCGCTTGCGCCAGCCCGGCACCAGTGTTCACGGTTGCCGTCTTTGCCACCGCCAAACCGTGAGCCTCTACTTCGGATCCGGTGCCAGGACCGACCACCGCCAGTTTCACCTTGGCGAGCCGATCCAGTGTACCCGCCTGCCGCGCTGCGCCCACCAGCGCCCGAACCGCCGAAGGACTGGCGAAAGCGATCCAGGCGTACTGGTGAATCTGCTCCGCGGCAAAGCGCAAGGGGCGCTCGTCGTCCGGGGGCAAAAGCTCAAGCAGCGGAAGCGAAATTACCTCGGCGCCTTCGTCCTCGAGGAGAAAGCAAAGCTCTTGCGCCCGCTCCCGCGGACGCGTCACCAGCACGCGCACGCCCAAGAGCCGCGGCTTGCCTTCAAGCCCACTCATAGCGCGCTGAGGATCTCGCGGCCGCCCTCCTCCAGGAGCGAGGCCGCCAGCGCTTCGCCGATTCGCTCCGCCGATGACCGCGGGCCAACCCGTTCGCCACGCACAACCCGTGCGCCATCGGGCCGCCCAATCAATCCGCGAAGTCGCAGCTGATCCCCACTCAGCTGCGCGTACGCCGCCAATGGGACATTGCAGCCTCCTTCGAGCGCTGCGAGGAAAGCCCGCTCCGCGATAACGGCCGCCCGGGTGTCCGGATCCTCGAGTACCTGCAACGTTGACCGCAGCTCCCGCTCTTCCCGAGGGCATTCGATCGCCAAGACGCCCTGCCCGACCGCAGGTAAACTGACCTCCGGCTCGAGAATTTCGGTGACCTCTCGTTCCAGGCCCAACCGGCGCAGTCCGGCCAACGCGAGCACTGTGCCCGCCAGCTGTTGCTCCGCGGTCTTACGAAGGCGGGTTTGAACGTTTCCACGCAAACTGACGATTCGCAGATCCGGCCGGCGCTCCAAGAGTTGGCAGCTGCGACGAAGCGAAGAGGTCGCCACGGCGGCACCCCGCGGCAAATTGGCGAGTCGAATCGCAGCGGGGCTCACCCAGGCGTCCCTCGGATCTTCTCGAGCCGGCACCGCGGCGATGCATAGCTCCTGCGGCAAGGCCGAAGTCATGTCCTTGAGGCTGTGGACCGCGATCTCGGCGCGACCGTCGAGCACCGCCTGCTCGATCTCCTTGACGAACAGCCCCTTACCGCCGCGCTCGGCGAGGCGGGCCTGCAAAAAACGATCGCCTTCGGTGCTCATCTCCACCAGACTGACCCTGAGCCCCGGATGCGCGTGCCGCAACCGCTCGGCCACATGTCGTGCTTGCCACAGTGCGAGCGGGCTCTGCCGGGTGGCGATCCGCAGCTCCTTCAACGCTGCCGTCCTCTCTGCGCGATGGCGGGCGGGGGATCGGGGGAAGAGGGCGTCTCCTCGAGGCCAAACAGCTCCGCCGCCGCGCCTGCCAACCGACTGACCCCTTCCTCGAGGCTCGCCTCCCGCAGCTTGGCGGTCGGTTGATGGAGGAGCTTGTTGATGATCGCCAGCGCCATTGACTCGATGCTTCGTCGCTGCTTTTCAGACAGCCCCTCGCCCAGACTTGAAAGAGTCTTTTCCAGCTCCGCCCTGGCAATCTGATCCGCCCGAGCGCGAAGCAGCGCCAAAACCGGAACCCCGTCCCGAACGCTCCGAGCTCGAACAAACTTCGCAATCTCCTCGGCAATCAAAGCCTCGGCCTTCTCCGCCTCGGCGCCCCGTACGGCGGTGTTTTCCACTACCACTTTCTGAATGTCATCCAGGTCATAGGCATAGACGCCGTCGAGCTGGTTCACGTCCGGCGCGATGTCCCGCGGGACCGCGATATCCAGCATGAACAGGGGACGGAAGCGGCGCGATTTTAGCACCGGGCTCACCGTTTCCTGCGTGAACAATGGAGTCGGTGAAGCGGTGGAGGAGATGACCATGTCTGCGGCGATCAGAAGCACCGGCAGCTCTTCGAACGGTCTGGCGACCGCGCCGAGAATCGAAGCCAGCGCCTGCGCACGCTGCAGCGTGCGGTTGGCGATCACAATCTCGGTCGCGCCGGCGGAGCTCAAGTGTTTGACCGTCAACTCCGCGATCTCTCCGGCCCCCACCATCAAAACCCTTTTTCCAGAAAGTCCTCCGAATATTTTTTCGGCCAGCTCGACCGCAGCGGAAGCCATCGAGACCGGAGCGCGTCCAATTCCAGTTTCCGAGCGAACCCGCTTCGCGGCGGTGAACGCCGCGGAGCAAGCACGGGTCAGCTCGCCCCCGGCTGCGCCCAGCCGCTGAGCCAGCTCGAACGCCTCCTTCACTTGCCCCAGAATCTGGGCTTCGCCGATCACCATCGAGTCCAGGCTGCAGGCCACCCGGAACAAATGAACCAGCGCCGCATCGCCGTGGTGCTCGTACCAATGGTCGGTCGACACGGATCCGATCCGGGCATGGATCTCCTCGACTACCGTCGCCTTGGCTCGCGGGAGGTCAGCGGCGACCAAGTAGAATTCCACCCGATTGCAGGTGGACACCACCATCGCCTCGGCCGGTGCCGTGCACAGCTTTCGAAGCAGCTGCTCCTGGTGCTCGGCTGGGAGTGCGAGCCGTTCCCGAACGCCGATTGGCGCGGTCTTGTGCGACAAGCCGAGGCAGAGCAGCTCCATTATCGAAGGCCGACGTCGTAGGGAATCGGGTAATGCGAAAAAAAGGAGACCAGCAAGAGGCAGAATCCCGCCATTGTCAGCATCGCCACCCTCCGCCCCTGCCACCCGGCAAAGACCCGGGCTGTTAACAAGCCGGCGAACAGGGCCCAGGCAACCAGGGTGGCAATTTCCTTGGATTGCCAGACCCAGTAAACGCCCTGGATGCCGCTCGCGAAATACGCGCCGGTAATCAAGGTGACCGAGAGCGCGATAAACCCCCACACCACCAGGCGCCGGTTGAGCTCGTCTAAAAACCCAAGCGACGGTAAGCGCGAAAATAGCATTCCAAACCGCTTGCCCTTCATCTGCCGATCGAGCAGCAGGTACATCACCGCCACCCCGGTGGCCACCGCGAATGCTGCCAGCCCGAGTAGGGCAATCGAGATGTGCAGGGGAAGCAGCGGGCGCCGAACCGAGTTCGGCAAGGCAGGCCCTCCGTGCGTGAGCAGGCCGGGAACCAACACCGCCACCGCGATCGGCGTCAGAAATGCGCCAATCACCGGCATCCGGTAACGCAGATCGAGCGCCAAAAGAATGAACAGCAGCAGAAAAGCGAGCGCGGAAAGGCCTTGGGCCATCCCCTGCGGAACTCCCTGAGCGGCCAACGCGATCGCGTGCAACACCAGACCGGAACCGACCAGCGCGCGGCCGATCAGGGGAAGCAGCTTCCATTGCCTGACCAGGTACGCCAGATAGGCGAGCCCCGCCAGCGCGTACTCATGAAAAGCAATTGAAAGAAGCGCGTGCGACATCCTGTGCGCACAACCGTTAGCGACCCAGGCCGATTACGTCAACTTGTCGAGAATAAAAGCGGCCAAAAGGTCGGTATCGGGCGTCGCCGGCGCCTCGCGCTTGGGCGCCGCCACTTCGGCGATGTAGCCCGCCACCACTTCGTATGCGGCCTCACCGAGAACCACCGAGTCGTGCAGCTGTTCGGCGCCCAGCGTTCGCAGTTGATCGCGCGTTTTCACCTTCGAAACCAACTTCTGTTGGTCCACTCCTGAAACCAGCTTGGAGAAGTGAACCGCGGGGATCAGAGGCACCTCGCTTTTGTCCTCGGAAATGACCAGCCGGTTCTCCTGGAGGTCCGCCTTCTGCGCGACCGACCATTCCTCCAGCACCGCCTCGGGCAGGAAATACCTGGGCACCAACTCAGTGTATCACTTCCACCTATCGGTATCACCGCCAGCGACACTTGGGCGCACTCGGGCGGGCAAGCGGCTCGGCGCGAACGCCTGGACATCCTCCTTGCAGTCGCAAATGCAAGGTATTATGGGACACCCACCTCTTGAAATTTTTGAGGAGAGATCATGGCAGGCGCGGACGTGCTCAACATCGGAGACAGTGAATTCAAGAAAGAGGTTTTGGACTCCCCGGAACCGGTTCTGGTCGACTTCTGGGCCAGTTGGTGTGCTCCCTGCCGGGCGATCGCGCCCGCAGTCGAGGAGCTCGCCACTCAGTACAAAGGCAAGGTGAAAGTCGCGAAGATCAACATTGATGACAACCAAGATACGCCCCAGCAATACGGCGTTCGTTCGATTCCCACGTTGCTTCTGTTCAAGGGCGGGAAAGTGGTTGAGCAAATTGTCGGAGCCGTCGCCAAGACCAGACTCGAGGACGCGTTAAAAAAAGTAGTTTAACTTGCATTGTTAAAAACAATTGTTGACAGCAAACAGGGGAGGGCGCAAATACATGTAGTATTTTGTGTTCGCTGTGATAGTTATCGTTGAAAATCTCACGTTAGGAGATCGAGGCAATGGCACGTCCGCGTAAGAGTCCGGTTTCATTTGGCACCAACCCAAACCTGATGTCATGGGCCGAGTCGCTTGGGGAAGCGCTTGGCCGAGGGGTTGCGCGCGGGATCAACACTGGCATTTCGATGACCAGCAGCGGGTTTGGCACCGGAGCGCAGACCAGCGCGCTGACTTTCGCCCGCCGCCGAGGTCGTCCTCCGAAGATTTTGACCGGCGGCCCGGTTCCTGCCGAGCGCCGCTGCAAAGTCGAAGGCTGCGGCCGCGAGGCGAGGTCCAAGGGCCTGTGCTCCGCGCATTACCAGGCAGAGCGCCGTCGAATGCTCGCCAAGGCGTAAGCTTCGGCGGATCAGAAGATATGCCGGCGCATCCCGATGTTGGCGAGCAGGCCCAGGCCGAGTAGCACGCTGACGATCGAGGACCCGCCATAACTCATCAGTGGCAGGGTAATTCCGGTTACCGGTAGCAGACCAATCACCATCGCGATGTTTTCAAACACTTGCCAAAAGAGCATCGCGGTTACTCCGACCGCGGTAAATGCCCCGAACCGATCGCGCGAATTGTAAGCAACTCCGAGCGAGAGAATTAGTATCACCCCATACATCGCGAGCAACAGCAGGCAGGCCAAAAATCCGTGCTCCTCGGCCCACACCGAAAAAATGAAGTCGGTGTGCTGTTCGGGAAGGAAGAACAGCCCGGTTTGCGTCCCGTGGCCCCAGCCCTTTCCGATCAGGCCGCCGGATCCGACCGCAATCTTCGATTGCGCGGAGTGATAGTTTGCGCCCCGCAGATCGGACTCCGGATCGAGCCAACTGGAGATTCGTTGACTCTGATGATGTTTCAACAGGTGCCTAACAATGATCGGATGATTGTCATCTTCCCGTAAGTAATCGTTCCAGACCACGGCGAAGCTCGCCAACACCGCTAAACCGATCGCGATCAAGACCGACTTTTTGACGTGGGAAAACAAAACCACCGTCAACGCGGTGAAGAAAATCATCATCGCGGTACCAAGATCCGGCTGTGCCAATACCAGCACCAGCGGCACGACCGTGATCAGCGCCGGTTTCCAAAGCCGGATCATGCCGTAGCTGTCGTCCTGCGGACGGTAGTCGTCATGAAAGAACTTGGCGAGCATCAAGATCAGACCGATTTTCATGAACTCCGCCGGCTGGACGCGGAGGGGCCCGAGCGCCAACCAACTTTCGTGGCCCTTCGCCTTGTGGCCGACCACCTTCACCGCGATCAGTGCGACGATATTGAACAAATAAACCGGCACTGCCATTCGAGAGATCAACCGGTAGTCGAGCAGGCAAACCGCGAATGCGATGGCGATCCCGATCAGTAGAAACAGAGACTGGTTTCCCCAGACCGGATGGTGAGGCGGCCGGGAGGCCGAAGCGAGATTCCAAATTCCGAGCAACGCCACGCCGAGCATTGCCGCAACCAGCGCCCATGGCACGTGGGGGAGCATTCGCCGTTCGACCCGAAGCTGAATCATTGGGGCTCTGGCCGCGCCTCGTCGGGAAGCCGGGAATGGACTTCGGCGGCGACCGCAGGCCGGGACGGGTCGGGGCGGCGCGCCGGCGCCCTCGGTGATTCGGGGTGGGGCAGATCCGGAATCGGCTCAATCTGAAGATTTTTGGGAAGGTGGACCACCTCGCCCGCCGCGTCGATCTTTTTCAAATCGAAGTATTTTTGAATCACCGCGGCAGCGGTGGGAGCGGCCTCACTGCCACCGAGGCCTCCGTGCTCATTGAGCACTACCACTGCGATCTCCGGATCCTCGACCGGAGCAAACGAGGCGAACCACGCGTGGTCTCGCTGCCAGTAGTCCAAGTGCTCCTTCTTCACCCGGACGGTACCGATTCGCGCCACCTGTGCAGTGCCCGTTTTGCCGGCAATGGTAATCTCCTTGTTGCGGATTCGGTACGCGGTCCCACCCGGCTCGTTTACCGCCGCGGTCAGTGCGTCGATGACCAGATGTCGGTGCTCGGCCGCGAGATCCAGGTTGCGAACCACTTTCGGCTGAAACTCCTGGACAGTCCCTTCGAGGGACTCGATCCGCCGTACCACCTGGGGCTGGTAGAGCGTGCCGCCATTGGCGACCGTGGCGTAGGCCAGGGTGAGCTGCAGCGGGGTCACGTTGTCATCGCCCTGGCCGATCGCGCTGTTGAGGGCCAATCCTTTGGTGTAGCCGCCCGGCGTTCGGGCATTGTGATACTCGCTGCTTGGCATGATCCCCGGAACTTCCGCCACGACATCGATTCCGGTGGGAGAACCGAAACCGAATGCCTTGCCCATCTCCGCGATCGGGTCCAGTCCGAGCGTATCGCCCACTTTGTAAAAATAGGTGTCGCAAGAGGCCTTCAGCGCCTCACGGGTATGGATCAGGCCGTGTTGATGCATGCAGCGCCAGACCCTCGAGCCCAACCGGTAGCCTCCGGTGCAATTGACCGACGAGTGAGGTCCGAATGCGCCGGACCGAAGCGCGGCGAACATGGTGAAGGGCTTGAAGGTGGATCCAGGGCTGTAGTGCTGTGCGGTGGGGCGATAAACCATCGGCTGAAGCGGATCCTTGACGAGCGCGGACAGCTGGGCGGGCGACACCCGACCGCTTAACAGATTCGGATCGAAAGACGGCCGCGAAACGATCGCCAAGAGAAAGCCGGATTTTACGTCCATCGCGACCAGCGCCCCGGCCACGCCCGGGAACGCTTGCTCGGCGGCTTCCTGCAGCCGCCAATCGATCGAGAGCACGACGTTCTGGCCCGGCTTGGTAGCGACCGCCTCTTCCCCACCGAGCAGCTCGCTGAGGCCGGGAATCGGTTCGCCTCGTGCGTTGACCACTTCCTTACGTAGCCCGTCCACCCCGCGCAATCGTTGCTCGTAGAAGCGCTCCACCCCGCGTCGGCCGATGTAGTCGCCCAGCGCGTATTCAATGCGTTCAGCGTTGAGCCGATCGAGCTCCTCCTGGGTTACCTCGTTCATGTAGCCCAGCAGATGCGCCATCATCGGGCCCTTGCGGTAGTTGCGGTGCGGTACCCGGAGGATGTCCACTCCGGGCAGCTCCAGCTTCTGCGCGTTGAGCGGATCCACCTCGTCGCGCGTCAAGTCCACTCGCAAAAGGCTTGGCTGAAAGGGGGCGGTGTGCTTGGCCAGCCGGACCTGCTCTCGAGCGCGCTCCAACTGCTCCTCGTCCCACGAGAGCCACCCGGCAAGCTTGGGCAAAACCTCTTCTCGGCATTTTTGACAGAAAGCGGGGGTGACGAAGAGGTCAAAGGAGGGTCGGTTGTCGACCAGTATCTCCCCGCGACGATCCTTGATCATCCCCCGATCCGCGGGCACGCGGATCTTCTTCACGAAATTGTCCACCGACTTAGCGGCGTACTCATCACCCTGAGCGATCTGCAGCCGGTACAGCCGAATTCCGAGCACCAGCAGACCCAGCATCATCAAGATCGCGAGATAGAGGTAGCGAACCTTGAGATCCCTTCCTTCGCTGTTTTCTCCCAACGTCATCGACTACCTGAGCAGCCCGACTTCGGATTGATCGCGGCCGCGATCGATCCGATTCAGCAGTGGAAAGAGGCAGAGCGCGGCGGCGCCGGTGAGGAGCAACTGCAAAAACAACCCGGAAAGAAGCGAAGTCACCGCCGCCTCGCGCGAAGTCAGCCAGAGAAAAAATACCGATAGGAGCGAGTGTCCCAAGTCCGCTGCCGTCGCGAACAGAGCGAAGGACAACCCGGAGCGAACATCCACCAGCGTTCCCGCAAGCCGGCAGATCAGGAACGTGAACACCGCGAGAAAGCTGTAGAGCCCGGTGGGTTGACCGCTCATCAGATCCAACAAGTAGCCAACCGAGAATGAAGAGAATGCGCCTTCAAGCAGCGAGGCCCTCAATCCAAGAAAGGCGACGATCGCGACCGTCACGTCGATCCGGGAGACGGTCAGCCCCAGGTACTTAACCGCCACCGACTCGATCGACAGCAACAGCAGGCTCAAAAGAAGCGTGACCAGGAACTTCATCGAACCCCCCCGGAGACGGTACGACCGTCGACCACCGGCGGCGCCGGCCGGGTGGTTGGATTGAGAACGACTAACACCTCCTCGATCCTGGCAATATCGACCGCAGGGATGATCTCGGCCGCCTGGAACATTCCGTAGCTCTTCCTCTGGATCGTGGTAATTCGCCCGACCACGAGACCCGGTGGATAGACTCCATCGGTACCGGACGTAATGATCAGATCTCCCTCCTCGAGATCCTCGGTCCGAAGCGCGTTCTCCAAATGCAGCGTCTGATTGCCGCCACCGCCGCTGGCGGTCGCGCGCGCCCGCGAGCGCTGCGACCTCACGCCGATCTTGCTGTTGGGATCGGTAATCAGCACCACGTCTGAATAACCGCCGCTGACCCGATGGATGTGCCCGACGACGCCGTCGGGAGTAACGACTGGCATCCCCCGGTGAACTCCATCCGACTCGCCGCGATCAATTCTTAGCGACAGCGGAGTGGCGACCGGGTTGACTCCCACCACCCGTGCGGGAATCTGCGAGCCCGGTCCATTTTGGACATAGCCCAACATCCTCTTCAGACGCTCGTTTTCCGCGCGCGCTTCCTCCAGCTGATTCACTTTGGCGCGAAGCTGCTGGTTTTCCCCCTGCAGGGTGGTGTTCTCGTCGCGAACCCCGCGCAGTGCCGCGTAGCCGCGCCAGCCGTCTGCGGCGGTGTCCAGCGCAATCGAAAGTCCGCGCTGCAAAGGAGAGCTGATCGCCAGCACCGCGCGGTCCAGCCAATTAGGCTGTCTGGCCTTTCGTCCGTTGACCATGAAGGCGCCAAAGGGGTAGAGGAGCAGGACCGCGACCATCAGGATTTCTCGATACCGCTTAGGCGGAGGGGGCACTATCGACGGAGCCCGGGGGACGGAGGTGTAACATCTTCAAATCGCTTGCATTTTCCCGCTATCGATCCTACAGAGTCAAGGCGCGCTGATCTGAGCACCTAAACCAATTCCCAGTCAGCCTGCACCGAACAGCTGGCCTGTCACCAACTTCCTTCATCTCCTTTGCGGTCATGACCCCGGGTCTTCAGCCAAAGCAAATTTTATCCTACCTTTTCATCATCGCGATCGCAGTGGTCTTCATCCTTCAGTTTGGCCCGGGCAGCCGAGGGTGCGACGCGCCGCTGCGGCCGACGACCACCGCTTCGGCGGCGCTGGTGAACGGCAAAGAGATATCGCTGCGCGACTTCAACAGCGAATTCAATCAACGGATGCAATGGTTTCGGCTGCAGGGAAACCAAATTCCCGAGTCGCTAGCCCGCCAGCTCGGCCTGCCCCGACAGGTGCTCGACCAACTGGTCAGCACCGAGTTGCTTGCGCAGGAAGCCGAGCGCGAGGGAATCGTCGCGTCTGACGCGGAAGTTCGCGAAGTCATTCACAAAAATCCGGATTTCCAGCGTGACGAGAAGTTCGATCCCCAGCGGTACAAGACCGTCCTCCACGACTACTACCAAAGGAGCGAAAGCCAATACGAGTCGCAGCTGCGCCGTCGGATGTCCGCGGCCAAGATGCTGGAGCTGGTGGGATCAGCGGCGTCGGTCTCTGAGGATGAAGTCAAAGCAAAGTTCTACCGGGACGGAGACAAGGCGTCGTTGACCTTTGTGCGCTTTGCCCCTACCCAGTTCGCCGACCGGGTCGCGCCTCCGAAAGAGAACGAATTGCGGGCCTTCGCGGAATCTCACGCCAAGGAGATTTCCGATTATTACGAGTCCAATGTCTTTCTTTACCAAAGGCCGGAGGAAGTGAGCGCTCGGCACATTCTGATCAAGCTCGACAAGGACGCGACCGCTCAGCAGAAGGAGGAGGCGAAGAAGAAACTGGAGTCGATCCGCAAGGAGATCGACGCAGGGAAGGACTTCGCCCAGACTGCCAAGGAATACTCAGAGGACCTCGGAAGCAAGGACGCGGGGGGCGATTTGGGTTTCAACCCGCGCAGCGCATGGGTCCCGGCCTTTGCGGCGGCCGCCTTTTCCTTGAAGCCCGGTGAGATCTCCCAACCGGTGGAGACTCAGTTCGGCTATCACCTGATTAAAGTCGAGCAGAAGAAGCCTCCCACCCGCAAGGAGCTGAAAGAGGTTCAGAGCGAAATCGCTCAGCAGCTCTACACCAAGGAAAAATCCAAGGAGCTGGCGCAGCGGGAAGCGGACAAAGCGCTGGATGCCGCGCGAGCGGGAAAATCCCTCAAGGATCTTTATCCTCCGTCGGACGCGGAGGCGAAGAAAGACGAAAAGAAAGGCGCCGCCCAGCCGGCTCCAACTCGCAATCGCCCAACCGCAATGGACACGGGCTCCTTCAGCGTGGCCTCGGACACGATTCCGTCGATCGGGGCCGCTCCGGAGTTGCTGGCGGATTTGGCGAAGGTCGACAAGCCTCAGCTTTTGCCCAAGCTCTATTCTGCCGGAGAAGCTTGGGTAGTGGTCAACGTTACCGACCGCAAGCACCCGTCGGACTCGGAATTCACCGCCGAGAAGGATGCGCTGCAAGCGGAGGCTGCAAGGGCGAAACAGACGGAGCTGCGCGAATCGTTCATCAAGGCGTTGAAAAAGAACGCGACGATTGTGATCAACCAAGATCTGGTGGGCAGGACCGCCGACGCCAGCTAACAAATTGCCCGACGCGCTCCCAGGTCTCGTCTTGGCCTCGGCTTCTCCGCGCCGTCGAGAGCTTCTCGAACGCTTGGGTCTGCGCTTTACCGTACACGCGCCTGAAATCGACGAAGCGAGGGTTCCGGGAGAATTGCCTGAAGTCTACGTTCGACGCTTGGCCCTCGAAAAGTCCGCTCGGGTCTCCAAGCAATTTGCTGGAAAGATCGTTCTCGGCGCGGACACGGCTGTGGTCTTGGGCCAGGAGATTCTGGGAAAGCCACGCGATCAGCGCGATGCGGTTGGAATTCTGAGCCGGCTGGCCGGGCGAACGCACACGGTTTTGACGGGAATCGCGGTCTCCGGCCCTTTCCAGAATGCTGCCGTGGTGGCAACTAGCGTGGAGATTCGCAACCTCTCGGGCGAAGAGATCGAATGGTACGTCAGCACGAAGGAGCCCTTGGACAAGGCTGGGGCTTACGCGATTCAGGGCATCGGATCCTTCCTGGTCAAGAGCATCGAAGGAAGCTTTTCGAACGTGGTCGGCCTTCCGCTGGTCGAGACACTGGAAATGCTCCGCAGCAGCGGAATGGTATTTCCGTGGAGCGGCCGATGATCGATGTTTCCGCAAACCTCAAAGCAGTCGAGCAGAGAATCGCCGCCGCCTGTCAGCGTGCCAATCGGGCGCGAAACTCTGTTCAACTGCTCGCGGTTTCCAAGTTGCACCCAGCGGCCAGCATTCGCGCCGCCTACCAGTCGGGCCAGCGCGACTTCGGAGAAAACTATGCGCAGGAGCTTCGGGACAAAGCGGGGCAGCTGGCGGACCTTACCGACATTCGCTGGCACGCGATCGGCCCGTTGCAACTGAACAAGGCAAAATACGTCGCAAAGTTGGCCTATGCCTTTCACGCGCTCGATCGAACGGAGCTTGCCGAAGAGCTTTCGAAAAGGCGCGCCGGGCCTGTGCTGCGCTGCTATCTCGAGCTGAATCTGGCCGGAGAGTCGACCAAGAGCGGCGTCGCGATATCGGAACTGGACGCGACGCTGCCCCGAATCTCCGCCCTACCCCATCTCAAAGTAGCGGGTCTGATGTGCCTTCCGCCGCTCGGGATGGACCCTGAGTCGTCCAGACCGTTTTTCCGTTCACTTCGCGAGGCGGCGCAAAAACACGGCCTTTCCGAGCTGTCGATGGGAACCACCCACGACTTCGAGGTCGCGATCGAGGAAGGAGCAACAATCATTCGAGTGGGCAGCGCAATCTTCGGCGAACGGCCCGGCTAAGTCGTGAGGAGTTTGAGCCTGCCGCTCTCGGTGACCTTTACCAAAAAACCGGCTCCGCAATAATTGCAGGTCACTTCGTCCCCAGGCTCAAACGGCGGATCGCACGGATTGTTGGCGTTACAGTCAGGGCACTCGAACTCCGCGAATTTTGACTTCCCCGATTTAGAGCCAGTGTCTTCATCGTCGCTGTCTTTTTTGGCGGGCGACATCAGCGGCAGACGTTAACGCACGAAAGTCCTTCAGTCATCGTTTGGCTTGCGCGGGGGATCCACTGGACCGACATCGGAGCCAAGTTCACACCAACGATGAGGCTTCTCTTGCTTGCAATGGGATCATCCCTTTTGGCGCGCGATCCCGCCCCGGGCTGGGCTCGGGTCGTGTCGTCGCTCGTCAAGATCCGTCCCGGGCAAATTCCTACCGGGTCCACCACCGCCAACCTCGCTGCGGCTCGCGGCGAGTGCCAAGGCTTTCAGATCTCCGTTCCTCCGCCGGCGGAGAAGGTTCGCGCTTCGGCCTCGCCATTGAGTGGTCCCGGAAAGGCGATCGAGCTGCGCCTGTATCGGGAAGAATGGATCGATGTGCGTACGCCGTCGAACATCGAGGGAAAGTCCGGGCTATGGCCCGACCCTTTGATCCCATTGGTCGACTCCTACGCCAACGAGAGTCGAAGGGCCGTTCCGGCAAATTCGGAATCCGGCCGACCGCTGGTCTTCTACGCGGAGATCTGCGTTCCGCTTTTGCAGCAGGCTGGCGAGTATCGCGGAAACGTGCGCCTGACGGCGGATCAGAAGGAGCCGGTGGCGTTAGACATCAACCTGAAGGTCCAGTCATTCCAAATTCCTCCCACTTCTTCCCTGTCCAATACCTTCGGTCTTTCGCTGCTGAGCATTGCCCGCGGACATCAGCTGACGGCGGACGGGCCCGAGGCTCGGCAGTTGCTGCGTCGCTACGCGCGCGCCTTGCTCGCGCATCGGGTGAGCGCCCATGGCCTCTCGATGCAGCCTCCGCGCGTCTCGATCCGGGCAGGCCAGCCGCTCGTGGATTTTTCTGGTTACGACCAGGAAATGGCCGGCTTTTTCGAGGGCAGAGAGCTGGCCTCGGGCGCCCACTTCACCACGGCCGAAGTTCGCGAGAGCCCGGTCGCGCTCTCCGAAGAACAACGATCCTCGTACTACCGCGCTTTCGCCGAGCATTTTCGGCAGAAGAAATGGCCGGCCCTGCTCTTCTACTATGCGAAGGACGAACCCCGGCCCGAGGACTACCCACTCGTCATCCGCCAGGCTCGATTGGTTCACCGGGCAGGACCAATTCCGGTTCTGCTCACAGCGCCGTTTTCGGAAACCTGGAAGGGGGTGGCGGATATTCTGTGTCCCAACCTGAATTGCTTCTTTCCGCGGCCGGGGCCGTTGACGTGCTCCGCGATACAGTCCGCGGATTCGCTGCGCGCGCTCTTGAAAGGCATTCAGGTGTGGTGGTACCAAAGCTGCACCGCGCATGGGTGCGGTCAGATCCCGCCGCGCGCCGAAGAGCAGCAGGCGTACAGTGGATGGGCATCCTACATGGTAGACCACCCGGCTACCCTCAACCGCGCGATGGGACCGCTGGCATTCCTGGCAGGGGTCGACGGGGAGCTCTATTTCGATACGGTCTTCGCGTACAACCGCAAGGATCCCTGGGAGGACGTGTACGAGTTCGGCGGCAACGGGGATGGAACGTTCTTTTACCCCGGGATTCCTTCTCGAATCGGAGGCAAAACGCACATTCCGATCGAATCGCTCCGCCTCAAACACCTGCGCGACGGCCTGGAGGATTTCGAGTATCTGCGCCTGCTGAAGGAGCTCGGCGACGAGGCTCTTGCCAGGCGGTTGGTCCGCCAGCTCGCTCGTTCGGGCTACCAAATCGAGAGAGATCCGGTCGTTTGGGAGCGGACCCGAGAAGAGATGGCGGTCCGGCTTAAGGTATTGTGGGAGAAACGAATGGCTAATGCGCCCTGATGCTCCCGCTTCTTACTGCCCTGATCGCGCTTTCAATCTCCAATCCCCCATCGGACTGTCCGCCGCTGCCTGATTTGCGGCGTCCCTTGGCCTTCGGGCCAGGTGAGATGCTCGCTTTTGACCTGGATGCGCTTGGAGCGCGCGCCGGCAAAATGACAGTCCGCGTGCTGCCACAAAAGGACGGACAACTGCCGATTCAAGCGGAAGCGGAAACCAATACCTTCTTTTCAAAAGTACGCCGGGTAAAGGGAACCGCGACCAGTTACCTCAACCCAAAGAGCTTGAGACCCGCCCGATACGTCGAGGATGCACTGGAGAACGGAATTCGCAAGACCGCAGAGGTGGATTTTCGGGCGAAAGACCACAGCGTCAAAGTGAGCTACAAAACCGACGAGCGGGCTGAACAGGCGCAATTTCGCTATGCGAACGATGGGTTGGACGCAGCCGGCGCGATTTTTCTGATCCGACAGCTCCCCTTTCGCCCAGGAGGAACCGTCTGCTTTGATGCGTACGGGGTCCGCAAGCTGTGGCGGGTCACTGGGAAAGTGGAAGGCAAGGAGCGGGTCACCCTGCCGTTGGGTGAGTTCGATGCTTGGCACCTTTCGGGAATGGCGGTGCGCCTGGATGACCCGAAACACCGCCGCGAAATCCACGTCTGGATCTCCGACGACGCACGCCGGCTACCTCTTGCGGTGATGGGCGTGATCGATCTGGGAACAATCCGGGCCACCTTGACCGAAGTTGCGCGACCGGGCGAGAAGCGAAGGCGCGCCGAGGGCCAAGAGAGTTTGAAGTGGTAGGCGACTCTAGATCAGGCCCCGCGCGCGCCTGATCTGATCGATCGTCTTGTTGTACTCGATGTCGAACGCGGACGTACCTTCCTGAAGATGCTTGAGGCGGGTACGCGCCTCGCGATCGATCTCTTCATCGACGTCGAGGTGCTTTTTCATGATCGCGAAAATCTTTTGGCGTATCACGTTGTCCGCGGCGTAAACCTCTTCGATGTTCCGGCTGATCAGGAGAAACTCGATCATCTGATTGATCACGTATTCGATGCCTTCATCGCCCATCTTGAAGCCGCGAACGTCGGCCATTTCGCGCTTGACCTGGTTGAATTTGCTGTAGTCGTAGCCCCTTCGTTCCAGGGCTTCGCGCGTCGCTTGATTGACGCGCTCCTCGTTCGCCAGGTACTCGCGCATGATCGCCGACAAGTCCATCTCCGCATCGGCGATGCGCAGCGGTTCTACCTCCAGATCTCCATCCTGCATCAGCTTCTGGATGCTCTCGCGGGAGATGATCGGTATCACCTTGGGGTACAGCCTCATAAACCTCTTTCTTTGATCCCTATTCTACAACTCTTGAACAATGAGTCCGCTATAAATCACCGGCAAGGTCAGTCGCAATGAAAAACCCGGACTGTTAAACACCTACACCGCCTTGGCGTCTTCCAACGAGGCTTCCCGCACTTCGTCTTCAGCCTGGACCTTCTCCAACGCCTCGCCGTGCAAGAAGGCGTGAATCCGCTCCGCCACCGCTGAGCCCAGGCCCTCGACTGCAGCCAATTCCTCAATCGTAGCCTCTCGGACGCGCTTCAGCGAGCCAAAATGTTTCAAAAGTGTCCGCTTGCGGCCTTCGCCTACCCCGGGGATGTCCTCGAGCGCAGAACGAAGATTGCGCCGGCGCATCAGCTGCTGCTGAAAGGTGATCGCAAAGCGGTGCGCTTCGTCCCTCAGGCGGGTGAGTAGGAACAGCTCAGCAGAATTCTGGGGGAGGACAATCGGGTCTTTTCGGTTGGAGACGAACACCCGCTCGGGGCTGCGCACCGCGCTCGATTCGCTCCCCTCGTCTTCCAACTCGCGGCTTTTGGCGAGCGCGACCATCTCCACGCCCTCCACCGCGGCATCTTTCATCGCCGCCAAGCCGGAGGCGAGCTGTCCCTTTCCACCGTCGATCACGATCAGGTTGGGCAAGTCATTTTCGCGCAGTCCGCGGCTCAGCCGCCGCAGCAGCACCTCGTGCATGCTGGCGAAATCGTCCTGCGCGTGCAGGCTTTTGATCTTGAATCGCCGATAGCGCGACTTGTCGATCTCGCCGTTGGTCATCGCCACCTGGGAAGCGACGATGCTCGAGCCCTGGAAGTGCGAGACGTCATAGCACTCGATCCGCTCCGGAAAACTGGAGAGATGGAGCCGGCGCTGCAGGCTCTCTAACAGATGGGAGGTCTCGTCTTTGGTGCGCTTTCTTTCCTGAAACGCCTGCTCCGCGTTTTGCCGGCTCATCTTCACCAGCTCGAGCTTCTCTCCGCGCCGAGGAACCAAAACCCGGACTTTCTCGCCCTTGCGCTCCGAGAGCAGCTCCGCCAGACCGACCAACTCGCCGACGTCGATCGGAAGGAGAACTTCCTTCGGCACGAAATTGTCATTGGCGTAGTAGAGATTCACGAACGAGGCGAGTAACTCGGCATCTGGAAACTCCTGTCCGCTGAATGGGAACGCCTGGCCGCCGGTGATTCGACCCCGCCGGACATAAAGCGCATAAATCAGCAGCCGGTCCGCTTCTCGGTAGAAACCAAAAACGTCCTGGTCAATCAACTCCGAGAGAGCGACCTGTTGCCGCTCCAGGCTTCGCTCGATCGCGTACAGCTGATCCCGCACCCGCGCGGCCTCTTCGAACTTCAGCTTTGCCGCCGCGTCCTTGATCCGCCAGCGCAGACCTTCAACCAGCTCCTGAGCCTTTCCCTCTAGGAATAGCACCACCTCATCCACGCTGCGGCGGTACTCTTCTTCGGGAATTGGGTAGACGCAGGGAGCGGGACAACGCCCGATTTGATAGAGCAGGCACGGTCGGCGGCGGTTCGCCAGCGCATAATCGGAGCAGGTGCGCAGCTGAAAGTACCGGTTGATGATTCGCAAGGTCTCGCGGATCGCGCTCGCCGACGAGTACGGACCGAAGTAGTGAGCGCCGTCTCGCTTGAACCGCCGCACTACTTCCAGTCGCGGATAGGGATGCGCGACGTCGAGCCGCAGGCAAATGAAATTCTTGTCGTCGCGCAGCTGGACGTTGAAGCGAGGCTTGTGCTTCTTGATCAACTCGTTCTCGAGAAGCAGCGCCTCCTTCTCGTTCCGAACCAACACCGTATCGACATCCTCGAGGAGCCGATCCAGAAGCGGGATGAAGGCTCGCGAGTCGGATCCCGCCGGGTTGAAATACGAGCGCACCCGACTTCGCAGATTCACCGCCTTGCCGACGTAGAGGACTTCCTGGTCTCGGCCCTTCATCAGGTAGACGCCAGGACCGGTGGGAAGCCGGGCCAGTTTCTCTTCCAGCTTCGCGTCCACCCGGGTTACCTCCTGCGGCGCAGCCGAGACGGAGGCCCCTTGCGGATCCGCGGCTTCTCCTCTCGTTTGCGGGCAGCGGCGAGCAAGGCTTGGGATGGCGGCTGCAGCCCGAGATCCATCTCCTTCAGCAGCACCAACTTGTCCCGCAGCTCCGCCGCCTGCTCGAACTCCATTTGATCCGCCGCCTGCTGCATGTTGCGGGTGTACTCGGAAATCAAGTTCTGGATTTCACTCTTGCTCAAGGGTCGATCGCCGCTCTCGGCCGCGGTCGGAAGGGTATAGGAGTCCATCCGATAGAGCTGCGCTGAAAGATCGAGAATGTTCTTCCTCACCGATTGAGGAGTGATGCCCGCGTCCTGGTTGTGCTTTTTTTGGATTTCGCGCCGACGATTGGTTTCATCGATTGCTACCCTCATCGAGTCGGTGACCACGTCCGAGTACATAATCACCTTACCCTTGAGGTTTCGCGCCGCCCGCCCGATCGTCTGGATCAACGACACGTGGGAGCGGAGAAAGCCTTCCTTGTCGGCGTCGAGAATTGCAACCAACGAGACCTCCGGGATGTCCAATCCCTCGCGCAGGAGGTTGATTCCAATCAGCACATCGAATTCGCCACGGCGCAGATCCCGGATGATCGCCGTTCGCTCCAGCGCATCGATGTCCGAGTGGAGGTACTGCACCCGTACCCCCACGTCCGCGTAGTACTCGGTCAGATCCTCGGCCATTCGCTTGGTGAGGGTGGTTACCAATACCCGTTCCTTCTGGGCAGCCCGCTTCCGGATCTCCTCGAGAAGATCATCCACCTGATTGCCGACCGGACGCACCTCGACCTCCGGATCGATCAGACCGGTTGGCCGGAGGATCTGCTCGACGATCACCCCGCGACTCTTCTGCAGCTCGTACTCGGCCGGAGTAGCGGAGACGAAAACTGCCTGCGGCACCATCGACTCGAACTCATGAAACTTGAGCGGGCGATTGTCCAGGGCGGAGGGGAGACGAAACCCGAACTCCACCAGCGTCTCTTTGCGGGAGCGATCGCCTCGAAACATCGCGCCAATCTGCGGGATCGTCTGGTGGCTTTCGTCGATGAAGACGAGCAGGTTTCGGGGGTAGTAGTCGAGCAGACACGGGGGAGCCTCCCCCGGCGCTCGTCCAGAAAGGTGGCGGGAATAGTTCTCAATCCCGTTGCAGAACCCCAGCTGTTCGATCATCTCGAGGTCGAACAGGGTCCTTTGCTCCAAACGCTGCGCTTCGACCAGCTTGTTTTGCCCCTTCAGCTCGCGAAGGCGATCTCCAAGCTCCTCGCGAATGCCCAAGATCGCGTTTCGACGCTGCTCCTCCTCGGTGACGTAGTGGCTACCCGGAAAAATCACCACCTTGTCCAGCTGACTCAGCGAAATGCCGCGCAGCGGATCGAATTCGGTAATCTGCTCCACCTGGTCGCCGAAGAATTGGATCCGAATCGCTCGGTCCTCTTCGTAGGCCGGGAACACTTCCACCGTGTCGCCCCGAACCCGGAAAGTCCCGCGATGGAAGTCGGCGTCATTGCGCTCGTATTGGCATTCCACCAGCCGACGGAGGAATCGGTCCCGCCCAAGCTCGCTGCCCCGCTCGACGGTAATCGCCATCTCCACGTAGACCCGTGCGGTGCCCAAACCATAGATGCAGGACACCGAGGCGACGATCAGCACGTCATTTCGGGTGCGCAGCGAGTGCGTCGCCGAGTGGCGCATTCGCTCGATCTCGTCATTAATCGAGGAGTCCTTCTCGATGTAAGTGTCGGAGGAGGGGACGTATGCCTCGGGCTGGTAGTAGTCGTAGTAGCTGACGAAGTACTCGACTGCGTTTTCAGGAAAAAGATCCTTGAACTCGCCGTACAACTGGGCAGCCAGGGTCTTGTTATGGGCGATTACCAGCGTCGGACGATTTGCCGCCGCGACGACGTTGGCCATCGTGAAGGTCTTCCCCGATCCGGTGACTCCCAACAGAGTCTGGTAGCGGTCTCCGCGTACCACGCCCTCGGCGAGCTCATTGATCGCACGCGGCTGATCGCCCTGAGGCTGGTAGTCACTGACGAGGTTGAAATTGCCCATTCCATTCCTAATAACACCCGCTCAGGGGGTAGAACCCTTCGCTGAGGTCAGCGCTTTCTTGCGGGCGGACTCGAATTCGTCCCCTTTTTGCCATTCCGGCATCGCCTTCGCCTGGGCGACTTGGTAGCCCAGATGAAAGCACAGTTGCACGTCCTGCACCGCCCCCGAGAGGTCCCAATCCTCGGTGAGCTCATCGGAGGGCTGATGGTAATGGGTGGCTTCCCAATGCTCGCGCTGCTGCTTGCCCCACCCCGGCGGATGGCCGATGTAATCCATACCATCTTTGACATAGGCCGACGGCACGCCCGCCTTGGCAAAATTGAATTGGTCGGATCGGTAGAAGTAACCCCGATCCGGCAGGGGATCGCCGACCACCATCCGCTTCTGCATCGCGGCCAACGCGCGGAGGTACTGATCCAGGTTCGACTTCCCCAAGCCGATCATCGCGACGTCTCGAGTCCGGCCGAGAATATTCACCCCGTCGATGTTGATCTCCGCGGCTATCTGACCGGCCGGGACCGGCAGATGCTTCACCAGGTACTCCGAGCCAAGCAACCCGGATTCTTCCGCCGCGACCGCGGCGAAGTACACCGTCCGCTTCGGGGCTTTGGGCATCCGCGAAAATGCCTGGGCGATCGCGAGCACCGCGGAAACCCCGGAAGCGTTGTCAACCGCGCCGTTGTAGATATTGTCTTCGCCGGGCCTCGCTCCTTGCTTGATGCCCAGGTGATCATGGTGTGCGGTGTAAAACACGGCTTCACGTGAAAGCTTCGGATCGCTTCCGGGGAGGACTCCAATCACGTTCTCGGTCTGCGTCCGGCGCAAGGTGCTCGAAAACGAACTGGAGAGGGTAACGCCTAAGGGAACCGGTCGAAAATCACGCTTCTCCGCTGCCTCGCGAAGCGCGTCCAAATCCTTCCCACCCAGCGCCGCGATTCGCTTGCTCGCGTCCTCGGTTGCCCAGGCGCGCATTTGGAGGTGTTGACCTCCAGTGTGCGGCAAATCGAACAGCTCGCCGGACCAGGAGGTGCGCACCACTTGCCAGGGGTAGCCGGCGGAATGGGTGGTGTGAATGATGATCGCCCCCGCGGCGCCGGTCTTCGCCGCGCTCTCGTACTTGTAATCCCAACGGCCATACCAAAGCCGGGTTTTGCCCGCGAACAGGTTGGGGTCATTCTCCGGATCGTTATTCATCATCAGCAGAACCTTCCCCCGCAGATCCATTCCCTTGTAGTCGTCCCATTGGTATTCCGGAGCGACGATCCCATAGCCCACGAACACCACCTCGGCGTTCTCGATTTTCGTTAGCTCCTGTTGTCGACCGGTGACCGCCATGAACTCGTCGGCGTGTTTGAGATCGAGCTTCTTGCCGTCTCCCGAAAACGACAGCGTCTCCGGATGACCGTTGGTGGCGACCAACTCGAGCGACTGGTAGAAGCCTTTCGAGCCGGCAGGCTTCAGCCCCAGCATCTCGAACTGGGCCGCGACGTATTGCTCGGCCAGCTGGTCGCCTCGGGTGGACGCGCCTCTACCCTCGAGCAGATCGGACGCCAGAAAACGGACGTGAGCACGCAAGACATCTTGGGTGATGCTCGCGGCGGCGGATTTTTCAGCGGGAGAAACGACGATCGTTGGAGCGGCCCCGATCGCGAGCCCAACCAGCGCCAAAGGCAAGAGAACTTTCATGGCCGGCCGCCATAGCACGCGAACGTTGCGCCGCCTAGCTCGACACCTTCCAGAGAGTCTTGTCGGATTTGTCCATGACCTCCACGCCCAGGGCCTTGAGCTCGTCGCGGATCCGGTCCGCCTCGCGAAAATTCTTCTCGAGCCGCCAACGTGCCCGCTCGGCGATCAGCTTCTCTACTCGGGCCGTGTCGATGCCCTTGGCCTTCACTACCCGATCGCGCCGGCGGATCAGCCAGGCGGTCGGATCATCCCTGAATAGCCCGATAATTGCGGAGATTTTTCGTACCTGCTCCCGAAGTCGCGCCAGCGTCCTTCCCACTTGCGCCTTGTCCTTTGCCGGCGGCCGCTCGAGCAGCGTGTTGATCGAGGTAAACAGCGAGGCAATCACCGCGGTGGCGCCCGCACTGTTGAAATCATCGTCCATCAGCAGCTCGAACTCGCGAAGGTAGCGGTCGGTGTCCTCAGACAGTGGGCCTTCCCCAAAGTCGCGATTGGCGATCCGCTCGTCCACCTGCGCCAGGGTTTCATAGAAGTACTGCATCCGGGCTTCGGCATCCGCCAGCGACTTGTCGGAGAACTCGAGCTGATTTCGATAGTGGGTGGACAAGAAGAACAAGCGCAGCGCCTCGGGATCCACTTTGGCGAGCGCATCTCGCAACAGCACTACGTTTCCCAGACTCTTGGACATCTTCGCACCCTCGAGGTCCAAAAAACCGCTGTGCAACCAGTATCGGGCGAAGGGTTTGTGAAAAGCCGCCTCGCTTTGAGCGATCTCGTTCTCGTGGTGCGGAAAGATTAAATCGCGACCGCCGCCGTGCACGTCGAAGCTTTGACCAAGATATTTGGCGGCCATCGCCGAGCACTCGATGTGCCAGCCCGGCCGGCCCCTACCCCAGGGACTTTCCCAAAAGGGCTCCCCCGGCTTTGCCGCTTTCCAGAGCGCGAAATCCAAAGGCTCGCGCTTTTGCTCACCCGGCTGGACGCGCTCGCCCGCGCGCAACTCGTCGAGGTTGCGCTTCGAAAGCTTCGCGTACTGAGGATACTTGGAGACCGAGAAGTAGACGTCGCCTTGAGAGGGATAAGCGTAACCCCCCGCCACAAGCTTCTCGATCATTGAGATGATCTCCGGAAGGTGCTGACTGACGCGCGGCTCGAAGTCGGGGGCGATCAGCCCCAACGCAGCCGACTCTTTGTCGAATTCGGCGATGAACCGATCAGCGAGCGCGAATGGCTCTTCGCCGGTTTGTTTCGCGGCCTGGATGATTTTGTCGTCCACATCGGTGTAATTGCGGACGTAGGTCACCTTGAAACCGCGGTGGAGCAAATAGCGGACGATCACATCGAACGAGGTGAAGGTGCGCGCGTTGCCGATGTGAACGTGGCCGTAAACCGTGGGCCCGCAGACGTAAACCCCCACTTCCATCGGTTTGATCGGAACCAGGTCTTCCTTCTGACCGGATAGGGTGTTGAAGACCTTGAGCGGTCGCGCAGGCGCGCTCATCCTCCACCGTCCACTGCTTCGCGCGAAGGCTTCAGGGAACGCAGGCGGTGCCGGAGATTCCGCCACAAAAACCACCCATTGAAGGCGCCGAACGCGAGCAGGATGGCGGACACCGAAATGGTTTTGAGATCCGACCGCGGTCGCTCTCCTTCGAGCAGAATCCAAAGGCCGCCATCTCGCGGCTGGAGCTCTCCCATTTGAGCGAGCTGTTGGATGCTCTCCGCGTGGGTGGGTGCGTCGGCCTGAGCGATCAGTCGACCCCGAACCGCAAACGGCGTCTGGTTCGGTTGCGGCGGGGCCTTTCCAGGAACCTGCTCCTCACCGGGTAAGGGCCTGCGCTGGACAGCGATCGGCGTTCCTCGAAGACCGACCACCACATCGCGTTTGCCGTTGCGAATTTCGTACACCCCGCGCCGAGTCGGTGTCCCATGGATCTGCGCGTACTGGTTCGACACAAGCTGCTCGAATCGGTAGGCCCCCTCCGTGCCAAGCGCCAGTGGAGTGGCGGACGCGAAAAAGAACTTGAGGTCCGGCCATTGGCGAACAAGCAGGAAACTCACCGCCGCAATTGCCAAGACGGAGACGGGGATCGACACCCCGACGTAATTCCTGTGAGCCAGCCTGCCTTCCAGCTCTGCGATCCGCTCTTCCCGCTCTCGCTGGCTGAGGCCGTTTGAGCTCATCCGGGACTGCCCGCCGCGGGACCGCCGATCTAGACGATGCTGAAGATCCTCTTCAGATCCGACTCGATCTCGTCCTCGCTACACTGCTTGGCGAGAGAAAGCTCCTTGATCAGCAGCGAACGGGCGGTATCGAGCATCTTCCGCTCGCCAAATGACAAATCCTTGTCGCCTTTGAGCAGATACAGATCTCGCAGCACCTCGGCGATTTCGAACACCGAGCCGGTCTTGATCTTCTCCATGTATTCCCGGTACCGGCGATTCCAGGTCGTGGAGTCGACCGAAATGTCCTTTTCCCGAAGGATGGAATAGACCTGCTTCACGTCCTCGTCGCTGATGATTTCACGCAGCCCCACCGAGCCCACCTTGTTGATCGGGATCATGATTCGCATCCCGTTCTCAAGGATCCGCAGGACGTAGAAGGACTGACGCTGACCAGCCACCTCCGTGTGCTCGATTCCCATCACCTCGCCAACGCCCTGCCCCGGGTACACGGCCTTGTCGCCAGTCTTAAAGCTTGTCTGCACCTTGCCTCCTTGTAGGTAAATTTCTTATCGGTAAAATAGTAAGATTAATTATACTTACCATAAAATTCGTCATTTCGCAAGAACTTTGCTTGACGGCTCTCTTGCTCCAGGCGTACGGTTTTTTGTTTCCTCTGTCGCCCGCCGATCCGCTGGATAAAGGCCGTGTAATCTCAAGGTATTTGGGGTCGGGCGTTGGCGCAGAACCGAGCTTCATGGCGTTGGCTGGGATTGCGCCCAGCTTTTTTCCCAGCCGTTAGCCTCGCATTAGGAACGCTGCTAGGCGGCGGGGCAGCCTCTCGAGGCAATGCCGTCATTCTGGCGACTTCCGGCGCTTTCGCGCTGGCATCCGTGGCACTGCGCGGACGGACCGGTGGCCACCTGTGCATGCTGGTCGCTCTAGCCGCAGCGGGGCTCGGATTGGCAAATCTCGAGGCGAGAGTCCTAGCGCCCCCCGGGCTTGACCGAGGGGAGCCCGTTCGGCTGGAAGGCGTGATCGAAGACGTCTTGCCGCTGGAAGGGAGAACTCGGCTCCAGATTGCCGTCGCCCGAGCGCCTGACTTTGAGCCATCGCCGGCGCGTTTTCGGGTCCGGATCTACGCGTTCGGAACCCTGCCGGCTCTGTACCCGGGCCAGCGGGTACTGTTCCCTGCCCAGCTCAAGCGGGATGCTCCAGCAGACAATCCCGGGCAGTGGGACCTCTCCGGCTTTCGCTTGAGGCACGCCCTCCTCTTCACCGGAAGCCTGGACGGTCGCCGCCTGGTGGTGTTGTCGCCCCCTGCGGGCTGGCGAGTTTGGCTGAGCGACGTCCAACGGAGACTTTCGTGGCGGGTGCGAGCGTTGGCGCCCAGCCCGGAAGCCGCATCGCTCTATTTGACGCTTGCCGCCGGTCTTCGAGCCGATCTGGGAGAGGAGTTGGAAAATCGGTTCGCGCTTAGCGGATTGGCGCACGTGCTGAGCGTCAGCGGCTTGCACGTGGCCGTCCTCGCGCTCCTCACGCTCAAGCTGCTGCGCTTTCTGGCTGTCCACCTCTGGACCGGCTCCCGGCGCCACGATGCGCGCCGCTTGGCCGCGCCGATCGCGGTGCCGTTCGTTTGGGCGTACGTGATCTTCACGGGAAACCAGCCACCCGCGATTCGCTCCGCGGTGATGGCGACTATTTTCCTCGTGGGAATGGGATTGTGGGAGCACTCGGATGCGCTCAACAGTCTGGCGATCGCCTGCGCGGCGCTGCTGTTGGTGGATCCCTCCGGGATAGCGGACCTGTCGCTTCAGCTCTCGTTCATCGCGGTTCTCAGTCTGATTCTGCTCACGCCGGCGATTCGCGGCTGCCTCAGAATTCCCGAGGCCAACCCGCAGCTGGAGGATGGCTGGAAGCTGCGGGTCCATCGCTGGGTAGACCAGGGAGTCGAAACGCTTTGCGCAAGCGCGGCGGTGACCGCGGCAGGCGCTCCGCTGATTGCCTCCACCTTTCACCGCGTGAGCTTCGCTGGACTGTTCTCGAACGTCATCTGCCTGCCGCTTTGCGGGCTGCTGACGATCTTGGCCGCTTCGGGCGCGGGAGCGTTCGTGGTTTGCCCAGCGCTGGCCACCCCGCTGCTGTGGGCCGGGGGCTGGGCTTCGGCACTGCTACTCAAGCTGGTCGACGTCTTTGCGGCTCTGCCCGGCGCCGCAATGGCAGTGCCCTCCCTGGCAATGCCAGAGGCTCTCGTTTTTTATCTTTGCTTGGGGACCTTCGCTCTGGCGGAGGGCCGGTGGCGATGGATCGGTCTTGGTGCTCCGTCGGTCTTCCTGTTGCCGATCGCCTGGTCGCTCTTGCCCTTTTCGGGGGGCTTGTCGGTGACGTTTCTCGCGGTTGGCCACGGGGATGCCATCGTTTTGAGCTCAGGCGGCAGACACGCCCTGGTGGATGGCGGCGGGGTGCCTTCCGGCGCCGATACCGGTCGCAAGTTCGTGATTCCCTTCCTTCGAGAGAAGCAGATTTACCGTCTGGATCTTGCCGTGCTTTCTCATCCCCATCCCGACCACGCGCTTGGGTTGGCTTCGACGCTGCGGGAGGTGCCGGCCCGGCGCCTCTGGGTTTCTGCGAGCGCACCGCCGGGAGATCTGACGCGGAAGGTGATCGAAGCGGCGGTCGGCGCCACCGTCGAGGCGGTGGAGCAAGGTCATCCATCGCTACGGCTCGGAGAGGCGCAGATCGACGTCCTCGGGCCGCCGGCAGATTCGCTCTTGCTCAAGGGTCTCAACGACCGCAGCGTGGTGCTTCGAGTCCGCCATCAGCAAGTGAGCTTTCTGCTTACCGGCGACATCGAAGCCGATGGCGAGCAGCTGCTCACGCCCGGAACGACAACCGTCCTGAAGGCGCCCCACCATGGATCTCGTACCTCCTCAACCTCGGCCTTTCTTGAGAAAGCGGGGCCGAGATTCGTCGTCTTTTGCGTCGGGCGGGGCAACCGATTTGGTTTTCCGAACGAGGCCGTAGTGCGGCGGTATCGCGCCATCGGCTCCGAGTGCTTTCGCACCGATTTCGATGGCGCAATTGCTTTCGAGAGCGATGGCCGCGACGTTCGGTGGAAAACCTTTCATCCTCACGCTCCGAATGCCGAGCCGCGTCCCATTGCCCATTCCGAGGGCGGTTGACATGATGGCGCGGTGATCCCGGAAGACCTGGACCTGGAGCAACTCACCAGGCAGCTCATCGAGGTCCTCGGCTCGGCCGAACCGAAGGGATATTTGCGCGGAAAGGCGCAAATGCGAGACGCCTTGGTGCAGGCGATGGGCTTTTCTCAGCTGGCGGCGGAGGAGCTGATCGACACCCTCGAGTTGAGAGGATTTCTCAAGTTCCTCGGCGACACCTCGGAGCGTTCCGAGGCCGACTCGCGCTGGGAGATTTTGCCGCGACCGCAGTTCTAATCGAAGACGAGCCAGCCGAACCGCGGCAGGTGGTGAAAATCTCCAACGTAGAGAGGCGAAAACGCTTGCCCCTCCACCCTCTGTCGATCGAGGTGCTCGAGTCGATAGAGATTGAACCTCCAGCGATCCCCGGGGCGAGGGGGAACGTGGGGAACCTCGGCGAGCCGTTGAATCGGGATTGCCATTTCCACGCTCCATCCTTCGTCGCGGTCGGAGGGATCGTTGATCGTTCCGCGCACTCGCACTGCGCTCTTCACTCCGCTGTCCCAGCTGGTGTCCATGCCTTGGCGGCGCGCCGGAAAATAAGCGTCGAAGACGGTGTTGTTGGGAGAGACTTCGATCTCGTTATAGGTGCGACCATCGCCGTTGGCATCGATGAAAATCTCGACCACTTCCTCGTTGTAGATCGGATCGTCTCGCTTCATCAGCGTGCCCCAGACGTCGGGATCCTCGCAGTCGAACGCCACGTACAGATGCTGATCGTCGTACAGCAGCCGCGCTTCGGTTCGAACTGAGGTCTTACGCCCATCGAAGCTGTTGACCAGCTGGACCGACCGGGCCTTCGCCCAGACCGGGTCGTTGAGGCTTCCGTCGATCACCGGGGGCTTCGAGGTGCGCACGACGTGGTACTCCGGCAGCGATTCGCTTTCGACAGCAAGGGACGGACCCAGCATTCGGTTCTGGCCATCTTGCATCTGGGGCTGATCCACCGGCAGCCGCTGGTCCCCGTGCCAAAAGCCCAGCATCACGCGCAGCTGAGCCGGGGCTCCGATCGGGATCGGGACCGCGTGAACATCTTCGATCACCTTGCCGATGGGCCAGGATTCGAGGGGCATCTGCCCTTCCTGAATTTCATGGTCCGCATTGACCACGAGCTGGCCGGTGACCGAGTCGACCACGTGTACGAACAGGCCAAACCCGCCCGGAGGCCTGGCCTGGGCCTGGAAATAGTGACCGAGCACGATGCGCTGCCCCGGCTTGACACTAAGAGGAGCTCGCGACCCCAAGTAGATGATGGTCCCATTGGCCCAGGTCCCCCCGCTTTGAAAGGTCAGTGGAGGAGGAGCGTCGAGAAGCCGCCCGATCGACTGTCGTGCCGTGCCGGCTCGATTCTTGGGCCCTGCCTGCTCATCGCGGCAGCTCAAGGTTGCGGCGATCAGAACCCAAAGAAGGTTCCAGGACAGGCCGCGCGCCGACTGCCTATCCATTGCGCGAGCTAGGAGCGATTGGGTGAAAGACCGGCGCGCTCGATCAGCAGATTCATCAAGCGCCGGTGGTGTTTGAAGAAGCTGGTGAAGTGGACAAAACGGCCCTTGCCGCGAATTGCGTAGACCGTCACCGGGCCGGGCAAAACGTCGACGTTGCGGATGTCCTGAAAGCTCAAGTGCTCGGTCCGCATGATGCCCCGGTATGTCACTCCCGCCCCGTCGACAAAAATCGCGGTTCGCGCGTAGTACGTCAGCGAGAGCGCGAAGAACAAAACGAAGAAGAGGGCGGAGAGAAAAGTCCGTGCCGGCACCCGGTCGAACTGGGTCAAGTAGATGAGCACTGCGCACCAGAGCATCCCCGCCGCTGCCATCGCCGCCGCAAGTACCTTGCGCGGCCTGAAGATTTCTGGCTCGGCTTGGGAAAAGCCACTGGGCATAAACCAAGGTTAGTCTTGCGCGAAAAAGACCGCCATTGCGACCGTAATACGAAGTCTAAGATACTGAATCCCTGGCTTTTTTGGCAGGGACTTGCTCGCCCGGTGGCTTAGGTTCGAAACGGGTTCTGCAGCAGGATGGTTTCTCCTCGGTCCGCCCCGACAGAGACACAAACCACCGGGATTCCGCACAACTCCTCGACGTAGTGAACGTAGCGTTTGGCATTCGCCGGCAGCTCGTCGAAGGTGCGGACGCCCGCAAGACTCTCATCCCATCCAGGAAGCGTCTCGTAGTTCGGTTTGGCGCGCTCAAGATCGTCCGGGTCTCCGGGAAGTTCGGTGACCTTCTGTCCGTCAAGCTCGTAGCTGGAGCAGATGCTGATCGTTTTGAGGCCGGACAACACGTCCAGCTTGGTCATCGCCAAACCCCACAATCCGTTGACCCGCAGCGCGTAGCGGAGCACGACGGCGTCGAGCCAGCCACAGCGTCGGGGTCGCCCGGTGGTGGCTCCGAATTCGTCGCCCTGGCTTCGAAGCCGTTCACCCAGCTCGTCGGTTAGCTCGGTAGGAAACGGACCGCCTCCGACTCGGGTTGCGTAGGCTTTGCTGATTCCCATCACCTTGTCGATCGCGGTAGGCCCCAAGCCTGAGCCGACCGCCGCGTTGGCCGCCACGCAATTCGAGCTCGTCACGAAGGGATAGGTGCCATGGTCCACATCGAGCAAGGTGCCTTGCGCGCCTTCGAAGAGAATCCGGGCCCCCTTGGCGATTTGATTGGTCAGGAAGATCGAAGCATCGGCTGCGTGCCGGCGCAGCCGCTCGCCCAGGCCGGCGTATTCCGCGACGATTTGCTGAGTCTCCAACTTGGGAATCGGAACCTTCGCCGCCATCGCGAGGGCTCGCAGCTCATCCAGGGCCGACGGTAGCCTTTCCGAGATTCGCCGGTTGAGCTTCTCCGGAGTCAGCAAGTCCCGGATCCGAATTCCCACCCGTGCCACCTTGTCCTCATAGGCGGGACCGATTCCTCGTCCAGTGGTTCCGATTGCTCCCGGGCCGCGGATTTTCTCGCGAAGGGAATCGAACAGCTTGTGCCAGGGGAAGATGACGTGGGCGTTGCTGGAAATGAGCAGCTGAGAATCGTCCGGCATCAAGCCGCGGCGCTTGAGCGCATCGATTTCGCCGACCAACACGAACGGATCGATGACCACGCCGTTGCCAATCACACAGGTCTTCCCGGGATGGAGAATGCCGGCGGGAATCAGGTGGAGAACCGTCTTTTCTCCGCCGACCACCAGGGTGTGGCCGGCATTGTTGCCGCCCTGGAACCGAACCACCACTTGCGCGTGCTCGGTCAGGAGGTCGACGACTTTTCCTTTCCCCTCATCGCCCCACTGGGCGCCAACCACGACGACGTTCGGCATAGGAGACTTATAGCTCAGCGGCCTCCGAGTGACACCGGTACTGGTATCCGCATCCGAGCGAGGCGCACTCCTGGCGCGCCAAGCCGGTCCAATCGAGACGTGGGGTGGACTCAAGCAGCGCCGCGGCAGAGCGGAGCAGCTCGCTCTGAAACGATTCCAGATCGACCTCGTGCGCCTGTCGGATTTCGGGTTCCGGGGAACTCTCCGCCAAAAACGCGATTCCGGTTTGAATCCGCACGCCCTCTTTCACGAAACGACGAGCTGCCAAGGCGTAACAGTCGAGCTGAAAACGGTATGCCTCCACGCCGCGGGGGTGCCGACGGCTTGCCTTGTAATCGATTACCGTTGCCCCGCCGGCTTCATCCTCAAAAAGAAGATCGATCTTGCCTTTGAGATGGACTGACGGCTGCTCGCCAAGTCGAAGCATGAAAGGGAGCTCCCGATGCACTCTTCCGGGTCCGGCATTGGCCAGGCGCGCCGCAAACGGAGTCCGCCAAAAGCCGTGCACCCAAGTCAGGATTTTCTTCCCCTCGTCGCTCTCCGGCTCCACCCCCTGCATCCAAAGCAGATCGGCCAGGTGCCTGCGCAAGTCCGCATCGGCGCCGTATACTCGGGAGAGCTCGACCGATTCTAGAAGTCGATGGGCAACTGTCCCGCGCTGCCGGTAGTCGCTCCCAACCGTATCGCCTTCACCGTCGTCCTCCGCAACGGACTCGAGAGCCAGAGGGAACTCCAGAAGACCCAGATGGTGCGCGTACAAGTAGCGGCGCGGACAAAGCACGTAGTCCTGCAAGTGCGTGACCGGGAATACCACTCCCTGACTTTGATGTGGCGATCGCTCACGCACGCGAGCGATCGCCTGTTGCACTTCGTCGAGCTCCTGCGCAGATGGCTTCGAGCAAGGGGCAGACTTTGCTGGCACGTTGATCTCGTCGGCCCGAAGCGGCTGAACGCTGGAGCGAATCGCGGCGTGGCTTTCAGACGCCGTCTTCAGCATCTCATGCCACGTCCCGGCCGGGCGCCGATTCTGCCCGGAGAAAATCAGGCGATCCCTTGCGCGGGTCATCGCGACGTAGAACAGCCGGAGATACTCCGCGTCCTCGCGTCGCATCAGCTCGGATCCGAGCCGCTGGTGTCGGGGCGAGCGCGTGTTTTCTGAGAGTTCGCCCACCCACGGCTTGATCGACAACCCGAGGTCGCGATCGTAGAGCACCCGGCCACCGCCGCGATTGCGTTGCGCGGCCAGATCCGGCAGCACCACCACCGGGAATTCGAGGCCCTTCGCTTGATGGATGGTCATCAATTGCACCGCACGCGGGTCCCCGATCTCGAGAAGGTCCGCCTGGGCCTCGCTCGGGTCTTGGTCCGCCAATTCGCGCATCCGCTGGGCGAAGCCGGAACAGTCCCCCTTTCCTGCGCCATCCCACCGGTCCGCCAAGTCCAGTACCTTGTCGAGATTGGCAAGCGCCTGCTCTCCGAAGGGCGTACCCGCGACGGCAACCCGGTAACCCAGCTCCTCCAAGGCGACGCGCAGCAGGGAACGCACCCCCAACCGATCCCTCTCGCGCCGAAGCTGGGGGTAGATGCGAAGAAACCTCTCCAGCCGGTGCAGCTCGGGATCCGGCAAGTTCAGCTCACCCAAGGAAGGAAGGCGCTGAAGCCGCCGGAGGCAGAGGTGCCCGTCGCAGGCCAAACCCAACTTGAAAAGTGAGACGTCCGAAATCGCGACCCACGGCGAACGCAGGACCGCTGCGAGCGCGAGCGCGTCTTCGGCGGTGCCGACGAGCGAGAGGAGCGAAGCGATATCCACCACTTCCTGGGCGCCGTAAAAGCCGCGGCCACGAATCACGCGATGGGCGATCCCCAGCTCGCTCAGCGCCTGTCGATAGACCTCGAGAAACGTGAATCGGCGAAAAAGGATGGCAACGTCCCCGCCACGCGCTGGGCGAAGCGCGCCGTTCTCCCCTTCAACCATCGCGGCCGCATCGGGGGAGAGGAGCTGGCCGATTCGGCCCGCGACTGCGCGGGCATCTTGAAGTCGGCACTCCTCCGCGCTCTCCGCCGGTTCGAATACCAGCCAGTCGACGGGCGGCAATCCAGTGCTTGCCAAACGGCTGGCAAGCTGATCGTCATGCTCCGGTCGGTAGACGGACTCGTACTGGCGCGGTTCAGCGCGGGCCGACATCAAGTGCGCGAAGAGGGGGTTCCAGAAGGACAATAGCCCCGGGGCAGAACGCCGATTCGCCCGGAGAAACTCGAGCCGGCCGCCTTCGCGCTCGATTTTGGAGGCCACTCGTCCAAAGACCCCAACGTCTGCGCCCCGGAAGTCGTAGACGGACTGCTTGGCATCGCCCACTACACACAGAAAGCCGGGTTCCAGCGGCAGAGACCACTCGGCACCAGGGTCGGGCGCAATCTGGCGCGGTCCTCCCTCCCTCTTTTCGGCCAACAGGGTGACGATCTCGAATTGAACCCGATTCGTGTCCTGAAATTCGTCGACCAGCAGCGCTCCCATCCGAGCGTGGACCTCGGCGCGCGCCGCCAAAGAATCTCGCAGCAAGTTGCGAGCGCGGATCAAAAGCTCGGAGAAATCCAAGCACCTGCGTTTCGCCAGGTCCGCTCGATATCGCTCCTCGAGCTCTGCAAGGAGCGCTCGAAAGCCGTGCTCGAACGGCGTCACCACACAGCCGCCATAGAAGTCCAGCAGCGTCAGATGGCCGGACCCATTTCCCACCACCCAGCTCTTCAGCGCCTTCAGCAGCTCCCCAGGGCGATTGCGCTGCCGAGCAAGGTTAGGCTCGGATTCAACCGCATCCCGCAAGGCGGGAAAGCGATCAGGCTCCAAGAAGTTGCTCAAGTTCAATCCATCGACCGTCCGCTCGCATTGGGCGAGGACTGGGCCGAATCGTCCACCGCTCGCGCGATCGGAGGCCCGTGCGTTTTTCACCAGCTCTCGGACTTGCAAAACCGCGCCCTCAAAGTCCTTGACGGACTCGGTCGGATCCGAAACGGCGATCTGGGCCAGCGCGCATTCCTCTCGCGCCTTGAGGAACACCAGGCAAAGATGATCAACCAGACCAGTTGGGAACTCCCCTCCGGAAAAGCCCAGCTCGCGGCAGAGAGCCACGGTTGTCGCCTCTTCGCGTTGGAGCCGGTCGAGGACCAGGCGCTCCGCGGTGTCTCGGATCAACTCCTGGGCGTCCCGCTCTTCCAGGACTCGGAACCCGGGGTCCACACCCCCATCCACTGGCGCCTGGCGGAGGATCTGCGCACAGAGGGAGTGAAACGTCCCGACCGTGGCCGCGCCCAGTTGATCCGCGATTTGCCGCCAGAAAAGCGGGCTGAGCGATCGTCGCTCGCGGACGAGGGCGGCCGCCAGAGCCGGCTCTCGCTCCGGCTCATTCCGCGCAAGCGCCTCGACGCGGTGGCGAAGCCGTTCACGCATCTCTGCCGCCGCCTTCTCGGTAAAGGTCACCATCAACAACTGCGATGGGCGCAGCGCGTTACCGCCCGGGCGCGCTCCCGCCAAGAGCTGCAAGCAAATCGTCACCAGGCTGTGCGTTTTGCCGCTTCCTGCTCCGGCGATCAGCGCCAGATTGCGGTCAAGCGATAACGAAACCGCTCCGGTGTCATCCATCGCGCGTCTCGTTGAGCCGGCGCTCCGTAATTCGACAGACCGCCCGATACGAGCAGTAGCCACAATCCAGTGGCCGGATCCCGAAGTCGCCTTGTCGAAGCTTATGGAGTAGCCCGTGAACGGCGTTGGCCAGATTCTTCTTGCCTACTCGCTCCAGCCGGGAGCGCTCCTCGGAGTTGGTCGCAAGCAACTCCTCGACGCTCTGGCCCGCATGCGAGGTGAGCAGCGAGGAAAGGAAAATCGGTGCGCCATCCTTGAGTGACAACCATGCGCCCTCGACGTGCTTCTTTCCGACCGAGTGCGCCGCGTACAGATACAGCGGCAGCTGAAACTCGCTCGCCAACAGCCTTTCGATTGCTCGTTTTCCGGTGGGTACCGTGCCGGACTTGTAGTCGACCACTCCCAGCGCCCCATCCGCTTCATCGACTCGATCGATTTTTCCCTCGACGAATACGTCCGCTTCCCCCGGACCGCCGGGAATCTTGATCTCCCGCCATTTCTCCGGAGCAGCCGGACCGCCGAATCGGAGCTCGGTCTCGGTTGGCTGATGGCCTTGAAATGGAAGCCCTCGGTAGCGGCTCTGGAGGAGGCGCCTGACCATCGCGTGGGCCCGTTTCCGACTCAACTCCCACAGCGCTGGATGTCCCACGTGAGCCGAGCGTTGGTGCAACACGGATGCTTCGTCGAGCGCTTCATCCACAAGCTGCGGTGAAATTTCCGAGAAGGACCGATTGAGCATCCCTTCGCGTCTGAGCTTCGGGATCAGCAGCTCCAAGAACTTGTGCCAAAAGGAGCCCCGGTCCTTGGGGTCCATGTCTTCACCAGTAATCTCCAACGCTGTTACGCGAAGCAGGTCCCGCACCAAGCCTTGAAAGGCGCAGTTGCCGAAACGGCCGAGAACGGTCGAGGAAATTGGCCGCTCCGGGCCAAAACGCAGCGTGGTATCGAGCGCCGCGTCGACCTCCCCGCTCCAGATTCCGCCGCTGAATGGCCCCGGCGCGGCATCGGGGTTGGAAAAGAACCTCAGGCGCTCCCGCTCGATCGACGCGTGCTCCCGCGCTTCGCGGAACCAGTCTTCATCGCTAAAGCTTTGCGCGAAGCTCCTTCCAGCCGGCTGCGGCTCTTCGATTCGCAGCTCGATCGGAACCAACGCCTCGATTGCTGCGCGCTCGCGCAGCTGCTGCTCGGTACAGACATCTCGGACCCCGGGTGCCGGCCGCAAAGGAACCGCCTCGGTGCCGATGCCCGTAAGCCGTTCGATCTCTTCGAAGAATGGCGACGGAAGCTGAAGCTCCCCACGCGCGCCAGTGCGAGCGAATGAAAGGATGACTTCGCCTTCGCTGGCGGTCAGGCCAAGGTAGAAGAGCAACCTCGCCTCCGCGAGCTGCCAGTCGATGCGAGCCTTCCCCTCCCCTGCCGAGCAGCGAAATCCATCGCGCTCCAGCGCGCGGTTGATCGCCAATCGATCCTCGACCGAAAAAATCGCGCTCGTCCTCGCTCGGGCAGGGAAGCGTCCATCGAACATCCCGCCAATCAGCACATGCTTGAAACGGTGCCCGACCAGCTCGCGCAAATCGAGTACCTGCACCGCTCCGCCCCGAGGGGATTTGGGGGCCAGGTTGAAGTCCGCGGCAGCATCCTCGAGCCACGTCTGAAACGCGCGTCGCGTAACTGGCAAGACGTCTGCAGAAGCCAGCCTGAGCGATTCTTCCAGTGCGGTCGCCATCTGCCCCAAGGCTTCCGCTGCAAGCTGGTCCCTGGCGATCGCACGGAGGATGGCGCCACCAAGCCTCGTATCCTCCGCCCCGCGCGGCTCCGGCCTGCGAAAGGTCCGATGAAAACCCAGCTGCTCCAGGCTCCGGCGCCACCGGGCCAGCAAAGTCGCGGCGGATCCCAAGTGTGGGATCTGCTCAAGCTTCGAGATCAGCACCCGACAGCGCTCGATCAGCTGGCGCGCCTCACCGGCTTGCTCGGTGCTTCCTCGACTTTCCAAGCGAGCCCCGAGCGCCGAGAGGCGCGCTTCGTAGGCGCCCTGGCCATTCGCAGCGCCGACGACATTGTCTCGCACACACGCCAGCGCGAGCAGCGCCGCTGGAGATTCCGGAGCTCGGTGAGACACCTCGGGCAGATACCGGCTCGAAAGAAATCTGGCCATCCGGTGCGCGGGAAAACCTTCCTCCACTGCGGCGATCAAGCTCAGCGCCGTCCGACCGGCGCCAGTCGAGGCAACCGGAGCGCCTCGGCGGATGCGAGCAGGAACCCCGAGCTCGTCCAACGCTTCAACCGCCCACTCGGCTTCCTCGCGCAACTCGGGAAAGGCGATCGCCACCTGTTCGGGAGGCGAGCCTCGATCGAGACGATCTCGCACCAGCCGCGCCAAGTGCCGAACTTCCTCTCGTGGACCCGGAGAACTGAAGAGTTTCAAATTCCGTTCGATCGACGTGGGCTGGCCGGGCGCCGATTCGCCCGAGAACAGAACGCCCCCCCAGCCGGCCAAAGGGCGTTCTTCACCGGCCGCGTCCCACTTCAAAACATCCAAAGAGCGAAGCGATGCTCCGCGCCGTTCCAAAACCGCCAGCACCTGGTCAATCGCTAAATCGACAGACGCGCTCCCCGAGGCCGGCAACACCAGGCGAAGGCAGATACCGCTGCGCTCACACGCGTTGGCCAGCGCGAACAGAAACTCCAACCGCAGAGGCGGCCAGTCGTAAATCGCTTCAATTTGAATTTGGTCCAGTCCGGCCAGTGAAGGCGGCAGGCCGCGTGCGCTCAGCGCCTCCAAAGCCGCGCGCAACCGGTCCTCCCGATCGGCGAGCCTTAAGGAGTTGAGCCGATCCTCGTAGCTGCCGTAGAGGCGAGCCAAATACCGAGCGCGATCTCGACTCGAGCCCGACAGGGATTCCGCGGCATCGGCGAAAGCCTTGGGCGAGACCATGCCCTTCTTGAGCTCGAAGAGCAGCTCCAACGCCGAGCGCGCGAAGGACGGCTCGTGAACGAACGGACCAAAGGGACCGGCTCCCAGTTGCTGAGCGCAGGACCAGAGGACGATCCGATTGGTGAGCGGCGAGCAAAAACGCCGTCCTCGATACGATCCTCCCTCGCATCGATCCAGAAGCTGAGCAAAGGTGCAATATGCCGACCCATCGACAAAGCCCCGCTGCCGCGTGGCGGCACGGATCATCGCGTCTTCGACGCGAGCGGCGTCAGGCAATACCCACAGCTTCGGAGACAGAGGCACGAGTGCAGTCTAGAAATGTCTCCGACATCCTTTGCGCGGTGTGTATCCTGTTCCGGCGCCCGGAATGAAGCCACCGAAGCTCTCCAAGCTGCTGTCTCGCAAGAAGTTCCCAAAAATCCGCTCGAAGCAGGTCTATCAGTCCACGCTCGAGGACCTTCAACATCGAATGGTGCGAATTCAACAGGGCCTCTACCACTCCGGACGCCGAGCAGTGGTCGGGTTCGAGGGTTTCGACGCAGCAGGCAAAGGGGGATGCATCCGGCGCATGACCGAGATGCTCGATCCCCGCGGCCTGAAAGTGGTGCCAATCGGTCCCCCACTACCGGAGGAGAAGGGGCGGCATTGGCTCTATCGTTTTTGGCGAGATCTTCCGTTGCCTGGAAGCATTACGGTCTTTGACCGCACCTGGTACGGGCGGGTGCTGGTGGAGCGAGTCGATCGGCTCACTCCCAAACCGCAGTGGAAGCGCGCCTACGACGAAATCAATGAGTTCGAAGCGATGCTCGTCAACGATGGGATCGAGTTGGTGAAGATTTTCCTCGCTATCACCAAGGACGAACAACTTCGCAGATTCGAGCAGCGACTTCGAGATCCCTACAAGCGCTGGAAGATCGGGGAGGCGGACATTCGTGCCCGTCAGCAGTGGGACGAATACGTCGAGGCGGCGGACGATACGTTCAAGCGCACCCATACCAAGTTGGTGCCTTGGGAGCTGATTCCCGCGGAGCACAAGTGGTACGCACGAAGCGAAGTGTTGCGCGTGGTGACGAAGGCCTTAGGCAGTCACGGGGATTGGATGGAAGAGCAGAAAGCGGTCCTCAGTGCCGCGGAGCTTGAGAGCGCTCTCAAGCTTCTTCGCGCCTGATTTCCAGCTGCGGGCAGAGTTGCCCCAACGCTTGTTCGACTTCCGCGACGGACAGATCGACCATGCAGCGGTGATGTCCAAGCGGGCATCGGGCCTGTCCACTCCGATGACAGGGCTGGCAATCCAGCGCGAGATGAACCGGACGTTCGCGTTCGGAAAACAGATGCCTACCAGGTGGGGTAGGCCCGAAAATCATCACCACCGGAATCCCCAGCGCGCGAGCGCAGTGAACCAGTCCGGTATCGCCACCGACAACAACGTCACAACGGGAAAGCACTGCGATCGATTCCGGGATCGAGTTGCCCGCGAGGTTCCGCCCAGGCGGCAATTGAGCTTTCACCCGTACGTCTTCCGCCAAGTCTCTTTCTGCGGGTCCACCGAGCAGCACGATGCTGGCTCCGCGTTTCGACAAACGCACGGCGAGCTCGCCGAACCCCGACGAACCCCATCTCTTCGTCGGCTGCTCCGCACCCGGTACCATCCCGACGATCGGGGCCGGCGCACCGGCCAACGCCGTTTCCAGATACTCTTCGTTTTCGGGAGCATCCAATCCCAGTGCAGAGTCCTGGAGATTCGCGCCCACCTGAGCGGCGCAGTTGAGCAAGCGGTAGGGAAACGGCCGATCCGCCGGAAACGACAGTCGTTCGGTGCATAGCGGAGCGTACCCAACCCGCCGAGAAGCTTGGGAAAGCCAACCCAAGACGCCGCTTCGAAGAGACCGGTGACTGATCAGGGCGACATCGGGGCGGAAAGCTCGAAGCTTTCGTCCAATGCGGAGCAGACCTCGAAGGCCCCGGTCCGCACCTCGCTTGTCGTAGACCAGCACCTCGTTGCAGCCGGGCAGCAATCGTCCCACCGCTGCTCCCCGGGGGGTCAGGCAGACCCCAATCCAGCTCTCGGGCCAATGGGACTTCAGAGCTCGAATTCCCGGCCCCAAGAACAGGGCGTCTCCCAGGAAGCCGGGGTGGATGATCAAAAAACGCACCGTGACCAGGTCGATACCATATCGCCGAGGTACACTCCCGGGTGGAGGTCGCCATGTCCTTCTTCCAGCAAGGTCCAGCCCTCGGCAATCAGTTCGACGCCGATCGGCTCCTTCGCGAGTACCTCGAGCGAACGCTGCCGAATGAGGTTCGCGCCCAGATCCAGCCCGAGCTGCAGGAGATGGGTGAGCTCGCGGCCGGCGAGCTCTTCGAGCTCTCGTTTTCGAGCAGAAAGGACGAACCGCAGCTGGTGTCGTTCGATCCGTGGGGCCGGCGGATCGACGAAATCAGAGTTCCAGCGGCATGGAAGACGTTCGCAAAGATCGCCTGTGAACGAGGCCTGGTGGCGATCCCCTACGAAGCGAAGCACGGGCGCTATTCTCGAATTCACCAATTCGCTGCCGCCTACCTGTTCGCGCCCTCCTCGTGCGTGTATACGTGCCCGCTCGCGATGAGCGACGGCGCGGTCCGAACGCTGATGAATCACCGAAACACGGCGCTGATTGAACGGGCTGTCCCTCGCCTGATCAGCCGAGATCCACAGCGGGCGTGGACCAGCGGACAGTGGATGACCGAGCGCACGGGTGGGTCCGACGTTGGCCTGAGCGAGACGGCCGCACGCCGCGACGGTAACTCCTGGCGGTTGTTCGGGACGAAATGGTTCACCTCCGCGACGACCTCGGAAATGACGCTCACCTTGGCTCGGCCCGAGGGCAATCCGCCGGGGGGAAAAGGGCTGGCGTTGTTCTACTTGGAGCTGCGCGGTCCGGACGGAAGGCTGAACGGGATGCGGATCAACCGCCTCAAGGACAAGCTCGGGACCCGAATGCTTCCCACCGCCGAGATCGAGCTGGATGGCGCGCAAGTGGAACCGGTTGCCGGGCTCTCGGACGGCGTCAAAGCCATCTCGCCGATGCTGCAGATTACGCGCACCTGGAACGCCCTCTGCTCAATCGCGTCAATGCGCCGCGGCTTGGCTCTGGCGAGCGACTACGCGCACCGGCGCATCGCCTTCGGAGCACCTTTGTCAGAAAAACCCCTTCACCTGCAGACGCTCGCCGAGCTTCAGGCGCAATTCCAGGCGTGTTTTCTGCTTACTTTCCGCGCCGTAGAGTTGCTTGGCCGCGAGGAGGCAAATGAGGCGACGGACACCGATCGCCTGCTCCTGCGACTCATCCAGACGATCGTGAAGCTTTGGACCGCCAAGCATGCCGTCTGGAACGCGAGTGAAATTCTCGAAGCGTTCGGTGGCGCGGGTTACGTCGAAGACAGCGGACTTCCGGCGCTATTGCGCGACGCGCAGGTGCTGCCGATCTGGGAAGGGACCACCAATGTTCTGGCCCTCGACACGCTGAGAGCTCTGGGCCAGGCGGGCACCCTCGAGGCCCTGACGGAAGAGCTGACAGCTCGCGCCAATGCCGCGACCCATGCCGAGCTTCAAGGCGCTCGGAAGTCCGTGATCACCACCGTCGAGCGGATTGCCGAGTGGCTTCGCCGCCCGCACTCCGACGATCCTCATGCGGTCGAGGCTGCAGCACGGGCGTTGGCAATGAAGCTGGGACGCGCGTGGGGGTTGGCGCTGATGTTGGAGCATGCGCAGGGGCTTCCGGATCGCGGAAGCCGCCGGCGAAGTGCCCTCGCCGCCCATCAGCTGTCCGGTTGCGACCCGGACTTCCTCGACGGCATTCTGGCGACGGATGAAGCCCCGACTTTGGCGTTCGGGTAGCCGGCCCTAATACCGAGGCGGCTCTGAACGCTTCGGATCTTGCTTTTCCGGCTGGGGTTTTTCGGGCTGGCGATGACCCGGCTGTACCTCGGGCTCCTCCGGCCCCACGTTCCCAATCTCGGGTTTCCGGTTTCCGAGGTTCCTCTCCTCGGGCTTGCGGGTTGGCGGTTTGATCTCTTCCAAGTTGCTTCTCCTCTCCAGGCTCAAGGCTAAAGATGCCGCTCAGAAGTGGAAAGGGCCGCCGCGGGACGGTTACTCGGCCCCAGAACGCCGCGGGAGTCGCTCGAGCTCTTGCTTGATTTGGTCAGCGAATATCACCACTTCGGCGGTAGTGGTGGTGTAGCGAAAAAGCGCGAGTTCCTTTCCAGGGTCGCCTGCTTTGCCGGATGCCTCGAGTAGGTACGAGGCAAGATCGAGCCCCACTTCGACCAGGAGGCCGCCGTCGTCCTGACGACCGATCTGCAGCGCCAGCTCACCCTGTGAGCCGCCGCGAAACGCAAATCCCGTGGATTGAAGGCTACAGACCTTGCGGATCGAATCGATCAGCTCTTCGCCCTCAGTCCCACCGATGTAGATCACCGGCAGTCGAATGAAGGGCCAGTACGACTGATCGCGCCGGTCATAGAACTCCACGCCCACCGTTCCGAGCACTCTGGCGGCGTTGGGCGGCGGACGCGGCTGTCCCGGAACGATGGGAAACACCTCGCGATCGACCAGCTCCAAGAAAAATCGAAGGTTCTTCCCCTCATTGTGAAGCACCGCCATGGCGAGTTATCTACCTACCATGTCTGAGCCGGACGTCATTTCGATTCGGGGCGCCAAAGAGCACAACCTGAAGAACATCTCGCTGGACATCCCAAAGAAGAAGCTGGTGGTCTTCACCGGGGTCTCCGGCTCGGGGAAGAGCTCGCTCGCGTTCGATACGCTCTATGCCGAGGGGCAGCGCCGATACGTCGAGTCGCTCTCCGCCTACGCCAGGCAATTTCTCGGCCAGATGGAGAAGCCGAAGTACGACACCTTGCGGGGGCTTTCGCCCACCATCTCGATCGAGCAGAAGGCCGCTTCCAACAACCCTCGCTCGACCGTGGGGACGGTCACCGAAGTACACGACTACCTGCGCGTGCTCTACGCGTCGATTGGCATTCAGCACTGCCCCAACTGCGGCCACCGGGTTGGCAAGCAGACCGCTCAGCAGATTGTGGACGAGATCCTCAAGCAGCCGGCGGGCTCGAAATTCATCTTGCTCGCTCCACTGGTGCAGAATCGCAAGGGCGAACATCGGGAGTTGATGACCGATGCCCAGAAGCGTGGCTTTTCTCGGGCGCGGATCGACGGAAAGCTCAAAGCCCTCGAGGATCGCATCGAGCTGGACAAGAAATCCAAGCATGACATCGAGCTGGTCATCGATCGATTGGTGCTAAAGCCTGACATCAAGAATCGGCTCACCGACTCGGTAGAAACCGCGCTTCGCGAGGGTCATGGGGTGCTGATTGTCACCGACGAGTCGGCCAATAAGAGTGCCGACCGGGTGATGAGCGAGCTCAACGCCTGCCATCGCTGCGGGCTCTCCTTCGGCGAGCTCACGCCGGCATCGTTCTCGTTCAACAATCCGCTCGGGATGTGTCACGACTGCAATGGCCTGGGCACCCGGCCGGAAATGGATCCGGACCTGATCGTGCCCGACCGGACCCGTACCATTCGCGAGGGCGCGATCGAGCCGTGGGCGAGCGGGATGCATCGCGGGGAGGGTTGGACGGCCGAGTTCGTCGAGCAGCTCGCGCGCGCGTTCCGGATCGATCTCGACGTCCCCTACGAGCAGCTCTCGAAGCGGGAGCAAGACGTGATCATGTACGGCTCCTCCGGCAAGGAATTCACGCTCACCTGGGGCGACGGAGGCCGGTGGCGAATGGAGTGGGAAGGTTTGGTCAACAAGCTGATGCGCAGCTTCAAGACCACCCAGTCCGAGAGCATGCGCCGCTACTACATGAAGTTTTTCTCCAACAAGCCGTGCCCCACCTGCGAGGGAGAACGGCTCAAGCCGGAGTCGCGCGCGGTCAAGGTTCATGGAAAATCGATCGTCGAGCTGTCCCACCTGACGATTGGAGAGGCCCTCAAGTTTCTGGGTGCGCTCCCGCTTTCAGCCAATGAGGTGAAGATTGCGTCCGAGCTTTTGAAAGAGATCCGCAGCAGGCTCAGCTTCTTGGTCGACGTGGGGCTCTCGTATTTGACGCTGGACCGAAACGCGAGCTCGCTCTCAGGTGGCGAAAGCCAGCGAATCCGCCTCGCGTCCCAGATGGGCTCTGAGCTCACTGGGGTGATTTACATCCTGGACGAGCCGTCGATCGGCCTGCACCAGCGTGACAATGGAAAGCTGCTCTCCACTTTGAAGAAGCTGCGGGACCTCGGCAACTCAGTGGTGGTGGTGGAGCACGATGAAGAGACGATGCAAGCCGCGGACTGGCTGATCGACTTCGGCCCTGGAGCAGGCGAGCTGGGAGGACAGATTGTTTCGCAAGGTACTCCGGCGCAAGTGATGGCGGATCCCAAATCGCTCACCGGGGCCTACCTCTCGGGTCGCGAGCGGATTGAGGTTCCCACCGTGCGCCGTGCACCCGGGAAACAGAAGCTCACGATTCAGGGAGCCAAGGCAAACAACCTGAAGGACCTTACCGTTGACCTCCCGGTTGGACTGCTGGTGGCGGTCACTGGGGTCTCGGGCGCGGGTAAGTCGACTTTGATCAACGAGATCCTCTTCCCGGCGCTGGCGCGCGAGCTCTATGGCAGCCGCGAGGTGCCCGGCGCCCACCACGCGATTCGCGGGATGGAGCTGCTCGACAAAGTGGTGGACATCGATCAGCGTCCGATTGGCCGAACTCCGCGATCGAATCCCGCCACGTACACCAAGGTCTTCGATTGTATTCGGGACGTCTTCGCGATGACCCCCGAGGCACGGGCCTTCGGTTACACCCCGGGCCGATTCTCCTTCAACGTCAAAGGGGGCCGCTGCGAGGCCTGCGAAGGGGATGGCGTCAAGCTGGTCGAAATGCACTTTCTTCCCGATGTCTATGTCCCCTGCGAGGTCTGTCACGGCAAGCGCTTCAACGAAGCGACGTTGCGGGTGCACTACAAGGGAAAGAACGTCGCGGAGGTGCTCGAGATGAGCGTCCGCGAGGCGAAGCAACACTTCGCCGTGCACAAGGACATTGTGCGGATCCTCCAGACCCTGGAAGACGTCGGACTCGGATACATCCGACTGGGTCAAAGCTCGCCGACGCTCTCGGGCGGAGAGGCTCAGCGGATCAAGCTCTCGCGCGAGCTGTGCAAGGTTGCGACCGGGCGCACCCTCTACATTCTCGACGAGCCCACCACCGGCCTGCACTTCGACGATATCCGCAAACTGCTGGTGGTCCTCAATCGGCTGGTGGATGCCGGCAACACCGTGGTGGTGATCGAGCACAACCTCGATGTGATTAAGAACGCGGACTGGGTGATCGATCTCGGCCCCGAAGGCGGGGCGGCTGGGGGCCAAGTGGTCGCCACCGGAACACCCGAGCAGGTTGCCGCAGTCGAAGGCAGCTATACCGGCCAATTCCTGCGGCGAGTACTCCGGCGCTCGGGGTCCGGTCGCAGCGCGGTCGCCTAAAGCTTGTCTTGATGACAGCATCGACGACGCGACAATCGTCGGCTAAGACGACGCAAAGTGGCCACGCCTTCCTACCGAGTCCAACCCGAATCCACTGCTATTCCGGAACCGGTTCCCTCGCGCGAGCTCACCGCGAGAGCGATCGTGGTATCGATTTTGGTTGCGGCGATCATGGGAGCCTCCTTCCCCTACGTCGTTCTGAAGATTGGTTACGGCCCGAACATCTCCGTCCAAGCAGCATTTTTCGGCTTCATCGCCTTGGCACTGATCGCCGCGGTGACTCGAGTGCCGGCCACGGTGTTCGAAGCGAACATGGCGCAGACGGCCGGCACCGCCGCCGGCGAAATCGGCTTCATGTGCATCGTCTTGGCCGCGATCGACATGCTCAACGCGCGCCCCGCGCTTGGATTTTCGCTCCACCTGACCTCGACTCAGATTTTTCTCTGGATGAGCTTCGCCGCGTTTCTCGGGGCCTTCTTGGCGGTTCCGCTCCGGCGACACTACATCGATGAGGAGAATCTCACTTTCGCTGACGGAACCGCGGCCGGTGAGACCCTGGTCGTTCTTTATCAAGGGCGGCGCCAGGCAATGCTTCGACTTCGTGCGCTCTTGGGGTCCGGTGGAATTTCGGCGTTGATCGCGATCGTTCGGGACGGGCCCTGGCGATTGATCCCCGGTGAGATTGCATTTGGGGCCAATGGAGCGGCGCTTCGCCTCGGCTCGGAGCTTGGCGTCCTCTCGTTCGGGGCAGGCCTCCTGGTCGGTTTTCGGATTACCCTTTCGATGGGGCTCGGTATGGTGCTCGCCTGGATCATCGCCCCTTCCGCACTCGTTTCCCGAGGGTGGGTGCCGATCCAGAGCTTCGCCGCGGTGCTGAAGTGGGTGATGTGGCCGGCGACGGGGGTGATGGTCGCCGGGGGGATCACCGCGTTGATTCTCAAGTGGAAGGTAATCGCTCGAACGTTCACCACCTTGTCGGCCAAGGACGTGAGTGGGAAAGAGTTCCCGCTTCGATGGATGATCTGGGGCACCGTCGCCTCAGCGGCAGCTCTGTTGATCGTACAGAAGCTGTCTCTCGGCTTTCCGTTTTGGCTCAGTGCGGTGTCGATTCTGCTCTCAATTCCTCTGATGCTGGTGGGCATTCGCGTGCTCGGAGAGACGAATTGGGCTCCGATCAGCGCTTTAGCCAATTTGATGCAGGCCGTGTTCGCCGCCCTCAAACCTGGGAGCCTTCCCGTCAACATGATCGGTTCGGGAATGAGCGGGACCGTGGCCGGCCAGGGCGAACATCTGATGCAGTGCTACCGGTCAGGTAAGATCATCGGGTCCAACAACCGCAATCTGATGATCGCTCAGCTGGTGGGGATCCCGATCGGCGCCGCAGCGGTCGCAGTGGTCTATCCAGCGTTGCGACAGACCTATGGATTCGAGGGGCCTCAGGCGTTGACCTCCCCGATCAGTGTGAAATGGGCCGGATTTGCCGAGCTGCTCTCCAAGGGCTTTTCCACGCTCCCTCACGGATGCCTCACCGCGCTGGCGATCGGCTTGATCGTTGGAATCGTACTGACTCTGCTCGAACCGCGCTGGCCCGGTTGGGTGCCCTCTCCCACCGCGATTGGATTGGGAATGCTGATTCCGGGCTACGCCGTCATCCCGATGGTATGCGGAGGCATCGTTCAAGCAATTTGGGCCAAGCGAAGTCCGAAGACCGAGGCGGTCTACAGCATCCCGATCGCTTCCGGGTTTATCGCTGGCGAAGCCCTGGTCGTGCTGGTGATTTCGATCATCGCCGCCGCCCGATCGCTTCATGGCTAAGAGCGAGTATCTCACCGCACCGCTGAAGACCGATCGGATGCCTCCGGGGGTGCCGTTCATCGTCGGCAACGAGGCGGCCGAACGGTTCAGCTACTACGGGATGAACTCAATCCTGGTGATTTTCATGACCCGGTTTCTGCTGAACGCACGCGGGCAGCCGGATGCGATGTCCGGTGCGCAAGCCGATGCTTGGTATCACACCTTCGTTTCGACGCTCTTTTTCCTTCCGATCATCGGCGCAGTTTTGGGGGACGCGATCATCGGCAAGTTTCGCACCATCCTCAGCCTGTCGATCGTCTATTGCTTTGGCCACCTGGCGTTGGCGATCGATCACACGCGCCTCGGCTTGGCGATCGGTCTGGGGTTGATCGCTCTCGGCGCTGGTGGAATCAAGCCTTGTGTCAGTGCCAACGTGGGCGATCAGTTCGGCGCCACCAATCAACACTTACTGCCTCGCGTCTTCAGCTGGTTTTACTTTTCGATCAACTTCGGCTCTGCATTTTCCACCCTGCTCATCCCTTGGATGCTTGAACCCTTCACCATGCCACCTGGAAAGGCACCGTCTTGGCTCGACTCCTTGATCGCGAAGCTCCATGGGCCGGATGTCGCGTTTGGCACGCCCGGCGTTCTGATGCTGATCGCCACCGTGATCTTCTGGATGGGACGGAAGAAGTTCGTCCACCTTCCGCCCGCCGGGCTGAAAAACTATTTCAGGGAAATCTCTCAACGCGAGAACCTCAAGGCGCTGGCAAATCTCCTGATCCTGGTCCCGTTCGTCGCGATGTTCTGGGCCCTCTGGCAGCAAAACTTCTCCTCCTGGGTTCTCCAGTCGGAGCAGATGGACCGGCACCTGTTCGGAGTCGAGTGGCTACCCGCCCAAATTCAGACCGTGAATCCGATCTTCATCCTGGCAATGCTGCCGCTCTTTTCGTACTTCATTTATCCCTGGATTGAGAGGATCTTCCCGCTCTCACCGCTGCGCAAGATTGGGATCGGCCTGTTCGTTACCGCGCTCGCGTTCTTGATTATCGGCATGATTCAGCTGCGGATCGATGCCGGCGAAACCCCCCACATTCTGTGGCAAATCCTGGCGTTCGTGGTGCTGACCGCCGGCGAGGTGTTGGTCTCGGTGACGCATTTGGAATTCGCATACACGCAAGCTCCAAAGAAACTGAAGTCGCTCGTGATGTGTACGTACTTGGGAGCGATCTCGCTCGGAAACGTCTTCACCGCGGCGGTCAACTTCTTCATCCAAAATCCGGATGGTTCGTTGAAGCTCAAGGGCGCGAGCTACTTCTTTTTCTTCATGGTGATCATGCTCGTGACCTCAGCCGCCTTCGTGTTCTTCGCTCGCTTCTACAAAGGAAAAACGTACATCCAGGACGAAGCGGTCGCCCAATCGGCCTAAGCACGAGCTGATTCGTGCCGGCAAACCGTGCCGGCGCGCGGCCGGAGGCCAAGAGCGCTCGATGTTTGTTACAAAACTGGCGGCCTGCCGCCAGGCCCGTAACAGACCTCCGTCAGAGCGCCGTGCTTCCCTTCTCGGGACAATGAAAACGACGGACGTCGAGATTGAGCAACCCGCGGTGCGGCAGCACGGGGTCGTCTCCTGGCGGCAGCTGGAAGAAATGCATGTCTCGCGCTGGCAAATTCGCTGGCGAGTGCGATTGGGTCAGTGGGTACGGGAGCTTCCAGGCGTGTGGCGGATGAGATGGGCAGAGCCGACCTGGATGCAGAGGGTTTGGTCCGCGCACCTTTGGGCCGGACCCCTAGCAATGTTCTCGCATCGCACCGCGGCAGCGCTGTGGCAGTTGGATGGTGTGAAGCTCGATAGAATCGAGATGAGCGGACCGATCCAACAGCACCGCGTCGAATGGCTGTTGGTGCATCGGACCACACCGATCCCAAGGCAAATGCAGCGCACTCGAAATGGATTGCCGCTCACCTCGCCGGCGCGAACCTTGGTCGATTTGGCAGCGGTGTGCGGCGAGGACGAGCTCGAGCGGGCAATCGAGCACGCCTTTCGTCGGAGAATCGCCAGTGTTCACGAGGTACATCACGCGTTGCGAAGGATGCCGACCCAGGGAAAGGCAGGGACGGGCCGAGTGATGCGGCTTACTTGAGGGTGGCCTTTTCAGCACGGAGATGCACAGTGAGCTGGAGCGCCAGGCACTGCGAATGTTTCGACGCTTTGGTTTGCCCGAACCGATCTGCAATTACGAGGTGGTTGCAGATGACTTCGTACTTGGGTTCGTCGATTTCGCTTGGCCCAAGGCGAAAGTGATCGTCGAGGCAGAGGGGTTCCAATTCCATTCCGGACGAGAAGCGTGGGAAAGCGATATCAATCGATACAACGCAATGGCACTCCGAGGTTGGACCGTCCTGAGGCTCACTCAAGGTGACCTTCGAGATCCGACGAACGCTTTTGTCAAAGAACTCGCCAAGGCAGTCCGGCGTTCTCAAAAGCACCTACTTCGTGCTGCTTCGTAAGCATTCAGCAATTACTTTGAGCGAGGCGCCGAAATGGGAAGCCTCGGGGGATGTCCGAAGGCGCGTTGGTACTCCTCGGGGGTGTTCAAGTTCGTCACAACGCCGGGATCGTCGACGGAGATCTGCCGCAGTTTAACGAATCGCAGCGCGGCCTCCAGATGCGGAGCCGACTTCTGCTCCGCGATCACTCGAGCACCCTCAGCGCTCAGGACCAGCGGATGGCCTGGGGCGCCACGATATTCCGGCGCAATCGCCTCGCCCTGCCCCAACCCGGAAAGAAGCGTACGAATGCTTGAAGGCTGAAGCATCGGCGTATCCACCGGGTGCAACAGTACCCGTTGCGCATTGCGAGCGGCCGCTTCCTTGAGGCCCACCAGCGCCGACGAGTACTGACCGCTTTCCCAAGATGGATTGAGCACCAGTTCGAGTGACGGGTGCGCTCGCGCGATCTGTTCCGCCCCTGCCCCCACGACTGCCAATGTGCGACAGCCTGCTGATTCAAATACTTCAACCAGATGCTGAAGAAACGTTTCTGATTCGGAGTAGGCCAGCAGCGCCTTTGGAACCCGCATTCGCCGACTTTCTCCGGCTGCCAGGAGGATGGCGAGGCAGTCGAGCTGTGCGCTCAGTTTCTGTGGCATGGAAAATCGGCCTCGAGAAAGTTATGTAAGCAGTAGCCGAGCAGCCAATGATGCCCTTTCGCTCAACCGTGAATTATGAGGATGAAATCCTCAAGCTCAAGAAGTCTCTCAACGCGGTGATTCTCGCTCATTACTATCAGGAGAGCGAAATCCAGGACGTTGCGGATTTTGTCGGGGATAGCCTGGCGCTGGCTCAGAAAGCGGCAACCACGAGCGCCGATACGATCGTCTTTTGCGGCGTTCATTTCATGGCCGAGACCGCGAAAATTCTCAATCCGGGCAAGTTGGTGCTGCTTCCCGACCTCAATGCGGGTTGCTCACTTGCAGACCGGTGCCCGCCGGATGCATTTCGAGCTTTCAAGGAAAAACATTCCGGCGCATTCGTGGTCAGTTACGTAAACTGCTCCGCCGCGGTGAAGGCGATGAGCGATGTGATCTGCACCTCCTCCAACGCCGAGAAGATTGTCAGTCAAGTCCCGCCCGAGCGGCAGATCATCTTCGCTCCCGATCAACACCTCGGCCGCTACGTGATGAAGCAGACCGGGCGCGAGATGATCCTCTGGCCGGGCAGCTGCATGGTGCACGAGATTTTCAGCGAGAAGAAGCTCGTCCAGTTGATGGTTGAGCACCCAGAGGCGGAGGTAGTGGCCCATCCGGAGTGCGAACAAAGCATTCTGCAGCACGCGCACTACATCGGTTCGACCAAAGGGATCCTCGACCATGTGCTTCGAAGTCCGAAGCAGAAATTCATTGTCGTGACCGAGGCAGGTATCATCCACCAGATGCAGAAGCAGGCTACGCACAAAGAATTCATCCCGGCGCCGCCTGACAATGGCTGTGCCTGCAACGAGTGCCCCCACATGAAGCTGAACACCCTGGAGAAGCTGTACTTGTGCATGCGTGACCGAAAGCCGGAGTTGGTGCTCGCTCCCGAGCTTCAGCAGGCAGCGCTAAAGCCTCTGCAGCGGATGTTGGAGTGGACGTAGCCTCCTCTCGGTTTGCGAGAGGACTTGGGTCGAGGGGGATTTACGCCCTTGGCTTGTTGCTGGCGGCGCTCCCGCTCTGGGTAGGACGCCACCTGCCGATGGTGGATCTGCCGCAGCACCTGTACCTGATTTCGGTGCTGCACCGACTCAACGATCCCACCACCCTCTATCCACAGCTGTTCGCGACGCGGGGTGAGCTCACCCCTTATCTGGGCTACTACCACCTCGTGAGCGCGCTCAACTGGGTGCTGCCGCTGCCGATTGCGAACAAAGTATTCTTGACCGGCTACGTGGTGGGGCTGCCGCTTACGCTGGGGTTTTTACTGCGCAGCCTCGGACGTCCACGGTGGCCGTCGCTGTTGGCCGTGCCGTTCGCCTATGGCGATAGTTTCGCCTGGGGCTTCATCAACTATGTCGCGGCGATTCCCTTGGCCCTCTTGTGCTGCGGATTCTTGGTACGCGCGGTGTCCGACGCGAACCGGCGCGCGCGCTGGGCCGTGGGCCTTTGCGCGTCGCTGGTCTTGGTACTGCTGTTTCACGTTCAAGTCTTCGCGTTCCTTGGGTTGGCGCTGCCAGCGCTCCTGCTGACGACCACCGCGCCCGAAGACAGCAGCGAGCCTGGAAAACTGCTGAAGCGCCGGGGCCTGGTCGTGGGTGCTCTGGTGCCGGGCGCAATCCTCTTTGTCGCTTGGGTTGGGCTTCGCCTCGGCCAACCGGCAACGGTCGAGTATGGAGCTCCCTGGAAGGCCTGGGGGCCTCTGCTGTCCGCGCAAAATCTCTCGTACAAGAGCTTCGCCCAGAATTGGGAGGACCTCTTTCAGGTCCTGGCAAACGTGCTCCGAGACCAGTCGGATCGATACGCGCTCTATGGCGTTGCGGCGGTTTGCATCGCCAGCCTGATCGTCGCCCGCCTTCCAGGCGGCGCAAAGTCGGTCCGGCGCGAAGGTCCGGTCGAGCGGTGGCGGATGGCCATTCTCGCCGCGATTGCGCTGGCGATGTACTTCGCGCTTCCGTTCGATATCCGCGGCTACATGTATTACCTCAACACCCGCTTCGCCCATCTCGCAGCGCCCCTGGCGGTGGGTGCGCTTCCACCTTTGGAGCCAAAGTTCCGGGGATTCCTTCTCACGGCCGCGGCGATTTGCTCGCTGGTGCTGGCGGTGCCATTGGCGCGCGGATTCTCGTCTTTTAACCAGGAAGCCTCCGCGCTCGACGAGCTTGCGCCGCTCGCCGGCCCACGCCCGATGGTGATGGGATTGATCTTCGACGCCGGCTCACGCGTGGTTCGGCACCCAGTGTTTCTGCATAGCGCTGCGGTCATTGCGCGCGAACAGGGAGGAGCCCCTAACTTTACCTTCGCGCTCACCCCCCACTCGCCCTTGCGCTATCGCGGCGCGCCGCCCTCGACCTTCCCGTCTGAGTGGCGGCCGGACCAATTCAACTACGAGCGCGAAGGCCGCGCTTACGACCATTTCCTGCTGCGCGGAATCACCCCGAGGCAGGTTTTCGGCCCACGGCTGGGAACGGAGCTGGCGCTCGCCGGTCAGTCGGATGGCTTTTGGCTGGTCGGTCGGCGCTGACGGAAATCTGCGACTGCGTTAAAGACGACCAATGAACAGAAATCAGCTCGAGCCCAAGGTCGTCCTGGATGCGCTACTCAAATCCGGGTCACCCCCGGAGGGGATCGAAGGCCAGCAGTTCGAACAGGCGCGCGCCCTGACGCAGTCGCTGTCGACTGCCTCCGCCGCCGAGGTGGAGCAGCTGGCCGAACCGCTCTCGCTGGCGATTCTCGAGGCCTCCGTGCGCGCTCGCGATCCCCGACTCCCGGAGGCGCTCGTAAGCTCCTCCCGCCGCGCACTCGCCAAGGCTGCCAAGAAGGTGCTGTATCAGCTTCGCTCGCTGGGAGTTTCGGTTCCGGAGAAAAAACCCGAGCAAAATGCAGTGGTTTCGCAGTCTCCCGCACCGGAAATATTACCCGCTTTGCTTTCTCCAATTACCGGCTCCGGAGAGCAGGCGCTGATGATCCCACGCCCCCACCGGGGAGGTGGCTTTCACCTGGTCGAGGTGTTGATTTCAGACGAGCGTGGCATCTGGAAGCTCGGCGAATTCGAGGCCAGCCGGAGCGCCTACCGAAAGAGCGTGAAACAATTTCGGGGGGGCAGCGCCTCGGCGATCGAGCTGAACCCAGCCGAGGTAAAAGACATCCTCTCAGTCGCAGCCGCTACCAACCTCAACTCGAAGACCGCTTACCCCGAAGGAGCGGATGCGCTCCTTCGACAATTCGAAGCCTCCCCGGTCGAGGAGCCCCCTCTACCCGCTCCTGAGCCGGAGGACGAGCGCCTCGCGACCGAGGCCGCAGAGCTTCACAAGCAACCGGAGCTTCAGCCGTGGCTTCCCCCTGAGGACGAGATTCGCGCGCTATTCGCCAAGATGGAGGAGGTGGTGCACAGCCCCCTCGAGCTCACGCAAGTTCAGCGATCCGAGCAGCTTTCCGAGCAGCCGAAGATAGCGGCCCGGAAATTCTTCACGCCGGAGCGCAGAAGCCGCTACGCGCGGCGCCTGTGGAGAATGGCGGACTTCTTCGAACGGACCGCTCGGCTAAAACAAGCCCAAGTGGCCCGCGCGGAGGCCCGTCGCTTGTTCCACGGTGCCAGCGGCGAGCCTTCGGCGTTTTGCTACTTCCTGTTTGAGAAGGTCCTGTTGCTCGCTCAGCGTTCACAGGCGGGCGGGGCCCTACCGGAGCCAGGGCAACAGGCGAAGGTTCCCGAGGCGAACACGCCTCCCGCCGAGCGCCGGAGCCCAGGCGGGCTGATTCTTCCGTAGCGGTCCGCCCGAAATCCGGTCCCGGGACCGGATTTCCAAAAAAAGTCCGGATTCGCTGGTGAAATCAGTGAGTTGGCGTCCACGCCGATTTGGCGAAAACGGGTCGTTCCCGCCAAGTTCAGCTGCCGGACGCGGGATATTTGTAGAAACCCTCGCCGGTCTTGCGGCCCAGCTTACCGGCCCGGACCATTTGTTTGAGCAGCTGCGGGGGACGAAAAGCATCACTCCCCAGCTCTTTGTAGAGGTACTCGGCAATCGCCAGTCTGACATCCAATCCGACCAGATCCGCGAGCTTGAGCGGACCCATCGGATGGCCGTAGCCCAGCTCCATCGCGCGGTCGATATCCTCGGCGGTCGCGACTCCCTCTTCGAGCATGCGGACCGCCTGCAATCCGAGCGCGACTCCGAGCCTCGTGGAGGCGAAACCCGGCCGGTCCCTGACTTCAATCATCTGCTTGCCCATCCGGGTGCCCACCCCTCGCACCGCCTGCACGGTCCCGTCCGAGGTCTGATAAGCGCGGACAATCTCGAGCAGCTTCATCAAGTGGACGGGGTTGAAGAAGTGCATTCCCACCACGCGTTCCGGACCGCGAGCGGCTGAGGCGATGTCGGTGAGCGACAGCGAGCTGGTGTTGGACGCCAGAATCGCCGTGGGAGCGCAGAGTTCAGAGAGCTTTTTGAACAAGCTTCGCTTGAGCGAAAGATCCTCCGGGATCGCCTCAATCAGCAGATCGCACCGGCTCACCGCTTCCAGATCATCCACGGGGGTGATTCGTGCGAGCGCCGCATCGCGTTCCTCCGGCCTGACCTTACCCTTGTCGACGCCTAGTTTGAGGTTTTCGGAGATTTTCCGAACACCCTTCTCCGCCAGGTCTCGCGAAACGTCGTAGAGGAATGCTTGATACCCGGCTTGGGCCGCGACCTGGGCGATGCCATGTCCCATCGTGCCCGCGCCCAACACCGCGATGGTTTTGATCTCCGCCATGGCTCTACTTTTTGGCTCGCTTGCTCAGAAAAGCGGTCATCCGCTCCCGTTTGTCCGCCGAGTCGAAGAGCAGTCCTTGTCCCGCGCGCTCCAGCGCGGTGGGATCTCCGCCGCGCGCGACCAAATTGAGCGACAGCTTCGCCACTTGCAGCGCCAACGGCGCATTCTGGGCAATCGTCGCAGCGAGCTCCATCGCCGTGGCCACCGCCTCGCCTGGCTCGCAGAGGCGTTCGAAGATCCCCAGTGAGAATGCTTCGGCCGATTCGAGTATGCGCCCCGTGAACACCAGATCCTTGGCGCGACCGATTCCAACCAGTCGCGGCAGCCGCCAAGTGCCGCCAGCGGCGGGGTAGATTCCGAGCGTCGCCTCCGGCAGACCCACCTTCGCGGTCTTCGAGGCAACGCGCAAGTCGCAGGCCAGCGCGAGCTCCAACCCTCCCCCCAATGCATATCCCTCGATCGCCGCGATGGTGGGACGTAAAAAATCCTCCACCTTCTGAAAGAGCGAGCCATTGAACGTCAGAAAAGCGTCGCGGTGGGTGCGGTCGCGCAGCTCCGCGATATCCGCGCCGCTGGCGAACGCCTTTCCACCCGCGCCCGAGATGACCACGGCTCGCACCTCGTCGCGCTGCGAGAGGTCGTCCAGCACGCCGTGAAGTGCGCGGACCATCTCCAGATTGAGCGCATTGCGCACCGCTGGGCGATTGAGCTCGACGTGGGCAATACCGGACTCGAGCTTGAGGCTCACCGTCGACATGCTGGAATTTCCGCTAGGGTGAGTAAGCGCAAGAAGCGGGCTATATACAGTGAGGTTTTAGGCGATGAAAGCCATCTTTTTTCGACAGCATGGCGATGCCGACGTACTCGAGTACGGAGAGCTTCCAGAGCCCAAGTTGCTCAGCAATTCAGTGCTGGTGCGCGTCAAAGCCGTGGCGCTCAACCATCTGGACATCTTCGTCCGAAAGGGGTGGCTCGGACTCTCACTGGAGTTTCCTCACGTGCCTGGCTCGGACGTGGCCGGTGTAGTGGAACGTGTCGGCTCGGAGGTTTCGGACCTCAAAGTCGGCGAAGCGGTGCTGGTGAACCCGGGTCTTTCATGCGGTCATTGTGAGCGATGCCTCTTGGGCGAGGACAATCTGTGCCGCAGCTACAAGCTTCTCGGCGAACACGTCCGCGGCGGCTACGCGGAGCTGGTTGCGGTTCCTCGGCAAAATATCCTTCCCAAGCCTTCCAACCTCAGCTTCGAGCAGGCCGCCTGCGTGCCCCTGACTTTTCTGACCGCCTGGACGATGTTGGTCCGTAAAGCCCAGGTGAAGCCGGGCGAAACGGTGTTGGTCCACGCAGCGGGCTCGGGGGTTGGCAGTGCCGGGATTCAGATTGCGAAGCTTCTCGGAGCTACCGTGATCACCACAGCTTCGACCCAGGAGAAGCTCAATCGGGGCAAAGAGCTCGGAGCGGATTACCTGATCAACTATGCCCAGACCGATTTCCTCAAAGAGGTGAAGAAGATTACTCAGCGTCGGATGGTCGACGTGGTATTCGAGCACGTTGGCACCGACACCTTTGAAAAGAGCGTCGCCTGTCTTCCTTACGGCGGCCGCCTGGTTACCTGCGGCGCCACCACCGGGTACGAAGCGAAGCTCGACCTGCGGGTCTTGTTTTACAAGCAGATTTCTCTTTTGGGCTCGACGATGGGCTCCAAAGGCGACGTCTTTCGGATCCTCGAGCTGGTGCAGCAAGGCCGCCTACGCCCGGTGCTGGACCGGGTCCTTCCCCTCCAGAAAGCGGCCGAAGCTCAACGACAGCTTGAAAGTCGCGCGCACTTCGGAAATGTAGTGCTGGTCCCGTCCTGATGCCGGATGCCTTGATCATCGATGCGGTTCGAACGCCGATCGGGAAACACCGAGGCGTGCTCAAAGACGTCCGTCCGGACGATCTCGCAGCGATCGCGCTCGAGTGGCTGGTGGGCAGATCCGGAGTCGCACCGGGGCGGATCGAAGAAGTCTTCCTTGGCTGCGCCAATCAGGCGGGCGAGGACAACCGCAACGTGGCGAGAATGGCGAGCCTGCTTGCCGGCCTCCCCCATTCGGTACCCGCCGTCACCGTAAATCGGCTCTGTGGAAGCGGGCTGGAGGCGATCGTCCAGGCGGCCCGGATGATTCGGCTTGGCGAAGCCGACGTGGTGATTGCAGGAGGAGTGGAGTCAATGACTCGGGCTCCGTGGGCGATGCCCAAGCCCGCGGACGGCTTTCCCACCGGCAAGTGGGAAGTCTATGACACCTCGCTGGGTTGGCGCTTTCCCAATCCGCGACTGGCGATCCAATTCCCGCTCGAGCAGATGGGGGAGACGGCGGAGAACGTCGCCGAGCGCTGGCGCATCTCCCGCAACGCACAGGATCAGTTTGCACTGGCCTCGCACCAGAAAGCGGTTGCTGCGCAAAAGCAAGGCCGTTTCCGGGATGAGCTGGTCTCGGTTGAGGTTCCGCAAAGGAAGGCTTCGCCGCTGATTGTCAGCGCCGACGAAGGACCGCGCGAAGATACCAGTCTGGAAAGACTGAGCGGGTTGCGTCCGGTCTTTCGCGAAGGCGGCTCGGTAACGGCGGGCAATTCGTCGCCGCTCAACGATGGCGCGGCCGCCGTGCTGCTGATGAGTGAACGCGCCGCCCAGCAATATGGCAAACGCCCTCTGGCTCGCTTCGTCAGCTCAGCCAGCGCAGGAGTGGACCCGCGATACATGGGCATCGGTCCGGTGCCCGCCGCGCGCAAAGCGCTGGAGATCGCCGGCTGGACTTGCGAACAATTAGGACTGGTGGAGCTGAACGAGGCTTTTGCGGCCCAGTCTTTGGCTTGCATTCAGGATCTCGATCTCGACCCAGCCACAGTGAACGTCAACGGCGGCGCAATTGCCTTGGGCCACCCGATCGGGGCGAGTGGAGCGCGCATCCTCACCACGCTCGTCCACGAAATGAAGCGGCGCGACATCCAACGCGGGCTGGCCACAATGTGCATCGGAGTCGGACAGGGAATTGCCGTCGCGGTCGACGCCGGCAACCAGTAGAAGGAGCTGCGTGCGGGTGACCGAATTCTGGATGGCCGTTGGGGCAATCAATGCCTTCATCTCGGTGGCCGCGGGTGCGTTTGGGGCGCACGCCCTGAAGCAGCGGCTTGCGCCGGACCTGCTCGCGGTCTTCGAGACCGGCGCTCGGTATCAGATGTACCACGCGCTCGGGTTGTGGGCCGTCGCGTTCGCGCTGAGTCAGGGGCGTCCTGCCGGGACGGCCGGCTGGGCCATGCTCGCCGGAATCATTCTTTTTTCCGGAAGTCTCTATGCGCTTGCGCTGAGCGGCGTGCGCGCTTTGGGGGCGATCACCCCGCTGGGAGGACTTTGCTTCCTGCTTGGGTGGGCGATTTTGGCATGGGCAGTCCTGAGGGGGCCTGGCCGCTGACGTCCTCCCGGGCCTATCCCGTTTTGCCACTTTGGGATCGCCTGGCGATCTTGGCGATCGCGATCACTCAATTCCTGATCGGCCACGGGCGCATCTGGACCAAGCCATTCGACTGGGATCGCTCGATCCTGCTGAGTTACCTGACGATTGCGATCTTGGTCGCGGTGGCGCTGCTGCTTCGCAAGCGGTTGCGATTTGTCAGCTGGGGCGTTCACACGGTGGAGTTGGTGGGGATCAAATTCATCCTCACTGCGACCATCCTCCTGGTGGTCCTGGTGGCGATGCACCCAAAACCAGCTCCGCCGGCTGCTCCTGTGCTCCGCGAGGCCGTCCCTCCGCGGCCCGTACCCGTGCACAAGCCGCGATCGGTCATTCCGGAATCGATGCGCGCGGACGTCGAAGGGCGCGTGACCCGCGGCGCCGCCGGAGTTCCAGGGGCGCTGGTGTTTGTCTCCAGCGGCCTGGAAGAACTGGTGTTTGACCCGCCTACGGCTGCGTTCACACTCGAAAACGACGGCACCCGCTTCATCCCGGGTTTGGGCGCACTTCAGATTGGCCAAACCTTTGTCGCTCGTTCCACCAACCGCCAGCTGCACACCCTCCTGATGACCAAGCCGGATCGAAGCTGGGTTTTCAATATTCCGATGCTCGCCTCAGGAGCCGAGCGCAGCCTGAAATTCGACGAGCCGAAGGGGTTGGTGAGCTTGCACTGCACCGTGCACGGCCGGCGCGAGGGCGACGCGCATCTGGCGATCCTCAGCCATCCTTTTTTCACCTTCACCGACCCGGACGGCAATTTTCGGCTCGGAGGAGTGCCAGTCGCGGCTCTGACGATCACGGCGTTCGCGCCAGGTTGGAGGGAAAGCACAAGTCAGTTGGACTTGAAAAAGGCCCGGGTGGCTCGGATCGCGCTTTCCTTGCCCTAGCGGCCAGGTCGCGGCTGCCGCTCCGCGAGCCATCGGCGGAGCTCAGTTTTCAAGATCTTGCCGTAGTTGTTCTTCGGAAGCGCCTCAACGAAGAGATAGGCCTTCGGCCGCTTGAAGCGGGCGATATGCTCCCGGCAGAGGGCATCGAGCATTGCCTCGCTGACCGGACCTGTCGCCACGATAAAGGCGACGACTTCCTCGCCCCATTCAGGGTGCGGCCGACCCACCACCGAAGCCTCGCGTACGTCCGGATGCCGAAGCAGCACCTCTTCGATTTCCCGGGGATAGATGTTGCTGCCGCCGCTGATGATCAAATCCTTCGAGCGGTCCTTGAGGGTGAGAAACCCGTCCGCGTCGAAGGAGCCCAGGTCGCCGGTGTGCAGCCAGCCCCCGCGCAAAGTCGCGGCAGTCGCTTCCGGGTCGCTCCAGTAACCCAGCATCACCGAGTCCCCACGCACCAGCACTTCGCCGGTCTCTCCCACGGGCAATTCCCGATCGTCCGGATCGGCGACCTTCACTTCGACCACCGTGTGCGCGACTCCGACGGAAGAAAGTCTTTCGAGATAGCGCGGATGATCCGTGGCGGCGTGATGCGCGCGGGAGAGCGCCGTGATCGTCATTGGGCTTTCGCCCTGGCCGTAGATCTGAACGAACTTCTGGCCGAACGCGGCAAGCGCGCGGCGGAGGTCTTCGACATACATCGGGCCGCCGCCATAGATGATCGTCTTGAGGTTCGAGAGGCTCGCGGATGGCGCGCCGGGATGTTCGACCAGGCGCTTGACGATCGTGGGAGCAGCGAAGAGCGACGCGCCTTGATGGGTCGCGAGCAGCTCGAAGACTTCTCCGGGATCGAACTTGCGGCTCTCGGGAACGACGTGAGCGGCGGCGTGCGCAACGTGGGGCAAGATGTACAGCCCCGAGCCGTGGGACATCGGCGCCGCATGCACGATGCAATCCTGGGGGCTGATCTGATCCACGTCGCTGAAATAGCTGAGCGTCATGGCCAGCAGATTGCGATGGCTGAGCATCGCGCCCTTCGGTCGGCCAGTGGTGCCACTGGTATAGAAGAGCCACGCCACGTCGTCCGGTTCGCGCTGAACCATGTCGATTGCTTTGCCGGAAGCAACCCGCGCGTACTCCGCGCCACCCACCGGGATGATCAAAGCCCGGGTCGGAAGCTGAGCATTGGTCGCGGCCACGGCCTCGGCCAGATCCTCGGACACGAAGCAGACCTTCGCGCCGCTGTGCTGGAGAATGTAGGCGAACTCGCGGGGATGAAGCTTGGCGTTGACCGGGACGGCTACCAGCCCGCTGTGCCAGATCGCGAAGAGCAGCTCGAGATAGCTTGGATGATTGTGCAGGATGAGCGCGACGCGATCGCCGGGGCGTAACCCGCACTCCTGAACGAGGTAGCCGGAGAGCGCCGCGGCCCGCTGCGCGAGGCTGCGATAGTCATGGACAAGCCGTTGCCCATCATAGACCGCGGGTCGTTCACCGAAGTTTCGGGCCGCACGCAGCAAGAGACTCGCCAGATTCATTGCCCAGACCTACAGCAAAAATTTGCGAGGTCTACAACCTCAGGCCCAGTCGAGCACCCATTATGGCATTCGGGTCCAACCAGCCGGCCTCAACCCCGAGCGAGATAAGACCGATTTGCCATCCAAATCCAAATGCTGCGTGAGTGTGGAATGGATGATCGGCAAAGAAAATCCACGGTCCGAACGAGCCCTCGAGGTAAAGCTGCTGAATGGAAATCCGCAATTGCGCGTCGAGCGGCACCCCTGCCGTCGCCGGAGAGCCGACCAAGAGCAAGCCGAAGCGACCTCCGACTGACACGCCTGGCGTCAAACTCAGCATCGGCGCGGCGGTGAAGTTGAACTCACTGGTTCCGTTGAACCAGTAGTCGGCGCCAAATCCCACGCCAATCGATGCCGCCGCGTTGCCCGGCACGAGCCCCATGAGCCCAGCCAGGAGAAGCACGATCGCTTTAGCTTGCGACTTTCTGGTTCGCATCCGTGGTTTGTTTCGAATCGACCTTTCCCAACCGCCAACTCGGCTTGCGTAGCTTTCCTTCGGCAACCGCTTGTCCCAGCATAGTCAAGCCGAGGGCGCTCGCGAAGATCACAGCCGGCAGCCCCGCTTCCAATCCAAATTCACCGCCGGTCCACGCACGTGGGCCTTCTAAGTACGCGTCGAGTAAGGAGGGCATCCGCATCCCGGATACCGGCACGCCGAAAACCGGCCCTTGAAAAAAATTCCACGCCCAGTGCAGCCCGATCGGAAACCAGAGATTCCGGGTCAGGATGAAGGCCGCGGCGAGCAACCCACCGGCCTCCACCGCAACCGCCAGGCTGGAGACGATGGTTGCGCCGGGATTGAGAGCGTGGGCGAAGCCAAACAGGAGGGCACTGATCCCCAGCGCCGTCCAGGAGCCAAGCCATTCTTCGAGGGTCTGGAAAATCAGTCCGCGCATCGCCGTCTCTTCGAAGATGGCGCCTAGGAAAAAAACAAGAAACTCCTGAAACAGAATCCACGCCAATCCGCCGATGGATCCAGGACCGCGATCTCGCACTTTGTAGGTGCCGGAGAGGGTCATCACCAGCACCACCAAGGAGATCAAAAGCCCGCCCAGAGCGAAACCGCGCCCAAGCGCTCGCCCCACGCCCGACAATGGAAAACCAAATTGCTCCGGGCGGCGCCGCTGAAGACCCATCCCAAACAAGAACAGTCCGCCGACGGCGAGGATCGCCATCCCGAGCTCCCAGAGAAGGATCCCGCTCAGATCGTTTGTCCCGGCCGTCCCGCCTGCGCCCAGCGTGAGGCGACGAAGCAGGGTGACCGCAAAGCCGCCCACCCCCAAATAGAAGGCGATCAAGATCAGGCGCATCCACGGCCGATCGATGGCGCGGCGAATATCAGTCACACCCTTCTCCCGGTGCCTGCCCTGCGCAGCACAAATGCGACCAGAGCGCAAGGCTCAAAACTCGCGTAAGGTCTCCGTCCCGGGACTGTCGGAGGACTTCATGGTACGCCTAATCACGGCGAGCGTTGTAGCCAGTTTGTGCTTTGCCGGCTGTCGCTGTGATCGCCAACCTCCCGCGCCGAAGTCGGCGGCGACCTCCGCCCGTTCCCCTTCTAAGAGCGAGTCGTTGACCCTTTTGGTCGCCTATGGGAGCGAAAAAAGGCTCTGGCTGGAAGAGCAGGCGCGCGACTTCATGCAAATTGGCGCCAAGACCAAAAGCGGCAAGTTGATTCAGGTCCAGGGTCGGGCGATGGGCTCGGGCGAAGCGACCCAAGGGATTCTGTCTGGTTCGCTGACGCCCCACGTTTTCAGTCCCGCTTCCGGCGCCTACATCTCGCTGCTGAATCAGAATTGGCTGTCGATCGCCGGACATACCAAGCCACTATGTCCGGCCGGGGAGCCGGTGGTGCTCTCGCCGATGGTGATCGCGATGTGGAGGCCGATGGCCGAGGCGCTCGGATGGCCCGGCAAGCCGCTCGGATAGTCCGACCTTCTGCGCGTTGCCGCCGACCCGAAAGGTTGGGGTACCTTCGAGCATTCGGAATGGGGGAGCTTCAAGCTTGGGCATACTCACCCGGAGTTCTCCAATTCGGGCCTCCTGTCGGTCCTCGCCGAGGCGTATGCCGGAGCGAAAAAGACTCGCGGTTTGAGCCTCGAGGATCTCGATTCGAAGAAAACCCAGAGCTTCCTACGCACGGTCGAAGGGACGCTCGTGCACTACGGCAAGTCCACCGGTTTCTTCGCCGACAAGATGGTGGAGCGAGGTCCTGCCTACCTTTCCGCGGCGATTCTTTACGAGAACCTGGTGATCGAATCGTACGCGAAACCAAGCCCATCCGGCTTTCCGATCGTTTCGATCTATCCGGTCGAGGGCACCTTCTGGTCGGATCATCCGTACGCGATTCTCGACGCCGAGTGGGTCAGCGCCGACGCGCGAGACGCGGGCGAACAGTTTTTAGCGTTTCTGAAAGCCAAGCCCGCCCAGCAGCGCGCCCTTGCTCTCGGTTTTCGCCCGGCGGATGCATCGATTCCAATCACCGCGCCCGTCGATTCAGCGCACGGTGTGGATCCGAAACAACCTCAGACCTTGCTGGAGGTGCCGAGCGCGGCGGTGCTGCTGCGCCTGGTCGAAATTTGGAAGACGGCCAAAAGGCGCACCGACGTGTCGCTGCTCTTCGACAAGTCCGGGAGCATGCAAGGCAAGCCGCTCGCACAGGCCAAGCAGGGCGCCAAGGCGTTCTTGGGCAGCCTGGGGGACCCGGATCAGGTGAGCTTGATGTTCTTCGACCATCGAGTCCTTCCGCCGATCGGACCGATGGTGCTCGGCGTGGGGCGCGCCCAACTCTCGTCGCGAATCGACAGCGCGATTGCCGAAGGGGGCACCGCGCTCTATCAAGCGATTGACGCCGCGTACCAAGCCGCCAACGAGCGCGCGCGCCAAGATCCCTCTCGGATCCACGCGCTGGTGGTGATGACCGACGGACGGGACGAGAGCAGCCGGATAAGCCTGGAGCAGATGCTTCCTCACCTCACCTCGGAAAATTCAGGGGTCCGCGTGTTTACGATTGCTTATGGCGACCAGGCCGACGCGCGAGTGCTCAGCCGAATTGCCGAAGCGGCCAAGGGCTCTTTTGCCAGGGGGAATGCAGAGAACATCGTTCAGGTATACGAAGAAATGGCATCCTTTTTCTGACGAGCTGACGTGGAATCTCGGCCCGAACGCGAAATCCTCCAACTGCCCTGGCGCAAGGCAATCTGGAGCTCTGCCACCAGCACTGTGAACCTGGTGGTTGTCGGAAGCGCTGCGCTCGGCGCCACCTTGCTTCAGTCACTTCCGGTGCTTGCGATCGGAGGCGTGACGTACCTGGCCCTGATCGCCTGGGATCTGGCCAGCCGCGAGCACTGGCGTCGAACGATCAAGGGCGAGCCTATCGAACCAGAAAGGCTCCCGAGTCCTTCCCTGTTGAGCGATGCCACCTGCAAGAAGGCACTCCAGCAGCTCCTCGCCGCGAAGAAAGAGCTGAGCCAGATGTTGGCGCGAAACACCGACCAGGTGAATCGCTATCTCTCCTTGAGCCTGGGATCTCTATCCGAGCTGGAGGATCGGGCCGCGCGGCTATCAACCGTGGCGAGGATCTCTCCCGGTACCTGAGCACCGTCAATCCGAAGTCGGTCGAGGCAGAAATCCGGCGCCTCGAACAGCAGATTGAGCAAACCTCCGATGAAGATGCGCGCGCGCAGTTTCAGAGCGCGCTACAGACTCGCGAGCAGCAGCTCAAGACGATTCAGGAATTGGTGAGCGCGCGCGATCGCGTATACGCTCATCTTTCTCAGATCATCGCCATGTACGAGGGCCTACCCTCGCGAGTCGTGCATATGCGAGCGCTCGATGCGCAGGCGGTCGACGTCGTGTCCGGAGATGTGAATCAGGAGCTCGATCGGATCAATCGCGAGATCGGCGCATTCGAGGAAACGCTGAAGGACGTCCGGGTGGAGACCAGAGCATGAACGCCAAAGCGGTGATCGTCATCGGTTTCCTTCTGGCGGTGGGTGCGATCTTTTTCTTTCAGTGGAAGAACAAGCAGCAGACGTGGCCGAGCGGCTCGCTACAGTCGGGCGCTTCGGTCAAGGGCTCGAAGGACGCGGTGGAGATCTCCTTTCTCTACAGCACCGAGAAGAAGGAATGGATCGAGGCCTCCACCTCAGCGTTCACCAAGGAGCACCCCGATATTTCTGTGAAGCTGCTCGGAAAAGGATCGCTCGACGCGGCCCAGGCGCTGGTCGACGGGAAGGAAAAGCCTATCCTGTGGAGCCCTGCGGACTCGCTGGTGCTCAATCTGGGCGGGGCCGACTACGAGACGAAAACCGGAGCTCGGTTGTTTGCGCCGGAGGGTTCCGAGGATGCTCCGCAGGCGCTGGTGATTACCCCGTTGGTGTTCGTCGTCTGGGAAGATCGAGCTCAAGTCCTTCTCAAGGCGGGCAAGGGGCAGATCAACTGGAAGTTGCTGCGCGATGCGGTGTCATCGAACCAGGGCTGGTCCGCGATCGGCGGCAATCCCGATTGGGGCTTCGTCAAGCTCGGGCATACGGATCCAACGCGATCGAATTCTGGGTTGAATGCGCTGCTCTCGATGACGCTGGAGTACTACAAGAAGACCGCCGGCCTTCAGGTGGCGGACCTGCTCAAGCCCGAGTACCAGGCGTTTATTCGAGACATCGAGAAAGGAGTAACTGGGTTCGGAGCCTCGACCGGAACGTTCATGACCGACATGATCCGATTCGGCCCCTCGAAATATGATGTCGCATTCGTCTACGAGAACCTGGCGATCGCGGAGGTCGAAAATGCCCAGGGGCGCTGGGGCAATCTCAAGGTGTACTACCCGGCGACCACGCTGTGGAGCGACCACCCGGTGGCAATCCTGGAGGGATCCTGGGTCACTGACGCGGCCAAGAAAGCGGCCCGGACCTATGTCAAATTCTTACGCAGCCGCCCCGTCCAGGAGCAGGCGCTCGCGTTCGGATTCCGTTCGGCGGACCCAAGTGTCCCACTGAAGACTGCCGATGCGCGAAATCCGTTCACCCGTTTGGCCCAGTACGGCATTCAGATCGACATTCCTCCGGCAGCCGCCGCTCCCAGTGGAGCCTTGGTGAAGAATCTCTTGACGATGTGGTCTCGGGTGGTCGGCAACCGTTGAGCACCGGGCCGGTGTGGCAACCCTCAACTCGGTGCGCGCCATGACGAAAACGCCGCGTTCAGCAACAGCGCCCAGGCGATGCCGACGCATACTCCGCTGGTGACGTCACTCGGATAATGGACGCCCAGGTAGACTCGCGACAGTGAAACGATCGCAATCAGCACCAACGAGCCCGCAATCACCGCAACCCGGGCACGGTGGGACCGCAAATACCGACCAATCAGCAGCGCGATCGTGAGATACAGGGCAGCGGAGGACAGAGAGTGGCCGCTCGGATAAGAATAGCCGGACGCTTCCACAAGCCGGGGGACTCCCTGAGGTCGAACCCGCTCAATGAAACTCTTGGTGACTACCGTCAACAGAAGGGAGCCCGCAGACGCCGAGGCGAGTTGAAGGGCGTTTACCCACGCTCGCATGGCGGCGAAGACGGCCAACGCCACCAGCGAAAATAGCGCTAACAACGTGGCCGAGCCGAGCGCCGTCATATCCACCATCACCACGTTCAGCCACGAAGTCCGCGCGGCTATCACCTTCAACAAGAGCGTCCGATCGACCGCATCGACTTCCTTCTCGAGGAGTTCCTGAGTGATCCGGATGAACAGTCCGATCGCGAGGGCGGCGACGCCCAGCGCCAATCTCGAAGACCAGCTGCCTCGAGATATGGTTGGCGTGGCGTCCATGGTTGAAGGTTCGATAGAGATACCATCTGTATAATGGCCAGCTGCCGGATTGACCCCAAGCGCTCGCGCCTTTGGGCGGAGGCGCGCTCCAGCCTCCACCCGATTCACGTTGAAACCGATGGTTTTGATGGGTACGTCGAGACCAACACCGCTGCGGGGTCTCCGCAGATCGAGTTGCCGATCCGGGTCGAGTTGGATGCAGCGCTCGTCCGATCCGGAAATGCTCTTCTCGATCGGGAGCTCCAGCGCCGCCTCGAAGTACAAAAATATCCCCGAGTCGTCGGAGAAGCGCGCGAGCTCAAGGTGCTCGATCTCGCCGCCGGCCGTTGTTGGGTGCGAGGCGACCTTACGTTGCACGGTGTCACTCGGACCCTCGACACGGAGATGACCGTGCGGTCACGTGAAGGAACAATTGAGCTTGTCGGGGAGAAATTGATCGATATGCGGGACTTCGGCCTTACCCCACCCAAGCTCTTCATTTTTCGGGTGTACCCGGAGGTTCGCGTTCGGGTGCGTTTGGTCGCTGCTCTCTAACGAAAGTGCCACAGGGCTCGTCCTTCGGGCGCGGTGAACAGTGCAGATTTCTGCACTGCCGCGACACAAATGTCGCGATTGCAACGTGACGAGCGCGAAGGCTGTGCAGAATTCCCGGAGGCAACTTATTGATCAGTTCGGGGTACGTGTTTTGCAGCCGAGGACAGCTCGGTTCGGGCCGGGGAGGTAGCAGTCATGAATGAGAGCTATCGCAGGGCCGGCGGTTACCTGTTGCTTGTTCTCTCTTTGAGCATGCCGAGATGCGGCTCTTCTGGCCCAGGCATCTCCACTGGGGTGAGTCCGATCGTTGATGCGGTCACCGTCACGGCCAATCCGAACAATGTCTTGAGCGCGGTGGTGACCGCCAGCGTCCGCGATGCAGACAAGCTCCGGATCTCCTACCAGGCGCAGGGTAGTACGGCCGTCTCATCGACTCCGGAAGTTGTGATCAGCAGCCCGGAGACGATCACACTTCCCGTTTTCGGTCTACGGCCGGAGACGAGCTATTCCCTCTGGGTGACTGCGCTGACGACGGGCGGCAAAAGCACCGACAGCCCGCAACTTTCGCTGCAGACCGGCTCTCTTCCCACCTATTTACCGGTATTTTCAGTCGAGAGACCGGGCAACCCTCAGCCGGGATACACGATGGTGGCTTGGACGGCCACTAACTTCGGAACGGCACCGGATCTGTTTAGCGACCAGAACGCCGCTTTGATCGTGGATCAAAACGGCCAGGTGGCATGGTACAAGGAGCTTCCGGGCCATGTCGTGCTCGATTGGCAGCGGCAGCCCGACGGCAATTACACGGCCGCAGCAGATCAAGCCGTTCCCTGGACCACCGAGAGCTATCGCCAGTTCGACAAACTTGGCAATCAGCTGCGGACCTGGTCCGTCCCTGGAGACATCTGGATCGATGACCACGAGCTGCGAGTCCTTCCCAATGGAGATGCGCTCTTCTTCGCTACCAACGCCAGGACGATGGACCTGACGAACTACGGCGGCCAACCCGATACACTAGTTCTCGGCAACCTGCTGATTCGGGTGAGCAGCAGCGATCAGCTGGTTTTTCAATGGGACGCCTTCGATCATCTTCCAGCAATCGACGACCTTGATCCGCTGATCGACCTCACTGGAGACAACGTGGACTGGACCCACGGCAACGCGATCGACGTCACCGCAGATGGAAACTACCTGATGAGCTTTCGAAACATCAGCCAGGTGGTGAAGATCGATTCCAGGTCCGGAGCGGTGTTGTGGAAGCTGGGGGGCTCGGACGGAGATTTCACCTTCTTGGACGATCCGCTCCACGGCTTCTCGCTTCAACATGGAATTCGCGAGCTGCCGAACGGCAACTTGCTGTTGTTCGACAATGGGGCAAATCACCAGCCGCCACAGAGTCGTGCCGTGGAGTATCAACTCGATTTGAACGCTCGGACCGCGCGAAAGGTATGGCAGTACGACGCCGACCCACCCCTATTCGCCTTTGCCATGGGATTCGCCCAGCGACTCGAGAACGGTCACACCTTGGTGACCTACGGGATTTTGCCCTACGTTCGCGAGGTCAATCACGCTGGGGAGCTCCAGTGGAGCCTGCAGCCGGCCCAACAGCCAGGAATCATCTATCGCTCGTTTAAGATTGCCTCGCTCTACTAGCTAGGCGCTAACCGTTCGGCGCCAATCGCAGAATGGGATTCGCCACCCGGTCGAAATCCTCAAGAGACTGTGCCTTGACCCTTACCCAGTACCCGGAGCCACGGCTATCCACGGTCTCCACGCTGCAAGGAGCCTTCACGCCAGAAGCTTCGCTCAGAACCTCACAAGCCCAGGTCTTTTCCGGGCGCGGTGTGGCGACGAAAGCTTCTAGCTCCACCTGCGAGGACAGCAACGAAGCTAACTTCTTGGCTTTCTTCGTCTTCGCTCCTTCTTGCTGCCTGGGTACCAGGACGCCGTCGCTCGGCGCCACCAGCGAGCGATCCCTACCGCTCGTCCGCTCCCAAACGTTGCCCACCACTTCTCCGCGTCGAACCGGGTGACGCGATGCTGTTTTCCATCTCAGCAGTCCATTCGCCGGCGCACGAAGATCGGCGATCTTCGGCCTTTTGTGGCGTTCGACCTTCACCTCGATCCATTTTGGCTTTGACTTGGCCGGCGGGAGGGGGACCGGGGATGAGATTGTCACTGGGGAGGGCGAGGCGGGACGAGGGGGATCCAGGGATTTCGATGAAGCCGCAGCAGCGATTCTGCCCTTCGGGGGGCCCTCGGAAACCCGTGACGAGGTCTGTGGCTTGAGTGATTGGAAATACCACACGCCGCCGGCCACCAACGCGCCAAGGCCCAGCAGGGCGGCGCCCGCGACCACGATCGGCTTCCTACTTTTACTCTGCATCCACTCCCACGCCTTAGCGGCAGCAGCATCGTCACTAAATTCCAGTGGCTCTGACGGGTCTTGCAGCATCAGTTCGGAGAGGCTCACCTGTGAAGGGTCTGACTCCCGAGCAGAGTCCTCCTCTTCGTCGAGCACCGCGTTCGACATCCGCTGGCGCGCCTGTTCCAACATCTCCGCCGCCTCAGGATTTTGGGGATCCTGCTGGAGCATCGCCTCGAAATAGTTGGCGGCTTCCGCATATCGGCCGTGGCGGTGCATCCTCAGACCGCTTTGAAAGAGTGCGCGAAGCGCCTCATCCCATTCCCGGCTGGGGGCCCACACCGAGGCTTCGCGGCTTTCCTTGAGGTGCGAGCCGCTTGCAGCGAGAAATCCGTACACCTCAAGCTGCCGCAGAAACAGCACCAGACTGGCGAAGTTGATCGGGATGCCCAGCCGCTGCCCTGCTTCAATAATCTCTGAGTACCGCCGCCGGCCATCGAGCATTCGGGCAATGGAAACCTCGAAGTCGTAAAGCGGAAACGTCTTGCCGGAGACGGGATCGGTGACTTCGAACAGCGAAGAAGACGGACGCCGAGCAATATTGAGGTCTCTTCGGAAGAGACGCACCGTGTCCTCCGGGCTCGGCTTGGCAGCAGCGGGCGCTTCGGAAGGGGGCGTTTCGGAAGGTGGTGCCGCGGAAGGTGGCGCTTCGGGGGGCGGCACCTGCGCGGGCTTATCGGTGCTGGGGCGCACCCTTAAGCGGTAGCGCACGCCGGACGTCGAGCCGACTGACTTCGATGGCGCCACTGCCCGCTGGGCAATCGAGCTAGCCAGGCGGGCGGCTTGCTCGCTTTCGCGGGCTGACACCAGAATGCCGAGTTGAACGAACTTGCGGATCACCGCCCGCAGCTGGGGATCCCGGGCGTCGATCCCTCCAGCGGTCGCACGGGCGAAGACTTCCAGTTCCTCCGGCGCCAAATCCACGGTCTTGCCAGTGGACTGATGGACCACGCGCGCGCCCGCTGACGTGGCGTTGACGCGGTAACCCTCCCGCAGCACAAAGAGTGACATTCGGAGGAGGATCAGCCTAAACCGGCCGCTTCCCGTCGTCTCGAATTTTTGCCCACCGAAGCTGGTGCTTACTCACGCATACAAAACTCACAGCCTCGATCGGCATTTTTCTCCGCGAAGCTTCAGCGCACCTGCTCGGAATTTGACCGCAAGCGACGGGTAGCGATCCCTGGGGCGTGACCGCTACCTTCCCGTTCGAAAACGACGGAGGCTTCGGCCTCCCTTGCATTGCCGAAAAGGGAGAACACAATGGACGCTGCGATTTCAATGGCTTCAATGGCTTCATCAACGCAACCGATCAATGCAGACGCCGCGTGGGCTGCGGTAGAGAAGCGGGACGTTCAGGCCGATGGCCGATTCGTGTACGCGGTCTCCTCGACCGGCGTCTACTGTAGGCCTTCCTGCCCCTCCCGGCGCCCCGCACGTCGGCATGTTGAGTTCTTCGCCAAGCCGCTCGAGGCAGAGTCCGCCGGCTACCGCGCTTGCTTGCGTTGCCGCCCGACGCAGGAAGACGCTCCGCCGGCAGCCGCGGTGAAGCGCGCGCGGGAGTACCTCGATCGCCATTCCGGCGAGCCGGTCACGTTGGCGCAGCTTGCACAGTACGCCGGGCTCAGCTCCTTCCACCTGCAGCGCACCTTCAAACGGCTCATCGGGATGACCCCAAGGGAATATGCCGATGCGATCCGCGCGGAGCAGCTCAAGAGTCATCTGCGACAATCCTCGAGCGTCACCGCCGCGATCTTTGAGGCGGGCTATGGCTCGAGCCGAGGCGGATACCAAGCTTCCGCCGCGCGACTAGGGATGACGCCGGGTATGTACCGCCGCGGCGGTCGCGGGATGCGCATCCGCTACGCCACCGCGCCGACCGCGTTGGGCCGAGTCTTGGTCGCCGCCACCGAACGAGGCATTTGCGCGGTAAAGCTCGCCGACGTTGATGCCGAGTTGGTGGAGGGGCTCCACCGAGAGTACCCGGAGGCCGAGATCCGGCGCGCCCCAGGCGAGTTGCGCCACTTCGTCGACGCCGTGGTTCGCCAGATCAACGGCTCGGGGGAACAAGCGGTTCCCCTGGATCCTCCCGGCTCCTTGTTCCAATGGAAGGTCTGGAAGGCTCTGCTCGAGATCCCCAGAGGAACCAAGCGCTCCTACGACCAAATTGCGGCAGACATTGGCGCGCCAAGCGCGACCCGAGCGGTGGCGCGCGCCTGCGCTCAAAATCGGGTGGCGGTGCTGATTCCCTGCCACCGGGTGGTGCGCTCGGATGGCAACCTAGGCGGCTATCGCTGGGGAACGGAGCGCAAGCGTCGATTGCTAAATGCGGAGCGCCGTGAGGAGGCGACAGCGGGAGAGTGATGGAGGTCCCTTGGGTATCGCAACGAATCGGCCAACTGGATTGGAGCAAGCTCGAGGAAGATCTGTCGAAGTTCGGGCACGCGATCACCGACCCGGTTCTGACCCGAAGCGAGTGCGAGGAGCTGGTCGCGCTCTATCCGCAAGAGCAATGCTTTCGAAAGACGATTGACATGGCTCCCAGGCGATTCGGCCTCGGCGATTACAAGTACTTCAAGTATCCGTTGCCGCCGATTGTCCAATCGCTCCGAATGCGACTGTATCCGCGGCTCGCGCCGGTTGCCAACCGCTGGATGGAAGCGCTTCGCGCAAAAGAGCGCTATCCGGCAACGTTGCGGGAATTTCTCAGTCGCTGTCACCGCAGTGGCCAGAAGCGACCCACTCCGCTGCTGCTTCACTATGAAGCTGGCGGCTATAATTGCCTGCACCAGGATCTCTACGGCGCCCTCGCCTTTCCCCTGCAAGTCACCGCGTTCCTCAGCCGGCCAAAGGAGGATTACACGAGCGGGGCGTTCCTGCTGCTGGAGCAGCGTCCCCGCGCGCAGTCGATGTGCGACGCGCTGATTCCGGATCAGGGAGCGCTGGTGGTGTTCGCTACCCGGATGCGTCCTGAGGCCGGCAAATTCGGCTACCGCCGCGTGCAGCTCAAACACGGGGTAAGCCGGGTCCGCACCGGATCGCGGTACACGCTCGGCATCATTTTTCACGATGCGAAATAAGGTAAACCGCTGCAAGAGGGGGGCTTCATGAATACGAAAGCATTGGCAATCACCTCGGCGGTGGGGCTTGCCGCTTGTGCGGGGCAACCCGACCGCACGGTTTCATCCGTCGTCAGCCGATCTCTCGCCGGCTACGGCTTTCAAGAGTACCTGCTCCCTGCGGGTTCGGGGCCGCACGATGTCGCGCCCGCACCCGATGGCTCGGTGTGGTACACGGCGCAGGCGGCGGGCCGGCTGGGCAACCTCGACCCGATCAGCGGCGACGTCCGCGAGATCCCGCTGGGCGCGCGCTCGGCACCGCACGGGGTGATTGTCGGCCCCGACGGCGCGCCGTGGGTTACCGATGGCGGGCTGAACGCGATCGTTCGCGTCGATCCGATCACCGGGGAGCCGCAGGTCTTTCCGCTCCCGCCTGAACGGCCGAACGCCAATCTCAACACCGCCACCTTTGATTTGAATGGCCTCCTCTGGTTTACCGGCCAAAACGGAGTCTACGGCCGGCTCGATCCCTCGACCGGTGCGATGGATGTGTTCGACGCTCCTCGAGGACCGGGGCCCTACGGGATTTCCACCACGGCCTCGGGGCAGGTTTATTACGCATCCCTTGCCGGAAGTTACGTCGGCCTGATCGACTTGAAGAGCGGCGACGTAACCGTCCTGGATCCTCCCACCGCCGGCCAGGGCGCGCGCCGCGTCTGGCCCGACTCGCAAGGTCGGATCTGGGTGAGCGAGTGGAACGCAGGCCAAGTTGCACTCTACGACCCCGCAACGGACCAATGGCGGGAGTGGCGCCTTCCCGGTTCGAGGCCACAAGCCTATGCGGTATTCGTCGATGACCAGGACCGGGTCTGGCTCTCCGACTGGGGAGACAATTCGCTCACCCTCTTCGACCCTTCAACCGAAGCCTTTCAGGTGTTCGCCTGGCCTAGCAATCCCGGTAATGTGCGACAGCTCCTCGGCCGTTCCGGAGAGGTGTGGGGCGCGGAATCCGCGCTCAACAAGTTGGTGGTGCTGCGATCCGACTAGAGATGGACCACCTTGAGCTCGCCTTGGCTATGCCGTGAGCGGAGCACCTTCTTGTCGAATTTCCCGACGCTCGTCTTGGGCACTTCGGGGATAAACGTCCAGTACTCCGGCGCCCACCACTTCATGTCGATTCGCTCGGCGATGAAAGCCTGCAGCGCCTCGGCGGTCACCGTCGAACCGGGTTTTCGGACCACGCAGGCCAACGGCCGTTCCATCCATTTGGGATCCGGCACGGCAATCACCGCCGCTTCGAGCACTTCGGGATGCGCCATCAGCGCGCATTCGAGCGTCACGGATGAGATCCATTCCCCTCCGGTCTTGATCACGTCTTTGGACCGATCGGTGATTCGGATGAACCCCCTGGGATCCACAGTTCCGACATCCCCCGTCCGAAGCCATCCGTCGTGAAACTTCTCGGTTGATTCGTCCCGGTAGTAGGACGCCGCCACCCAGGGTCCGCGGACTTCGATTTCCCCGACCGACTGACCGTCCCACGGCTGGACCCGGCCCTCTCCATCGGTGATCCGAAGCTCCACCCCAAAGGCCACTCGTCCGGCCATCGAACGGTAGTCCATTTCCTGCTCTGCGGAGATCCCCTTTGGCGGACGAGCCGTGGCAGCGAGCGGACTGGTCTCGGTCATTCCCCAAGCCTGGATAATCCGGACTCCGTGCCGAGACTCGAACTGCTCCATCAGGCTCGCCGGAACCGCCGAGCCCCCACAGATGACCGTTCGCAGCGAGGAGATATCCACTGGTTTCACGCTCAGCTGGTTCAGAGCTCCCATCCAGACGGTTGGGACGCCCGCGGCGATAGTCGGTTTCTCCGCCTGGATGAAGGCGCACAAGGGCTCGGGTTGAAGGAAACGTCCCGGCATGAGGAAGTCGCAACCCGCCATCCATCCCGCGTACGGGATTCCCCAGGCGTTCGCGTGAAACAATGGAACGATCGGCAAAAAACGGTCGCCCTCTCGCAACCCAAAATTGGCCGGCAAGCAGACGGCAATCGAGTGGAGGTAGTTGGAGCGGTGGCTGTAGACAACTCCCTTGGGATTACCGGTGGTGCCGCTGGTGTAACACATCGCTGCCGCGGAGCGTTCGTCGAGCTCGGGCCATTCGAAGCCCGGCTTCTCTGCGGCGAGCAGCTCCTCGTAGCGCAAGGCGTTCCCCAGGACCGACGCGTCCCCCGTTCCGATCACCACGAACTGGCGTACCGTCTTCAGGCGCGGCGCGACTTTGGCCAACAAGGGCACCAAGGAATCCTCGACCAAGATCACCTTGGCTTCCCCATGGTTGATTACGTACTCGAGTTGCTCGGGGAAGAGGCGGATGTTGAGCATGTGGAGCACGGCGCCCATCGACGGGATGGCAAGATAGGCTTCCAAGTGCTCTTGGGTATTCCAGGCGAATGTCCCTACCCGGTCCCCGGCTCGAATTCCCAGCCGGCGAAGAGCGCCCGCAAGCCGGTCGGCTCGCTCTGCCACGGTCGCGAAACTGGCCCGTCGGCTGCCGTTGGTCTCGCAAGTGACCACTTGGCTTTCGGAATAAACCGTACGGCCGTGCCGAAGAATGCTTCCCACCGTCAAGGGAAAATCCATCATCGTGCTTTGCATCGGAGCCTCCTCGCGGACTCAACGAGTTTCTACCTCGTACGATGGATCATTTACAGCGGGACGTCAGCTCCCTAGTTTTCTGGAGCCCAAGTCAGGCCCCAATTGTAGACAAAAAAACCGATATCAATCTCCTTGACCAGTTAGTTCCCTAATGCTTGCTTTGCGATCCATGATCCCGACAACAAGACGGGAGTTCCTCCGCATCGGCTTGGTCGGTTCTGTCGCTTCCCTCACCGGACGAGTGGATCGAGCTCACGCCGCAGCGCGATCTTTGATCGTCCGCAGCGCGCGGCCGCAGGATCTCGAGACGCCGGTGACGTCATTGGTGGATGAGTACACTCCCAACGACGTGTTTTTCGTGCGAAGTCACTTCGGTCCACCGGTGATCGATGCCGGCACCTGGAACCTTCACATCGAGGGGTTGGTACAGAAACCGGGCGATCTCTCGATGGACCAGCTTCACAAGCTGCGCAACACAAAAGCGCCAGCGGTGCTGCAGTGCGCTGGTAACGGCCGCGCCCTTTTTCGTCCGAAGCTTGCCGGGGCACAATGGGAACGAGGCGCGGTAGGTCACGCGCTCTGGCGCGGCGTTCGCTTGTCGGATGTTCTCGAGCACGTCGGAGTCGACGCAGGCGCCCGCTTCGTGACGTTCTTGCCGGGCGACCATCCGATGGCGGCCGCGGTTCCGAAATTCCTTCGATCCATTCCAATCGAGAAGGCGCGAGAAGATGTATTGCTTGCCTGGGAGATGAACGGTGCACCACTGTCGTTGCTGCATGGTGCACCGCTGCGCGCGGTAGTTCCGGGCTGGACCGGCAATCACTGGGTGAAGTGGCTGCGCGGCCTAAGAATCTCCGACCGCGAGGACCCCGGCTTCTACATGCAGACCGGCTACAAGTTTCCCGCCGAGCCGATTCCGCCGGGAGGCAAGCCTGCGCAGGTCAAGACCGTCACGTTGATGCCTGTGAAGTCCCTGATTGCACGACCGGCGGAGGGCGCGAGGCTTGGGAAAGGGATGCAAATCATCCAGGGAGTCGCGTTCGGCGGAAAAGGGCCGATTAAGCGCCTCGAAGTATCCCTGGACGACGGCGCGACTTGGAACGCGGCGAACCTGGATCCCATGCCTTCCCCTGGGGCGTGGCAGCGATGGCGATTCCGCTGGCAAGCTCAGCCAGGGCAGTACCTCCTTCGCGCCAGAGCGACCGACAGCTCAGGAGAGGTACAGCCGCGCGAACCGCAGTGGAACCCCGGAGGCTACCTTTACAACGCGTGGGACTCGGTCCGCTGTGAGGTGCGCTCGTGAGCCCCCGCATTCTGCTCGCGGCCCTGCTGTTCCTTTCAGCAGGCTGCGCAAGCCGGCAAGCCCCGCCCGCTCCTCCTGAAAAGCCAACGGCGGCGGCTCAACCCGCGACGCCGAGCGCTCCAGTGTCCCAGGCGCCGACACCACCGCCCATGCCGGCGGCTCCTCCTGTGCCTCCCGCGCCGCCAGCGCCGCCCAGCCAGCCGGTCAGCGATGAGGAGGGAACGATTGCGCAAGGAGAGGCCTGCCTATCCTGCCATTCGATTGAGCTAATTGAATACACGCGAATCGGAGAGGCGGGTTGGAAAGCGGAACTGATCAAGATGCGTAACTGGGGCGCCTTGGTGGAAGAAGCGAAAATTGGGCCTCTGGCCGGATGGTTCGCCCAGCATTATCCCCCCGATCAAGCTCCGCCAGCTCCTAAGGTGATCAGCGCGGTTGACGCCGCGGCGGCGGTCGCGCCCGAGCGTGGCGCTCGCGTCATCCATGGCGACAAAAATGCTGGGGCCGCGGAATATGCGAAGGATTGCGCCTCCTGCCATGGCGCGGGCGCGGAAGGTACCGGAGGCGGACCAGTTCTGATCGATGCGCCGGTCCTCTATCAACCGAGTCGGTTCGCGACGCTCATCACCAAGGGGCAGGGCCGAATGCCCGCGTTCTCAGTGTTGAGCAGGTCCGATATCGACAACCTGCTGACGCACCTTCGCAGTCTGCGATAGGGCGAAGCTCGATCAAGGAGACTCACGTGAGACATCTCGTCGCCACCCTGGTTATCGTTCTCGGAGGCTTCGGCTCTGCAGCGGCAGCGGACCACCGCGCCAAAGATGAAAAGGCTCTTCGAGACGCCGATGTCGCGTGGGTTAAGGCGGTAGCGACCAAAGACTTGGACCGAATTACGTCCTTCTACGCCGATGACGCGGATTTCTTCCCCGCCAACGCGCCGATGGCGAAGGGCAAGGCGGCGATCAAAGAGGCGTGGGGAAAGATGGTCGGAGCGCCGGGATTTTCGCTTTCGTGGGAGCCCACCACGGCGGTCGCCGCAAAAAGCGGCGAGCTCGGCTATACGTCGGGCGCTTACAAGTTCAGCATCACCGGACCGGATGGAAAGCCGATTTTCGACAAGGGCAAATACGTCGAGGTCTGGAAGAAGGATGAGGCGGGCAACTGGAAAGTAATCGCGGACATCTTCAATTCCGATCTCCCCCAGAACCCTCCCAAATAAGCTCGAGGACCCGCTCGCTGCTTTACGCCAGCGACGCTTCTTCGCACGCTCGATCGAGAACCGGCAACACGACTTCGACCACCCCTAGTCCGGCTTCGACATCGTGCCCGCGTTTGGCCGCCCCGAATTTTCGCAGCAGAGACAGCATCGGCTTGTTCTCCGCAAGAACAGAAAAACGCATCTCGCAGATCCGTCGCTCAGCCGCCGCCCACAGCAGCCGCTCGAGCAGTAACCGACCCAATCCCTGACCTTGATAGTCATCAATGATCGTGATCGCGGCCTCTGCGGCGACCGGGGTTTTCGCGAGCCGCACGAACCTTGCAATGCCGACCCCCTCTTCCACCCCATCCTCGCGCTCGAGCAGCGCTCCAATGGCGAAGTGATCGACGCCATCGCAGTGAGTGAACAGCTCGACCTCGATCGGCGAAAGATCCTTCCGGTAGGCAAAAAAACGCCGATAGCGCGATTCGGGCGACAGTCGCTCGAATCCATCGAGCAGTAGCCGACCGTCGCGAGGACGCACCAGCCGCAGTAGGACTGGGACACCTGTCTCGAGTCGTTCTTGCTCTCGGTAATTGCTATTGAACCGAAAGGCCTCCATTTTCCTGCCAACCCGGGCCTTAGGGCGCGCTCTCCACAGGGGGGACGGCCCAGGTTCGCTTGCCCTCGCGCACCAGCACGTAGCCGCACTCCTGGCAGCGGGAGAATCTCACATTGCTGTTGAAGCCGAGGGACTCGATGCTGGGGTGCTCGCACGCGAGCGAATCTTTCACCTTTGGATCATCACCGGCGGTTTCGAGTTTTTGGTTCATCATGGTGCGAAAGCATGTCGCTGCGATCGCAGCTCCGCAACTCAACGAACCAAGCGCGATGAAGTGATTGATTCCGATCAATAAGACTGATCGTCGTGCGGCGCTCGCCTACATCGGGAGGCGTCAATATTTCGACCAATTTGAACGTCTGCGCATCGAAGTCTCACAAAAGTGTCGAACTTCTGCCAGCATCAGAGCCTCGCCTTGGCGACACCCTCGAGCGCGTCGGCGAAGTGGTCTACCTCAGTTGCGGTGGTGAAAATTCCAGCGTTCGCGATCCAGAGGCGCCGCCGCGCGTCTTCGGGGATCCCGAACACGCCGCCATAAAACTCGGTCACCCCAACCAGGATTCTCCCGTCGGGGCTGAGCAAGGGCCGCGGTGTGAAGGGCGGCGAGTGTCGCGGGACGTACAGCGGCCAGTCCCAGGCAACGAGCCCAGCGCAATGCGCCGGATCCAGTCGAACCGCGAGCCGGAATCCCTCCAGCTGTGCTGCCCGCGTCGCCCAGCGGCGAGTCAGCCAACAGAGGCGGGCCTGAATCCGCGCCAGACCGATGGTGGATAGAAATTCAAGCGCATCGGGGAGCGCGTAAAACTGTGACTCCGGATGGGCGCCGTAGCTCTCATACTTTGTCATGCTTGGGCTGTCCCATTGTGACACGTGGCCCAATTCCGGATCCTCCCGCACCGATCCGAAGAGCGAAGGCAGGCGCGACACCAACTCGGGTCGCACCCAGAAAACCGCGGTCGCTCGAGGCCCACAGCCCCACTTGTGAAAGCCGGCGGCGTAAAAATCGCAGTCCATCGCCCGAAGGTCGGTCGGCACGTGCCCGATCCCAAGAACGCCGTCTACCAGCAGGTGAGCGCCGCGCCGATGCACCCGATCCGCAATTGCGCGCAGGGGAAGAATTTGCCCGGTCAGCGCGACGTGGGGAACCATCACCAGGCGGGTGTGAGGTCCGAGCGCAGCATCGATCGCTTGGATGATCGCGTCTGCGCTGGGCGCCGGAATCGGGAGGTGCACGCGTCGAACCACCACTCCGTCGCGCGTCGCGCGCCTGGCGAGCGTATCGTAGAACGGCCCGTGTTCAGTCGAGGTGGTTAGAATCTCATCGCCGGGCGCCAAAGGCCATTCGAGGAGAACGGTCGTCACTCCTTCGGTGGTATTGCGCAGCAAGGCCACTTCGTTGCGCTCGACCCCGATGAAGGCTGCCGCGGCGGCTCGAGCTCGGTCGCGCCAATCGGGGTTGTTCGGTTTGAAGGGACCCAGCTCGCGCGCGCGGAACGAATTTAAGCGCCCTGCTTCGGCCTCGATACTCTCCCGCACCGCGCGGGTCGTCACACCGCGCACTGCGGTCACCAGGTTGACTTGGCCACAGGAAAGCTCGAACGCTTCACGCACCTCCGACCAGTACGGCTCGTCATCGGGCGCCCCGCGTTTTGGATCCGCAAGACTTGGCCGGGCGGACCGGGCCCGGGTAACTGCGAGGAGGGGCGGGCCACCACGAACCGCCGCAGCGCCGAAAAAAGCGAGCTGCGTCAAGGCCTCGCGTCGCGAGACACCTGTAACTTGCATCGTCCCACCTCCAGCGTGAACAGTTTATTTACTACCGAGGCAACGCCACCGAGCATCAGAAATTCCACAGCAAAGGACGCGTTTGGTTCCCTCCTGTTTGTGAGGTAAGTCCGTCCGCTCAGGGCTTCAACGGGGCGGCACATGCATCGACTTGGCTCGGTTGTCTTAGTGTTCTTCACCATCCCTGCCGCAGCATCCTCGATAGCCGGACGCGGCCTGGAACCCGCTCCGGGCCCCCTTAGGTTGTCGGCTGGACCAGCGGCTGCGAACCGGCTCACAAGCTCAGCGGGTATGAATCGCAGGGACACGACTCCAATCTTCGGCGGTTACAACAACGCAAGCTCTTCGTTGACCGCAGTCGCCGCGGATGGAGAGGGAAGTTACGCAGTCGTTGGAACCACGGGTGCTGAGGCTTACCTCGCCATCTACCAGAGCTTCAGCGATAGCTGGATCTGCGATTCAGCCTTCGTGCCTGTCGATCCGTCGGATCCGCTCCGTGTTTACGACCAGGGACATGCGTTCGGCGTCGCCTTTGGCGGTGGCGTGGTCTACGTCGCAGGTGAAGCTCATGACACGACTTCCACAGCGGACGACTTCGACGCTTTCCTCCAGGCCTTCGATCCAGCCACCTGCGAAAAAGTGGGCCCGGTCGTTATCGAAGGTGACGTTCATCACGATGCGTTCAAAGCGGTCGTGGTGAGTGCCGCCGGAGTAATCGCAGCGGGATACACGGGCAGGGAGGACGAAGAGGTATTCCTCGCGGAACGTTGGTCACCGGATCTCACCACGCCGATTTACCAACACTACTACCCGCTGGAGGGCACCACCGGAGGCAACCATACAAACGCCCTCGCTTCCGACGATCTCGGCAACGCGTGGGCATTCGGATTTGTGCACTTCACGCCCGCTCCCCCAGATCAGAGGCTCGAGATGCACGGGCTAAACCCGGATGGAAGTGTGAGGGATGGTACGATCTTCTTTCAGTCCGACTCGGGTCCATCCCAATACACCAGTGCCCGACGCGGAGCGGATGGGCTGATCTATTCGGGAGGTACGATCGTCGATCGTCGGCTGCCCCTCGGATCCGGCCCGTTTGCATTTTTCGAAGCGGGCTATTCAACCGATCTCCGATCGCTTCGTTGCAGCCTTGTCCTGGACAACACGATCGGCTCGTCCGGAATGGACCTCGATCACGGCAGCCCGATCCCTCAGCTTTACGCAGTTGTCATTCTCGGTCCCAGCGGTGGGCCACCTCGGCCGAGTTCCTTCATCCGAGTGAACGGAAACGATTGCACCACGTTGGAAGCCGGCTTGTCATTTGGCAGCTCGGACGGGATCGATGTTCCCGGTGGGCTTAGCTACGACGGCAGCACCGACACCGCTCGAATCGTCGCCGGCACCAGCGGGACCGATTACACGCCCAATACCGACGGAAGCGCTTTGGTACCTCCGGAAAATGGATTCCAATCCGAGTTCGGTAACTTTTGCCCTCGATGAGCCCCTGGCCTAGCCGAATTGCCTGCGTAAGCGGCTCGGAGGTTCGCGCTCGATGTTTGTTACAAATCTGGCGGTCTCCCAGGCCTCCCGCTAGATCCGCAACCCAACCTCTGTCAGATTATCGGGCCTCCAGCGTCGCCCTTAACGACGCAGGCGTTCTGGGGTACAGGCGCTTCAAGCTCACCATGATTTGGCGTCAGGGGGTTCACGTGCCTCGATTGACTGTGCTTCGCACGCTCCTTCCCTGCGTACTATCGGCAGCGCCGGCGTTCGGTAACATTCCCGGCGGCGGAGATACCGGACCGGACGTGATCCTCACCGATCACGGGAGCACCGTCACTCTCGACAACGGAATCGTGAACGCAACGGTTGTGAAGACCAACGCCAAGGTCTCCTCGCTGCTGTACCAAGGCTTTCAAATGCTCGCCACCGCGAGCAATCGTCAGATCTACTTCAGCATGGATGGCGGCAGTAGCTATGAGCAACCGAGCAACTGTGTTTACACGATTAAAATCGCGACGCCGGACATCGCGGACATCTCATTAAAGCGTCTCTACACGAATCAACCGCACGGGTTCGACATTGAAATCCATTATGTTTTGCGCCGTGGAAATACCGGCCTGTACGTCTACGCGATCCTAGATCATCCTCCGAGCTACCCCGCCACCAGCGTGGGCGAGTGGCGAATGGTGTGGTGGATGCCGGCGAACGCGACGACGTTCCTGATGGAAAGAATCTATGTGGATGGGCTGAGAAATTGGGAAATGCCATCGGTGGACGATCTCAACCACGCCGAGCCCACAACGATCCCGGAAATCATCAGGCTCACCACCGGGGTCCGCGCGGGCAGATACGACGGGAAATACGAGTACAGCGTGCGTTATGGGGACGTCGGGACCTACGGGCATGCGAGCAATGTCAACAATGTCGGGGCTTGGCTGGTCTTCGGCAGCCAGGAGTTCTTCAACGATGGTCCCACCAAGCAGGACTTGGCTCCTGCGTCTGGGATCATCCATGTGCACTTTGGCAGGAACCACTACAACGGTTCGGGGACGAGCGTGGTGGCTGGTGAGTCCTGGAGCAGAATCTTTGGGCCCTACTTGCTGTATCTGAACAGTGATCCCCAAGGAGGTGACTCCCTGTGGGCTGACACCCAGGCGCAGGTCACCGCCGAAACGGGCGCCTGGCCTTATTCCTGGCTTACCGACAACCCTCTTTACCCGCTGGCCGATCGGCGAGGCGCGGTGAGTGGAAGATTGGTGCTTTCGGATCCGCTCAAGCCCGACCTTACCGGAGCAGGCGCTTGGATTGGCCTTGCGCAGCCAGATCCGGGAGGGAATTGGCAGTTCGAGTCCAAGCGCTATCAGCATTGGGTGCTGGCGGATGCCGATGGAGGGTTCAACATCCCGAACGCACGGCCTGGGACCTATACTCTGTATGCGTTCGTCACCGGAGCGGTCGGCGAGTACGCACAGACCGATGTGACGGTAACCGCGGGTCAGACAACCGAATTGGGCGACGTCGCCTGGAACATTTTTCATCCGGGCAACAGCATTGCCTGGGAGATTGGAATACCCGATCGGGATTCAACCGAGTTCCGCCATGGCACCGATTATTTCGAGCCCTTCCTGTTTCAACAATTCGCAAACGAGTTCTTCGATCCGCTCGAGTATACGGTCGGCCTGAGCGATTGGAGCACCGATTGGAATTATGCGCAGGTGTCCTCGATCGCGCCGGGAACGAACTGGAGATGGCGCATCAATTTCAACCTGGACAGCATCAATGATGGCAACGCGACGCTGACGTTGGCGTTTGCGGGGAACGACCACGCCAGGATGTACATTTACGTGAATAACGAATCTCAACCCGTGACCAATTTCTACCCGAACAATGGCGGCGGAAACGCGCTCATCCGAGAGGGCAGTCACGCCAAGTACAGCGTGTCCTACGTTGCCTTTCCCACCTCGCGGCTGAATCTGGGAGCCAACACCATCACTCTGGTTCAAGGCTCCACCGGCCATGTAATGTACGACTACCTCAATCTGGAAATGCCGTAACCGCTGAACGGCCCGCGCTCGAGACTCGAGCCGCCCCATGCCCCTGGTCTCAAACGTCTCCGATACTGCGCGTTGGGTAGCGGTCTACCGCGCCTGGGAAACCGCACGACCCGATGCGCTCTTCAAGGATCCGTTTGCAGAACGGCTTGCGGGTGATCGTGGGCGCGCAATTGCCCAGGCGGTTCCCCTGCCCGCTCGCAATGGCTGGCCGATGATCGTCCGCACCAAGCTGATCGACGATTTGATCCTTGCGTCGATCGCGGAAGGCTGCGGCCGGGTGATCAACCTCGCCGCAGGCCTCGACACCCGGCCCTATCGACTCACAGTGCCGTCCTCGCTCTCTTGGGTCGAGGCGGATCTGCCGGCAATGATCGAGGAGAAGGAGCGGCTCCTCGCCGATTCGAACCCTGGCTGCGACCTGAAGCGAGAGAAAGTCGACCTCATCGATCCGGTCGCGCGCTCGGCGTTTCTGAAGCGTGTTTCCTCGGATGGCAAAACGGCTCTCGTGATTGCCGAAGGCCTACTCATCTATCTTGAGGAGGATGCGGTGCGCTCGCTCGGGAGGGATCTGGCTTCATCACCATCGATCCGCTGGTGGATTGCCGACATCATCTCCCCGAGCGTCCGGTGGTTCATCCAGAGCACGATGCGGGAGCAGCTCGTGAAGGCCCCGCTGAAGTTTGCGCCACGTGAAGGGATCGCCTTCCTCGAGTCACTCGGCTGGAGGGCGCGCGAGGCGCACTCACTGTTCAAGGAAGCCGCTCGTTTGCGAAGGCTCCCGCTCTATCTTCGACCCTTCGCGCTTCTTCCCGATCCCGATCCGCGCAATCCGGGAAACTACCCATGGGCTGCGGTAATCCGCTTTGAGAGAACGGTCTGAGCCGGTACTCCAGGTGCATCAAGGAGCGTCGCAACGTTTCAAGGTTGTCCATCGCCATCGCGTACTTGCGAGTGAATGGTGCAGCGCGAAGCGCATCGAGCAATTCTCTCTTCGCAAAGAGCCGGCTGAGTCGATGGATCAGCTTGAGCGTGCGAAACGCATCAAACCAAGTATGAAGATGGCGGGCCAGCGTATGCGGATCGCGCGAAATCGCCCTGATCCGGCGCAGCGCGGATGGAAAGCCGAGATCGGCGATCTCCCGATACAAATTCGCGGGGTCCACTCCTTCGTGAAGTGTCGCGGCTGAGCTGACGTACTGCTCGGGATCTTGTCGCGCTTCATCCTCCGACAACCGGCTGAGCGCTGCCAACCACACCTTCAGGTGCAAGAAGACTTCCGGCGCATACGTCTTGTACCGCTCCCCTCGTGCGGCGCCAGCCAGGATTTGGTTCAGCGCCGCACCGGTCCCAAAGGGCACGCGGTGCGAGGGGCGGCCGCCGATGATCAGCGGCGCTCCATCGAGCTGAGTGATCGATCCGACTTTGGCAAGCTTGTTCAGCAGGTAGAAGTCCTCGCCAGCCGCTCGTCGCGGGAAACCTCGAACCTTGGCATAGGCCAAGGCGTGAACAGCCAAGGTGCTGCCCAAGGTATGGAAGGCATACGGGGAGCCCGCGTCCGCGAGGCCTAGCACGTAGTAGCGTAGGAAGAGTTCGTAGCGATCCATCGCATCTGCGAGAGTCGGCAGCGGCTCGCGCTGATGCCAGAACGGGTAGAGCAGCGCCGCGGGGGCGTTGCCATTAAGCACGAGCGGCGCTCGGTCGAAGTAATCCGCCGGCAGCTCGACATCCGCATCGGTGGTGTGAATCCAGGTAGAGCGAATGCTGCCTTGAATGTGTAGTTGCAGAGCAATGTCGCAGCCGATTTTGCGAGCGAGCCCTACTCCCTGACCGTTGGGCAGCGGTCGATTCCCGGTCCGATCCACGCACAGAAGCGCCCCGCGAGGATGGGCGAACCAACGAAACCCGGACGGGCCGGCACGGACAGATTCACGTTCGTAATGCGCTCCCAACTTTCGAATGAGCTCTTCGCTTCGGGAATGCACCTCCGGCGGCGCATCCGCGGGTGCGTTGATCACCAACACCGTCAGAACATCTCCGAGCGGCCCAACGGGGATCGTTTGCAGCGTTCTGAAAAGGCTGTCGCCTTCGTCGAAAGAGGGAATGACGATCACGTGACCGAAGGTCCTTCCGATGCCGTGATCGTTTTGACCCTCTAGTTCGGCGTAATGCGTAAGATATTTGTGGACAGCTGGGATCACCGGTTTCGGATACTACTTCGGTCGAGCGCGGCTGCGTCGAGCAAAGCGTAGCCTAGGCGCTTGGCACGTCATTTTCAGTGATTCGCTCGACTCGCGCGATGTAACAGCCCGCTTCGCGATTTCGGACGTGCAGATATTCAACCGAGGGAAGCCCCAGCAGCCTGGAGATCGTCGGCTCGATTTCCGCCGCCATCACCGGCTCGTGCAGCAGGAGCCAGCGGTCGCGTTCGTATGCCTCGAACATCAAGGGAAGGTCACGCAGTTCCGGTGGAAATTCGCAAACTGCGTCAAATGAACGGCATTCGGATTCGTGGATGAAGATTGGACCGGGCGAAGGATAGTCAGTCAATTTCTCGAATGGGTTGTAAGTGAAGAGCAACCTGCGCTCTTCACCTTGATCAAACGTCCGAAGACATTGCCGGCAGGGGCCGTAACCCGTGGCGACCTCTGAGTGCGCAGGGTGTCCATACTGTGGCGATTTGCCGGTCGCTCGAACTTCCTGCGCCAGCGCCGGGGGAATCGCAACCACGCGATAACGCAACAAAAGCACCTCCCTTCGTGTTGCCTCACAATTAGCTCGTGTCTGCGTTTCGCGCTTCCCGATTCATGCGACGAATTGCCGCATACACTGACTGTTTGAAACGGTGTTGAATCTGCACCCACGTCATCTCGGAGGGAACTTGCATGTTCGACTCGGTATTGAGACCTGACTTCTCTCAAACACGCTTTGGAACCGGCGCACTCGTCGCGCTGGCGGCGCACGCGATTGTAGCGACGCTGGCAGTGACTCTCTCGGGCCAAAAACCAAAGGCCATCGTGGACCCGCCCCGTTGGCCAATCGTCAAGATTCACAGGTCAACTCCGTTGATTTCAATCAGGAGACTCGACGCAGAAGCCCTCGCTCGAGCGCCGCCGGATCAACCGCCGAGACCTGGTTCTACCGGCGAAGAATATCCTTCCGCGGAAAACTGCCCAGATCCCATCGGAAGAGAACCGGATAGGAGATCCACGGGGACCGACGATTGGCGGTGAAGTGGGCAGCCCTGAAGGCCTCGATGGCGAAGAGCCGGACTCGAACGTCCCTGTTTCCAATCGTCCTTCCCCCCGCATCGAGCTCGACGAAAGCATTGTGCGGCTAACCAAAATCTCCGGGCCGGATCCGGAATACACGCAGCGAGCGCTCGACCGCGAAATCGAGGGCACGATGCTCGTCAAGTGCGTCATCACGAGCTACGGATTCGTCGAGGGTTGCAGGGTGCTCAAGAGCCTTCCGTTCATGGATCGCGCGGCCATTGATGCACTCGAGCGACGAAGGTACAAACCGTACCTCTCGAAGGGAAATCCGGTCGAAATCGACTACACGTTCAAGATCCAGCTCAACTTGCCGCGCTGATCGGCTCAGTCATCAAGCAGTCTTTAAGGGTTAATGGAGGGCGGGACGAAGCGGCAATTGCTCGATGATCTCTCCTTCAACCTCCAGTAACCCGGTCAAACGCTCTGCCACCTCGTCGGCGGCGAAATAACGCCGAGCCAACCCAATGAAGAGCTGATGGTGATGAGCTTCGGACCGGCTGAGCGTGTCATACAGTTCTTTTATCGCGCCAGGCGGTAGCGCCTGGGCCACCATTCCAAATCGCTCGCACCCACGCGCTTCGACCACTGCCGCCACCAATAGTCTGTCCATGAGGTAGAAGGCTGGCCCGCGGCGGACTTGATCGCGCATTCTCAACACGTAGAGGTCCTTGGTATCCGCTCCGAGCTGCAGACCGCGGGCGGCGAGTTGCTGATAGACGCGATGGAAATGATCGAGCTCTTCCCGGGCGAGTTGGATCATCGCGGAAACCAGCTCCGGACGATCGGGGTAGTGCGATACGAAGGTCAGCGCGGTGGCCGAGGCCTTGCGCTCGCAGGCGGCATGGTCCACCAGAAAGCTGTCGAACTCGCTCAACACCCGTTGCAGCCATTCACCCGGGGTTGTTGCCTTCAGCATCATCGTCGGGGATTTGCCACGCGATGCAGTTCGACACAACTGGTCAGCTACGCAATGCTTGGTGGGGCGCCTCGTACCAACTTCAGGAGGTCCTCAATGGAAGCCGAAACTCAAGTTTGTCCAGTTTGTGCCATGTCGATCAGTTCCCACGCGCTAAGATGCCCGCACTGCAGGGCCCGCCAACCCAATGCGCCGCCAATGAATCGCGGTTCTTCGAAACAGGTGGCCGGCGTTTGCGCGATGATTGCCGAGGAGCTGTCGTTGGATCCGACTCTGGTTCGCGTGTTGTTCGTGTGTTTGGTCACGGTATCCGGCGGGCTGGTGCTAGGAGCGTACATCCTCTTGTGGTTGGTGACGCCACCCGTCCCGAACGGGTTGTCACCCGTATCTCGCTTTTCTCGGTGGATCGACGGCCTCTTCTCTTCCAGTTCAACTCCCCCGCAGCAACCCGCCTCGCCATCCTAGGCGGCGCACTCTCCTTGCTGGGTGTCGGGAACAAACTCAGCCTGCTCGCCCAAGTCGACGTAGTCCTCGGGCGTTGCGTCCTCCAGCGAAAGCGCTTCCAGATTTTCGACACAGGCCTTTGCGCGCGGCAGATCCACTCGCCGGAGAAATTCGCCGGCCGTCTCATTTGGGCTGCGCTCCGATTGATAGAGCAGAATCAAGCGCTCTACCGCATCAGGAATTCGCCGAGCTGGAATCTTGCCCACCAGCCGGCCGAAGTGGGCGCCCGTCCCATCGACTCCTCCACCAATCGTCAAGAAGTATTGCGGTAGCGCCTTGCCGCCCAACCGGCGGACACTGCCCTGGAATCCAATGTCCGCAACGTGGTGCTGACCGCAGCCGTTCGGGCAGCCGCTGATTTTGATCTTTACGTCACGTGCCGCCTCGACCAATTCGGGACGAAGCCGGAGTTGGTCGCCAATCAACCTGCCCAGTCCTCGAGATTGAGTCACCGCCAGCCGACAAGACTCGGCACCCGGACAGCTGGTGACGTCCGCAATCGTTCCGGCATCTGGCAGCCACAATCCTGCGGCAGCA